>Ga0126384_10002576_pt1 | contig 10977 bp, 14 predicted proteins | sample PanSoiMetPlot_36_FD_92543 | JGI IMG/M metagenome (GOLD analysis project Ga0126384, IMG submission 92543) | Tropical forest soil microbial communities from Panama - MetaG Plot_36 | ecosystem: Environmental > Terrestrial > Soil > Tropical forest > Bulk soil | place: Panama | collected 2016-02-17 | reverse complement strand
TCGTTTTCCAGGCCGACTGAATTTCCTCGCGCAGTTGGGAGATCTCGTGGCGAGTCACCTCGATCAGGTCCCGCGTCTTGATCATAAGAGTGCGATGTTCCGGATCCATGGGATCTGCTCCCAAGCGTCACGGCACCCGTCCCCTCAAAGGCAACTGCCCGTCGCGTTTTCCGCATTTAGCCGCGTCCAACTACAACCGGCAAAACGAGTATTTGGTTCCCTTGGTATTGGTCGTCGAGCCCGCACAGGCGAGCGTCGAACTCGCGCGAAGGCTCGTGGCGTGAAATTCGGGCGACCGACGCCCTGACAGCTCATCAACGGCAGGAAGCGATCCAGAGGCTTGCTAACGGCGAAGCGCAGGCTGACGTGGCGCGGAGCTTTAACGTCAGTCAGGCGACTGCTCGGTGCGGGTGGCTCGCACGCTGGCACGCATCGAAAAATCGTCCGCTGTCGCGGGAGCAGGGACCCCCTCCGGTGGGGGAAGAATAAATGAGCCTCTCCCGGCGCGATCCATCCCTCAGCGTCCGCAATGGGTCCCATCTCCTACCTCCTGCACCTGTTACAGACGAACTCTGGGCCGCCCAGCTACCTCTATTCAGAACGATTCAGGTGTGTCCCAAAGACTTGCGGGCTGCCCTGCGGCAGGCTGGATGCGCGGAAGACTGAGCGCACGGGCCACTCGGCGGCGCTGGTAGCGCATCGGGCAGGAAGTCCCCATGCTCGACATGAAACGACGAGAGTTTCATCAAGTGCATCGGCGGCGCGGCGCAGGACTCCCGGATATTGCATCCAGCATCGCCGATCCTGCCTTGCCTACTCAAGCGCTCATTGCCGGTCTCAATACACGAGCAAGTGCTGAGGGCGATAAATCACTGGGTCGCCCCAGCCGAATCGCACCCCGTGGGCATAGCTGCCCACGTCTTGATCGCAGTCGCGATTGCCGCCGCCGCAAGAACGATCGCTAGATTTGTTCTGAATCTCCGTGACATTTTTCGCCTCCTAGTCCGAGGCCGATGAGGCGCATTACAGGGCGGAAATCAGAAAAGGCGTGTGAGCCACTTCACGCTCGCACGCAAATAAAATCGGGCTCGCAGACACACAACATCGCGGCCATGACGGCGCTCTGCCGCTAAGGCAAACAAATGCCCGCGCCTGCAGATGTGTGAAGCACCTCACACAGGGATTGGGGCGATGGCGCTAGATCAACACCCTGGCTGCGACATCGGGTGCAAGCAGCCCCGATGACGGAGCGACATGCTTGCCCAATCCTGGGTGGCTAAAGACTGAGATTGCAACGATCATGAGCAGCGCCAAATACGTCTACACTATCGCCGACAACCACGCCCAAACGGTTCAGGTCTGCATTGATCGCCTGCACGAACTCGGCGCAAACGAGCAACTCAAAGTGTTGACTGGAAGGTTGCAAAAGTTGGCGGTCCGGGCGGAGCCGGGAGACCTGACAAAGGAGCTTAGGCCCGCGCGCGCGCACAGGCACCGGTTAAGACAATGAGCCCCGAACCGTCGCACGTTAATCACCATCGGGACACCGGTGGCCACCATACCGATAGGCTGGCGAATATTAGCGATTGTTCTTCGAGCACTGTTTATCGGCGCGCTCGTAGCCGTGACGGTGCGGGTTAGCAGTCCTCAGAGCGAAAGCCTTGCGTCTGTACACGAGACCCCGGTGATCTGATCAGGCTTGCTCTGGGGTTCGCCGTGTGTCTATGGATTGTGATCCATCTTTTCATGCTTCCCAGGACTGCCGAGGGATACAGGACATGGGTCTACCTCGGTCTTGCAATCGCGCCGCTCGCGTGGGCGGCTGCCATCGCCAGAACGAGACGCTGCGAGGTCATCGCCCTTTGCCCCAATCCTCTTCGGCTTCCCGCTTCACCGCCGGCGCGTTCGGGTTCTTCATCTTAATCCAATCGGCCGATCGCCCGGAGCGGTAGGGCGATCCAAGCCGCTTGGATACGATCCCTTCGAGCCCGAGCTGACAGGCATGCCGGAAGACGATGTCGCCGGCCTCGCTGATGTGCTCGTTAAGCTGCAGGCCGGGCTTGGCATAACGTAATAGCTTCGCCAATGCCTCCTTGCGGTCCTCGATCGGCTCGCGGCGCAAATCCCGTCCGTTCAGTTCCAGCAGGTCGAACGCATACAGAAACACCCGCCCGTCCTGGCGTCGGTATCGCAGCCGGTCGAGCACCGGCAGGCCGTCGCCGTCGCAGGCCACCGCCTCGCCATCTATCAAACACGATTTAACGCGCAGGAAGTTAACGGCCACGGCGATCAGCGGGAAGCGAGCAGTCCAATCATTGCCGTTGCGGGTGAGAAGCCGGACGCCGGCAGCGTCTCGCCGCGCCATCATGCGGAAGCTGTCGTGCTTGATCTCGTGAATCCAGTTCGCGCCGGCGGGAGGCTTAGCGGCAGGAGAAGGCAGGCAGGGCTCGATAAAACCGGAACGGAGCGGGGGCATCGTCCGTTAGATAGAACACGTAGCGGCTGAAAACGGCAAGCCTGACTGCAGCAGGTCGCAATGCCAGAACAGGCCACTGATTTGGCAGAGGTCTTCCTTATCATCTCCGCTGTCGCGGTTGGCGGGGTTACTGTTCTTCTCGTGGCCGCGCAAGCATGGCGAACGTGGTCTGAGCATTTGCGCGATTAGCTGGTTGCGATTCGCACGAGCTCTTGCGAGGATTTGAAATAAGCTGCATCAGATTAGACATGACGCGCTAGGGACTGCGCGAGCCGAGCCTAGCGCGTTGTGCCGAGCCCCGGCCCGTCGATTGGAGCGGCTGTCGGGGTGCTTTCAAAATAGGCGTGAGATGAAACCGCCGCGGATCGATCCCGGCCTGCGCGAGCTGGTCGGGCTTTCCCTGATCGCAGCTGGGGGCTGTGGCCTGGCGTTTTCGCAGGGTAACTTCTTATTCGTTGCTATCTTTGCGGCCGCCAGCGCAGTGACGATTATCGAGGCGTCACGACGCTCGCGCTGAGATCATCGGGCGCGCAGGCGGGTCGGGGCGCTCCAGGGGGCTAAGCCGTGAATGCTCAAGAGGCCGCCGATATTTTAGGCGTCAACCGCCGCCGCCACGGTGACTTGCGCGAGATGCTGCGCGCGCTCACGCTGTATCCTTGGCTCAATACTGCAGAAGATGAAAAGCGCCGCGTCGCTGCGCGGTGGGCGCTAACGCACTGGCAAGAATACCAGGAGGAATGCGCTCGGCGTCGCGAGGCGCCTACCACTAGAGCCCGGTCGGTTCGACGCCGACCAACATGATGAGACGCGGAAAACCGACTTCGACCTCGCGATTTCGACGCCGATCCCGTCGATGTGCAGGGAGTGCCCGCTGCTTCCTGCAACTCGGCACGGCAAACGCCAAGCCATGGACCCCAACAGCCTTGCGCGCCTTGCCCCGCGCCAATGGCCTCATTGGCCCAGTGTCCTTATCTTATGCCCCATTTCCTGAGTGGTATCGGGGAGCGGGAGCGGGGGCAATCATGCAACACATCATCTATTGCGTATCGTTGATCGCCATCTGGCTATGCTCAACGGCCACGATAATCTGCTTTCTGAACTTTGGCGCCCTTGGATTAGTGCTGATTGCCGGTGGATGCTTCGCATCCATTGTCTCAAGTGTGGCTCTCGTCGAAGAATTTGTTGAGTGGCGTCGCCACACAGAACCACCGCTCAAAAGACTATTGCTACCGCCCGCTTCCTGAAGCGCTTCTGTCAATGCTGTTACTGACGCCATCGGTGGCGCGCCGTCGCTGGTTATTGGCTTCGCCGAGCAAATATTTGGCGCAGATAAACGATCCCAGGACGGCGGCAAAGCGGTTTCGCAGGCCGCGAACAAATACGAGGGCAAGCGCATTTGGCGTTTCAGCGAGCCGCCAAGGCTGGATTGGTATTTTTCTGAATGACGAGTAGCAGGCGCAGGGCTTGTGCCACTCCGATCATTGCAAGGCCGCCGCCTATTAGCCCGAACACGATTGCCTCGTCAGCTTGGGCATTCGCCGAATCGAAGAGGTTCTTACCAAACTTGGACGTGACCTGGGTGGCGGCCTGATTGTTGCACCGGACGCATTCACCGCTGGGCATCATCAACTGGTCATCAGGCTGGCGCAGCAGCACCGAGTGCCGGCCGTCTACGCCTTTCGGACATATATCGCGGAAGGCGCCTTAATGTCGTACGGACCCGAGCCTTACGACATGTTCCGGCGTTCAGCTTCTTATGTCGATCGCATTCTGAAGGGCGAGAAGCCGGCCAATCTTCCCATTCAGCAGCCAACGAAGTTCGAACTGGCCATCAATCTCAAGACCGCCAAGACGCTGGGCCTCCAAATTCCAGACAAGCTACTCGCGCTGGCCGACGAGGTGATCGAATGAAACGGCGTCAGTTCATCACGCTGCTCGGCGGCGCGGCAGCGTGGCCTGGTGGCGGCACACTAAATGCGCGAGTCGGCAGCCTTGCACGGTATGAAAAAAACAACCGGAAAGCGGAACCGCAGGCTGCCTTTCTGAAACTCGAGCCCCGCGCTACCTGACCGGATAGCTGACCGCTCCCGGTAGAGGATTCTGCCCTACAGAGCCCCAAGCCAGCGCGAGCTTCCACCTAGGGGTTTTGCATTTCAATCGCAGACTTGGATGCGGGGTCTATACCAAATGCCCCGATACCCATCCCAAACGGGGGCGCCTCGAGTCCAATAGCATGTCGGCCCTACATAGACGGGAGCCGGCGCGACATAGACGGGAGCTGGTGCATAATACCGGGGCCCGCTCGCTATCGCGGCTCCAAACAGTGTACCCACTGCCAAGCCGCCAACAACGCCGGCGGCTACCTCGCCACTCCCTGCGACCGCAGCCCGAGGTGTACACGTCAGACAAAGGCTGCCTGTGATCAGCAGACCGACCAGAAGCTTTCGCATGTTGGGGCCCTCCGTGAGCATCATTATTTTCGTTGGATTAAGGCAAAGTTAATCACGGCAGGACTTCGACGCGCCGGGCCGTGGCGCGCACAAAAATCGCCTCCAATGTCGGCTTTTGGAGAGCTGCGGACGGATAGGCGCTCATAGCCTCGGACTAACGGTCGAAATCCCACAGTCCAGCAGTCTTCCGCGCACCGATGCTGCGCTATCGTTTGTCGGTTTTCATTATTTGCCCAGGAACACGAACGCTCTCGCGAAATGCTCGCGGCCGCACCCGTCAAGTACATCCCCGTGGCTCACGATTATGCGATCGAAGTCCCACCGTAGAATCCTCTCGACCGAGTTTCGCGCCGCCTCCCAATCTCGAAGACCCCTGAGGCGCACAAATCGATGCGGTCCAAAGTGCCCGACGTCCCAGAGCATATAGAACAGTGGCGATTTCCTCGCCGTTTCCATCGGGATATTGAAAGCGAGATCGGTGAGAATCAGCGTGCGTGTGGCGGGGTGGAAGAACACGACCTCATTAAGCGGTGACGCCCCGCGAAAGAGATGCTGCTCGACTTGTCCGCGCCATTCCACCTGCGGTGTATCACTGAGTATGGCGTCGAACCGAAGGTCCGGCCGCTTTTGGGGCAAACCAGGGGCGGCAAAAACGCGCGCCTTGGGATACGCCGCGATGTAGTCCTGTACGAACAGATGGTGCAGTTTGTTGGGAGCTATGATGGCCCGAGTTTCTCCAAGCGCATCGATCGAGCGGCGAAGTTCGGCGTCAAGTTTGACGGGGGAGTGAATTAAGAGTCCGCCCTTTGCTAATCGGATGATTGTCATCCGCGTACCGATTTCTACACGGACATATGGCAACTTGAACGGTCGCTCTGTGACCCAAAGGTCGGGAGCCACATTGCGGGGGGACCGATCCATGTTGACAATTTTAAGAGTAGACGACCCGTTCGGCTAATGACCGATTTTGGCATATGGCGTTGGATAACAGTTTGATCGCCGACGGTCGCTTTCGGGGCGAAGCGGACATGCATGGGGGTGTGGCTTCGCCCGCCGCGTCCGCTCCTGACCCCCAAGCGGTCATAGCCGGGGTTGAAATCCCTCAGCGCAGCAGTCTCCTGCGGTGCCGAGGTGTGCTACCTTTCGGTCGAAGCACGGGAGCCACTGGCAGTGAAACGGCGCGACTTCATTGCGCTCATCGGCGACGCGGCTGCGTGGCCGGCGAGGGCGCTTGGCCTTGAGGTGCCCAACTCGTTGCAATTACTCGCCGACGAGGTGATCGAATGAAGCGGCGCGCGTTCATCACGCTGCTCGGCGGGGCGGCGGCCGCCTGGCCGCTCGCGGCGCGTGCGCAGCAGACGGGCGATGCCGGTCGTCGGATTTCTGCATGCCGCAGATCGATGCTGCCAAGATCCGCCGGATGAGTCATCAAAATCCGCGGGCACAGCTACGGTCAAGAGCCAACGCGCACCTTTGCGTCATAAACGACGTTGTTGGCGTTTATCGACCAGAAGAACACTGAGAAGCGCCACAAACCCCATCGTGAAGATCGCTATCAGTGCCATGCTTTGGTAAATCTGCATGGCCTGCCATTGCTGGCCTGTTGCATCAGTGATGACGGCATTCCTACCGGTCAGCGCGGGGAGCGCCGAGGTAAGACCTGTAGTCGCGTACGGCGGCAGCTTGATACCAGTACCATCGATCTGTCGTATCAGACTGCTCTGCCTGTTCAACGCTCTGACGGGAGATGTAGATCGCAAAAAGCTGAAACGCCGTGTAGACACAGAGCAGCCAACCCAGATAGTTGACGAAGGGTACGCCAAAATAGCCTCCCCCGTCATGCCATATCCACTGCTTCTGAACAGTCGCCGCGATAGGGTCCATCGTTAGGTCCCAGATGACCATGACGAAGGCCGCGACTAGGGGCACACGCCAGATTTGTTCAGCGCGGAGTTTGTTTCCAAAGGCGCCAACCAAAACATGTGCGAGCGACCAGGCCAGGTAGCCGCATCCAAAATACGCGGGGGCAATGAGTAACGGCACGAGAAAAAGCTTGGGGCCGAGCGCCTCCGTGTAGTGATAGTGTCCAAATGGGAAGCCCGTTAGGATGCTCAGATTCTCGTAGAAATTGCTCACGATGAAGGTAATCACGAAAAAAATGAGGAACTCCTTTAAGCTGTAGCGCCGCAGGCCGTGAAGGGTCGCAATGGCAACCATGAAGAAGACGTTCACGGTTGCAGACACGCCAGTAGATGTCGGATGGAAGAAGGAGTCGGCGAGCACCCACAGGAAATACCCCGCGACCAAGAGCCAAATGACATTATTCGATAGAGCTTGGTTCATGATGACATCCCGGTTGCAAGGCGTCGGCATTACTCACGCCATGGGCCGCACGACACAAGCAAAACCAACAACTGATAGGCTTTCAGATTTTTACAGCGCTGCCGCGAAGGGCCAACCGAGGGTCACATGGCAAGCTACATCCGACGACGAAGATTCTTAGCCACGCTCGGCGGTGCTGCGGCGGCATGGCCGCTCGCGGCGCGCGCGCAGCAACCGGCGACGCCGGTGATCGGGTTTCTCAGCGTCACGTCCGCTGGCCAGCAGTCCCACTACTGAGCGGCATTTCGCCGTGGGCCTCGAGGAGCGTCTCTAACAATACCTCCCGCTCCGCGCGTCCGAGGTACCTTGCTCGGCGGAGGCGACTGGCGCAGGCCAAAGTTACTGGCCCTGACCGAATCTGATCGAGTGATTTCGTGGATATGCCCGTTAACCGTTCATTAAGAATGTTGTGGCGCGCGAAGTCGTGTTCTGCGAAGGCTCAAAGATATGCAGCGGTGGAATCGCTCTACCGCTGGGGGCGAATAGGGCGTCCCTCCGTCGATCGTTCGAGGGCCTCGACAAACTAAGGGGATTAGCGTGATGAAGATCATAATACGGGTGACGACTGCGTTCTTTGCTCTGCTAAGCACGGCCGGATTCATCACCATGTTGAGCACTATTGGATTGTTGACCGTGCTGAGCGCTGCCGCCGCCGCCGATCTGCCGCGTAAGGAGCCGCCTCCGGCGACGGCGTCTCCCATGGCTGCGGCGGTTGCCTTCGGGCTTGCGGTTTCCACGCTGGCAACGCCGAGTTTCGCGCAACGCGCCGAGGATCACATGAGCGGCGGGCGGGAGAAGGGGCTGCGCGAGTGCAACGTCCAGGCCGGGAAACTGAGCCAACACTCCTGGGGTGCTCACCAGATCCAAAACTACCGCTCTTGCATGATGCAACACGACCATCAGGAGTAGCGTCGCGCGCCTGGGGCGGGGGCCAAGGTCTCGTCAAGCACTGACGCTATCTAGATAGATTGCGTAGAGGCGTGTTGGGGTCGAAAGCTGCTGGCCCACAGCGGCATTTCATATCCGCTGAACGACGTTTCGACGTTTGATGCATCTCTTATGAGCTTGACCAAAAGGCCTACGAGCCTTGGTTGCTTCGCGCTGCCGTCCGGCAAGTCGGCATGGAATCGGGACTGGTACGGTGCAGCGCATCTCAAACGAGCTTCGATGAAAAGGAGCACTCCCCGCCCCCGGTGGGGAGGGCGCGCGAAATTCGACGATTGGCTCAGGGCTCATCCCCGGAAATTTGCTCTGAAACTATTTCTGGTGATGAGGGGCGCTGCTGGCGGGTAAAGTGGGGGTGGCCTGTTTTGGGCTGCGATGCACGGCACTGAACTCGCCCCAAGATTCTATACTGGGCGCGTGCTCAAAGGCGAGAAACCACGCGACCTGCCGGTCGTGCAGGCCGCGAAATTCGAACTGGTCCTCAACCATCAGACCGCCCGAACGCTCGGCCTCGAAATCCCCCCGACGCTGCTCGCCCGCGCCGACGAGGTGATTGAGTGAGGCGGCGCGAGTTCATCACCCTTCTCGGCGGCGCTGCGGTCGGCGCTGCGGTATTGGGGGCGCCTTCTGTCCATGCCCAGAACCGGCAAACCCTTCGCTTCGCCGCGCAGGCCGATCTCAAGATTCTCGATCCGGTCTGGACGACAGCCTACATCACGCGCAACCACAGTTATCTTGTGTACGACACACTTTTTGGCACGGACGAGAACCTTCAGGTCCGGCCGCAAATGGTCGACCGGATCGTCGTGTCACCAGATGCCATGAGGTACATCTTCACGCTCCGCGACAGCCTCCGATGGCACGATGGGCAGCGGGTCCTTTCGGAGGACTGCGTGGAGTCTTTGAAGCGCTGGGGAAAAAAGAACCGCTTCGGTCAGCTCCTCATGGCGCACACGGCAAAGATCGCGCCCGTCGACGAAAGGACATTTACGCTTGATCTCGCCGAGCCGTTCGGCCCCGTGCTCGAGGCGCTCGGAAGTCAACGTCCCCCCTTCATGATGCCGGCTCGGATCGCGTCGACTTCGCCGGATCAGCAGATCAAGGAGATCATCGGCTCAGGGCCGTTCAAGTTCGCACGGGACGAGTGGCAACCGGGCGAACAGGCGGTGTATCTGCGCAATTCCGACTATGTCCCGCGCGAGGAAGCGCCGAGCGGATCGACCGGCGGCAAGAGAGTGTATCTCGACAAGGTCATCTGGCGGTATCTCGCTGATCCCTGGGACACCGCGAACGACCTGGCGGCCGGCGAAGTGGACTGGTGGGAGCAGCCGCCGCTCGACTTCATTCCCAAGATCGAGCAGAACCCGGACCTGCAGACGATTCTCACCGATCCGCTCGGGACCCAGGGCTGGCTCAGGCCGAACTGCCTGCATCCGCCGTTCAACAACAGGAAGGCACGCGAGGCGCTCCTCTACATGATGGACCAGGTGACCTATCTCGCCTGGGCCATCGGACCGTCGCAATACTACCGGGCTTGCAATTCGGTGTTTGCCTGCCGCGGCCCTTACGCGACGGGGATCGGGGCCGAACCGATGATCGAGCACGACCTCGCGAAGGCGCGACAGCTCGTCAAGGAATCGGGCTACGACGGCCGACCGATCGTGATGCTCCACATCACCGACATTGGGTTCCTCAACGCAGCAGCGATCGTCACGCGCCAACGGTTGGAGTCGATCGGCTTCAAGGTCATCCTCAAGGCGATGGATTGGTCGACGAATCTGGTCGTGCGAGCACGCACGGAGCCGCCGGAAAAGGGCGGCTGGAACCTGCTTCATACGTGGTGGCAGGCGGCGGACGTCATCAATCCCGCCGTCCACTTCGGCATGTCGGGCGCAGGCCCGAACGCCTGGTTCGGCTGGCCAGAAATTCCGCAGCTCGACAAGCTCGTCAGCGACTGGGTGCGTACGAGCGATCAAACCAAACGCAAGCAGCTCGCCGACGAAATCCAAAAGCTTGCTTTCACCGAAGTGCCGTACGTGCCGTGGGGAGAATGGGTCCAGCCGACAGCCTTCCGAAAGAATGTCCGTGACATCCTCAAGTTCGGAGCGCCAATTTTTTGGAACGCAAAGCTCACATAGGTCCATCCAACTGATGTCGGCCTCTCTAATCGGCCGTCTGGGTCAAGCACTTTCAGTGCTATCCACCAGCTCCAGTGCGATGTCGCTCACGGGCAAACTTTTGGCCGCGCGCGATGATGCGCCCCCGCGCTCGCCCCCGCGCGGCCCCATGCCCAGGCCCACCGGGGGAAGGGGAAAAACGTCAGAAAATTTTTTACTCCCGGAGCTCCAAAAACTCGGCTGAGAGCCGTTTTTGGCCTTAACCGACGGATTGCTGCTTGGCGCACGGCACTGTGCTGGGAAGCCACCCCAAGCGGATGTGATATGGTCACCTCGTGGGAAGCCGTGCCGCTGCGCGCGAAGCTGAAAGACCGACCTGGTCGTTACCCATGGCGCGGGAAAGCTCCATGCTCGACATGAAGCGGCGCGAGTTATCACGTTGCTCGGCGGCGCGATGGCCGCGTGGCCGCTCGCGGCGCGCGCGCAGCAGCCGGGCACCGTCCGGCGCATCGGCGCGCTGATAGCCCTCGCCGAAAATGATTCGGAAGGCAAAGCATGGGTTGCCGGATTCCGCCAAGGACTTGAAAAGCGGGGATGGTCGGAGGGC
>Ga0126384_10002575_pt1 | contig 10981 bp, 8 predicted proteins | sample PanSoiMetPlot_36_FD_92543 | JGI IMG/M metagenome (GOLD analysis project Ga0126384, IMG submission 92543) | Tropical forest soil microbial communities from Panama - MetaG Plot_36 | ecosystem: Environmental > Terrestrial > Soil > Tropical forest > Bulk soil | place: Panama | collected 2016-02-17 | reverse complement strand
ATGCGCAAGAATCGTATTGGTTGTCTTCCCGTGGTTGAAGGTGGCCACCTCGTAGGTATTGTCACCTCATTTGATTTTCTCGAAGCGTCGGCCCAACTGTTCCAGCAACACCTGTCCGGAGACAGCCGCCTGTCTGAGTAAGCGCCTTGCTTCCTGTCTGGTGAGCACGCATCAACCTGAGAAGACGCGTACGCATCGGCTTCGCCGCTTGATGTGAGGCGAGGGCTCTGCCCCGCCGGCGGCGCCCTTTACTTTTTGTTTGGGGCTGCGCCCCTGTTCAAGCCACTCACTTTGTGACTATTCCCTTTGGCTTCGCCGGATGTGCGAGCATTGAACAAAGGCCGCCGAAAGGAATGAAGGCGCATACAACGCGGGGCGCAGCCCCAAAAAGAAAGTAAAGGGCGCCGACGGCGGGGCAGAGCCTTCGCCTCACATCAAGCGGCGAAGCCGTTTTTCAAGTTGAGACAACAAATGAGAGCGTAGCCCTCTTTCAAGTTGAGACAAATTAGAACGAAACGGTTTCAAGGTGAGACAACACATGCTGAGCAACGCTGATCCGGTGCGGGGATGGACCAACTTATCTTGGGCCAAATCTCGCAGCAGGCAGCTGAGCTGAGCAGTATTTCGCATCCCGCCCTCTTCAAAAGCCTGGCTTCTCCAAGTTTGTTCACAAATTTCTCCGCCGCATGCCTGGCACATCTGTTGCCCTAAGGTCGATGGAGGATGAGCGGAGAGCCAGGAAGTAGAAACTTGAAAACTGGTAGGTTAACTCGAAACCGCGCTGTCCGCTCATACGATAAAAATGTTCAGCGCGAAAGACGTCGGCTTTGGGTCTTCGAACGGGTTTGCTGCTGTTCTCCCTTGTGATGCTCCCTTATCGGCCTTACGTGAATTGGATCATCTGCGAACCACCAGGTGTTATCCGCGTGGTGCAGTCCTATTCGTCGAAGGCCAACCAGCCCACGGTGTCCACATTCTCCGCGAAGGCCGCGTAAAGGTCTCAATCGCATCGCCAGAGGGCAAAACGCTGGTCCTGCGAATCTCTCAACCCGGCGATCTGCTGGGAATGAATGCAGCGCTCAGCGGTCGGCCTTACGCCGCGACGGCGGAGACACTTAAACGATGCCGTATCGATTTCGTTGCGCGTCAAGATCTACTGAGGCTTCTGGACCAGGACAAGAAGGCTTATGCCAGTGTGGCCCAGGCATTGAGTCAAAAGTTGTATTCCGTGGTTGAACACACACGTCTTCTCTTCCTATCGCAGTCCTCGTCCGAGAAATTAGCGAGACTACTGATGAAGTGGTGTGACGAACAGGGCAGGGAAACCGCACAGGGCATTCGCATAGACTCCTGTCTGACGCATGAGGAAATGGCCCAAATGATTTGCTCGTCACGCGAGACGGTGACGCGGCTGCTCAGTGATTTCCGACGCCGGAACATAATCAGTCTAATAGACCACGTCATCTTTGTCCGAAACCGAGAGGCACTTGAGGCGTTGGCTGGTCTTTAAAAGCATCAATTTCAGATTGCTGTGATTACCGTCACAGCCCAAAGAAACGCCGGATCAATACAATCCGTCAGGTTGATGCTCCTGTACAAATTACCAGTACTTTCGAGCGAATTTGAGGCGCAAAATTGAATGACGACTGGTGGGCCACCGCTATTGGCATAAGCGGTTGAGGCAATAGCAGGTGGATAGGTGATGAATTCGCCCGCATAAGCCTCAACAAAACGTCGCCAGTTGAGCCTCCTTTATAACGGATAGATGGTTGTGGTGGATCCTTTTCAACCTTCGATTGAGAGGAGGTTCACGTTGAAGCTCATTAAATGTATCAAACTCCTTGTCCTCTGCGGGTCAGCGATCGGTGTCATATGGTGCGTTGCGTCAGTCAACCGCTCACGTGCCTCCGCCCGTAACGATCGCCCAGCAATCGTGGCGACTTCCGACAATGAGTATGTTGGCAGCGACGCCTGCAAGGACTGCCACGAGGATCAGTTCAAGGCTTTCTCTCACACTTCCCACGCCGGGCTCGGCAAGCTCAATAGTTGGAAAGGAAAGGTAACTGGCTGTGAGGCGTGTCATGGTCCAGGCAAAGCGCACCTCGAAGAAGGCGACCCGGCAAAAATCATTGGCTTCAAGAACAAGTCATCAAAGGAAATCTCCGAGACCTGTCTTACCTGTCATGCGGGCAAAGAAGAGCGTAACAATTTCAAGCGTGGCGAGCACTGGCGGAACGACGTCGGTTGTACCGATTGCCACTCGCCGCACTCGATGGTAGGCGGTCGAAACCTGGCGTCGTCGAACACATTCATAAGCAAAGCGAACGCTGAGAAGCCGGACTTTTCAACTATTCACATATTGAAAGTTGGAGAGCCGCAGCTGTGCATGAGCTGTCACAATGAAGTCAAGCCTGACTTCAACAAGCCGTTTCACCACAAAGTTCTCGAAGGGATGTTGAAATGCAGTGATTGTCACAACCCTCACGGCGGCTTTGAACTAAAGCAGACGAGATTAGCCACTGGCGCTGATGCGGCGTGCATTAAATGCCATGCCGACAAGCAGGGGCCCTTCACCTATGAACACGCACCTCTCAAGACCGAAGGATGTGTCGCCTGTCATACGCCGCATGGTTCAGCTAACCCCAGACTGCTGCGATACAGCGCGGTGAATCAACTCTGTCTGACCTGCCACAGCGTCGAGCATGGCGTCGGAGCCGACGAGCCGGCTGGGCCAACGCACAACCAGAACGCGCAGTATGCCAGCTGCACGAATTGTCACGTGAAGATTCACGGCTCGCGCACAAGTCCGGTCTTTTTCAGGTAACGAGGACTTGTTTGAAGTTATGGGCGAATGACCATGAAAAACAAAATGACATCGATGCTCGCAGTTGTAATGCTCTTGTTGGCGCTCGGGTCAGTCATAAACGCTCAACAGCCGTCTCCGTCCCCAAGTCCAGCTCCGGTTGATGCGGGAGACAATGCCGGTAACTACACGATCATCTCTACGATTGAGATTGGTTATCGCGGACTTCAAGTAGTTGGTGATGTGAATAAATACCAGAGTGATCTGAATTACAAAGCAGGACCGCGCCTATTTGACTCGAGCTTCCTGATGCGGGCTAAAGAGGGCGATGCTCCTTTGTTCGACACGCTTCTCTTCACCACCTCGGGTTGGGGAGGAGATCCGAGCGGAAACATGCGAGTCAGCGTCGAGAAACCGAAGTGGTATCGATTTGACGGCACCTATCGAAAGTTCAAATACTTCCGGTTTCTTAACAGTTTCGCGAATCCGAACTGGGTTTTTTCTCCTGCCAACTTCAGCGTGCCACCGAAGCCCGTCACCGGCGAGCATGGCTACAACGCCGAGACCAAACTGGGCGACTTTGACCTGACGCTTCTGCCGAAAAACAGAACTATCAGATTCAATGTGGGATATTCACCTGAACGATTCAGCGGGCCCGCGTTCACGAACTACCACGTCGGCGGCAATGATTTTAATTATCTTTCGAATCTCAGATCGCGCGCGGATGACTATCGATTCGGAGCGGACGGACAGCTTGGACCAGTTGACTGGACGTTCCAAGAAGGTTTTCGTCGTTTTCGCGATGATAGCTTTGTCAATTCGGGACCGAATATCGGCATTAACATAGATCCGGCTAAGGGAAGGCTGACAAGCTTCTTCCACAACGAACCGGCCCGAGGCAAGGTCAATTTTACTCGCTTCAGTGCCCATACTCTGGTGGCAAAAAGGCTGGATATCACAGGCCGGGTGGTTTACAGCCAAAGCGGCTCCACCTTTACTTTCGTCGAGAACTATACCGGCACAAACTGGAATCCTCGAGTTTCCGGGTGGCCTCCAGGGCCGCAAGCAGCCACGCCCAACACACTCAATCTCGGGCAGTACAACATCACTGGTGATTCCAATCGTCCGCAGTGGCTTGCTGACATCGGCGCTACCTTTTTGGCGACGAGCAAGCTGCGAATCTCAAATACGTTTCGGGTTGAAGACTTCAAGATCTTCGGCAACGCGGTGTTCTCGGACTTTTTCTCGCTTACTCGTCCCACGGGTCCGACGACCACGAGAACGGACGTAATAAGCTTCAGTAATCTGGACGCTCACACTGTTATCAAGTATCGCAAGTATCAGAACATCATTGAGGGTGATTACCAGTTCAATGCGCACTATGCCGTGCACGGTGGATACCGGTATAGCCATCGGCGGATTGAAGAAGGTTTTGAAGGATTCAATTTGGGTTTAAACGGCTCCATTCCCCCACCAACTCGGAGTTCCACTAGTACTTTGGACCAAAACAACACGCACGCCATCTTCGGTGGGTTCAAAGCTCGGCCGGCTAACAATTGGACCATCTTCTTCGACGCGGAGCATGGGACGGCGGACAACGTCTTCACTCGCATTGGGAATTACGACTACACGAATATTCGAGCGAAGAGCAGGTATTCGTACAGCAAGCAACTCTCTTTTAATCTTGCGTTCATCTCCAGGAACAACGCGAATCCTTCTGAGATCGCCGGCGTCTCTTTAAATGACTTCGGTGTAAACACAAAGTCGCGTATCTTCACTTCATCCGTAGACTGGACCCCGAACTCAAGGATTTCATTCGACGGCGGCTACAATTACAACTGGATGGATAGCGACGCCGTAGTCAATTACTTTTTCAATAACATTGGGCATCCCACGGGTCATGCTCTTTATTTTGTGAGAAACCACTTCTTCTTTGCTAACGCGACAGCCCAACTCATGCCTCGACTTACCCTCTACATGGCATATCGCATCAACAAAGACAATGGACAGGATGGTCGGGTTGCGGATCCAGTCGGAACACCCGGGACCTTGATCTCTTCTTACCCGATGAGTTACCAATCTCCGGAAGGTCGCCTCGCATACCGGATTAATAGACATCTGGACTGGAATCTAGGCTACCAGTATTACAACTACAATGAGAGCCCCATTGTTGGACCACGGCCGCAGAACTATCACGCACACCTGCCCTATACATCGTTGCGTTTCTATTTTGGCCGCAAGGAATGAAAAGGATTGTTTGGGGTACACTAAATCGCTTCTGCGCGGTAATGGGAATCTTGCTGGAGCGAGGAATGCTCAGGCTCGTCATGATTGTTGCGGCCACTCTTGCCTTGTATCCAACGCAGAACCTGGCTGGTCTCGCCGGGATCTCGAGCGACAATCAAAGTATTCAGTCGCGAAAAAAGCCGCAGGCACAAAAAAGGCGCCTCGATTACTCGCGCTTTTCCCATGACACTCACGTTCTGAAACAAAAGCTCGCGTGCGATTCGTGTCATAAATTTCCCACCGCGAATTGGAAGGAAGTACGCAAAGGTGACGCAGCCTTTGCCGACGTCGCCGAGTTTCCAGAGCACCAATCTTGCCTGAACTGCCATCGACAACAATTCTTTGCGCGCGAGCGACCTGCGCCGGCGATTTGCTCAAATTGTCACGTCAAAGTGACTCCGCGCAACACAACTCGATTCCTGTTCGACAGTCTGGGCGACATTTCAGATACCTCAAGACCCAGGCGAGAACTGATCAGCGAATTCGCCGTTAGCTTTCCGCACGACAAGCATGCAGACGTCGTTGGAGCCTGGCTTCCTGCACGCAATCCGCGCTCTGGTTTTGTATCCGTTTCATGGCAGGAGAAAGCTGGACAGCAGGAATCTGCAGAACCAAAGAGCTGCCCTGTTTGCCATCAGACATATCAGCCACAGGGTAAATCGGATGATGAATACGTTACCAAGCCTCCCGAAAAGCTGGGCGACAATTTCTGGTTAAAGAAGGGCACGTTCAAGACAATTCCGAATAGCCATTCGGTCTGCTTCACGTGTCACAACACCGACGTCGGCATAGAACCGGCGCCATCAAGCTGCAACGCGTGCCACAAACTGGCCGCGTCCCATAACCCCGGCAAAGTTGATTTCGATCCGAATCTTTTCAGGACGATCGGAATAACGGACAAAACTATTTCGGCAACCTGGTCCAGGCGATTTTCGTCCGGAACCTTCCGTCACGAAGGCGGAGAACACCCGAATATCAATTGCGTAAAGTGTCACAACCTGCCGACGATGAATACGACGGAAATGAAGTCCTTAATCGTGCCGGTAAGTTCGTGTGGTGGAGCTGAAGGCTGCCATATCACCGCTACGACGGACGATGGGGGAATTCTGAACTATGAAATTGACCAGAAGAAGAAAGAGCCGGCTTTTGTTTGCACGAAATGTCACATCTCTCTTGGGAAGCAAGCGGTCCCTGCGAGTCATGTGAGCGCGATACCCAAACCGAAGTAACAAGCGATCGATGAGGACTGGATACCCACGGCGATCTCGGAAGGTCCCAGCTTTAATCACTATTCCGCTGGCAATGATGGTTGGCGTCACAATTACAACATCTGCTCGGTTGAGCAGCGCTCAAAAGATGAATGTGCCCGAGAATGGCGACTACTCGAACTTTCAGCACACTTCCGCTTATCATGCCAGGCTGCCGTGCTCGCTTTGCCATAAACGAGAGAGTAATTCAGCACAGCCGGCGATGCCTGGCGGTTCAAATCACTTGCCTTGCACCGGCTGTCACGCAAAACAGTTCGCTGACTCATCGAATGCGATTTGCACCAATTGCCACAGCAATGCGCAAGCCGGCACGCTGAAACCATTTCCCCGACTTGGCAGCTTCAACATGAGATTCGATCATGCCAGCCATATGGCGCTCGGACGAATCTCATGCGCGAGTTGTCATCGCCCCGCCCGAAGCGGAGTGGCGATGACGATTCCATCTGGATTCAACGCGCATGGCACCTGCTTTCAATGTCACACATCGCAGGCTAAGGCTTGCGGTCGAGACATTGCATCGTGTGGCACCTGTCATCAAGCGGGACGTTACGCTCGCGTCAGTCAGACTGCAGCTGCTTTCAGAATTGGTTTCAGCCACGCAAAGCACAACCGGGACGAAGGCTTGAATTGTAATGATTGCCATCGCGTGCGTGCTGGTATTCAAAGTAAAGACGTAACAGCCCCGCAACCGCTTAATCACCATGCCACCCCTGGCGCTTCGAGTTGTATGACTTGTCACAACGGAAAGAAAGCGTTCGGAGGTGACGATTTTTCCGTCTGCCAACGGTGCCACACCGGGGACAGATGGCGTTTTTAAACAGACGTTTCGGCAGCCAGTTGGTTGATTGGCTCCGGGTGCTGGCTCAAAGGTGTAAATAGCAGACGAAGGTGGCAACTGCGTAGCCCTGCAGTTGGCGACCACAATCAACAGTCGGACGAGGGGGTAACATGAAGAGTGCTCAACTAAAAATAATGGCGGCAGCCGTTTCCCTGGTAATGGTACTGGCAGCGTTCCTGGTCGCATTTGGCGCTGATGACTCATCGGTCAAATACAAGGACGCCGCTTCGTACTACAAGGATGCAAAGTGCGTGGTTTGTCACGGGCCTAAAGGTGATAAGAAAATTGACGCGTCTAAGACGGACGACGAGATGGTTCAGATCATCCTGAAAGGCAAGAAGGTCGAGAAACCACCACACATGCCAGGTTATGAGGCCAAGGGAATCACGGCGGACCAGGCGAAAGAATTACTGGCCTACATGAAATCTCTGAAGAAGTAGAAGCGGCGTCAGGAGAAGCGAGTAGCTAGTAATCCGGCGAGCGGGCGGTGGTGTGCTCGAACTCATCGGAAGTTTAATCGTCTGCGCACTCGAGATGCTTGGGGCGCTGCAATGAATTCATGTAACGAGAGGTCTCCTGGAAAATAAAGGGAATCCACTTGACTGAAGAACTGGCCGCAGCTCAAAAAACACCAACCCTCTTTCGCAACTACATAAGCCTCGCAGGCGGGGCCGTTGCGATCGCCTGTCTGGCGAGCATCCTGCTGCTGTTCCTGATCGAGGTTACCGGAAGGCGAAGCACGCCCTACGTCGGAATTTTTGCCTGGGTCATCATTCCTTCGATTCTCGTCGCCAGCTTGATTGTGGTCATTGTTGGCGCTGTGATTGAACGCCGACGGCGACAACGCCTTTCAGCGTCGGGGGAGCGGGTGTTTCCGACCATTGATCTCAACGATCCGCAGCGACGCCGGTACTTCCTGATATTCCTCGGACTAACCTTTTTGTTCGTTTCCGTCAGCGCCTTCGGTAGTTTCCAGGCCTTCGAGCACACGGAATCAGTGGCTTTTTGCGGACAGACCTGCCACACCGTAATGAAGCCCGAGTTCGTCGCTTTTCAAAATTCGCCTCACGCGCGCCTGGAATGTGTTGATTGCCACGTCGGAGAAGGCGCGAGATGGTACCTCAAATCCAAACTAAATGGCGTTCACCAACTCTATGCCGTCACTTTCAACACTTATGACAAGCCGATCAAAACTCCTGTAGAAAACATGCGACCTGCGAACGATACCTGTGCGCACTGTCACTGGTCGAACAAGTATTGGGGCCAACAACTCAAAGTATTTAACCGCTACGCTTATGATGAAAAAAATTCGATGCGACAGATTCGCATGCTAATCAATGTTGGTGGCGGCAGTCCTGAAAGCGGACGAGTGAGCGGAATTCACTGGCATATGAACCTTGCCAACCAGATCGATTTCATCGCTTCCGACGAAAGGCGACAGGTGATTCCATGGGTGCAGTCAAAGGATCCAAATGGGACCATCACAGTTTACAGGGCCAGGAACTCGCAACTTACCTCCCAACAAGTTACCACTTTGCCTCGCCGCCGGATGGATTGCATCGATTGTCATAATCGCCCGGCACACATCTACAACCCGCCCGACCAGGCGCTCGACAGTGCTTTTGCTGCCAACCGGCTGGATGCCTCACTACCTTATCTCAAGCGACAGGCAGTGGAAGCTCTCTCAAAGCCTTACAACACGAACGACGAAGCGGTGAAGTCAATTGGCTCGAATTTGGATAGTTTCTACCGAACCAACTACGGTTCGCTTTACACGGAAAAACGCGCTTCGATTGATGCGGCTGTTAAGGAAGTTCAGCGCATCTACCAAATCAACTTCTTTCCCGAGATGAAGACGGACTGGCAGGCCCATCCGAACAACATCGGTCACCTGCATTCCTCCGGCTGTTTTCGTTGTCATGACGGCGACCACGTGAGCGATACGGGCAAGCTGATCAGAAACGACTGCAACATCTGCCATACAGTGCTCTATGATTCCGCCGGCCCGCCGGAGAAGAATGCTGTTGCCGGTCCGTTCCAGCACCCCGTCGACCTGGGAGCTCTTGCCGATCGCAAATGCGAGTCTTGTCATGTCGCTAACAAGCCCTTCCAGCATCCGATCAACCTCGGCGATATCTCGATGTATCAATGCGCCGAGTGCCATCCCAGGAACAAGTGAACGCCACGATTGGTTCGTCTCAATCACAATCAAACAACCTTCCGATTGAGATTCCGCCCTCGCTGTTGTCCAACAAAAAGTTGCCAGTGAAACCTAACTGAGCGCATCACTGTCCAGAACGGCTGTGGAAAAATACACACCGGTGCGTGAAGTTACCCATCACCACATCTCTGTTAGTTATGTATCCCCAACTTTATGACACCCAGAGGTACAGGTACGTTGGTTGCATTTGCTCAGTAAGAGGTCAGCCGTTTGATGAGATGAACTCATAGTGGTGCCTGGTGCAAAAGGAGGTGATCAGTATGAGCACCGACAAGCGCGACATACTTGAAGTCTTGAAAGCAGAACTGGACTTCATTGAGAAAGGCGGCTACGGACGTTCGGTCAGAACACCCTGGAGACCCAAGTCTGAGTTCCAGGATTCGCTTACCTGTATGAACTATGGGTACGTTGAGAAGGAACATCCATGCACTGAGTGTCATTTGATTGATTTTGTGCCTGTGGAGAAGGGCTCAGAGCAGGTACCATGTCACTTCATTCCGTTGAATGCCCTGGGAGAAACTCTTGAGACCTTTGAATCCAGGGATGACCAACAGAAACTCGAAAAGGCGTTAAAGGCCTGGCTCAGAGCGCGAATCAGCGAGATCGAGGCCGCACGCGCGGAATCGAAAGAGTCGCCCAAAGTTTCGTGATGTCTGCACATTCTCCTAATATAATTAAGCCGCACCGGAGCGACTGGAAGGGAATTACACTCCACTGAAAGACCACAAACAAAAGATTCTGGTCGTCGATGACGAGAAAATGATTCGCTGGTCACTCGGCGAAGCCCTGCGCGGGTGGGGCTACGAACCAATCCAGGCTGAGACCGCAAATGCAGGGTTGACGGCTTTTGATTCCGATCAGCCTGCAGCGGTCCTCCTCGATATCAATTTACCCGATGGGTCAGGGCTTGAGGTTTTGCGCCATATCCGGCACCGGCAAGCCGACGCAGTCGTGATCATGATTACGGCCAATGTGCTGGTCGATGAAACCATTGCTGCCCTGCGCGGCGGCGCATACGACTTCATCGGCAAGCCAATCAATCTGGAAGAGCTGCAGGTTGCAATCCGAAACGGGATTGAAACAAACCGTCTGCGTAAGGAAGTGAACCTGTTTCGACGTGAGCGCGCGCAGCAGTTCAGCTTCGATCAGATTGTGGGCGAGTCCCGACCAATGCGCGAGATGCTGGCGCTGGCCCAAAAGGTCGCTGCAAGCGAAGTCTCATCTGTGCTGCTGCAGGGAGAATCAGGGACAGGCAAAGACCTCGTCGCGAAGGCAATTCACTACCACTCATCGCGCGCCGACAATCCATTCGTCGCCATTAACTGCGCTGCACTGCCTGGAACTCTAATCGAAAGCGAGCTGTTTGGTTACGAGAAGGGCGCCTTTACAGACGCAAAAGCGCGTAAGGAGGGTTTGTTTGAGCAGGCTGAAGGCGGGACGCTGTTTCTTGATGAGATTGGCGAGTTGGAACTCAGTCTGCAAGCAAAGCTACTGCGTGTTCTGGAGGAGGGTTCGTTCCGCAGGGTCGGTGGTCTAAAGGATTTACCTCTCGATGTGCGCGTGAT
>Ga0126384_10002574_pt1 | contig 10983 bp, 8 predicted proteins | sample PanSoiMetPlot_36_FD_92543 | JGI IMG/M metagenome (GOLD analysis project Ga0126384, IMG submission 92543) | Tropical forest soil microbial communities from Panama - MetaG Plot_36 | ecosystem: Environmental > Terrestrial > Soil > Tropical forest > Bulk soil | place: Panama | collected 2016-02-17 | reverse complement strand
CAGCTCCCACTGGGCATAGTCCGGCTCTTTGGCATCGTTCTGCTTCTCGCATTGTTGTCGGCAGCGTGTGGATTGGTGGTTAGATTGGCACTCACGTTCGCTTGGGTTTCATTTTTTTTCTTTTATGGAACCATCCTTGGTTTTGAAAAACCAGAACCTTCTACAGTTTCACTCTATACGTTTCACTACAACAATATAGTGCTATTCATTTTGTTTATTCTCTCCATTTCTCCAGGCATTTCCTTCTGGAGTATAGGCGGATTGGGGGGAGGAAAGAAGAGCTGGCAATCCCTTTATAGCTCTCATGATGCGGCGTTCTCTATTCCTGCGTGGCCAGTGCTCCTGATAAAGCTGACCCTCGCGTTGGCGTATTTCGGGTCTGGACTGGCGAAGCTCAAAGTGGCTGGCGTACTCTGGATGGATGGGTATACGTTACAGGCGTATTTTTTAATGAAGTACCTGCAGGAAAACGCCTGGATTGGCTGCTGGTTGGCTCAATATTATTGGGTATGCATTGTGTTGAGCTTTTGTACATTGATTTTGGAGTTGTCTTTCATTATTGTTCCCTTTTTCCCCAATAACCATCCGCTGACCTGGGTTTATGTTGTGGCTGGGTTAGGATTCCATATCCTGATTGCCGTCACCATGAAGATTAGTCACTTCATTCCTTTCATGGGGTTGAGTTATCTCATTTTTCTTGACTGGCCAATATGGCAAAAATGGCTCGGGTCATTCTGGCCTCTCTCTGTGGAAAAACAGAAGGGTGCATATCCTTTGCAGTTGCGGTCTTCCTTCAGTTATGCAAAAAACAACCCTAGAACGTCTTGGCGGTCATGGATCCCTCGAGGTTTTATAACTGGATACCTCAGTACGCTTTTATTCTGTGATGTGGTTGGAATCGAGCTCTGGCCATTCAGCGACTATGCAGTATTTCGTGGGCGATTTCATTATAGTCAGGTATCTGTCTGGCAAATTCGCGGCGTCGATGACACAAATGGGGTGCGCTGGTTGCGAGCCCAGGACCTCGGAGCTGGCTTTGAGGGGTGGTTTGACGGGACGAATTTTGTCAGGTTCTATATGGCTCACTCAGGACGGACGGCAGGAGTGCTCACGCTGAAAGAAGATCAAGACCTCGCGCGAGAGGGACCTCGTTTTCTCAGGGATTTCCATCAGCATTTACCTCCCGTTCTGCGGGAACGATTTCATACGCTGGAGTTTGTCATCCGGTCCATAGAAAAGGATCCGCATGGATGGCTGGTCCCCTCTGACCGCGTTTTGTTCTCAACCAATTCGCCGGGGGCGGATCGCTAGGAAGAAGAAGGGGTTGCGGAACGCCGCGAAAGCAGGCAGGAAACAAAGAGACCGCTCTGACGAGTCGGGAAGGAGAAGCCGCTCATAGAGTGGACGGAGTCGAGATTCTTGCGTGCGAGGATGACGAAAACGTAGCCGTACCCGTGGGGATGGATCTCCAGGTGAGTTGGGTCACCCAGTCTGTATCTTCTTGCCCGGGATCCTCAGCTACGTTGTCGCAGTGGTGTGGGGACGTACAGTATCCGAGGAAGCTAAGGGAATAGCAATGAAACATCTTTCAGAGGGGGTGCTGGAGGAGACGCGGTGTAGTCCGAGTACTTGCCCTACCTCTTCCCCTGCCTATTTCCCTATTTCGGTTGTGGTCCCAGTGCACAATGGGGGCGAAAACTTTCGCCACTGTTTAGCGAGCCTGACGGCGACCGTGCCTCCTCCCGAGGAAATCATTGTCGTAGCAGATGGCGATACCGACGGTTCCTGGCAGCTGGCCAAGGAATTTGGCGCGCAAGTCTTGAGAATACCTGGCCCAGGAGGACCTGCGCGAGCACGGAATCTGGGAGCACGTACCGCGCATGGCGATATTCTTTTCTTCGTTGATGCCGATGTCATTGTTCCTCCGGACGCCCTGAGGCAAATTGTTGAGGCTTTTGCCCAGGAGCCTGACTTGGCTGCCGTCTTTGGCTCCTACGATGACACACCGGCGGCAAGCAATTTCCTGTCGCAGTACAAGAATTTGTTCCATCATTACGTCCATCAGACAGCGTGTGAGGATGCGTCTACCTTTTGGGGCGCATGTGGCGCCATCCGGCGCGAGGTCTTCTTGGCATTAGGCGGTTTCGACGAGCAGTATCGCTACCCTTCCATCGAAGACATTGAGTTCGGCTTTCGGCTCAAGCAGGCGAGTGGCAAGATTCTCCTGCGTAAGGCATTGCAGGTCAAGCATTTAAAACGTTGGGGAGTTGCTTCCCTACTGAAAGCCGATATCTTTCATCGGGCCCTGCCATGGACCGAGCTGATCATGCGCGAGCGGCACCTGCCCAATGATCTGAACCTACGTCTCTCGAGCCGTGTCAGTATTGCGCTGACCTATGGACTTTTGCTAACTGTCCTTGGTTCCTGGTGGTGGCCTCGACTGCTCGTCGTCGCTGGGGTGATGGCCTTCTCGCTTCTGCTCCTCAATACGCAAGTCTACGGTTTCTTCTGGCGTAAGCGCGGCCTGCGTTTTACCCTGCAAGTTGTCCCCTGGCACTGGCTGTACTATTTTTATAGTGGTCTGGCCTTTGCCATTGGCAGTGCTTCCTTTCTGCTACGCAGAGGTAGTCTCGTGAAGACGAGTGCGGTCACGGTCCCAGAGGAACAGCCTCCTTCAGGGAGAGTGGCGGAGTAAGGGTGATGCCCTATTGCCCCGTTGTCATCATCGGTGCTGGACCGGCTGGGCTGACTGCCGCGTATGAACTGACGAAGCTTGGATTACGGTCGGTCATCCTAGAGGCTGATTCCCAGGTTGGTGGGCTAGCACGTACGGTGAATTATCGGGGGTATCGCTTTGATATTGGTGGGCACCGCTTCTTCTCCAAAGTGCCGTTGATCAACGCACTGTGGCAGGAGATCCTCGGTGAGGAGTTTCTCGTCCGCCCTCGGCTCTCGCGTATTTACTATGGCGAGCGATTTTTCGATTACCCGCTCAAAGCCCTCAATGCCTTGGTCGGTTTAGGTCCCCTCGAAGCGTTTCTCGTTGGCCTCAGCTACACGAAGGCGCGGCTCTTCCCCGGCAAAGAAGAGACAAATTTCGAGCAGTGGGTGTCCAACCGCTTCGGGCACCGCCTGCACCGAATTTTCTTTAAGACCTACACGGAAAAAGTGTGGGGTCTGCCGTGCACGGAAATCTCTGCCGATTGGGCAGCGCAACGCATCAAAAACTTGTCTCTCAGCGAAGCTCTACGGAACGCCTTGTTTGGCGCCCAGCAGGCGAAGGACGGGCAAGTGATTTCTACCCTCATCGATTCGTTTCATTATCCACGTTATGGACCGGGGATGATGTGGGAGCGCTGTGAGGACTTGCTAGCAACGTATGGGTCGGGAACGCTTCACGGCGTGAGCGTCGAACGCATTCGTCACCGCCACGGTCGGGTTGCCTGCGTCGTGGGGCGGACCTCGGCCGGCGAGCGGGTTGAATATGCGGGAGAGCACTTCATCTCTACTATGTCGCTTTCTGACCTCATCAAGGCGCTAGATCCGGCGCCATCAGCAGAAGTCCTCCAGGCTGCCAACCGCCTTCGCTATCGCGACTATTTGACGGTCGTGTTGATCGTCAATCGAGAAATGGTGTTCCCAGATAACTGGATCTATATCCATGCGCCCGAAGTGAAGATGGGGCGTATCCAGAACTACAAAAATTGGAGCCCAGCTATGGTCCCTGACCCTTCGCGCACCTCTCTGGGATTGGAGTACTTTTTGTGGGACAAGGACGAGGAGTGGCGCTGGCCACAGGAGCGGTTGATCACACTGGGGATTCAAGAATGCACCCAGATCGGGTTGATCGAGCCGCATGAAGTCGAAGACGGGACAGTGGTGCGTATGCAGAAAGCCTATCCTGTCTACGACCAACATTACTACCAGAGTGTGGCGACTGTTCGTCGCTATCTCGAAGGCTTGTCGAATTTTCAGACCATCGGACGGAACGGTCTGCACCGTTATAATAACCAAGATCATTCGATGCTCACTGGAGTGTATGCGGCGCGGAACCTCGTCGGCGAGCACTATGACGTGTGGTCGGTAAACACTGAGATGGAGTACCACGAAGAAGGACGGGCGACGGAGACGCAGGGAGGCGATCGACTCGTCCCGGTGCGAGTGGCACTGGAAGAAGCAATGGCGACCCCCTCGCCTGACGAGATCATTGTTGCGGCCTTTGCCAAATTGGATCCAGTGGCGCTAGGGGTTGCCGGCGGTGTCGTCAGTGGCTTAGTACTCTTTTTGATGACAGCCGCTTTGTTGCTGAAAGGCGGTCCTGAGATCGGACCGAATCTCTCGTTGCTGCATCATTACTTGCCTGGATTCGAGATGAGGTGGGGTGGTGCGCTTATTGGCTGTCTTGAGGTTGGGGTCGGAGGATTTCTCCTCGGCTATGTAGGGGCTTGGCTCAGGAACTGGGGAATGACAGCGTATGTTGCACTTGGGCGGCGACGAGCCGAGGCCAGGGCACAGCGCGACCTCCTCGATAAGGTGTAAAAGTGCACTCAGAGTCTGGCGCACAGGCAACAGCTCGACGCAACATGAAAGACGACGGCGAAATTGACGAAATCAGCCGGGCAGTGGTAAAGATCCAGGCGGGGGTTCTGGCTGTGACCTGTGCGCTGATCGGGGGGATCGGACTCTTTGTCATGACAGTCTGGCTGCTCCTCAAAGGCGGACCTAACGTCGGTACACATCTACAACTGTTGGGACAATATTTCATTGGGTACTCAGTGACTTGGAAAGGGAGCGTCGTGGGCTTCTTCTACGGAGCTCTGACTGGTGGGGCTGTGGGGTGGGCCCTCAGCCAGATCTATAACGCGGTTGTCAGGATTCGACAGGGGTAAGAGGAGGGAAGTCGTAAGGCTTCCCTGCTCCTGAGTATGTCAGTTTTTCTGCTTTGAAGGTTCCTCGGCGAGGAGGGCAGTGCAAAAAATCTCGGTGATTGTTCCGTTTTACAATGCAGAGAAATACCTCCGAAGCTGCATTACCGCTCTTCTCTCGCAGGACGCTTCGCAGGAAAACTATGAAGTGATTCTGGTCGATAACAATTCAACTGATAGTTCCGTAGCGATTGCCAAACAGTTTCCGCGCGTCAAAGTTCTTTCGGAGAGTAGGCAAGGAGCATACGCTGCCCGCAATACGGGCCTTGCCGAAGCAAGAGGAGAAATCATTGCCTTTACCGACGCGGATTGCCTGCCCGACCGAGATTGGCTGCGCAACATGGGAACAACCATGCAGTCTGCCCAGGTGCGTCTGGTTCTCGGGAGCCGCCTGTGGGCACACAAGCCTTCGGCACTCCTGTCCATGTTAGAGACGTACGAGAACCAGAAAGTCGAGTTCATGGTGAAGAGCCACATCAAGGAGCTGTACTATGGCTATACGAACAATATGGCTGTACAGAGAGAGGTCTTCGATACCTTAGGGCCGTTTGAGGAACGCTCCCGGGGGGCGGACACGCTTCTTGTCCGCCGTACTATCGATGCCTATTCATATGAGGCGGTGTGTTATGCGCCAAGTGTGCGCGTCCGCCATCTGGAAATCGGCAGTGTGTGGAAACATTATCAAAAAATGTGGGTCTACGGGCGCAGTAACCTTTTGTCGGGTCGAGAGGTCTTCCTCAGATCGTTCAATTATCGTGAAAGACCGTTAAATCGTCACGAAGCGCAGCAAGTGTTTGAAGAAACAGTCCGCAGGGAGGGTTATTCCAAGCTGCGGACGCGACTGCTTGCTTTTTTGACTATGTTAGAAGCTTGCGCTTACCTCTCAGGACAATGGGCTGCACGATGGCACCTGTATCGGCATCCTAGGGCATAGAGCGCGGCGTACGGTGATGAAAATTCGCGCTCGCACGGGTGCTCTCAGAGTTGGTCTGATTGGGTGTGGCAGTATCGCGCAGTTGGTCCATCTAAATATCCTGACACGCTTGCCGCAGGTGGCTTTAGTCGCACTGGCCGAGCCTGACCCGCACCGACGCGCAGCCGCCAGTCAACGAACGCCGCAGGCGGCTGTTTTTGCCGATCACCGGGAATTACTAGAAAGCTCGGAGATCGAAGCGGTGGTGATTTGCCTGCCGAATGCCTTGCACGCCGAAGTGGCAGTCGCTGCCCTCCAACACGGGAAACATGTCTACCTGGAAAAGCCTTTGGCCACAAATCTTGACGAGGGGCGTAACGTTCTTTCCGCTTGGCAACGTGCCGGAGTCGTTGGCATGATTGGTTTCAATTTACGTCTGCATGCGCTGTTTCAGGAAGCCAAGCAATATCTTCACTCTGGCAGACTCGGCCCCCTAGTGGGAGTCCGTTCAACTCGCGCTACTGCGCCACAATCCTTACCCGCCTGGAAACTCGCCCGGCAAAGCGGTGGCGGAGTGTTGCTCGACTTGGCTTCTCACCATCTTGATCTGGTGCACTTCCTCTTCGAGCAATCGGTACGCGAGGTCTACGCCGAATTACGGTCGCAGCGGAGTGAGGACGACAGCGCGATGCTCCACTTGCGCTTTGCTGACGGACTCATTGTCCAGTCATTCTTTTCAATGAACGCCGTCGAAGAGGATCGCTTCGAGGTGTATGGCCAGGCTGGGAAGCTGGCAGTTGATCGGTATCATTCCCTGAAAGTCGAGGTCACTGATCCGACGCATGACTTTTCCTGGTCGGGAAAAATGAAACGTGAGCTGTGGCTATTCGCTCGTTCCCCTTCTCTTTGGGGGAAACTCCTTATCCCTCAGTATGAACCGTCTTATCAGGTGGCACTCGCCCGTTTTGTGGAGGCAGTGCGAACGAATCAGCCAGCGAGCCCAGACTTCTGGGACGGGTATCGCAGCTTGGCTGTTATTGCCGCGGCGGAGGAATCCGCCCGGACCGGGCGAGCGGTGATGCTAGCGGATCTTAGCGATGAAGATTTTGCTGGTTAACGACTATGCGACGCCGACTGGTGGGGCGGAACTGCTGACGCTGGCGTTGCGAAGCGGGCTTCGTGAGCGGGGACATGATGCTCGGCTTTTCGCCAGCTCTGCGCGGCCCGGCGGGAATAGCAGCTTTGCTGACTACGAATGTTTTGGTACGACGTCGCTCTTGCGCACACCGCTGCAAATAGTGAATCCATGGGCCTTCTGGCAGTTGCGTCGGGTCCTCGCCGCGTTCCGTCCGGACGTCGTGCACGTTGGGGTATTCTTGACGCAACTGTCCCCTGTGATCCTGCCTTTGCTGAGGAAAGTGCCGAGCGTGTACCAGGTCCACTGGTACCGTTCTATCTGCCCACTCGGCACGAAAACCTTGCCGGACGGAACTGCCTGCCAGGTGCCGGCGGGTGTTGTCTGTTATCGCAGCGGCTGTCTGCCTCTGTACGGTTGGGCGCCCCTCATGCTCCAGATGAGGCTCTGGCGGCGCTGGCGTCCGGTTTTCAGGCAAATTATCGCCAATAGTGAGGTGTTAAAGCGTCGTTTACTGGCAGAGGGCGTAGGACCAGTGGAAGTGCTGAGCCCTGGCGTTCCCGTTCAGCCCCTGCGTCCGCCTTTGTCGTCGCCGCCAACCATAGCCTTCGCCGGTCGTTTGGTGCGGCAAAAAGGCGTAGATGTGTTGCTGCGTGCCTTCGCCAAAGTGATGGCCCAGAGTCCGGAAGCACGACTGCTAGTAGCTGGTGACGGTCGGGAACGCGCACCCCTGCAACGGTTGATTGCCGACTCGGGATTGTCCGCCAATGTTTTCTTTCTTGGCCATCTGCCGCGTGTGGACGTGGAGCGGCGCTTTGCCGCTGCCTGGGTCCAGGTTGTTCCCTCGCGGTTCGCAGAAGCCTTCGGTCTAGCTGCGGCAGAAGCAATGATGCGTGGAACAGCCGTGGTGGCCAGTGCGTCTGGCGGGCTGCCTGAAATTGTCAGAGAGGGCCAGACCGGCTTCCTGGTCCCGCCCGGCGATGCCCAGGCATTAGCCGAAGCCCTGCTGGTTTTCTTACGTGATCGCGCCCTGGCCGAACAAATGGGCAAGGCTGGCCGTGAGGTTGCACTAGCGCACTTTCGCGAGGAGACATATATCGACAAGGCTATCCAATTATACCAGATGCTCTGTTGGAAGAAGGTCGATGAGTATGCGCATTGACACGAAAACCTCACCACTAGTCATTATCGCCTTCGATGCCGGCGATCCCGATTTCATCCAGCATTGGGTACAAGAAGGCTACCTGTCAACCCTCGAATCGCTGAGGCGGCGAGGCTGTTGGGCGAAGCTCGCTGGCCGAGAGCAACTCTCCGAGTGGGGCACCTGGACCTCGTTATTGAGCGGCATCTCGCGCGGCCAACATGGATTCTACTATTTTCGCCAGTTGGTCCCAGGCACCTATGACCTGCGGCTTTTCGGCGCACGCGATACTGGCGTGCAGCCGTTCTGGGCTCGCCTGCGTGGCGGGGGGAAGCAAGTCGCTATTATTGATCCGCCTGAGAGTGAACTCGTGCCTGGTCTGTCAGGGCTCCAACTGACAGATTGGGCGACGCGCTATCTACCTCAGCGGGAAGTGCGGGCGGCTGCCGAGCCAGCAGAGCTTCTACGGGAAGCCCAGCGGATTTTCGGTCCGCAAATTACTGTCCATGATTTCAGTCCCCATAAAAGTCTCGACGAAGATCGGGAGGTCTATCACCGGCTCTTGGAACGGGTGGAGAAGAAGGGTACCCTGTGCCGTTCCCTCCTGGCAAAAGACCGCTTTGACCTGGTCGTCGTCGGCTTCTACGAGTCCCACGACGCGGCCCATCGCTTCTGGGACTATCGTCCTGAAGCTCAAGCCAACGGTCATCGGCATGAGATCAATGAACTGACGCATGCTATCCGTAGCGTCTATCAGGCAATTGACCGGCAGATAGGTTTGTTGCTCGCGGAGTTGCCTAGCGACGCCAACGTTTTCATTATTTCTTGTTACGGCATGGAAACGCTTTATCCCACCACTGGCCTGATGGATATGTTTTTTCCCCAACTCGGTTATCAAGGAGCTTCGACTGCTCTCTTACAGTCACAGAAAGTTCAGCCTCTGGCTTTAGTGCGCCGGCTGATGCCCCAAACTTGGCGAGTCGCCCTGCAGCGCTATCTGCCCGTGCAAATCCAGGAGCGTCTTCTGGCCGCGCAGTTTCGTAAGGGCACGAACTGGCAGAACGCGACTGCCTTCGCGATCCCCGCCTTATTCACCAGCTTTGTCCGCGTCAACATGCGAGGCCGAGAACCGCTCGGAGTTATCACTCCGGGGGCTGAGTACTCCACGTTGCTGGACCGACTAGAGGCAGACCTCGAGCAGCTTGTCGATCCGCACACTGGCAACCCCGCGGTGCGACAGATTACCCGGACCGTTACGGCGTTTCCTCCACACCCTCCGGTGGTGCTGCCCGACCTTTTTGTCGAGTGGCAGCCTGGGGCGCATTTCATGCGGCGCATCAGTCATCCCCACGCAGAGCTAACGCAAAGCGCGCCCAGCTATTTCCGGGGCAGTTATCATTCCCATCGCGGCTTTGTTGCGGCTGCTGGCCCGGCCATCCGGGTACGAGGAGCGATCGGCGAGGTGCCACTTTTGGATCTGGCCCCGACTTGTCTGGCTTTGTTAGGCCAGCCCATTCCTCAGACCCTAACGGGCAAAGTCAACCCGGCGATCCTGCCAGGTTGAGAGAGGACGGGTGAGGCGGAGAACATCTGGCTACGACTAAGGGAAGAGATGATGGACCAACAACCAACCTTTTCGCTTATTATTCCCACATACCAACGCCCGGCACAACTCTCTACCTGCCTGAGAGCACTTGCGCACTTGGACTATCCGCGGGACCGCTTCGAAGTGATCGTGGTAGACGACGGTAGCGAAACTCCAGTGGACAAAGTGGTGGCTCCTTTTATGGACGAACTCACCGTGATACTGCTGCGGCAGTCGAATGCCGGACCGGCGACTGCGAGGAACACCGGTGCGGCTCGCGCGCACGGCCAGTTTCTGGCGTTCACGGATGACGATTGCGCGCCGGCGCCGGATTGGCTATGTACCTTAGCCGCCCGCTTCGCGGTAACACCGACAGATGCCATCGCTGGACGGACTCTCAACGCGTTGCCGGACAACCCGTATGCGACTGCTAGTCAGCTATTGGTCTCATTCCTGTTCACCTATCACAATGCCGATCCGAGCCAGGCACGCTTTGCTACAACCAGCAATCTGGCGCTCCCAGCTGATACTTTTCGCGCCCTTAAGGGATTTGATCCTACTTTTCCGTTCCCGGGCGGAGAGGATTACGAACTCTGCACCCGCTGGCTGTCTCATGGCTACCGCCTGCGGTATGCTCCGGAAGTCGTGGTCTACCATACGCATCTCCTCAATTTACGCACCTTCTGGCGGCAGCATTTCCACTACGGTTGTGGGGTATCTGATATGCGACGCGCGAGTGTTTCCTGGGCAGAGGAGCAGCGCAGACAGCCACCGTTCTTTCGACGGTTGTTCTACTATGTCTGCACGCAGACCCGAGGCCGACAGACAGCGAGGTTAATGGCGCTTCTGGTGATGTCGCAGGTGGCGACCCTCGCCGGGTTTTTCTGGGAGCAGCGCCGGCAAAGCCTAGCGGCAAGAGCCAGAGGGGTCGGTGGTGGCGTGACGAAGCAGGGATAAGGCTGAGACGGGGGCAAAGAAAGATCAGGTCAATGGGTGGAGATCCGCCGAATCTCGCGATCACATTCTGCTATCGCGCCTTAGCCCATAATCGGGGCCAGCTCCATATTGTTGCTTCATCCCTGGCGGCCGCAGGATGCCACGTCACACAGGTGGCAGATGAACCCTTGAACCTTAGGGCTGACGAAGTTGTGTGGATTTTTGGCAACGCCAACTGGTACCCACTCATCCGTCGGCAACTCGCGGCTCGACCCCAGTCCGAACGACCCTTCGTAGTGATCTGGCACGCCGAGCCGCTTCCACTTCCCAAAGCAGCGGGACTGCCTT
>Ga0126384_10002573_pt1 | contig 10986 bp, 4 predicted proteins | sample PanSoiMetPlot_36_FD_92543 | JGI IMG/M metagenome (GOLD analysis project Ga0126384, IMG submission 92543) | Tropical forest soil microbial communities from Panama - MetaG Plot_36 | ecosystem: Environmental > Terrestrial > Soil > Tropical forest > Bulk soil | place: Panama | collected 2016-02-17 | reverse complement strand
GTTTGCGGACAGTGAACAATGCTTTCCCAAGAATCACAACCATTGTCCGCCTTAATAGGTATGGGTGATCAGAAAGGAAAACGATGTGAAGAGGATTTCGCATCGAGGTGATGCGTCGAATAGACCCTATAAGTCATTCGTGCCGGATTCGCTCTTTTAAGGCGAATTCCGGCCGGAAGCATTGAGGCAGAAAGCCGGCTCTCCTCAATCCAAAAAACTGGATTTCAGCCTGCGCGAGCTCGACTCGCAACGGGAGGAGTGTCTGTGAAAATCATTTGCCAGATTCTACTGATATTAATGTTGGATCTGCTCGCAGTTGGGCTGGTTGCCGCCTCCCAAACAGAGATGCAGAGTTTCGATTGTGAATCTTCGCCGAAGGGGACTTTCGACCTGTCCAAAATCGATGAGTCAATCACAAAGGAATTCATGAAGGCCTGGAACCGCTCTCACAACGGGATTGATAGCATCGAAGCGGGAATCTATATTTTCCGAAATGTCGATGGCTCCTATCGGTGTATTGAGATGCGCTATACCAACGAACCTGGCGGAATCACAACCACTATGGATCCGGCTGCAATAGCGCTCGTACACACTCATCCGACCAGACTTGATCCGAAACCGTCAGACGCAGATATACGAGTCGCTGATAAGTATTGTGTGCCGATTTTCACAATCACGAGCTGGGGAATGTATATGTACGATCCAAAGACTAAGAAGATCACTTTGATTCAGCACAATTTGGAGTGGCTGAGTGCCTCAAAGTGGAAACGTAATGCTCAATGAAGCGCAAGCGCCGCATCTATGGCCTATGAGGCGTCATCGCGATCGCCTCAAGTTAAGCTAAGTAGTCACTTTATTGTGAATCGTTCAGGTCAGAGTTCAATTCCCACCGTAACAGTAACGCATTTTTCGACATTCACTGGTAGAGATGCCAGCGGTGAGTGCGCACCGCAACATTGACGCTGATTGTTCAGCAGGGAATTGCTGCCGACCATCGCAAGAGCCGCTTTTAGGAGGTAAACGCCCATGAACCGCAGATTATTTACCCTGGGTATCTTCTTCCTTCTCCTCCAGGGTCGAAGCGTCTTCGCGAGTACGACGGCGGACGCGCTGGTCGCTGATGCCTGGAAGGCGTGGGAACAGAATAATAAGCAGCTGGTTGAAGCAAAGTTTCTTGCAGCAATAAAAGAGGATCCGCGCAACACTAGAGCAGCCCTCGGCCTGTCGCTGCTCTACATTCTTCAAAAGAAGAATGCGGCTTCCTGGGAAAGGCTAAAAACCGTAATGCAACCGGAACCTGACTCCTATCCGTATCTCTATTCACTCTGGACGACAGCTGCAATGCGTAATCGTTACTACGATCTGAACGTGGATCTTGTGCCTCTCGTTGAGCAATTGAGCCGTAAGGCTGACTCTGGAGGAGTCCTCAAAGGCATGGCAGCCGAGGTTCTGGGCGGGTATTTCGAACGGAGAGGTGATATTGCAACGTCAAATCGCTATTACCAGCAGATCCATGAGATCAAGGACTGGATGCTGATCGGTCCATTCGACAACACCTCGGCCTCCGGCTTTGACAAGTTCTATCCTCCAGAACTGGAATACGAGCCCTCCAAAACATATGAAGCGAAGAATGGTATTCCCGCCAATTGGTTTAAGCTCGCCACGGGCAAAAACGACCGCTGGATCGAATTCACCCGCTATTTCTCCAACAATGAATCCGTCTTTTACGCTAACGATTTTGTGTACTCGCCTAAGAAGCAGTCTGTGCAGATAAGGATAGGCACGTCAGGCTCATTGAAAGCGTTCTTGAATGATGAACAGATCGCGGAATTCGTCGATGAGACGAACAACGATCTTGATAACTATATAGTAGAGGCCGATCTGCAGGAGGGATGGAATCGACTGCTCATAAAGTGCGGTTTCTCTGAAATCTCGAAATGTAACTTCCTCGCGCGGATAACCGATTTGCACGGCGAGCCGATTGACGGACTTGCGCTCTCAACTGAATCAAAGCCCTATAAGTGCCGACCCGGCGCAAACTCCCGACTCATCCCGAACTTTGCGGAGGCATTCTTCAAGACGAAGATCACTGCGGCGCCGGGCAATTTGGAAAACTATGCGCTGCTTGCCGAATGCTACCTTCGAAACGAGAAAGCTATTGAGGCTGAATTGGCGTTGAGAGAAGCTATGAAGCTGGCACCAGGCTGCGGCTTGTTCAAAAAGCAGTTGCTGGAAGCTTACCGGCAGGGGAAGAAGTACGATAACTACGCCACGATGATCGAACAAATCTACGCTCTGGACAAAGACAATGTCGATATTCTTCAGTACAAGATTGACGAGCATCTGGAGAAGCACGAGCTGGATAAGGCTGACGCGCTTACCAAGCACCTTGAAACAATTGCACCCCGATCCGAGTTCCTTTACGAAACCCGCGTGCACTTATACAGCGAGAAAGACCAGGATGAAAAGCTGGCTGAGACCATCAAGACAGCATACGGTTTGTACCCGGACAACTGGAGATTTGTGCTCCTGGCGGCGAGCCTGTCGATACAGGAGACTCGGAAATACGACCGCGCCATCAGTATCGTGCAAAAGTACCTTGCGAGGCGCTACGACACTACGGCGTTGTCAACGCTCGCCGGACTATATCTTCAAGCGTCGAACGTGAAGAAATGGGAAGAGACCTGCAACAAGATCTTCGAACTCGATGCCGCATCAACTCAGCAGTACTACGTGATGGCAAAAGCCTATTTTACAATTCAGGATTACGCAAACGCTGAAGTTCGTATCAAGAAGTCGCTGGCACTCTGTCACGACTCCGCGCTTTTTTGGTCTCAACTTGGCGAGATCAATCGAGCGAGAGGCGCGATCGAACTTGCAAAGCACGCCTATACTGAAGCCCTCAAATACGATCCGACAGACTACGATGCACGCAGAGAGCTGCGTGAGCTGGATGGCAAGAAGCCGGTATTCGCAGTGTTTGAACAGGCAAACATCGACGATCTAATCAAGAACGCTCCGGCTACCCAGTCCTACCCCGACAGCGGCGCGGTTGTATTGCTATCTGATACCAAACGGGTGGCCTACGAGCCGGGCGGCTCGGAGTCCTCCGCAGAGCGCCTGATCAGGGTCTTCAACAACAGAGGCATAGACGCATTCAAGGAATATCTGATCCCGCATAGCCCTTATAACGAAGAGCTGGTCGTTGAAAAAGCGGTCGTCGTGAAGAAGGCCGGCACCGAGATTAATGCCGACGTCGAGGAGAATCACATAGTCTTCAAGTCGCTTGAACCCAATGACCTGATCTACCTCAAATGGAACATTCGGAGTCTCTACACGGGCAAGCTCTTCAAAGATTTCTGGGACAATCTTTCATTCAACGGGGCCTTCCCGGTCAAGGACTCGCGATACTCGCTACTCGTTCCAAAAGGCCTGAGATTTCACGCCAACACCCAGAATATGCCGAATGAGCCTTCCAAGAAAGATACCGACGAGGGGACTGTTTATCTATGGAGACTTGTTGATGAGCCGGCCCTCGAGCCGGAAGATGCAATGCCGGCGTGGGCCGATGTTACGAAGGACCTTTATATCTCCAGCGTCAATGAATGGCAGGACATTGTTAATTGGTACCTGGATCTGGCGCGCACCAAGACCAGGAGTTCTTTTGAAGTGAAGGAGCAGGTTGAGGCTCTGCTGCGCAAGGACAACCTGTCGCAGGAGGCAAAGATTCAGGTAATTTACGATTTCATAACCGAAAATATCAGATACAGCCGGGTACCATTCCGTCAGTCTGGGCTGATTCCTCTAAGGGCGCGAGATGTTCTGGTCAATAGAATCGGCGACTGCAAGGACCTGGCGACACTATGCATTGCAATGCTCAGCGAAGTTGGAATCAAGGCGCACTACGTATTAGTCAACACAAGAGAGGCGGGCGAAAACCGAAACGCGCCGCCATCAATCGCATTCAATCATTGTATAGTTGCGGTGGAAATGCCAGCGGGCGCCTTCAAGTACCTCGATCTAACGGCCTACAACTATCCGATGAACTCGGCTCCCGAAGGTGATGTTGAGGCATTCTCATTGTTGCTCAAACCAGGCGTCAACAAACCCGAGTATCTGCCTCGCAATGGATTCACGTCTCGTCAATTAATTCGTCGTAGCATCGTAGACATACGCGACGACAAGAGCATCGCAGCAAGGAACAGCTTGAAAGCCGAGGGAGCGCCGGGTGCCTTGCTGAGGGGTCTATTGCGTCAAAAAAGCAAGAAACAACAGGAGATGAGCTTTTCTCAACTACTCAGCCAGGATTTTCCCGACGTTAAGTTGACCAAGCTTGAGCTGGGAGCCATTGATAGCCGCGAGCCTTTTGTCGAGTGCTCGTATGATTACGAGGTGCCGAATTACCTTGGCGAGGCCGGTCAGTTTAAGGTGCTCAAGATTCCCTGGGCAGAGCCGTTCAGGAATGACCCTGGTCTCGCGCGGGACAATAGGAAGTTCCCATACTATTACTGGCCGTGGGCGGATACTATGACTGAAGAAATTGAGATAAAGCTGCCGGCCGGTTTTGAGCCCGTAGAGCCCATGAAAGATGTGAATATCACGTCTCAAGTGGCGGATTATTCAGTGAAGCTGGAGTTTGCGAATGGCGTAATCAAAGGAAGTAGAAAATTGGTCAACAAGAAGATGATTGTCTCGCCGGAGCAGTATCCCGAATTCAAAAAGTTCTACGCGGCGGTGGTCAAGGAAGACCAAAGGGTAATTCTATTGAGAGGAAAGTGATCTTCGCTCAACATGTCTACAAGCTGCTTATCCTAGCCATACCGCGTCTGGCCGCCCGGATAATGACTTACGCTGACGTCCCTCACTTTAACTACGGTTTCTTTGCGAATTTCATCACCACTCCCCGGCATGTCCGAGTGGTCTGGATAATTGCGTTGCACGACTTCAATAGAGGCCTTCATGTAAATTAACCGTTCCTCATCACAGAACCTCAGGAAACCCACTCCGGTGTCTCCAATCGTTTCGAGTCGGCTCGTTATCTCGCAGTTATCAGAACTACCACTAATGAACTCGATCGAAGTCAGAGCTGCGAAGGCGCACACGAGCGCAAGAATTAGCACTACGACAACTCGCCACAGCTTGGATAGCAGCTTTTTGGAGTCCTGTCTCCGGAAGCCGCTCCGAACCGACAAGGAGTCGACCGACGAATGTCTCAACTAACGACATCTCCATGACCGGCCGATCTGTTTGAGAACCTATGAGGCCAGCAACTCGCAGGAAAGCAAGGAAAAATGGCTTTGGCTGCAAGAGGAGAGCGCGCTAATTCCGGGGCTCGGCTGTTGTGCGAGAACACAAACAGGAGGGGGAATCTGATGAAGCAATGCAATGAGAACTAGAGGAAACAGGATTTTCACTTGTGGTCTCATCCGCGTTCACCGATCCGTTCGTTAATAGGGACTTACGTAAAGTTGGGGCCAGACGTGATACTGGACCTTCAGCATCGCCCTCAGACAGGATGGACATTTTGATTAAGGTCAACCGCTGTAGATCACACATTTGCCCGGCCCGGTTGGATGTTCCATCAGGTCGATCTATCCTGGATTCGTGTTTAGCGATCCTTCTCCACGATCGATGTGATATCAGTACCGAGTATTGAGTGCCCTAACTGTAAAGTAAGTTACCACCAGGAATCAAGAATAGGTCCACAGGTCTTATCCGTCTTATCCTTTAGATAAGGCTTCTGTTGTCGTAATGTAATGATTCGATGGTAGAATGCGCCTGTTCTACCGGAGGGTACGCCAGTCGCCCTGTTTGCCGGCACTACATATTTCTGTTCAAAGAGTTGAAATGACTCTCGTCTCCGGCACCCACTTTGGCTCATACGAAGTTCTTCGCCCTCTTGGCGCCGGCGGAATGGGCGAAGTGTATCTCGCGCGAGACCAACGGCTCGAACGAAACGTCGCGATCAAAGTCCTGCCCGAGGAGTTCACTGCAGATTCGGTTAGCGTTCGTCGTTTTGAGCGCGAGGCGAAGGCCGCATCTGCACTCAATCACCCGAACATCGTCACAATTTACGAGATTGGAGAATCAAGCGGATTTCATTACATCTCCACCGAATACATCGAAGGCGAAACGCTTCGTGAGCGAATCGCACAGCATCGGCTCAGCGTGCCCGATGCCCTGGATATTGCCATACAAATCGCGAGCGCGCTGTCGGCAGCGCATCACGCAGGAATTATTCATCGAGACATCAAGCCGGAAAACGTAATGGTCAGACCTGATGGTTACGCCAAGGTGCTTGATTTCGGTCTGGTCAAGCTCACGGAAAAAGAATACGTCGACGTTCAAAGCAGGACCAGAACTCTGCAGAACACCACCGAGCCCGGTCACGTGGTCGGAACTGTGCGCTATATGTCGCCTGAACAAGCCCGCGGTAAACCTCTCGACGGGCGTACCGATATTTTCAGTTTGGGGATCATCCTTTACGAAATGGTCACTGGTTGCGCTCCGTTTGACGGTGACTCGATCGCGGATATTCTGGCAGCGATACTTAAGAACGAGCCGCAGCCGCTCGCCGGTCATCTGCCAAACGCGCCGGAAGAGCTTCAGCGAGTTGTCGGCACTGCTCTGCTAAAAGATCGCAACGAGCGGTATCAAACCATGAATGAGTTGCTACTCGACTTGAAGAATCTGAGAGATGAGTTGCAGGTTCAATCAAAGCTCGAGCGCTCACCGGATATAGGATCGACCAGCAATCTGGTGAGTAAGAAACCCGCCGCATTCACCTCTGGCGAAACACAGAACGTTACAGCGCAGACATCAACGACCCTTGCGCCGCGCACAATCTCGAGTGCGGAATACATTTTTCATCAAGTACAAACCCACAAGGCCTTCACGATCACCACGCTTTTGCTGATAGTCATTGCCGCGGGAGCTTTCTTCTATATCAATCGGCGGCCGGTGCTAACCGAGCAAGACACGATTCTGGTTGCAGATTTCCTCAACAGTACCGGCGACTCAATTTTTGACGGAACGCTGAAGCAGGGCCTTGCCGTTCAATTGAGTCAATCACCGTTTCTTCATCTGTTCGCTGATATTCGCGTTCGACAGACACTGCGATTGATGGGACGCTCGCCCGAGGAACGCGTCACCGCGGAGATCGGTCGTGAGATATGCGAGCGCCAGGGGCTGAAGGCGTTGATCGTCGGAGCGATTGCGCCGCTTGGGAGCCACTACGTGATCTCGCTGGAGGCAGTCAATGGCAAGACCGGAGAGGAGCTTGCTCGCGAACAGGCTGAAGCTGAAAGCAAGGAGGAGGTATTGAAAACGCTTTCGAGGGCGGCGAGTCGGCTACGCGAGAAGCTTGGTGAATCGCTCGGCTCGATCCAGAAGTTTGATGCTCCCCTGGAAGCAACCACGTCATCGCTGGAAGCACTCAAGGCGTTCTCTCTGGGAGTGGAGCAAACGCAGGTGGGCAAATTCCTCGAGGCGATCCCGTACTACAAGCGCGCAATAGAGCTCGATCCGCAATTTGGATACGCGTATGGATCGCTTGCAGTCAATTACTACAACACCCGCCAGCCTAGCCTGGCCGCCGAATATGCCGAAAAGGCGTTTGCATTGCGCGAGCGGATGAGTGAATTAGAGAAGCTCCGGATATCCTCTTTTTATTACGCATTCGTCACTGGTGAAGTGGACAAAGGAATCGAAACGGTTGAGCTCTATAAGCGAACCTACCCGCGCGACGAACGAGGACCGCTCAATCTCTCGGATCGCTATCAAACGATGGGGCAGTTCGAGAAGGCTGTCACGGAAGCCCGGCAAGCTCTGGCTCTGAATCCGAATAACGCAGTCGGCTATTGGAATCTCGCGAATTCACTAACTGGTCTTTCACGGTTCAGCGAAGCCAAAGAGATTTGCGAACAGGCAATCACCCAGAAACTGGACACGATAGCGCTTCACTCCTTCCTGTATCAGATTGCCTTTGCTCAAGGCGATGCAGCTGCAATGCAGGAGCAAGTCACATGGGCGAGCGGACGACCCGATGCTTACATGGCGCTGGATTGGCAGAATTCCTCATTAGCGTTCGAGGGACAGTGGCGCAAAGCGCAGGAATACTCGCAGCGCGCCATTGACCTCGCGGTGCGCAGCAATGCTAAGGAGGTTGGGGCAAGGTATGCAGCCGAAGCTGGGCTCCGCAGCGCTGCTTTCGGCCAATGCGCGCAAACCGATGTGGCTGCGGAGCGGGCGTCGGGTCTTGAGCACAACCGAGTATCGCTGCCAAGAGTGGCTCTTGCACTGGCGATGTGCGGCGAAGCTTCACAGACACAATTGGTGGTTGATGAATTGGTGCGACGTTATCCCAAAGACACTTTAATTAATCACCTTTGGATACCGGTCATAAAAGCTGCGTTGGAATTGCAGCGTCATAATCCAGGCGATGCGGTTCAGGTTCTTGATGAAGCGCGTCGCTACGAAGCGATTGCGGAATTTTGGGCGCGATACTTGCGCGGGCTCTCATACCTGGCGATGAAGTCGGGCAAGGAAGCTGCGGCGGAGTTTCAGGGTATACTTGATCACCGCGGCGAAGCTGTTCTATCGGTTTTGTACCCGCTCGCGCGTCTTGGCTTGGCACGCGCCAATGCTATTATTGGTGATGTTGATAACAGCCGAAAAGAATACCAGGAGTTCTTTTCGATCTGGAAAGACGCTGACGCAGATCTCCCCATTTTGATTGAAGCTAAGAAGGAATTGTCGTCCCTGAGACCCCACGTACCGTAGACTGTCCGGTCTGCAGATTTCGTCTACGTGGTACTGGGCAACCCCAGGCACCGTAGACTATCCAGTTTGCGGATTTCCTCTACGTAGCACTTGGCTGCCCGATGCAAACCCAATCCGCAGACTAGACAGTCTACGATACGGGTGTCGTTTATGACGCTCACAACAGGCACACGATTAGGTCCCTATGAGATTATTGCGCCGTTGGGCGCGGGCGGAATGGGCGAAGTCTATCGGGCGAAAGACACTCGCTTGAACCGCGAAGTCGCTATCAAGGTACTTCCGCCCTCATTCGCGAGTGAAGTCGACAGGCTGACCAGGTTCGAACAGGAAGCTCGAGCCACATCTGCACTAAATCATCCGAACATCCTCACTGTTCATGACATTGGCAGGCACGATGGTTCGCCGTACATAGTCGCTGAACTGCTTGAAGGTGAGAACCTGCGGGAGCAGCTAAATGCCGGGATGCCTGGTTACCGTAATGCGATCGGATACGCGCAGCAGATTGCAAGCGGGCTCGCAGCAGCTCACGCCAAGAACATCGTCCATCGCGATCTCAAGCCAGAGAACGTCTTCGTCACCGACGCCGGACGCGTGAAGATACTTGATTTCGGCTTAGCGAAGCTGAGACCTCAGCGTGTTGAAGCGGCAGAGTCTGGTGTAGCCACGCAAAAAGCTATTACCGATCCAAACACAATCCTGGGTACGGTCGGATATATGGCGCCGGAGCAAGTGCGCGGACAGGACGCAGATCACCGCTCAGACATATTCTCATTCGGCGTGATCCTTTACGAAATGCTTCGAGGGCGGCAGCCGTTCACTGGTGAGTCAGCAATTGAAGTTATGAACGCGATATTGAAGGAAGAGCCGGAAGAGCTAACAGAATCCAACTCGAAGATCAGTCTCGCGGCAGAAAGGATAGTGAGGCGATGTTTAGAAAAGAGACCGGAGAGGAGATTTCAATCAACAAGTGATTTGTGCTTCGCCATTGAGACGTTGTCGACCTCTTCAGCCTCACGGCTCGATGTGGCCACTCAGTTGCCTGCGGTAGAGAAACACTGGTCTGGAACGTTACTCCGGAATACGCGCCTCCCGTGGATTGCTGCGGCAGTCTCGTTCTTTGCGCTGTTGGTCACGTTGTACCTGTTCGTTTACCGTCCACAGTATCAACGGACAGAGGCACGCGTCCTGAAATTCTTCATCCTGCCACCCGAGAAAACGAGCTTTGGTCAGCTCGCTCTCTCTCCTGACGGAAAGTGGCTGGCATTTTCCGGCGCTACAGGAGGAAAAGTTCAGCTTTGGGTTCGGCCGATGGATTCTCTTGAGGCTCGAGCCTTGCCGGGGACCGCGGGCGCAGCGTATCCATTCTGGTCTCCGGACAGCCGCTTCATAGGCTTCTTTGCTGACGCGCGCCTAAAGAGAATCGAAGTCTCGGGCGGACCAGCGCAAACCTTGTGCGAAACGCCACAAGGTTATGGCGGCACGTGGAGCTCTGACGGCGTAATTCTGTTTGCGCGCGGCGGGCCCGCCGGATTGTTTCGCACCTCGGCAACTGGCGGTGAACCAGCGCAGGTGTCCAAGCCCGATCCGACACGACTGGAAGCCGCCTATAACTTTCCCTCCTTTCTTCCGGACGGTCGTCACTTTCTGTACAACGTCAGAGGCGGGGCGAAAGACATCCGCGGTCTCCATGTTGGCTCGCTTGACGGTACACTCAAGCGACAGCTAATTAGCGAAAACACCTCGGCAAGATATATATCCGCGATTCCCAACGACTCGGGCGAAAGCGATGGCTGGTTGGTCTACAGGCGGGAAGATGCTCTGCTTGCCCAGCGCTTTGACGCCCGGCTGCTACAGCTAACCGGTGTGCCAATTCCGATTTCAGATAAGGTCGGGCACGATCCAATCAATACCGATTACGTTAACTTTTCCGTATCGGACACTGGTGTATTGGTTTTTGACCCGAGCGAAAGTCAGGAAAGGCAGTACGCCTGGATTGATCGCGGGGGAAAGCCAACAGGTTCACTGAATGTCGTCAGCGGAGCCGGTAGCGCGTGGCTCTCACCCGATGAACGGCGCTTTGTAGCAGACCGGATCGATTTTCAAGCTGGTGCGCCGGACTTATGGGTGTGTGATGTAAACGGTGCGAATTGTGCTCGCTTTACATTCGAACCGGGCAATGATTTTTGTCCAGTCTGGTCGCCTGAT
>Ga0126384_10002572_pt1 | contig 10986 bp, 12 predicted proteins | sample PanSoiMetPlot_36_FD_92543 | JGI IMG/M metagenome (GOLD analysis project Ga0126384, IMG submission 92543) | Tropical forest soil microbial communities from Panama - MetaG Plot_36 | ecosystem: Environmental > Terrestrial > Soil > Tropical forest > Bulk soil | place: Panama | collected 2016-02-17 | reverse complement strand
CGAGTCAGGGCGAGAAACGCGATCGACGCAGCGTGCATCGTCGGCCTCCAAGCAAGAGTGACGCTTGGACGACCGGTGAATAACCCTATTCATTCGTGCGGTCGGTGGGCGGCGCCTCGTCTGAATCGGCGCCAACCTGGGTATTTTCAAGCGAAGTTCACTTTGAGGGCCGGGACAGGATTTCCGCGACCGCGCTGGCGACGCGTTCAGGCAGGAGCCCCTCGGGATCCTTAGCGGGTTGGTATCCGCAGAGCTCGATCCCCTGCACCATTGCGCTTGTCCCTATCGCTGACAGCAACTCTGAAAGCCTTTCGAAAGTGATCCCATTCGGCGTGGGATGGCTAACCGCAAACATCAAGGCGGGATCGACAACATCGAGATCGACGTGTATCCAGATGGACTTGCCGCGCACGGAATCTCGAACACGAGCGGCAGCATCAGGTGCTTCCGGCGCAATCCGATTCACGCCCGCGCGCGCGAGATTTTCCACCTCGCCCGGATCGAGGGCTCGGCCGCCAATCAGAGACACGTTTTTGCCGGGAAACCCAGCGGCGGCAGGCCAGGGCAGCGCTTCAGCGAAAAAGCCACACACATGTGCAAGGCACATCCCACCCAAATAGCCCGACGGGGTCGTCTGCGCGGTGTTGAAATCCGCGTGGGCGTCGAAGAACGCGAGCGCCAGCGGCTCAATTCGTTCGACCGCCGCGGACAGGCTGCCGGCGATCAGAGTGCATTCACCGCCGAGTATCAATGGAAGCTCGCCTCGCGACAGCGTCTGCTTGACGACTTGGTGCAGATACTCGCACGACCGCCTCGCGGCTTGTTTCATCGGAACGGCTCGATCGAATTCGATGCGCAAGGGCGCCTCAAACTGAGCACGCGTCCCAAGCGATTGGAGAAGGATCGGCGGAGCATCAAGCGTGCTGGGGTGACCGCCCGGCGTCGCCACTCCCGCTTCTATCGGACGCCATCGTCTCATTGATTCTGTAGGCGCAATGGAGGCCCTGGTAGCACTTACACCGCATTGCGAACCCGAGCCAATCCTGCAAGCATTTTCCTTCGGGTCGGCTCCCGTTAGGCGCGCCCGGCTTCGGAGCACCCACCAAACGCATGCAACTACGATCTTCGCTGTGGATTCGATCGATCCTCGTGTTCGCTGCACCGATTGCGCTGCTCATCGCAATCTTCTCGACGCGCGGCGCCGGCTCAACCTCCCGCGCTCAGTCAAGCACGCCCATCAAAACCGAGCGACGGGTTCAGTCGACGGGTTTCGGAATGCTTCCGCTCGCATTCGAGGCGAACCGGGGGCAGGCTCCTGAAGAGGTAAGCTTCGTCGCTCGCACTCAAGGCGGCAGCGTTTCCCTGACTCGCGCCGGTGCGGTCTTTGCGCTGAGGCGGGGCGATCGCGGGTCTCGAAGCGCGGCCTTTCAGATGAAGCTCCGAGATGCTTCACGCATTACCGCCATCGGCGTCGACGAGCTTTCAGGAAAGGCCAACTACTTCATCGGAAACGAGCCATCGCGGTGGCAAACAGGCATTTCGATGTACCGGAAGGTGAAATGTTCCGATGTTCTCCCCGGTATCGACCTCATCTACTACGGCAACCAGCGGCAGCTGGAATACGATTTCATCATTCGACCGGGCGCCAATCCCGACGCCATCCGATGGTCCTTCGAAGGCACCGAAGCGCTCGAGCTGAGCTCGCAGGGTGACCTGATCGTCCGATTCGCCGGAAATGAATTAAGGCAGCAGCGTCCTCGCGTGTATCAACAGATTGGAAATGAGACGCGGGAGTTGCATGGCACTTACGTGCTCGCCTCTCGGAAAGAGGTTGGATTTCGACTCGGCGAGTACGATCGAACGCAGCCAGTGGTGATCGATCCGGTTCTGCTCTTTTCCACCTTCAACGGCGGCAGCGCTCAGGACTACGCCGACGGAGTCGCGGTGGATGCTTCCGGCGTGTACGTCGTCGGCTCAACGATTTCATCGAACTTCCCTTTGGCCGCCCCGAGGCAGTCATCGCCGGGCGGCGGCTTTGACGCTTTCGTTTTGAAATTGAACCCCACGGGCTCGGCTCTGATCTACGCCACCTATCTGGGTGGCAGCGGCGGGGATTACGGCACGGCGATCGCGGTCGACGGCTCGGGCAATGCCTATGTCACCGGCAACACGTTGTCCGGCAATTTTCCCACCGCGAACGCACGCCAAACTGCGCTCGCCAGCAGTCAAGACGCCTTTGTAACGAAACTCTCGCCTACAGGATCGACGCTCGTCTACTCGACTTATCTGGGCGGCAACGACAACGACTTTGGCAATGGCATCGCGGTCGACGGCTCGGGCAACGCCATCATCGTAGGCAGTACTGCGTCGACAAACTTTCCAATCGCCAACGCATATCAGTCTTCGAGAAGCGGCAGTTATCCCAATGCATTCGTAACCAAAATGACCGCCGACGGTTCGGGCTTTGTCTACTCGACGTACTTGGGAGGAACGCTCGTCAACGAGGCGTTTGGGGTTGCAGTCGATGCGAGCGGCGCCGCCTACGTAGTCGGCAGCACGACCTCGACGAACTTCCCGACACTCAACGCGTACCAATCGACAAACAGGGGATCGAGAGACGCCTTTGTCTCCAAGTTTAGCTCGACGGGTTCTCTCGTCTACTCCACCTATCTTGGCGGCAACGGTCAAGACTTTGGATCGGGGATTGCGGTGGACAGCTCGGGAAGCGCAATCGCGGTCGGTGATACGTCTTCGAGCAATTTTCCCGTCTTCCCTCAGCCGCCCGCGGTAAATCCAGCCTTTCAACAAGGTCTCAACGGGAGCTCCGACGGCTTTGTCACGAAATTGAGCGCCACTGGTAATGCGCTCGTCTATTCCACTTTTCTAGGCGGAAGCAGCTCGGACCGGGCGCTTGCCGTCGCGGTGGACGGCGCCGGCAATGCCTACGTCACCGGCGAAACGCTATCCACGAATTTCCCCGGCGTCGGCTCTCTGCAGGCCGCTGGCGGTGATCTGGACGTCTTCGTCACTCAGTTGAATGCGCTCGGATCCGCTCTGACGTACTCGACCTACCTGGGCGGAGCGGCGGCGGACTCGGCAAGCGGAATCGCTCTTGATTCAGCTGGCAATGCCTATGTTGCCGGCCAGACGCAATCGAGCAATTTCCCAACCGCCAGCGCAGTGCAGGGCACATACGGTGGCGGCATGGACGCCTTCGTCGCAAAGGTGGGAGGCTCGACTGCCGTCTTGCTTTCAAGTCTCAACCCGAACACCGGGCCAACGGCGGGCGGTACCACTGTCGCCCTCCGCGGAGCAAACTTCGCTCCCGGAGCCACGGTCGGGGTGGGCGGAGCCGCGGCGACAAATGTCCAGGTCACCAGCGGAGGAACGATCTCTGCCATCACTCCCGCCCATGCCGCAGGTGCAGTCGACGTCGTGGTCACCAATCCAAACTTGCAGAGCAGCACGCTGGCGGGTGGATTCACCTACGCGGATCCGCCGCCGTCGGGTGGCCCGGGGGGTGGTGGCGGCAAGGGTTGCGGGGCGGCGGGCGCACCACTTGGAGTGTTGCTTGGGCTTGCCTCGTTCGTTCGCAGATTTTTCCGAGAGCGCCGCCGCCGTTAACTGCCGCGGACCGATCGGATCGCCGCCTGAACCGCTTCCTCGGCGGAAGTGACGCGCAGAATCGCGTTGCTCGGCTCGCCGTTTTTCACCAGCTCCCAAGTATCGATTCCAATCACCGGCTTGCCCATCTTCAAAGCGAGCGCGATCTCCGAGAGCGTGCCGAACTCGCCGCCAACGGCGATCAACGCATCGGACGTCCGTGCGATCAGAACGTTGCGTGCCTCGCCTAAGCCGGTGGCGATTGGCACCAGGACTTCGGGGCCGGCAGACTCGCGCGTTTCAGTTGGGAGCAGGCCCACTGTAAGCCCGCCCTCGGCTCTGGCGCCGCGGCAAGCCGCCTGCATTACTCCACCGAGACCGCCGCAAACGAGAACCGCACGGGCTTTGGCGATCTCGCGCCCGACCGTCTCAGCGATTCTGGCGAGGCGCGCGTCGCAAGCGCCGGCACCTACCACGGCAAGGAACGTCTGCCTCTCCGGCATTCACTGGACTTATAGGAATTGTCCGAAGAGAAGCAAGCCGCAAACGTAAGTCAGTCCGACGACTACGGCGAAGAAGGGAAGCTCGAGATGCTTTGGAGTGAAGGTTGTTCCGAGGTTCATGACAGGCTCCGATTTTAGCTGTTTCGTGCGCGTCTGATGCCGAGCGAAGCCCGACTCGAGCCGGCTACATCAACTGACTCAACCACACCGCAGCCGTGCAGATGTACGAAAGCGTGATGGTCATCAATACAGCTGAAAGAGCGAAATCTTTGCGGTTGGCAACGGCGCCGATATCCATGGCGAATCTCCCTGCGTTCAAGGAGCTGTACGCAGCGGAGCAGAACCGATTGCGCGGCGAGCTTTTCGAATTGTTTCGGGCTTACTTGCGCACGACCCGAAAGTAGTACTCGGCGACCTCTTCAAAGGAGGCGCGCTTTTCCGCCCCCTCGATGGAGAGGAAGTAGTCCCCCGCTCGAAGCACCCGCGCGGGCACGGTTACGATGAGCACTCGGTGAGAGTTCACGCGCTGGGCATCGAGCGAACCGGATCGCCAGACCACTTCTTTGTTCGCGCCGGTGATCGTCGCTCGGAAAGAGCGGTAGTCCGGATCTTCCAGCCTGACCTGCAGCTCCGCCCGCTCGATGTTCGAGGACAGGACCAGCTCGTTCGGCCGCTCTGCCCCCCGCAGCGACGGCAGAAGAACCACCGCGGCGACTTTGGTCAGCTGCTCGGCCAGGGCGCGCTGCTCTCTCTCCACTTTCAGCTGCGTCGACAGCTCTTCGTTGCGCCTGTGCTCGGCAGCCACTTCCGCTTCGAGGCCCTTTTCGCGCGCGCGCATCGCCTGCTCTCGACTCTCCAGCCCGGATTTCTCCTCACGGGCGCGGGCCAGCTCGCTGCGCAAATTCGACCGTTCACCGGTCAGCCACAGCGCAGCCGCACCTGCCAGGATCGCGCACACGGCGGCGATTGCAGCGACCCAACGCGCGGTCCGAACTGACCTGCGAAACTGCGGGGCCGCCCGCGGCGATAGAGCTTTGGCGGAGTCGGCTGGGGACTCCTCGGTCCAGCGCGCCAGAGCGCGCGCGAACGCGGTCTTTCGGGGATTGCGGGCGACTCGCTGCGCTGCCCGCTGCCGCTCCTCAGCAGAAAGGCCGCCGCGAACGTATTCGTCGACGACGTCATCCTCGGCGGCCAAGAGGCGCTCGAAGGCCTCGTCGTCGGTGAAGTATTGCTCCTCGATCGCCCGCTTCTCTTCCTCGGTGAGATCTCCGACGAGGTAGCGCCGCCTCTGCTGCTCCTCATTTGAATGGTCGATCACCGGTCACCCAACTTGGAGTGTCGCTCCATCTCGATCTGTTTCAACCGCCATCAACGCGGAGTCTGGTCTAGGCAGTCATTCACGCACAATTCAAGTCGGACCCTGATCCGGTGAGCTCGGATGCGGAGGGCATCGGTCGAAACCGCAAGCGACTGCGCCAATGCCTTCCTTTGCTCTATCTTCGCCTGTCTCTCTCCTTCATAGTATTTGAGAATTAGAGTCTTGGTCTTCCCGCTTAGCGCGTGCAGACAGTCGTCGAAACAGCGTTGCCGCCGGTCCGGTGCCTCGCTCGCTGCCTCGTTACTCTCGGAGAGCCCATACCCAACCAGCGCCATCCGTTCTCTAACCGCCTGCTTCTCGATCTCCTTGAGAAGCATTCGGGCAACTCCATACGAGTAGCTCGAGATGTTCTGAATCGTCTCTCCTTCGTCCAAGCGACGACTGAGCCGATTAATCGTCTCGTCCGCATGTTCCTCGGGCGACGACGCGCCCCGCCATTCAAAGAACTTGACCAACTTTCGACGAAGCAGCTCGTACTTTTCGGCGGCCCGCGCGCGGTCGGGGTCCAGCGACGCGAGGAGCCTCGCGAGTGCATTCTGGTTCAGCACCCACTCGGTCCGCCGCAAGCGATCGCCCGGCGTGCGCGTGCTCATCGTCGCCATCCCCAAGCGCTGAGAGGCCCCAACGTATAGCCGGAGCGACGCCTCCTTCAAGTACGATTCAGCGCGTATATCGGATCTGTGCAGGCCCTGGGCGGGGCCGTCCAGAAATTTGATACAGCGATTCGGCTATCAGACCCTAGACCATCTGCAACTTCCAGCGGCCTCGGCGGAACATCAGAGCGGCAATCACCGCTAGCATCGAGAAGGCGGTGGTAATCGCTAGAAAAACGCCGCGAGGCCCCAACCCCCATCGGTGTGATAAAAGATATGCCACCGGAATCTCCCAAAGCCAGAAGCAGAACAGGTTCATCAGCGTCGGGGTGAACGTATCACCCGCTCCGTTGAACGCCTGCGAGAGCACCATTCCGTACGCATAAAATACGAAGCCATAACTTACGAAGCGAAGGCAGTCCGCGGCGAATGGCGCGATTTGCGGATCCTGGGTGAAGAGTCCAATCAGCAGCTGCGGCCAGACGACGAAAACAAGCCCTACCGTACCGAGAAAGAGCATGTTGTAGAACCCCGCAATCCAAACCGAACGCTCGCCGCGCTCCGGTTTCTTTGCGCCCAGGTTCTGCCCGACCATCGTCGCCGCCGCGTTGGCCATGCCCCAGGACGGGAGGATCGCGAAGACGATGATCCGGATGGCGATTGTGTAACCGGCGATCGCGGCGCTGCCGAAGCTCGAAAGAATTCGAATCAGCCCCAGCCAACTGGAGGTGCCGATCAAAGTCTGCAGGATGCCGCTCGCCGACACGCGCAGCAGCCGCACCATAACGGCTGGATGCAGGCGCAGATGCCCTCGGCGGATAACCACGCGTCCGCGACCTCTCGAAAGGACGAACAACTGGCACAAAACGCCGATCGCGCGACCGCACGAAGTGGCGACTGCCGCCCCGGTCACGCCCAGCTCAGGAAAAGGACCCAAGCCGAAGATTAGGCACGGATCGAGGAGGAGGTTGATGATGTTCGCGACCCAAAGCACGCGCATCGCGATCGCCGCATCGCCGGCTCCTCGAAAAATCGCGTTCATCAGAAAAAGCATCAGGACGACCACGTTTGCCCCAAGCACCACTGCGGTGTATCGAGATCCGGTTTGGATCAGGCTGGGAGAAGCGCCCAAGATGGAAAGCAGGTTGGGAGCAAACACGACGCCGACGACGGCGATCGGCACCGCCAAAAATATGCCCAACGCAATCGCCTGCACCGCGGTCTTCGCCGCCCCATCGGCATCCTTCTCGCCGATCCGTCGGGCGACCATCGCCGCCGCAGCCATCGAGACGCCGATTGCCACTGCGTAGATGATGCTGAGCATCGACTCGGTGAGCCCTACCGTTGCGACAGCATCCGCCCCGAGCTTGGAGACCCAGAACACGTCCACCACGGCGAACACCGACTCCAGGACCATCTCCATCACCATCGGAATCGCGAGCAGGAGAATGGCGCGCCCGATCGAGCCCTCGGTGAAGTCCTGCCGCGAGCCGCGAAGGGCTTCTTGGACGGATCTCCAGAATGTCCTCGATGGCTCAGCTGTGGATACTGCGGATTGGTCTGGTACTTCGAGGGAAGCGCTCATTGGCAATCCACCCTAAGATGCGAGGTTTTGGAGATCGTCGCGAAGTCAGGCCCAGTCGGCTTCTTTGGGAAGGCCTCGGCTCCGGCTCAGCGACTCAGGGACGCGGACGATTTCTCAGGGGGCGATGCTGCAGTCCGCCACTTGGACGCCTGCGCCGGTCATGATTCCCCCGAGCAAGTGCTGGCGAAAAAGTGGCTCACTGTAGCTCTCCTCCGTATGCCCGAGGGCGGTGTACCACGACCTCCCGCCGCCGGCAACATCGTGACACCAGGCGATCGGATGATCTCCCATGTCACCGCCCTCGTAGCTGCTCTCGTCCATGGTCGCCAAAACGTGCACGTTGCCTCTGGGGTTGGTCTGGAAGTTGTACCATTCGTCCGTGCGTTGCCACGGCTGCGGCAAACTTGCGGTGGAGGGATGATTCGCGTCCTCGATCTGAATGCTGGCGGGTTGAATCGAGGGGTGGCTGCGGAAAAAAGTCCCAACCAGGTCTCCGTACCAGGCCCAGTCGTACTCAGTATCCGTCGCAGAGTGGATTCCGACGTAGCCATTTCCGCTTTCAATGTAGCGTTGAAAAGCGGCCTTCTGGCCGTCGTCGAGGATCGTCCCGGTCGTGCTCAGGAAAATCACCACTTGATAGTTGCTCAGGTTGTCGTCGGTGAAGAAGCTCGAGGTCTCGGTGGCGTCCACGTTGAAGCTGTTCGCCGCCCCAAGCTCAGCGATGGCGTCGATTCCGTTGGGGATGGAGGTGTGGCGATACCCGGTCGTTTTCGAGAAGATCAGCGCCGAGAAGATGGCCCCCTTGGCGTGTGCAGCTCGCTTGAATACTTGCGGGCTCGGAGAGCAGGCGGATAGAGCGGCGGCAAGAACCAGAAACAAATGAGAGCGTTTCATCGCCGTCCTCCTCCGCAAGCCTCGCTGCATATAGGCAACTCCACTGCCTGCACGCAAGCGCCTCCTTAGGCCGAGCCGTCGCTTCGAGTGGCGTCTTTTCTTTACTGGAGAACAGATGCGGCCCGACGGCCCCAAGATCGCCGCGCTTGTGGTGACTGGCACCATGGTTGCGCCTGCGCTCGAAGAGAACGAGATCGAGCTGTACATCGGCCATTGGGGAGCGCAGTCGGGCACGATGTGGATTGACCGATCTAATCGAGCGCGCGGTGTTTGATGTGCTGCGGGAACAGGCCAGGCGGGTAAATGATCTTTTTAAACCCAAGACCTTTTTCATGCTTCACGACCAGATACGCGTCGCAAACTGGTGTCGCGCTTGTCAGATGCGAAATGTTTCAGCGGGAAACTACTGGCCGAAAACGTGGCTCAATGCATCCGAATTCTTAAACAGATCAACCCCGCCGCAAACATCGTCGTTTGGTCGGATGCTGGCCGCAAACGCAAAGACGCCGTGACGGCTGCATCCAACCCTCCTGCATCCAGGCTGCGCGGGTGGAACGGTGGGATTCTTCCGCGCGTCCTCAGAGACTGGCCGACCTTCGCCTGAAAAGCGAAACGGCGCATTCAAATGCGCCGTCCGGTGAGACGCCAAACCAGAGCTGAAGATCCTCGATCGCTCGATCCCGCTCAGGCCGAGCAGGTCGAGCGCTCGGAGGAGAAAGGAGGGCACGGAGTACCGTCGACTGCAGCCGCCTTACCCTGCCCTCCTGGGTCAGATGGCTCGAAGGTGAACCGCAGTACGCGCCAATCGAGGTGGGTCGTTTTAGTTGATTCGGCGCGGTTGGTTGGGTTTCTCTTCCCTTGGATCGGGCAGCCCGTCGTGAATCGCAGGAATGGACTTGATCCGATCGCGGGCGATCTTCCAGCCTTGCTGTACGATCCAGGAGAGTGAGCGATCGAGTCGCACAGCCTCCTGCTGAATCTCCTTCAACATCTCTTCAGGGAAATACAAAGATTGCTTTCGCTTGTCTGTATTGGACATCATCTCCTCCGGGTTAAACTGCAGAGCCTGCACAGGGAATACAATCGCGTATCTTCGCTCAAAAAGACCGCGAAAGGGAGTTTTACTATGCTTTCGGATTTCACGGTATTTTGCAGAAACCAAAACCGGGGTTACAATCGCTCACATGATCGCACTTAGTCTGGCATTAGCGGTGGCTCTCTCCGCTGCGCCGAGCGCGTCCGCGCCGAAGAAGACGCAGCTGAAAATCGAAGTGAAGCCGGCGTCTGCAGTGGTCTACGTCGACGGGAAGAAACGAGGCACAGGCGCCAAACCAATCGTACTCCCGGTGGAGCCAGGCAAGCACACGATTCGGATCGTCCACAATCGCGACGAGCATCAAGAGGTGATTGTGGTGAAAAAAGGCGAGACCACCAAGTGGAGCTGGGCTTTCGAGGACGACCGGAAGAGCACCCAGCCGGTGCAGCCGGAGCAGGAAGGCAGCCCACCCAAGGAAGGCGCCGGTCCGCCCAAGGAGGGCGAGGAACCGGGCAAAGAGAAATAATCGAGGCGCTCAGTCCTCAGCGCCTGGATCGCCCGACGAGCAGTAGAGCAATAGCGAGCAGCATCCCCGACGTCGAGGCGATCATTCCGAGCTTCAAGCGCGGCGTCCGGTACTCGAAGATGACTTCGTGATCGCCGGCGGGCATCTCCACTCCTCGGACCGCCAGCATCGCCGGGTGAATAGCGGTGGCCCTGCCGTCAAGCCGCGCGGTCCAGCCCGGCGCGTACTCGTCAGTGAGCACCAGCGCGCAGGGCGCTTCCGATTGGACGCGCAGGCGGATTCGCTCGGGTTGGTTCTCCACCCAGGTCACCCGGCCGGATGACGCCTGCATCGCCGGACCCTCCCAGACGATGGGAGACTCCAAGCGGTTTACTGATTCGAGCAAAGACAGGGCGTCCGCCGGCCCCTTCGCCGGAATGGCGGCCGAGGTAAACGCCCGCGGGCGGCACGGCACCTCGAGCAGCTTGATTCCCAGCTGCGCCTCGCTGGCGATGATTTTCTCACCGGACGCAGGGACGCGATCCCAATCCCCGACCCTGAAACAACCATTCAAGAGCGCGCCCCAGCGAAGCGCATTGGCGTCGTTGTTGCCCAGCAACAACACGTGCCGAACGAGCGCCGCCCCGAGATTGGTGTTGATCCCGGTGATGCGGTGCAAACCGGAGGCGTCCGCCTTCAAAAAATGCATCATGGCGCTCACGAAGCGCTCCCGCCACGGCCCGGTGACCGTGGATGAAAAGACGAATTCAGGCTCGGCGATGACGCGGCCCAGAGGCTCAGGAGGTGCGGCTGTCGCCCAGATCGCTTTCACGAAGTTGTTCGGGACCTCGAGCAGTGCCCGGTCGACGAGCGGCAAGTGCTGTCCATT
>Ga0126384_10002571_pt1 | contig 10992 bp, 10 predicted proteins | sample PanSoiMetPlot_36_FD_92543 | JGI IMG/M metagenome (GOLD analysis project Ga0126384, IMG submission 92543) | Tropical forest soil microbial communities from Panama - MetaG Plot_36 | ecosystem: Environmental > Terrestrial > Soil > Tropical forest > Bulk soil | place: Panama | collected 2016-02-17 | reverse complement strand
TGAAACTCCCGCCTTCTCGTATTACTGCCTTTGCGCACGATCTTAGCCAAAAACTGATACCCGTTTTTCGAGACCGTACTCTGCAACGATACCAGCCATTTGACGGCTAACACATAGGGCTGGCAAAACCTGCTGGAAACCAGACCGGATTGGCAGACGTGGGTCTGCGAAGGGCGTTCAGACGTTACAACGGCAGGGGGTGATGAAATCGGGACTTGCATTTGCTGTGACCATGGCCGCGTTGACCTCAAGCACTCAGGCACAGGACGTGGCCGCCGGCGAGCAGCCTTTCAAGAAATGCCTCCCCTGCCATTCGATCGGCGAAGGGGCGAAAAACAAGGTGGGGCCCGTACTCAATGGGCTCGAGGGTCGTCATTCCGGCTCAATCCCTGAGTACAGCTATACCGACGAAAACAAGAATTCAGGCCTCACCTGGGACGAAGCGACCTTTAAAGACTACGTCAAGGACCCGCGCGCGAAGATTCCGAATACCAAGATGATTTTTCCTGGCATCAAGAATGAAAAGGAGGTCAGTGACCTTTGGGCTTATCTCAGACAGTTCGGGCATGACGGTCACAAAAAGTAGATTGCGCTAACCCATATCAACCTTGGGGGAATTTCAAAAGCGAAAGGCATTGACCTTGGTCAAGGTCGGCAGCAGGTGCAGTAAGCATCATGTTGGTGTGGAGCGTTATCGCTCGGTCAGGAGACGTACATCATGATCAAGGATATTGTCGTTAACCTCGGATTGGGGACACACGACCAAGCTGGCGACTATGCGGTTTCAATGGCGGAAGTTTTCGAGGCTCACGTCCTCGGAATCGCGGTTTCCTACGAACCCACTATTCCAGGAAACGTGATGGGCGGTATGCCGCCGGAAATCATTCAGGCCCAGCGCAGCGAGTCAAACAAAAAAGCGCAGGCGGCTGTTTCCCGGTTCGAGCAAGCAACCAAGCGCGCCGGTCTTTCGGCCGAAACGCGCATCCTGAACACTAGCATTGCAGGCGCCGCCGACCAGCTCGGTCGAATTGGTCGACGCTTTGACATAATTGTGGTCGGTCAGCCAGAGAGAAAAAACTCGACACCCGACCAAGTCATCAATGAAGGCGCTCTGTTCGAATCCGGGCGGCCGGTCATCTTCGTCCCGTTCATTCAGAAAGGCGGAATGACACTGCACCGCATCATGATTTGCTGGGACGGAAGCCGCGCCGCTTCACGTGCGGTAGCCGACGCTCTGCCGCTCCTGAAGAAATCCAAACAGGTCGAGGTTGTCATCGTTTCCGATAAGCCGAACAAAATAGATGAAATGCCTGGGGCCGATCTCGGCCAGCATCTCGCTCGGCACAGTCTCAGAGTAGATATCAAGCAGATTACATCGCCGGATATCGACGTGCCCTCTACTATCCTGTCCCACGCGGCGGATTCCTTCGCCGATATGATCGTGATGGGTGGCTACGGCCATTCGCGCTTACGCGAGTTTATCCTTGGTGGGGTTACCCGCGGCTTGCTCGAGTCGATGACGGTGCCGGTATTGATGTCGCACTAGGCGCGTCAGTATCCGCATATTCGCGCATAAGCGGGAGGCACGCGACGATGCTCGAACGCCACATCGTCTTGCGCGATGGAGAGAAAGTTCTGATTCGGCCACTGAGGCCGGACGATGCCACGCTGTACCCCGATTTTCTTGCTGAGGTGACAGCGGATGATTTGCGTCTGCGCTTTTTCGTGCCGATGCGTGAAGCTAGTCACGATCTGATTGACAAGCTCATCCACTACGACCCTGAACATGCCATGGCTTTCATAGCGATCTCAGAGGTGAGTGGCCGCATGCTCGGTGTCGTGCGCCTGCACGATGATGTAGACGGTGACGGTGGCGAATTCGCCATCCTGCTACGCTCGCACCTCAAGGGGCACGGGTTGGGCTGGCTTCTGATGAAACACATGATCGTTTATGCTCAGGAGAAAGGTCTGCAAACTGTGCATGGGCAGGTGCTGGCAGAAAACGCAACTATGCTGCAAATGTGCGCTGAGCTCGGGTTTCACGTCGCAGATGATAATGAGCCCGGCCTGAAAGTGGTCACACTACCGCTGAACGAGCTGCAATCAATCACTGCGCATTGACAAGTTCACTAAATTGCACACTGCACAACGAGGCCGCGCGCGCGCGCATCAACGACGCCAAGTGCGCGCAACGCAAATAAGGTCACCATTTGCACGGCCTCACGCACGGTGCCGGTCTGTAACGCTAGGGGTCCGACTAGCCCTTCGATCAGAGCGCCGACAACCGCCAGCGCGGCCACCCGAGCATCTTGTTCGGGCAAATGGCTTTTCGCTATCGCGGTTCGAATGCGCGTTTCTAGTTCGGTGGCGAGGGCGCGGCGAAAATCCAGGCGCAAGGTGTCAATATCAGGATCGATCGGTTCGGCGGTCACTGCCCAGGCAAGCCGCCTTTCCTGTAATGCGCGCGCTGCGAAAGTGGCGATGCAAGCGGCGAGCGCTGATAACGGTCCGGGGGCGGCATCGCCGGCGGCGCGCATTGCGGCAAGCTCGCAGCCCGTAGCGGCAGTAATCACTTCGGCCACGAGATCATTTTTGGATGGAAAGTAACGATAGATGGTCCCGGCAGCGATATCCGCGCGTTGAGCGACCGCCGCGATCTGCACCGCGCCCATGCCACCTTCTCCAGCGATCGACTTCGCCGCGCCAAGGATTGTCTGCTCACGCTCGGCGAGCCGGCGGGCAACGTTTTCGGTGCGGCGGTAGGGCATGCAACGAATGAATGCTGATTCACGACCCCGAGGCAAGCTACCGGCGGTGGACAAGTGGTCATGCCGCCTTCGCGGGGGACAGTGGTAGAGTTTGTGCTAGCTTCGATGCGTCCCGCTCAAGCCACCACCGTCGGCGAGCGATTTTTCCCGAATCTCGGTGAGTGTCGCGGTGGGCGTGATCGCTTCCGCATCGATCTTGAGATGGATGATTGACGGCTTGCCGGACGCGCGCGCTGCGGCGAACGCAGCCGGGAAGTCGACACTTTTCTCTACCACGGCGCCGTACCCGCCAAACGCAAGCGCGTAGGCAGCAAAATCGGGATTTCGAAGATCGGTGGCAATCACGCGACCCGGATAGTCGCGCTCCTGATGCATACGGATGGTGCCATAGATGCCGTTGTCCGCCAATAACACAATAACCGGCAGCTCGTATTGAACGGCCGTGGCGAAATCCTGCCCTGTCATCAGAAAGTCACCGTCGCCGGAAACACACACGACGATGCGATCGAGGAAAAGAGTTTGCATGGCAAGCGCGGCAGGTAAGCCATAACCCATGGAGCCTGAAGTAGCGCCGACTAGCCCACCAAACTTGCGCACGCGATAGAAGCGATGCACCCACCCAGAGAAATTTCCCGCTCCTTGCGTCACGATTGCGTCCGGCGGCAGATTTTCGCGCAGCCACACCATGATGTCGCCGAGATTGACCGCGCCCGGTACGGGCGTCGCCTCCTCGCTCCAGGCGAGATAATCGGCATGCGCGACGTCACATTCACCGCGCCAGGCGATTGCCTTTGGCGGCTGCAACGTGTTCAGCGCCGCGCAAAATGCAATCGGAGAGGCATTGATGGCGAGCTGCGGGCGATAAACGCGGCCAAGCTCTTCCGCGCCTGGATGCACGTGAACCAGTTTGATCTGCGGCTCGGGGATGTCGAGCACGCTATAGCTTTGCGACGGCATCTCACTGAAGCGACTGCCGATCAGCAGCACCAGATCGGCGCCCTTCACGCGCGCAAGCAGCTTCGGATTAGGCCCGATACCGAAATCGCCGGCATAACAACGGTGTGCCGCGTCAAACAAGTGCCCACGCCTGAAAGTCGTGGCAACCGGAAGTGCAAACCGCTCGGCGAATTGCATGAAGGCGGCGGTGGCTTGTTCGCTCCACCGGCTGCCCCCAATCAGCGCGATCGGACGCTTCGCAGCCTCCAGCAGGTCCTGCAGCTCGCTCATGTCGGCGGCGCCCGGCCAGATTTCCACGCCCGAAAAGGCGGCGGCATCAGGCACCGATACGCGCTCCCGCAGCATGTCCTCAGGCAGGGCGACCACGACTGGGCCTGGCCGCCCATTACAGGCGGTATGAAAAGCGCGAGAAACGATTTCGGGAATACGCGCAGGGTCGTCAACCTCGGTCGCCCATTTGGCGATCGAACCGAACACCGCACGGTAGTCGAGCTCTTGGAAGGCCTCGCGGTCGCGCATTTCGCGGCTGACCTGACCGACAAACACGATCATCGGTGAGGAATCCTGACGCGCAATATGGATGCCCGCCGACGAATTCGTGGCCCCGGGCCCTCGAGTGACGAAACAGATGCCGGGCCGGCCGGTTACCTTACCGACTGCCTCCGCCATCATGGCGGCAGTACTTTCGTGACGGCAGACGGTGAGCTTGATGTCGCTTCCGTAGAAGGCATCGAGCGCGGCAAGATAGCTTTCGCCCGGCACACAAAAAGCATGCTGCACACCCTGAATTGACAACTGGTCGACCAGGATTTTGCCGCCGGTACGTGCATCGTCCCTGCCGCGCATCGGAATTACTTCACGATCTTCGCCGGTGGAATTTTCGGCGAAAATGGAGCGGGCGTCATCAACCAGTTGGTCTGCTCGATGATATTTCCGGCTTTCGCGTTCTCCGACAGAAAATGCTTCCAGTCCGGATCCTGAATCATCTTTGCGCGTTTCTGTTCGCGGTCGGCTGCGTTCTCGTAGATCCAGCCATGCACCAGCGTATTGAGCTGACCTGTTTCGCTTACGAGGTAGTAGTGCGGCTCGCCCATGTAACGAAGCTGCACCGGATAGGCCAGTTTGCCGTAAAGGTCGAGTTGCGCCGGGACCCTGCCTGGTAAAATTCGATAAGTCCGGTGGTCAATGAGCACTGAACTTCTCCCTTGGAAAATGCCGCCTGGTCAGACGGTCAGGCGCGCACTCTCCCGGCAAGCTGCGTGCCGGTCAATAGACCGACGCATCGTCAGGATCTGATTGTGTGAAGTATGCCTATCAGGACGCGGACATATTCACCTGGGTGAAATACATGCGCGCCGAAGCGATAGCCGCTTTCATCATCATCTTCCTCGGTTTCACCATAGTCGAATACCCAGCGTCCATAGTCGGGGCCGCCCGGCCGATGCACCAGGAGGCAATGCTCATTAGGCTCGCCTTTCCAGAATCGTCTGACGCCGCAGGAATGGCGATGCTGCTTCCACGGCGCGGCGTCGATATGACCGTTTCCGTCGAGCGGCCCAACGAACTCGTCGCCATGCTGCGACGATCCTTGGGGGAACTCCTTCGAACGGGCGAGACTGAGCCTGATACGTTTGAACGTGTGCGGAAGGGCAGTCACGGCCGGTGTTGATCTGGATCACCCCCATTGCTGCCGCATGTAGTTATAGCACTGGCATGAAGGGCAGGCCGCGATGACGACAGGGGCCTCGCAGCAACCGGTGATCGACTTCTTGAGTGATCCTGCCAACCATGGCGGCGCGCCGGTCAAGCGTATCGACACTCACGCCGCTTTGGTCTTCCTGACGGGAGAGCGAGCGCTCAAGATCAAACGCGCGGTGCGCTTTCCGTTCCTCGATTTCTCCACGCTGAAGAAACGCAGGATAGCTTGCGAAGCCGAGATTGCAGTCAATCGCGCTTTTGCGCCTTCTATCTATCGTCGGGTAGTGCCCATCACCCGCGGACTCGATGGCCGCTTCGCGGTCGGCGGCAAGGGCGAACCGGTCGAATGGGCTGTCGAGATGCGCCGCTTCGATGAGAGCCAGACGTTGGATTATCTGGCCGATGCCCGTCAAATCGGCGAGACGCTCGCCGGTGCACTCGGTCTGGCGGTGGCTGCAGCGCATCGCTCGGCTCCAACGGTTGCGCATGCGCATTTCACCGATGCGCTCGCCGAAATTATTTCGCAGAACGAGGCAGAACTTGCGGCTGAGCCGGAATTGTTTTCGCTGCAAGCGTTGCACGATTTGACCAACGCAACGCGTGAGGCGTTCGAACGCGTGGAGCCGTTGCTGGTCGCTCGCGAGCGCGCCGGATTGGTGCGGCGGTGCCATGGTGACCTGCATCTCGGCAATATTGTACTAATCGATGGCAAGCCGGTTCTGTTCGATGCCATCGAATTCGACGACCGCATTGCTACGGGGGATGTTCTATACGATCTCGCCTTCCTGTTGATGGACCTAATCGAACGCGAGCTTCATCGCCCAGCGAATATCGTGTTCAACCGCTATTTGACGGATTCGCAGCGCATTCACGACCTCGAGGCCCTCGTTGCGCTACCGCTATTCATGTCGGTACGGGCGGTGATCCGTGCCAAAGTAACCGCAGCACTGCGCTGGCAAAGCAGCTCGAACGGCGAGCTTGCAAATAATGCGCGCGACTACGCCGCGCTGGCGCAAGAACTGCTGACGCCGGCCAAACCGCGGCTGATTGCGATCGGCGGACTTTCCGGTACTGGGAAGTCACTGCTCGTGCGCGCGCTGGCGCCAAGCTTTCCGCCGCTGCCGGGTGCGGTCGTGTTTCGCAGCGATGTCGAGCGGAAGATACTGTTTGGCGCCCGTGAAAACGAAAGATTGCCTCAAGCGGCTTACACAACGGAGGCCACGGCCAGGGTTTATGCGATGCTTGCGGAGAAGGCGCGACGCGTGGTGACAGCCGGCCATTCGGCCATCGTAGACGCTGTGTTTGCGCAACCTTCCGAGCGTGGCGGGATCGCGAAAGTCGATTCTGCTGCGTTCGAGGGACTCTTCCTGACTGCCAGCCTCGAGACCCGCCTCTCCCGCGTTGGCAGTCGTTCGAACGATGCTTCGGATGCCGACACAATCGTTGCGCACAAGCAGGAAGATTTCGACCTTGGCCACATCAATTGGACGAAGGTCGATGCCTCTGGCACGCCCGAGGAAACATTGATCCGAGCCGAGGCCATGCTTGGCGTTGAATAACCAGCTATGCGTTGCGCGACCCCCTGTCCCGCCGCGCGACTTGTGGCATTCCTTGCGAAACCAATACATGCCTTGAGCAAAGACGCGCGCCTGGTTCCCGAGTATGACTTACGCAAAAACACGACACTCCTTTGCCCCGCGGCTCGCAGCCGGGCTCGCTGGCTATTGCGCCTTCATCAATCTCTACTCGCCGCAAGCAATTCTGCCGCTGTTGTCGGAGGAATTCAGCGCGGGCGCGGCCGAGATTTCCGGAGCCGTGTTTACGCCCTGGACCGGCTGGGCCGCATCGTATTTTTTGCCTGGGCGCGCCGCGTGCCACCTACAACGGCCATCCTACCGATCGAGCCGCCTTGAAATTAACGTGCGCTCGGATGCCAGATCGGCGTGTAGCCCGCCACTAGCACGGCAATAATCGACGGCGGCGTAAGTACATCGACCTCGATACCGTGCGAGCGCGGCTTCGAGCCTGTGTATCCGGCAGGCGTCCAACATAATAATTGCTTGCCCCGGACAGCGAAGGGCTCGGCGTTGAACGCGATCATGGCGCCGTCGGGCAGCGTGTCCAATTTGCGCCGGTGGGTGCGCTTTGCTTTGCCCTTTAGTCGCTCAGCGTGAAGCAACCTATCCATCGTCGCTGTCGCTGCGCGATTTTTCTTCCCTGAAAACAGCACTGCAAATCGTTCGGCATCCTTGCGACGGCATTCGAAGCAGGGCCGATGGCCCGCGGCAAAGGCAGTAACCTCGTCGAGGAAAAACAATTCCGTGTAACTGTCGCCCCAAACATTCCGATGGCGATTGTTGAACTCAAGCTTGCAGCAGATCCACGCCCGTGTCAGCCAGCGGCGCGCTGTGAGCTTACGCTGCGCATCATGCAGACGTCCGCCGCGATTGCCCATCAACGTTCCACGGGCAGATAACGCGCATAAGTCACCGAATGGAGAGACGCGATTTTGCAGGGGCATTAGTCTATAACATTGCGGTCTTGCGCGGAATATCAGGCTTAGGCTGGCATTGCGGTGACCTCGAGAATCGAGATGGTCGGCACAAGCCCGCCCATGGCGATTGCTGGAATAGCGTCAGCCCTGCGGTTGCGGGGCGACCTCGCCAGATGGCGGCTCGGGCCGCGGGCGCGGCTTGCCGGCTGGCGGCACTGCAGATGAGCGCGGGGTGGTCGGCTCGATGACCGACTCGCGCACCGGACGCTTGCCCGCAAGCAGATCGGTGATCTCGTCTCCCGTCAGCGTCTCGAATTCGAGCAGACCTTTGGCCAGGACCTCGAGATCGGCACGTTTTTCGGCGAGAATCTGAGTCGCCTCGGCATATCCGGCTTCGACGAGCCGGCGGATTTCAGCGTCGATTTTGCGCGAAGTTTCCTCGGAAACGTTCTGCTGGCGCGATACTTGGTAGCCGAGAAAAACCTCGTCCTGGTTCTCGCCATAGGCAACAGTACCGAGCGCGTCGGACAAGCCCCAACGCGTCACCATCATGCGCGCGAGCTTGGTCGCCTGCTCGATATCGGAGGCGGCGCCGGACGTCACCTTCTCCTTGCCGAACACCATTTCCTCGGCGACACGCCCGCCCATCATGATGGCGAGGCGCGACGTCATCTGCTCGCGGCTCATCGATAGCTTGTCGCGCTCGGGCAACTGCATGACCATGCCAAGCGCACGCCCGCGCGGAATAATCGTCGCCTTGTGTACCGGATCGGTAGCCTTCACATTGATAGCAACAATCGCATGGCCGCCCTCGTGATAGGCAGTGAGGAGCTTTTCTTCCTCCGTCATCACCAGCGACTTGCGCTCGGCACCCATCATTACCTTGTCTTTGGCGTCCTCGAACTCGGACTGCGTGACCATACGCTTGTTGCGCCGCGCCGCCATCAGGGCCGCTTCGTTGACGAGATTCATCAGGTCTGCGCCGGAAAACCCGGGCGTTCCGCGCGCGATCGTCTTCAGGTTCACGTCCGGTGCCAACGGCACCTTGCGTACGTGCACCTTCAGGATGCTTTCCCGACCAACCACGTCAGGATTTGGCACCACCACTTGGCGGTCGAAACGGCCCGGGCGTAGCAGCGCCGGATCCAGCACGTCGGGTCGGTTGGTTGCTGCAATAAGAATTATGCCTTCGTTCGCTTCGAAGCCATCCATCTCGACTAGCAACTGGTTGAGAGTTTGCTCGCGCTCGTCATTGCCGCCGCCGAGGCCGGCGCCACGATGACGGCCGACCGCATCGATTTCGTCGATAAAGATGATGCAGGGCGCGTTCTTCTTGGCCTGCTCGAACATATCACGCACGCGGCTCGCGCCGACGCCGACAAACATTTCGACGAAATCTGAGCCTGAAATGGTGAAGAAGGGCACATTGGCTTCGCCGGCGACCGCGCGCGCAATCAAAGTCTTGCCGGTGCCGGGTGGTCCGACTAGCAGCACGCCGCGGGGGATGCGGCCGCCCAGGCGTTGGAATTTGCCGGGGTCGCGCAGGAATTCGACAATCTCCTGCAAATCCTGCTTCGCCTCGTCGACGCCCGCAACATCCTCAAAGGTGACGCGGCCGTGCGCTTCAGCCAGAAGCTTTGCGCGCGACTTGCCGAAGCCGAGCGCCTTACCGCCTGCGCCTTGCATCTGGCGAGACAGAAAAATCCATACGCCGATCAGCGCGATGAATGGCAGCCACGACACCAGCAGCGAGACAAACCACGGGACGTTGTCCTGCGGCGGTCGCGCGGTGATTGTGACACCCTTGGAGTAAAGCTTCTGCACTAGACCGGGGTCATTCGGGGCATAGGTCTGGAAGCTCGTCCCGTTGGCAAAGGTACCGTGAATATCGGGCCCCTGGATTACGACGTCGCGCACCCGGCCCTGATCGACCTCAGACAGCAGCTGGGAGAACGAGATATCTTGCGCGGTGGTGCGCTGACCCGGATTCTGGAAGAGCGTGAACAGCGCCAAGAGCAACAGGACGATGATCACCCAGAGGGCGAAATTACGAAGGTTAGCGTTCATCAGGTGTCCTGACCCCGCCGCGCGCTAGTTTCGCGGCTGTGTAAATTTATGCATCCGGTTCATGGCGACTTCACGTCGGACTAGAATCACCAATGTAGGCAGCACCGGCCCGCAAGAAAAGGCCTAGATTCTTAATATTCTAGCGTCTTTTCGCTGGGGCCGTAGGGTTGTATCCGCGCTTGGTTAAGAGCTTGCGACGCGGCGGCGCTCTTTCGACTACGAGGTGGCGATTGGTCAGCGTTACTACCGCGCCAGCGAGCGTCCGGCGAAAGCGCCCTTCGCCCGCAGCGTGGGCGCGATCGAGAGCGCATTTAAGCGCCTCCAGCTTGCGAAGCTCCACAGGGCCCTCGTCGCCTGCCTTGGCCACTGCACGGCCGAGTACGCGCAGCGCGATTTCGGCTGGCAAATCGGCAAAGCGGTGTGCCTTGATCGCCAGCGCGCCGGAGGGTGGCAACCCCACTACTACATCCCGCATAGCGCGATCGACCGCGGCCTCGATCGCGCTGTCCGCCCGCTTTAGTCGGTGCGCGAGTTGTCCGAGCCGGTGAAGATCAAGGCCCTCCTTCGCCAAAGTGCCCATTACGCCGCGCAGCCGCGCGCGCGTAAAACGCGGGTCGCGATTGGACGGATCATCGGCATAGGGAATCTTTGCAACGCGCAGTGTCGCGATCAGCCGAGACTTTGGAATCTCGAGCAGCGGCCGCACCAGATAGATCTCATCATCCCTTTCAGTCATCTCGCCATGGCCTGATGGGCCGCGTCCTGGAATTACAGAGATTTTCTGCATCGCCCCCAGGCCCGTCAGCCCGCTGCCGCGGGTCATACGGATCAGTACGGTTTCGGCCTGATCGTCGAGCGTATGCGCGGTGACGATATGCCTCGCTCCTGCTTTGCGCGCGGCATCACCTAGCAACCGATAGCGCGCCACTCGCGCGGCTTCTTGCAGTCCGGTCGACGGCTTGCGTTCGTGCCAGCGTAACGTGCGGTGGCCAATTTTCAGTTTGCGCG
>Ga0126384_10002570_pt1 | contig 10994 bp, 9 predicted proteins | sample PanSoiMetPlot_36_FD_92543 | JGI IMG/M metagenome (GOLD analysis project Ga0126384, IMG submission 92543) | Tropical forest soil microbial communities from Panama - MetaG Plot_36 | ecosystem: Environmental > Terrestrial > Soil > Tropical forest > Bulk soil | place: Panama | collected 2016-02-17 | reverse complement strand
TCGGTCTGGCGAAACTCTCGGCAAGGTCCGAGAAAACGCTGACGGAAACCGGCGAGACAGCCCAGCTAAGTACTGAACCCGGAATCTTGATGGGGACCATCGCCTATATGTCCCCTGAGCAAATCAAGGGTCTCCGCGTTGATCATCGTTCGGATATTTTTTCCTTCGGCTCAGTGCTCTACGAAATGGTCTCGGGCAGACGGGCGTTCCATGGACAAACCCAGGCAGAAACTATAAGCGCCATTCTGCATGATGACCCACCGGAACTTTGCAAGGCGAATGACGACGTTCCGCCGGCGTTCGAATGTCTGGTGCGGCACTGTCTCAAAAAGAATGCGGCGGAACGATTTCATTCGGCTAAAGATCTGGCGTTCTCGCTTGAGTCGATTTCAGGCACCTCGGGCGCGAGCGATGCTGGTATAGCAGGTGCGCCAACGCTAGCCCATCGTCCTCTTTGGCCAAAGCTTCTTCGTTCCGCGGTTCTCACTGCATCGCTCGTGTCAGTTTTTCTTTTTGTGGCAGTGGTGATTATGGCCTGGAAAATGGCTGGATCGCCTCGCCCAGGCGACAACTCAAGACTCCAGGGTGTAACACAAGTCACAACCTGGCCCGGATTGGACGTTCATCCTTCGATTTCACCCGACGGAAACAGTATCGCCTATAGCTCCGATCACAATGGCGGTTTTGAGATCTATGTCAGACCAATAGCAGACGATGGCAGGGAAAACCAGATCACGAACGATGGGCAAGCCAACTTCGAACCTGCATGGTCACCTGATGGTCAACGGATCGCCTACTACTCCAAAAATCGCCGCGGTATTTGGATCGTTCCATCCTCTGGGGGAAATGCCCGGCAGATTTCGCAGTTTGGCTCTCACCCTGCCTGGTCTCCGGATGGAACCGTTATCGCTTTTCAGTCAGACCCTATCACAGCTGTATCGGCCCAGTCGGCTCCATCACAACCGCCGTCAACCATCTGGCTAGTTCCGGCTAACGGTGACGCGGAACCCAGGCAAATTACGCAACTAGGCCATCCTGCTGGTGGCCACGGAGCTCCGGCATGGTCGCCTGATGGACAGCACATCGCCATTTGCGTTTCAGACTTTGGTTCGACTTCAATTTGGATAGTTTCACGTGATGGAAGGGTCGTCGCCGAAGCTCTAAAGTACGGATTCGATCCCATTTATGGACCAGATCGTAAGACTCTTTATTACACAACTCCAGCAGGTCTCTGGAAAACCCAGATCTCACCTGCAACAAGCGTCCCTGTCGGTGTCCCGGTTCAACTAGCCGGCAGTTCATCGGAACGAATCAGGTACTTTACGATCTCGGCCGACGGTAAGAAGATTGTTTACACTGCATTACTGACCAACAGCAATCTTTGGTTTGTCCCACTTAACGCAACTACAAGCGCTCCGGTTGGACCACCAGTCCCGCTCACTCAGGATCGAGCATTCCGAAATTCGGTTCCTGTCTTTTCACCTGACGGACAAAAAATAGCTTTCAACACTCAAAAGGCAAACCGGGACCGTGGCGAAGGTGATCTGTGGGTGATGGATGCGAACGGCAAGAACGCATCGCAAGTCACGACCGAAGGTGGTAACTTAACCAGCTGGTTTCCGGGTCAAGACCAACTGGCGTTTTTGAGTTATCGAGATTCACACAGACTCTGGATCGCAAATCTCAAGACTGGTCAAAACAAGCCCACGTCATTGGACTTTGGAGAAGAAGTGAATTACATGCGGCTTGCGCCGGATGGAAAACAGGTACTGTTTAACTCTAAAAGGAGCGGCACTACTAATGTTTGGAAGCTTCCGATAGCAGGTGGAGAGCCAAAACAGTTAACCTTTGACAATGAGATGATAGGGTTTGCCTGCTGGTCGCCGGATGGAAAGACGCTGGGAATACAGACCAAGCACTCGGGCGATACCCATATCGCTGTAATGCCAAGCGACGGTGGTCCAATCACCCAGCTGACTTTCGAAAAAGGTCAAAGTTGGTTATCCGGCTTTTCTCCCGACGGAGACAAGCTGGTATTTGCCGGATTTCGCGATGGTTTGTGGAATATTTGGTGGGTTTCGCGTTCAACGAAAGAGCAAAAAAAGCTAACAAATTATGCTAAGGCAAATGCATTCGTCCGCTATCCTTCATGGTCACCACTGGGAACTCAGATCGCTTACGAGTACAACGAAACGACCGGCAACATCTGGGTCGCTGAAATAAAATGAGCTTGAACGTGTAACTCAAAATCCTACAGGGCAATCCCTCACGCCAGAACGCTCATATCTCCGGACTGAAGTAGAATCAGCAACATCTCAACGATGATGTCCACTGATCAGATACCTTCTTCATGGATGTGAGGATCCGATCCATGTATTCAGCGTTAATCTGTCGCCTACCGTAAAGCCGCCAAAAACTCAACGAGTGAATAGCGCAGCCAGGCCATTAACCTCAACGACAAGGTTGGCGGTGTTACGCGATATACGCAGGTATTTATCTGAGACTGTGTCATAACGTTGGCCCAACCCTCCACAACTGATCAGGACTGAGCACTCACCATGCCACACGATTTAGCTCACCAGTAGTTGCTTCGCTGGGGGTCTATAACGTAACGACCATAATCTTGTCGGAATTGCCGGACTGACTCAGCTCCTAACAAACGACAAGATCCGACAACTCATCACAGGCTCTGTTCTAAATAGGCCAACATTTGGCCCATTTAATCACTTCAGAAGACGTCTAATCTTCGGCCCTTCCTTTGCTTCCTACACACGTGTGACGGAGGGCAAGCTTTTTTTGTCTTTGCTTGCTCGTTAGTTGTTATCAGGTGATCGGTTTTCTGACCCGGAGGAAAGTCATGAAGATAAGACGCAAACCCTTTCCCGCGAGGATGGACCTGCTGTGGGCTTTAGCACTGTTGATTCTGATACTGCTACTTGAAGTGGACATCAGGAGCTTCATAGTTCGCTAGCAGATCGATGTCACTGAAAGTGGTCAAATTGAGGCATCGATCGATTGCGTTGCTATTCATCATCCTGGTGATCCGGAGGAGGAAATCAAGGAAGGGTGAAACGGTTCGATGGAGAGACTCTATTTTACTTTGCCACTCTGCAACGCTATTTGCCGTTGCCTGGAACTATTACGTTTGTGTTTTAGGAGAGACAAATAACCTGAAGAAGCGTAAACGAGCGGAAGCTTGGCTGCACGACAAGGGTTCGGCCACGGAGCTCGCGTCGGTCAATGCTGCTTTAGCTCGCACGCTGGCCCAAATACGTGTCAAACGATACCAGCGCGCTTAAATTGCATCACGCATCTTCTAAGTCTGATTCCTTACAAGAAGATGCCACGGGAGAAAGTCAAATTGCCTAACCGCAAGAAGAAGGGTGCTTACAATGACCAGGCTACGTTGAAGGGACGAAGCTTCGTAACGGAGCACTACTGACACGAGGCACAATGGATGTTAGGTCGCCGCCAAAGACTGCTGCACTCCCTCGGCGTACGGCGTCTTCCTGATTGGACCGAGTAGTTGTTGGAGGGCAGAATCGTCCACGATGAGAGGATCGGACAGCAGATAATTCATCTCCACAAATTCGCGAAGTAATGGATCGAAGAGACCCATGATCCGCAACATCGTCTTACCCGCCGCCATATAACGCGGAGTTCCTCCATACGCCAGGCGCGCCAGCTCGAGCTGAGTTGTGACACCAGCACCGCCCAGGTTCCATGCCCGGCCGAATGCCCCTGGAGTATCCAGCATGTTCACTACGACTGGACCCACGTCGGGTACGAACACGAACTCGTGCGGTTTGTTGACCGGGCCGAACAGTTTGGCTCTTCGCTTCTGCTTCACGGCAAGGAAAAGATCGCTGAGCAAGCTTCGCTCGACACCAGGCCCATAGAAATCCGGAAGGCGTAAAACCGTGGTACGAATCTGACCTGTAGCGTGTGCGGCCAGAACAACGTCTTCCTGTTCTTTGCGCTTTCGACCTTTGAAGGTGTGAGGCTCCCTTGGATGACTCTCAGTCACGCGTTCACTCTGGGCTCGGCCAAAAACGTACAGCGTTCCGATGAGCAGCAGACGATCGACCTTCTCAGCGATTGCAGCATCTATAACGCGCCGCATCAACACAGGGTGAACATGAAAGTCAGTATATGGCACGCCAACCATATAGACGACGGCGCCTACTCCCCTCAGAGCCTCGCGAATTGACTGCTCGTTCTCTGGATCCCAGACGCTGAACTCAACCAGTGGATCGGCGCCGAAAGTTTTCTCGAGAGAGGTTCGTGATCGACCGATGACACGGTACGGCCGGCCTTGCTCACGTAAGGCGGCGGCAACACTTTTGCCGATCGCACCAGTAGCGCCAACGAGCGCTACAGTTTCCTTTGATTCGATAGTCATCACGTACCTCCGCCGGACGAGTTGAAAACTTGTTCAAGCATAATCTGAGCTTTTTCAGCTTCGGAACCAAATCCTACGAACGTAAGGAAGTAGAGAAATGCGAACATGAAAAAGGGAATCCCAAACCTGTAGTCGAGCTCGCCCGCACGAGCAAAATCAGAGACGGCTTTCGCAATGCCGATCACTCCGCCGCCGCAAAACAACAATAGGATTCCGAGCACTGCCGGCTGCATGACCATCGTCACATCAACAACAGTTTCATGCCCGGCAGCTACGAATCGACCCTGCAGAATTGGTAAGAACGAATTGCGATAACGGATTACTCTCTTGATCCTGAATCGATCAGCCCATAGCGTGCCTTCGAAACGCGCGCCAGGGGGAGGCGTCGAAAACCGGCTAGTTCGTGATTGAACGGATTGCCGGAGTATGTCCATCGCCTGATCGCAAGACAAGTTAGTCCGGATTGTGAAGCGTTTATAGGGGATTAAGGGATACATTCGATTGAGCTAAACGGATTCAGACTGGCTCTCGCATGCGCGGCAATCAAGCCTGAAACTGCTGAGCGTTGTCGAGCACCCAGTCTCGAAATGACCGGGAAGGCTTTCCCGTGATCTCCCGGACAGTGGACGTAACGTATGCTGGTTGCCCAAGTGCTGCCGCCCACGCATCGAGCAACATCTTCGAGGCTGTTGCTGGAAAAGGTAGGTCACGTAACGCCTCTTCGGGCGACATCTCTTCATATCGCAGCGTCCTGCCTATAACCTCGCCTATAGTCATCACCTGCGCGCTTTGAGTGAGCGATTCCGGTCCAGTTAGGACATATTCAGCCCGGTCATGCAGAGACTCCAGCAACGCATGCACGGCAACCGCCGCGATGTCCTGTTCGTGGATTGGCGCGGTCGGGCTCTCCGCATAGGGCCAGCAGATGATGTCACCAACGCGGATCTGTGGCGCCCACCACCCTAGCGCATTGGCCGCGAACATCCCTGGCCGCAGAAAGGTCCATTGTAAGCCTGACTCTTCGATTAACCGTTCAAGCGTAGCGTGCAGCACCTGGACCGGGTTCGGCTGTTGAAAAAACGGATGTGGCGTCTTGTGCGGCGAGGTTAAGAGAACGATGCGCTGAGCCCGGCGAGCGATCCGGTTGATAACTTCCGGGGCGGTATTGCCTGGCACCGTCCAAACGAGAAAGACCGCATCGATGCCATCAAAGCAGCTATCGAGAGAATTCAGATCGGTGAAGTCGCCACGCACGACCTTGACCTGACGTGGCAGGTCAACCCCGACTCTATCGGGGTTGCGAGTCAGTGAGCGGACCTGGCAATCGGTAGACAGTAGCTGGTTGACGACTTGGCGGCCAATGTTTCCGGTTGCGCCGGTAACAAGAATCCGTTTCATCTGCATCATCCTTAGCTGGCAACTGGATCGAAATCAATGACGAACAGAAGCTTCGTGGTTACTCTAATCCTTCTGCCATCATTATTATCGTCGCCGCCCCTTGAACTCGAAGCGCATCAGACTCCCATCGGCCAATTGTACTTCCGATACCTTATCGATAGTTCCAGCATCCGGAAAATACCAAACGAGCGTCTCGGTAATCGTTTGTCCCATCATACCGGCACGCAAGGGTTCGAATTCAATTGTCTGGTCATCTTTCCAATGCCCTTTGTGATCGTGCACTTCTCCCATCGAGGTTACACACATGTAGTGGACAGTTTTGCCTTCGGGATCGAATGCCAGCAGACATGATTCGGCCATCGATCCGATCGAGGCTTTACCTGTGTTGGTACAAGAGGCGCCGGCACCCAGGGCCGCGACCTTACAGTCCATTGTCCAGTCGAAAGTTTCGATGGGAAAGCCCGGTACGTTGGCGGTCATTTTGCCGATCCAAATACCCTGAATTGCTTGAACGGTCTTAGCAATTTCGGGAGCATTCGGAGGTGTGGGCACACTACGCTCCTTTTGTCCGAGCGCTGGTAGCGCAAACATCGCGATCATGAGTGGGATTGTGACACGCATTGAGCTCTTCGGACCTCCTAAGATAAAGAGGAGTCAAGAAACTCTCCTGGTTAGATAAACTCCGAGGGGAGGAAAGGGTTACGGTATTTTAGTAGGTGCTGGACTTGCCGACGGCTTTCGGCGTTAGTTATGTCGAGCGCAACAAGCATAACGCGCGGAAGATCGCCTGGTAGACTGTATTGTGAGGAGAATCTGAATGTGGAAGACGTTGTTATTGCTCGCTACTATCGCCTCCTGTGTTCTACGCGTAGCGCCCGCAAACGAGCTTAAGGTCAAACGCCTCGACGGCAGTGTAATCACGACTGCGGAAATCGATGCCACCGTGACCCGGCTGATGCGCGCTGCTGAGGTTACCGGTGTGGGCATAGCGATTCTCAACGGCGGGAGGGTTGCTTATCTCAAAGCCTATGGAGTTCGTGACAAAGACAGGAATCTGCCGCTCACGGAAGACTCGGTCATGACTGGGGCATCTTTCACCAAAGTCGCGTTCGCCTACATGGTGATGCAGCTCGTTCAGGAGGGAATTCTTGATCTCGACAAGCCGGTGTATCAGTACTTTCCGAAACCACTGCCCGAGTATCCACCCTACAAGGATCTTGCGAACGATTTACGCCACCAACGAATTACAGCGCGCATGCTCCTTAGCCATACGGCGGGCTTTCCCAACTGGCGGGCCTTCGAAGATGATCGCAAGCTGAAAATTCATTTTGAGCCCGGCTCTCGATATGCGTACTCGGGAGAGGGAATTATGCTCCTGCAAATGGTGGTTGAGTCGATAACCAAACAGTCGCTTGCGACTCTGATGCAAGCCCGCGTCTTTGGACCGTTGGGAATGACCCGCACCAGCATGGTTTGGCAGGAACGCTTTAATAGCGATTACGCAAACGGCTACGACGAATACGGGCGTTCGCTTGGGCCTCAGCAAAGGAAGCAGGCTGACGCAGCGGGCTCAATGCAGACGACACCCCGCGACTTTGGGCGATTTATACAGGCGGTCATACAAGGGGACGGCCTCACGACAAATACCCGAGAGCAAATGCTGAGTCCCCAGATTCAAGTTCTCTCTAAGCACCAGTTTCCTTCGCTCGCAAGTGAAACGACGGAAGAAAACAAATCTATCCGCCTTAGCTATGGTCTCGGTTGGGGTTTGTATTGGACGCGTTACGGCAAGGCGTTCTTCAAGGAAGGCCACGATGAAGGTTGGAGAAACTACTCAGTATGTTTCGATAAGGAGAAGATCGGGATTGTGATCATGACTAACAGTTCCAATGGTGAAGGCATCTTCAAGGAACTGCTCGAGACATTGATCCGCGACAGCTTCACCCCAATCGAGTGGGAAGGTTATACCCCATACACCCAGTTACCACCGCGAAAGCCTTTGAAGCAACGAAAGGAAGTCACCGTTGATGCAAAAATCCTGGACCGATATGTTGGCCGCTATGGAGAGCCGCCAAATCTCATCCTCAAGATCACGCGAGAAGGGAATCATCTCTTCATCCAGGAGAATGACGAGCCGAGGCAGGAGCTGGGTTCCGAAAGTGAGACAAAATTCTTTTCGAAGGCTTCGAATGATGAGTTGAGCTTTGAAATCGACAGTCTGGGTCACGTAATCAGAATGATCCTGCACGTGGACGGAAAGGACATACCCGTCAAGCGTATCGACTAGCGAGCTAGCGCACCTGCCAGAACATAGCTCATGATGCTTGGATTCAAAGGACCCGAGACGAATTTCACAAGAATTGAACCGTACTTTCACACCCTCAGTCCGGCGTGAGGCGTAGTTTTTCGTGAGCCGTATGGTCCGGATTAAACGAGCGAAACAAATCCGGAGCCTTGTGTTTGGACGCCGTCATGACCATGAACGTAATCGAACTCTGAGAAAGACTTTCAATGCTATTCGAGATACTTGCAATATTGTCGGCGGGTCTGTTCGCGGGTGCTGCAATTTACATTAATCTTGGTGAACATCCTGCCAGAATGGAGTGCGGCACCGATGCAGCGCTGAGGATGTTTGGGCCGAGTTACCGCAGAGCTACAGTCATGCAGGTGCCCCTGGCTTTAGTCGGATTTCTAGCGGCGACGGTAGCCTGGCTAAGAGGCGGGCCCGGCTGGTGGCTAATCGGTGGGGTGATCCTGGTCTCAGTCATTCCGTTCACGCTGCTCGTCATCTTTCCCACGAACAAGAAACTCTTCAATCATACCCTTACAGCAGATCCGGAAACAGCTTCCAAACTTCTAATTCGATGGGGAAGGCTCCATTCAGTTCGAACCATCCTCAGCACGCTCTCCTTTCTGATTTTTATTGTGCTCAGCCGCAGATGAAGGCATCAGGAAGAGTTAGGCTCGTCAGCCAGCCCGAAGACCATCTGTTGTGCGCCAAAGCCGCGAACCGAGAATTCTCCTAGAGGTATCAGCTGAGATTCGATATGTGCCGCAAATGCGCTTGAAGTTACGATCGTGCGTCCTAACTGAGCAGCGACCTTTTCGAGACGCGCAGTCAGATTCACTGCCGGTCCGATACAAGTGAAATCAAGTCGATTTCCGCCACCGATGTTGCCATAGAGAACCTCGCCCACGTGCAGCGCCAGGCCGAAGCTAATGTCTTTTACATCCTCAATGCCTGTTAGGTCGATGGCTGCGATGTTGGTTCGTGCCTCCAAAGCGGCCGTGAGCGCGTCGCCGCACACCCGGTGTGTTTCACTTGCATGATCTATGTGAAACATTGCCAGCAGCCCATCCCCCATAATCTCGAGCACTTCGCCACCGCGTTCGAGGATGCCTGGCACCTGGCAGTCAAAGTAGCGATTTAGAATATCGATCATTATCGGCATCGCAATTCGATCTGATAGAGCCGTGAAGCCGCGCATGTCAGAGAGCCAGATCGCCGCGTTAATTGCTTCCGTGTGCCCCCGCCTGATCTGTCCCGCGAGAATGCGCTGGCCCGTTCGGTTGCCCACATAGGTATCGAGAAGATTAGCTGCTGTGCGTCGCAGGGCGCGAACCTCGGCAATTCGAGCCAGGGGCTCAACGATCGTTTCGAGGCCACTCATGTGCTCTTCGGTAAATCCCCGCGGTTCACGAGTGGTCCAGATCGCTGCATGCATATCTCCATCAGTGAAAACCAACGGTGAGGCCCAGAAATCGGTCACGCCCTCAGCGCGTAGTTCCTGTAGCAGAGGAAAGTCTGCCGGACACTCAGCGCGAAATAGCTGACGACGAACTGGATCTCCGTCGGCGCACACACGACTGACGAGACTTTCACGAGTCTCAGCCTTATCCGGAGGAGCAAACGGCGCAGCTCTAACAACGGTGCCTTCGTCGGCTTGCCAGCGGAAGCGACGCCCGATTACGTTGGGATGCAAAGTGCGCACAAACACTTCGACCCGCCATAGCGGGATACCACACGCAGAAAGACGATTACATAATTCTGACAGCACCTGCTCTGGCTGCGGTGCTGATCGTGCGCCAGCGATGAGCCAGTCAGTCACAGATGTAATATCGCGTGGGAACACGTGATTAGGATGATCGACTTTATTTGCCCTTCGAAGACTTAAGCGCGAACACTCGAAAAACACCAAGTGGTATCTTGCTACTGAAATTGTAATACGGCCAAGAGTAAACTAGTTTGACAGTTGGCCGATAGTGGTGGTGCTAAATCAGCCATAAGGAGGTCATTATGAACCGCTCCCCATTAAACCGTTTCACAAGTCTGGTTTTATTCGCGTTTCTAATTTTGTGCGCTCCACTTCCAAAGCCCGCGTCTGCCCAGGCTCGAGCCGTAAAGTCCGCCGAGCAATCGTCTGCGAGCGGGAAGTTGCGTAACGCGATCGCCCTTGCCGAAAGCGCCGGCCCAGAGGCAATTAGCAAGAATGCTGCGATTGTCGGCTGTGACGGTGGGATCTGCGCCGATATGAATGAACTCGCTAAAGGTCCGGCAAAGGAGTTCCGTTCCGGCTCGAATGGCTGGGTATGCTACGCGCTGAAGGACGGGCCGATGTGCCTCGACAAGCAATGGCGAAAATGGATGGAGGCCTGGACGACCCATAGTGACCCGAGGATTGAGGGGACTGGCATCGGCTACATGCTCCAGGGAGACACGGGCAGCAGTAACACTGATCCATTCGCCATGGCGCCCACAGCAAACAATATGTGGGTGGTTGCGCCGCCGCACATCATGGTGCTGTACCAGGACCCCAAAATGCTGGACGCTTATCCCACGGATCCGAAAAGCGGTGGTCCATGGGTTATGTGGAAAGGTACACCGTACGCTCACTTGATGGTGCCCGTTTCGCGCAGGCGGGCGGCGTCGTGATCTCGGAGTCTCGATCGATGTAGCCCGGCTCGTGCGCGAGAATCCCGGACGGCGCCTGCGAAACTGCCAGCAAACCTTCTTGCGTTCCTCTTCGAACAGCGGCGTGAGCTTCTCCCACAGCCCCTTCGTTCGTTCGGTCGCACCTGCCAGGAAGCGCTCGCCTCCTTCGTAAGGCGTGTTAGTTCCTCTGAATGAACTCGCGCACATCGACGTGGGATTGCCAAAGTCCGCGACGAAGTCGCGCCATGGATCGATCGAGAC
>Ga0126384_10002569_pt1 | contig 10995 bp, 11 predicted proteins | sample PanSoiMetPlot_36_FD_92543 | JGI IMG/M metagenome (GOLD analysis project Ga0126384, IMG submission 92543) | Tropical forest soil microbial communities from Panama - MetaG Plot_36 | ecosystem: Environmental > Terrestrial > Soil > Tropical forest > Bulk soil | place: Panama | collected 2016-02-17 | reverse complement strand
TCACCGGCTCGCATAACGCGGATGCGGGTACGAGCGCCGCAGCGCCCGCTACGACGGCGCGGCGGTTGACGGTTGTCATAGCTCGGACATGCCCTGATGCGCGACGCGGATTTGTTGGATTGTAACGCAGCGCATTGCGCCATTCGTACGCATTCAACGCATCAGCGCGAGCCGCGAACTCGGTCTGCTCCCTCCCCCGCTTGCGGGGGATGGTTGGGGAGGGGGCGAGCAGGCACGAATCTTTCGTGCATGCCCCCTCCCTGTCCCTCCAGCCGAAGTCGTATCCGACTTCGGCCAGCTAATAAGTGGCCGAACTCGGGTAAACCCGAGTTCGGCTGCAAGCGGGGGAGGGGACGATGCGGCACCGCCCTCGGCATAGGGCGCAATGAGCGCAGCGCATTGCGCCATTCGCGCGCGTGAAGCGCATCCGCGCGAGACGCGAGTCGCTTTAGGCCTGCCGCTCCCGCGCAGCCTCCTCCGCCCGCATGGCTGCTCGCTTAACCACCCGCGTGGCGCAGGGCTGACCGCCGCGCCCGGCAGTATTATCTTTACCGCATCATCCCCGACGCGCCGTCGCCGGCGCAGGAGGACGAGCCTTGGCTGGCATGGAGCGGCTTCGGCGCGAGTTGCGCGGCAGCGTCATTGCGCTGGGGATGGTGGCCGTCACCACCGTCGTGGTCTACGCCTTGACCCAATCGCTCGAGGTACGCCGCGGCTCGGTCCTCTATCTCCTGCCGGTGCTGCTCGCCGGCTGGCATCTCGGGCTCATTCCGGCGTTGGTCGCGGCCGTCGCCGGCGTGCTCTGGTCGGGATATTTTTTCTTCTCGCCCTACTACAGCTTCTATCTCTCGCGGCCGAACGAGATCCTCAATCTTCTGTTGTTCATGGTGGTGGCCGTGGTGACGAGCCACCTCGCCAACTCCATGAAGCAGCAAACCGAGCTCGCCAAGAAGCGCGAGAAGGAAGTGGGCAACCTCTACGCCTTCTCGCGCCGCCTCGCAGCGGCCTCGTCCGCCGCCGACATCTATCGCGCCATCGAGGAGCACTTGGCGAGCCTCGTGCAGCGCAAGGTGGTGCTGTTCGGCGCCGCCGCCGATGGCCAGGCCAAGCCCGAGCAGGCCGCATTCTCGCAGCGCCTGCATGGCGCGATTGCCGACGTGCAAGCGGGCCGCACGCTCGCGACCACCGTGGACGACGGCGCCGGCGACATCTGGCTCATCCGCCGCGTGTCGCAAAAGAACGCCGACTTCGGCGTCATCGCCATCGATCTCGGCAGCGTCCCGCCCGATGCGATCGAGGAGGTGCGCGAGCGCGTCGACGACGTGCTCTCGGATGCCGCCGCGACGCTCGAGCGCCTCGACGTCGCGCGCGCGCTCAACGAGGCGAAGATGCGCTCCGAGACCGAGCTCTTGCGCGAGGCGCTGATCGGCTCGGTCAGCCATGAATTGCGCACGCCGCTCGCCTCCATCCTCGGCGCCGCCACCGTGCTGAGCAAATCCGATGCGATCGCCAAGGACGAGCGGCTCGCTTCGCTCGCCGGCGTCGTGCGCGACGAGGCCGACCGCCTCAACAACGAGATCCAAAACCTGCTCGATGCGACCCGCATCAGCCGCGAGCAGATCAGGCCGCGGCAGGAGTGGATCGAGCCGCAAGATATCGTCAATGCGGCGCTCGAGCGGCGCCGCCGGCGGCTTTCCGCCCACCACGTCTCCCTCGACATGGAGACCAACCTGCCGTTCATCTACGTCGATCCCGTGCTGGTCGAGCAGGCGTTCGGGCAAGTCGTCGACAACGCCGCGAAATATTCGCCCCCCGGCTCGCCGATCACGGTCGCGGCCAAGCGCAACGGCCATGACTTGGTGCTGTCCGTGCGCGATCGCGGGCTCGGGCTCACCGCGCAGGAGAACGCGCAGATCGGCGAGCGATTTTTCCGCGGCGCGCGCCACGCGGCGGCGACGTCGGGCTCCGGGCTTGGCCTTTGGATCGCAAAGGCCTTCGTCAGCGCCAACGGCGGCAAGCTCGAGGCGGCAAGCGCCGGCGCAGGTCTTGGAACCACGGTGTCGATCCACTTGCCCTTTGCCACCCCCGCCAATCAACCCGAGGTCGGTCCCGATGAGTGAAGAAAATCCCGTTGTGCTCGTTGTCGACGACGAAGTGCAGATTCGCCGCTTTTTGCGGGCCGGGCTCGAGCTCGACGGGTTCTCCGTGCAGGACGCCGAGACCGGCGCCGACGCGCTGCGCTGGGCGACGATCAAGCCGCCCGATCTCGTCATCCTCGACCTCGGCTTGCCGGACATGGACGGCTCAGAAGTGCTCGAGCGGCTGCGCGCCTGGTCGAGCGTTCCGCTGATCGTGCTCTCGGTGCGCTCGAACGAGGCGGAAAAAGTGCGGCTGCTCGAGAGCGGCGCCGACGATTACGTGGTCAAGCCGTTCGGCATGGCGGAGCTTTTGGCGCGCGCGCACGCCGCCATGCGCCGCCACGTGCGCGCTTCTTCCGGCGAGCGGGTGGTCAAGGTCGGGCCGCTCGCCATCGATCTTGCTGCGCGCATCGTCACCATCAACGGCGCGCGCGTGATGCTCACGCCGAAGGAATACCGGCTGCTGCAGCTTCTGGCCCAGCACGCCGGCAACGTCGTCACGCACCAGTTCCTGCTCAAGGAAGTGTGGGGCTCGCCGCACCTGCACGACACGCATTACCTGCGCATCTTCGTGCGCAAGCTGCGGCAAAAGATCGAGACCGACCCGACCCAGCCGCGCATCCTCTTGACCGAGCTCGGCGTCGGCTATCGCCTCGTTGCCCCCGAGCCCGCCACCGCCGCCGCGGGTTAGCACGCGTTAGATCGTGAATTAGCGCACGTTACATTATGTCCGTTCGTCCCCGCGAAAGCGGGGACCCAGGGCCGCAATTTCGGAGCAAGTCGCTCTGGATTCCCGCTCCCCGCTTTCGCGGGGACAAATTTCGCGGGAATGAACGGAGTTTGCGCTGCTCGTCATGCGCGGGCAGAAGCGCGTCGAAGACGCGCGTGAACGCGCTGACCGCGCATCCATCTTCTTCGCAAAAAGTTTTTTCGAAGATGGGATGGATTGCACCGCAACTCGGGCCCGCACGAGTTGCGCATTATTAGGTGCCGCAAGTCGGGTAAACCCGACTTGCGGTGTCAAGCCCGGCAATGACGGCGGATAGGTTGGTGCCTCGCCGGCGAGGGCAGGATCAGCGCAAGCCGCGAACTCGGTCGTTACCCTCCCCCTTGTGGGGAGGGTCGGCGCGAAGCGCCGGGGTGGGGGTCGTTATGAGGCACGCGCCTCGCGCCACAACAACGACCCCCCGCCCCCCAACCCCTCCCCACAAGGGGGAGGGGAGCGCACCGAGTTCGTCGCCCGTTCGTTGGCCGTTACCCTGCGCGCAGCGCGGCTTTCAGCGTGGCGCGGCGCGCGGGGTCGTAGAGGTTGGCGTAGTCGTAGGTCAGCGGCTGCGAGCGCTCCACGTGCAGCGTCGCGAACACCGGCCCCTCCTGCTTGAGCACGTGGCCGGCCTGCTGCTCGAAATTGGCAAGCTGCGAAAATTCGTGCACGTGCGCGTAGCCGGCCCCGCGCGCCATGGCGGCAAAATCGACCTGCGTGTTGGGGATCGGATGCGAGCCGTTCGCCTCGTAGGTGCCGTTCTGCACGACGAAATGCACAAAATTTTTCGGCGCCGCCGCGGCGATGGTCACGAGCGAGCCGAGATTCATGAGGAGGCTGCCGTCGCCCTGCAGGCAGATGACGCGCCGCTGCGGCTCCCCGAGCGCCAGCCCCAGCGCGTGCGAGGAATCAAGCCCCATCGCGCCCACGGAGAAATAGTTGAGCGCGCGCTCGCCGAGCGCGAGCCAATCGACGGCGGACGAATAGGTCGCGACCACGACCTCGTCGCTCACGTGCCGCGCCAGCGCGCGAAAGCATTGGTCGCGCTTCATCATGTGATGCTGTTTCCCGTTCGTCCCCGCGAGGGGTTTTCCGTTCGTCCCCGCGAGTCGCTTTCCGTTCGTCCCCGCGAAAGCGGGGACCCAGGGTCCGAGTCTGTGGCCGCTGGATTCCCGCTTTCGCGGGAATGAACGGAGTTTGCCGATGTGTCCGTTTCCACCGACCGAAGCGCGGCCGAGGGCCTGCGCCCGATCAGCAGCGCGAGCGGATGCGACGCCGCGTAGGCATCCTCGATCGCCGGGGCAATTTTCGCGACATCTTTTTCTTCGTTGATCAGGTGGTGCGGGATGCGCATGGCCTCGAGGATCGGCTCGATGATGCGCACGCCGTAGCGCGGCGAATTGCGCGGCGTTGTTGCGGGGTCGTGTTGCAGGAGCCCGATCATCATGCAGATCGGCTGGCGAAACTCGACCGCGACGCCGCGGATGGCGTTGATGGAATCGAGAAAGCCCGTGTGCTGGATGAGCGTGAGCGCGCGCTTGTCGCAATAGGAAAGGCCCGACGCGATGCCGATGCACTCGTCCTCCTTGCACACGCGGATGAGCTTGAAGGACGGATCGCGCGCGATCGGCCGCAACAGTCCACCGCTCGTGACGATGTCGGGCACCGAGAGGATGAACTCGATCCCGCTCGCCTTGAGCGCGGCGACGATGCTCGAGCCGTGAAGTTCGCCCGTGTCACCTTCCGCCGGCAGCAGATCCACATCCATGCGCGCGCCCCACGCGGCGAGAAGCATTGCGGCTAGCTAAACGAAATTACGCCATGCTCGCAATGCCTCGAGGGCGACGTATTAGAGCGGGTTTCGGTGAAATTGCATCAGCGCCTCAATCCGCTCGTCCTCGCGAGGCGCTTTCCGTTCGTCCCCGCGAAAGCGGGGACCCAGGGTCAGAGTCTGGGGCCCCTGGATTCCCGCTTTCGCGGGAATGAACGGAGGAGAGGTCCGTCGCTCCTGGATTCCCGCAGGGATGACCGGCTACAGGTCAAGGCAAGTGCCTGAGACAAAATGAGTATCGCCTACAAATAACTACACTATTGACTACTCAATGCGTCCGAGGGTATAGATTCGCATCCTCGCTCATGAGGGGCGTCTCCGGAGGCGATCCCGCAGATGGAGCGAGGAGTGGCGTCCCGCGGCGGCGTCTCGCAACCGCTCGCCGTTGGGGCTCGGCACCCGCCCTCCGGCCACTATACGGCCGGGGTGCGAGGAGTGCGCTGGGACCATCCGGATGTTCAGTCCGGTGAGGGAAAAGCGCCCTCCCGGCCCAAAATCGCCACGGTGGAGCGCCGAGAGGCGAGCGTCTCCGAGAGACGCGGGCGCCTCACACGCGCCCTGGGCGCGCCGCAAGGCGCGCTCCGCGGGTACCGCAGCACCCGCACGTTATCTCGGCGCTCCGCCACCCCTCATTTCGGGTGCGCGAAGCCAAAAGCAAAACCCATGCGCAAAAAACGCGCCGCATGTGTGTGAATGGAAGTGTATCCAGGTGAAGTCCGATCACCACGCGCAGCAAACTCAGTCTTTACCCTCCCCCTTGTGGGGAGGGTTGGCGCGAAGCGCCGGGGTGGGGGTCGGAGTTGGTGGACGCGATTCGGTCCTGCAACTACGACCCCCACCCCCAACCCCGACCGAGCGGGTGGCCGGGCAAAGGGACAACACACGCAACACACGGAGCAGCGGTGCAGGCCAGCCATCCTTGACTTCACCAAGTCCCATCCATAGGTTCCGCGCGCTCTCGCCAAGAGCTGAAACCAAGACGAGCCGACCGGCCCGCGAGGCCGGAGGCCACCGCCCGACAGCGCGATGCGCCCTCGGGCGCCATAGGTGTTTCGAACCTCATCCTGAGGAGCGCCCGAAGGGCGCGTCTCGAAGGATGAGGCGGCGTGTGGCCCTCGTCCTTCGAGACGCGTGCTGCGCACACTCCTGAGGACGAGGTCGCAGGAAGACGGCACGATGTTCGACTCGCTCTCCGAACGGCTAGGCCTCATCCTCGATCGCCTGACGCGGCGCGGCGCGCTCACCGAGGCCGACGTCGATGCGGCGCTACGCGAAGTGCGCCGCGCACTGCTCGAAGCCGACGTGGCGCTCGATGTGGCGCGCGCCTTCATCGATCAGGTCAAGAGCCACGCCGTCGGGGTCGAGGTCATCAAATCGGTGACGCCGGGGCAAATGGTCGTGAAAATCGTGCACGACCAGCTGATCAACACGCTCGGCGAAAAGGGCGAGCCGGTCGATCTCAATGCGGCGCCGCCGCTGCCGATCATGATGGTCGGCCTGCAAGGTTCCGGCAAAACCACAACCACCGCAAAACTCGCAAAGCGCATTGCCGAGCAGGCGCGGCGCAAGGTGCTCATGGCCTCGCTCGACGTGCGGCGCCCCGCAGCCATGGAGCAGCTCGCCGTGCTCGGGCGCCAGGCCGGCGTCGAGACGCTGCCGGTCGTCGCCGGCCAGCCGCCGGCGCAGATTGCGCAACGCGCCTTGCAGGCGGGAAAACTCGGCGGCTACGACGTCGTCATCCTCGACACCGCCGGCCGCATGACGCTCGACGAAGCGATGATGGCGGAAGCCGCCGAGGTCAAGCGCGCCGCCAATCCCCACGAAGTGCTGCTCGTTGCCGACGCGCTGACCGGCCAGGACGCGGTCAACCTCGCGCGCGCCTTCGACGAGCGCGTGGGCTTGACCGGCATCGTGCTCACGCGCGTCGACGGCGACGGGCGCGGCGGCGCCGCGCTCTCCATGCGCGCGGTGACGGGCAAGCCGATCAAGCTCATCGGCACCGGCGAGAAGATGGATGCGCTCGAGGATTTCCATCCCGTGCGCATCGCCGACCGCATCCTCGGCATGGGCGACATCATCACGCTGGTCGAGAAGGCGGCTGCGACGATCGACGGCGAGAAGGCGGCGCGCGTTGCCGAGAAAATGCGCAAGGGCGCGTTCGATCTCTCCGATCTGCGCGAGCAGCTCGTGGGGATGCAGCAGATGGGCGGCATGACGGGGCTCATGGGCATGCTGCCGGGCATTGCGAAGATGAAGAATCAGCTCGCCGCCGCGAACCTCGACGAGCGCGTGCTCAAGCGCCAGGTGGCGATCATCGATTCGATGACGCCGCGGGAGCGGAAAAATCCCGATCTGCTCAAGGCGAGCCGCAAGAAACGCATCGCCGCGGGCTCCGGCACAAGAGTCGAGGACGTCAACCGCATGCTCAAAATGCGCCGCGGCATGGCCGACCTGATGAAGGCGATGGGATCGGGCAAGCGCGGACCGATGGCGGGGCTTGCCAACATGCTGGGGCTCGGCGGCGGCATGCCGAGCGCGGAAGACATGCAGAAGCTTGCGCAAAACATGCCGGGCGGACTGCCGGGATTGCCGAGCGGCGCGCCGGGTGCACCCGGGCTTCCACCCAACATCCCCGGCCTGCCGCCGCAATTGCCGGGGGGCCCGCTCCTTCCCGGCCTCGGCGGCAAGCCGCCCGCCCTCGGCGCATTTCCCGGCTTGGGGAAGAAGAAGAAATGAAATCGGATCGCGATACGATCGTAGGGTGGGCTAAGCGAAGCGCAGCCCACCAATCGTGCCGACCGCGAGAAACGGTGGGCTACGGCGCTTCGCGCCTACCCTACAGACGTTGCCGCGCTACGCGGGGCGAGGGAGCCCGCGTTTGCCGCAGATGCATGGATGAAACACAATCAGAAAGGAATCAGATGTCCCTAAAAATCCGTCTCGCCCGCGCCGGAACCAAGAAGCGGCCGGTCTATCACATCGTGATCGCCGACAGCCGCTTCCCGCGCGATGGCCGCTTCATCGAGCGGCTCGGCTATTTCAATCCGCTGTTGCCCAAGGATAAGACCGAGCGCCTCAAGCTCGATCTCGACAAGGTGAAGGCCTGGCTCGCCAAGGGCGCGCGGCCGACCGACCGGGTGCTGCGCTTCCTCGATCAAGCCGGCATCATGCAACGCGAGAAGCGCAACAATCCGGTCCGCGCGGTCCCGCGCAAAGAGCGCAAAGCGCAAGCCGAGGAAGCCGCCAAGGCCGCGGCGGCGCCCAAGCCCGCGGCCCCCGCTGGCGCTGCTCCTGCCGGCGCAGCCCCCACTAGCGCCGCTCCCACTGACGCGGCCCCCGCCGGCGGCGCGCCGGCGAGCTGACGCGTTCGGATAAGGCGCCGTGGCGGAGCGCATCTGCGTGGCCCAGATCGGCGCAGCGCATGGCCTTTGCGGCGAGGTGAAGCTCAAATCCTTCACCGCCGATCCCATGGCGCTGAGCGACTACGGGGCGCTGACGAGCGAGGATGGCTCGGCAAGTTTTGAGATCGAGGCGCTGCGCCCGGCGAAAGGTTATCTCGTCGCGCGCTTTCGCGGTATTGCGGACCGCGCCGCGGCCGAGCGGCTCGCCAATGTGCGGCTCTTCGTGCCACGCGAGCGTTTGCCGCCGCTTCACGCCGACGAGTTCTACCACGCGGACCTGATCGGGCTCTCCGCGGTCAAAGCCGACGGCACCGAGATCGGCACGGTGGTGGCGGTGCACGATTTTGGCGCCGGCGATATTCTCGAGCTTGCGCCGCGCGGGAGCGCAACAACCATCATGCTGCCGTTCACCGCCGCCTTCGTGCCCAGCGTCGATCTTGCGCGCGGCCGCATCGTGGTGGCGCCGCCGGACGAGGCGGCGGGAAGCGGCGCTTCCGATGAATAGCCGCTGTTGCCTGGATCTGGATTGAGCACATGTGGCGTGCGACCATTCTCACCATCTTCCCGGACATGTTTCCGGGGCCGCTCGGTTTGACTCTGGCGGGCAAGGCGCTCGCGGCGGGCCTTTGGACGCTCGAGGCCGTCGATATCCGCGCCCATGCGAGCGACAAGCACCGCTCGGTTGACGACACGCCCGCGGGCGGCGGGCCCGGCATGGTGATGCGCGCGGACGTGCTCGCCCGCGCCGTCGACGCGGTGGTCGCTGCGACGGACTCCCGCCCGCGCCTCGTCATGAGCCCGCGCGGAGTTCCACTCACGCAAGCTCGCGTGGCGGCGCTGGCCGAGGGGGGAGGCGCCGTCATCCTCTGCGGCCGCTTCGAAGGCATCGACGAGCGGCTCATCGAAGGCCGTGCCTTCGAGGAAGTATCGATCGGCGATTACGTGCTCTCGGGCGGGGAGATCGCAGCCTTGGTCCTGCTCGATGCCTGCGTGCGGCTTCTCCCCGGTGTCATGGGCAAAGAGGCCTCGACCGCGGAGGAAAGCTTTAGCCAGGGGCTGCTCGAATATCCGCAATATACGCGGCCGCAGCTGTGGGAGGGCCGCCCCATCCCGGCCGTCCTCACCTGCGGCGACCACGCCAAGGTCGAGGCGTGGCGGCGCGCCGAGGCCGAGCGCCTCACACGCGCGCGCCGGCCGGATCTGTGGGCGGCGCGGGCGGTCGCCGGCAAGCGTGACAAGGCTGGCACTCGCCGCAGCAAGACCCCCCGCCGGGACGGGTGACAAAAGCGCCGCCGTGTCGTAGAAGCTCGCCCATCCGCACAAACGAAAGAATGGGCGCTTTATGCGATTAGCGCTGCCGCAGGAGAATTCCCATGAATTTGATTCACGAGCTCGAGAAAGAGCAGATTGCAAAACTCTCCGCGGGCAAAGAGATCCCGGATTTCGCGCCGGGCGACACGGTGCTCGTCAATGTCAAGGTGGTCGAGGGCGAGCGCACGCGCATTCAAGCCTATGAAGGCATCTGCATCGCGCGCTCGGGCGCGGGCCTCAATGAGAGTTTCACGGTGCGCAAGATTTCCTACGGCGAAGGCGTGGAGCGGGTCTTTCCGCTCTATTCGCCGATGATCGACTCAATCAAAGTTGTGCGCCGCGGCAAGGTGCGCCGCGCCAAGCTCTACTATCTGCGCGGCCGGCGCGGCAAAGCCGCACGCATCGGCGAGAAGCAGGATCACCGCGGCGCCGAGGAGTTCGCGGAAGAGACGGAGAAGGCGGCCGAGTAAGGCTTACGTGCGCGCTGCCGGCTCCTCGAGTTCCACCGTCGCAAAATCAGCCGGCAGGATGACTTCGAGCACTTCGCAATCGTCCGAGTAGTCGAGCACCACGTGCTCGATGCGCGGCGGCTGGATCCATGCGCTCCCCGCCCGCATCACCATTGCGCCTTGGCCCTCGAACTCCGTCTTGATCCAGCCTTTGAGCACGTAGACCATCTGGAAATCGACGTCGTGGTAGTGGCGCTTCGAGACTTCTTCCGGCCGGCAGGGCGGCACGAAGCGGATCACGTGCGCCCGCACCATGCCGTTGGTGGCTTTGACGATGCCGAGGTCGCGGTATTTGGCGTAGCTACGCAATCCGCTCTCGAAATCGTCCTCGCGGTGATGGCTGACGACGAAGCGCTGCGGCGGCCGCGCCTTGGCGCGCATGCGCGCCCCGTTTCGCCGTTTGCGGGCAGGCGCCCGTTTTGTCGTGGTTCGCCGTGACGCGCGGCGCGCTGACGTCTTCGCCTTGGGTCTCGCCATGAGGTCCTCCCGGGTCACGCCATGTTAGCCGGCCTCGCGAGTGGAACAACAACGAAGGCTACCCTTTTCCTCGCGGCGGCAAGACGCTAAAGGACACCTTATATAGCCCGTTGACAACGGCGGTTTCGGAGCAAGGCATGCCGCGCACGCTCTACGATAAAATTTGGGAAGACCATTTGGTGGAGGAGCAGCCGGACGGCACGTGCCTCATCTACGTCGATCGCCATCTCGTGCACGAGGTGACGAGTCCGCAGGCGTTCGAAGGGCTGCGGCTCTCCGGCCGCAAGGTGCGCGCGCCGGAGAAGACGCTGTGCGTCGTCGACCACAACGTGCCGACGACCGACCGCAAATTGCCCAATCCCGATCCGGAAAGCGCGGCGCAGATCGCGTATCTCGCCGAAAACGCCAAACTGTTCGGGCTCGAATATTTTGACGAGTTCGACAAGCGCCAGGGCATCGTCCACATCATCGGGCCCGAGCAGGGATTCACGCTGCCGGGCACCACCATCGTGTGCGGCGACAGCCATACCGGCACTCATGGCGCATTCGGCGCGCTCGCCTATGG
>Ga0126384_10002568_pt1 | contig 10996 bp, 10 predicted proteins | sample PanSoiMetPlot_36_FD_92543 | JGI IMG/M metagenome (GOLD analysis project Ga0126384, IMG submission 92543) | Tropical forest soil microbial communities from Panama - MetaG Plot_36 | ecosystem: Environmental > Terrestrial > Soil > Tropical forest > Bulk soil | place: Panama | collected 2016-02-17 | reverse complement strand
GGCTTTCGTGGATTTCTTCCTGCACCACCCCCGAGTCGCGGGCGGTCGGAAAGAGGGGTCCTTTTGCCTCCACGCCTTCGATGAAGCGAAAAGCGATGCGCTTGCCGTCCGGCGACCACTTCGGATCCGCGAGAGTGCCCTTCAGCTGAGTCAGCTTGCGGGGGCGGCCGGACTGGCGGTCGGCGACGTAAAGCTGAAGCTGGCGGCGCTGGCCCGCATCGGAAAGAAAGGCGAGCCGCCTTCCGTCCGGTGACCAGGCGATGCCGCGTTCGTCCCAGCTTCCGGGCGCTGCTGCGCTGATGCGCTGCGGAGCAGCGCCAGCAGCGTCGCGCGCGGCGACGAAGATGATCGAGCGGTCGGACAGCGGGCCGTCCTTTCCGCGAACGGCTTCCACCCACGCAATGCGCGAACCGTCCGGCGAGATCGCTACGCCGCGAAACTCCACCAGCTGGGAAAGCGAATCGAGAACCTGGTCGACATTCGGGCGCGCGGGAGATCCAGCCACCGGCGACGCGCCGGTTGCCAGCGCCAGACAGAACAGTGAGGCCAGCGTTTGCATAGCTTCTCCTTATCTGAACTGGGCGTCCGTCCGGAAGGCGTTAATGCGGTCGTCTTTCTTGTTTCCCAGCTTGATCGCGATCTCGGCCACTCCCAGTGCGCCTCCGGACTTTGCTTGACGCGGTCCCAATCTGGTGGCACGGTCCGCGCCCTTGATGCGGCGGGATTTTGCTATGGCGTTGGTCGCTTGGAATAAGAACAAATGCCCCGCTGCGTTTTCACCAATCACCGAGAGAGGAGTGCGCCGATGATCGCAAGAGTGATTGCTGGATCGCTGCCCAGCTGGGCTGCGGTGGGCGCTGTGGTTGTTTTGGTTTCCGGACTTGCCGCGGCGGAGGGGAAGAGAACGAACGCGATCGCCAGCTTGAAAGCGGTGAGCCCCGGCGAAACATACGAGATCAAGGTCACCAGCGAAGAACCATTCCTCCGAAGCGACCTGCCCGTCCTCCGGATAGGCGACCAAGACGTCACCATCAGCCGCGCTCCGGACGACGGGGGCTCGTACGAGCGGATCTTCATTCTTACTCGCGAGCAGTTCCAAAAAGCCAAAACGGGCGACAAGGTCGCTTTCCAGTGGGGACGGGGAGAAGGAAAGCGGCAGTTGGACTTGGGAACGCTCGACAAGTCGAAACTGCAACAGTGAGCGCCTGCTAATTTCAAGTTCACGCACTGAGCAAAGCCAGAGGGGTTAATTCCATGAACAACAAGCTCAACCTTCTTGGGAGTGTCACGGTTACGCTGCTGCTGGCGAATTCCGCGATGGCACAGCTGGACCCGGGTGTACCGGGACCGCTCGATATCACCCGAGCCGAGTACGACTATGGAGACGATGCTTTCGACTTCATGGGCCGCCCGACTGAGATACGCGCGGTGGTTTGGTATCCGACTGATTTATCAACCGGGCCATTCCCAGTCGTGGTTTTCCTGCATGGCTGGCACTTGACCTGCTACCAAGGAGGCACTGCCTTCCAGGGGGAATGGCCGTGCAATCCACCGCACATGCCGATTCCAAATTACCTTGGCTACGAATACGAGCAGCAAATCCTCGCGAGCTACGGATACATCGTCGTCTCGATCAGCGCCAACGGGGTGAATGCGCGCGATACACAGTTCACGGATGTCGGAATGCTGTGGCGCGCACAGTTGCTGCAAGCGCACCTCGATCTATGGAACATGTTCAACACCGTGGGCGGCGATCCGTTTGGAACACTGTTCGTCGGCGCGGTGGACCTGACTCGGGTTGGCACGATGGGCCATTCCCGAGGAGGCGAGGGCGTCTCTCGGCATTACACATACAATCGAGAGCTGGGTTCTCCGTACGGCGTTCTGGCTGTGCTGCCCCTGGCGCCCGTAAACTTCTCTCGAGAGCTTTTGGACGGCGTCAACATCAATGTGTTCTTGCCCTACTGCGACGGCGACGTGGCTGACTTGCAGGGTGCGCACTACTTCGACGACGCCCGCTACGTGACTGGAGAGCAATTCAACAAGCACTTCACCACCATCATGGGAGGCAATCACTCTTACTTCAACACCATCTGGACCCCGGGAGGATGGCCCGCCGGAACTTGGGATGATTGGCAGGCGTTTCAGGATTCTCTGCGCGTCGATCCCTGGTGCGGAGACATCCAGCCGGACAATCACAAGTTGACTCCCGAGAAGGAGCGCGGGACTTTCATGGCGTATGGAACTGCGTTCTATCGATTGTACTTGGGGGGCGAGACGGAGTTCCTCCCATTGCTCAAAGGCGACGCTCTGCCCCCGCCGTCGGCGATGACGAACGAGATACTCGTCACCTATCAAGCCAAGGATGCGCCCGGATCGAGATTGGATGTCAATCGGCTGCTTAGCGACGCCGATCTGTCAACGAATACACTGGGAGGTGTCGTCGTCCAGAACGGACTGACAGGCTTCGACCTGTGCGGCGGCGAAGTGCCCCAGCCTCAGCATTGTTTGCCGACAGGCCTTGGTCAGAACTCTCTGAACCGAATGCCGCATACTACGCCGAGCGCGCGCTCCAGCATGCGGGGCCTCAGCCAGCTTCGCTTCGGATGGGACGATCCCACCGGAGCGCTGGCCAACGAGCTTCCCGCGGGCACCGGGGACGTCAGCGCATACAACGTGCTGCAGTTGCGCAGCACGGTGAACTTCCGAGATCCGCGAAACATGGCGGGAGTGCCACAGGACTTTTCGGTGACGTTGATCGACGGCGCCGGCAATTCGGCGACTTCGGTCGTGAGCGCTTCGTCCGGAGCCCTCTACTTTCCGCCGGGAAGGGCGACCCCGCTGACCTGGGCGATCCCCAAGCTGATTCACAACGGCATCCGAATTCCTCTCTCGCAGTTCCCTGGCGTCGATCTCACGAACGTTCAATTCGTTCTATTCAGCTTCGACCAACAGCCTCAGGGCGCGCTGCTGATATCAGACATCCTCTTCGCGGACTGAGTATCCCAAAGCCTGTTCGCGGGCCGAGACCGCGAAGCCGTTTACGAGACCTCCGAGCCGCGGCGTCAGGAGGGGCGCTCTTCCTGCTCTTCCTCCGCCTGCGCGAGGACTTCTTCTGCTTCAAGTGATTTGATCACCGTCGGGAACGCCGCAGGCTCTGCGTCCTTGGGGTTCGAGGGATCTGCTCCGTAGGCGAACTCGGTGCGGGCGCTGGTTTCAACGAATGGCCCGCCCAACTCCTCGGGGACGTCCTGGTTTCGGAAGTCCTCGGCTGCCTGCTCGCCGGAGGTTGCGGTCATCACGAATTCCTCGCCCATCTCCTCCGCCAGATCATCCTCCGCGTAGGCTCCATCGGACAGGAATGCCGGCTCTGGACGCCCGGCGTTTTCGCGTTGCTCGTCGATCTCGATCTCATTCCATGCCGGCAGGCGTTTGCCGGTTGGCCTCGCGTCGGCCTTCGAATTGGCGTGCCTACTTTGCGCTACCCGCGCGGACGCGGCTCTCTTGACCGACGCGCGCGCTCGTCGTGGCTTCTTTCGGATTGTCGAGCGCTTGCTATTGCCGCGCTTCGAGCTCTTGGTTGCCATCGAAACCCCCACGGCGTTGAAACCGGGGCCTTCCCGGTGCAAAAGCAATCCCGGGCACGACTTATATCACCCCGCGGTCCTCCGCGCGCGGTCCGCAAATAGGCAAAATGCTCGACCTGTCGGCATAGGCAAGATACTCGACTGTTGGGAGATACGCATGCAGCTACGATTTGCGATATCGGCGAAGGTGGTTATTTCGACGTTCGCCGGTGCGGCGCTCGCCGCGCCGCCGCCAATTCAGACCCATCGGCTGCCGAACGGACTCGAAGTGCTGGTGGTGGAGAACCAGTCGGTCCCCCTGGTGACGATCGAGTTCGCCGCGAAGAACGGGTCGATGACCGAGCCACCGAGCTACAACGGGCTCTCGCATCTTTACGAGCACATGTTCTTCAAAGCCAACGCGGTCATTCCGAACCAGGAGGCGTACCTGGCCAGGATGCGGCAGCTCGGGATGCAGTTCAACGGAAGTACCGGGACCGAGCGCGTCAACTACTTCTTCACCACCACTTCGGATCACCTCGCGGAGTCGATGCAGTTCATGCGCGATGCAATCGTCTCCCCGCTGTTCGAGCCGAAGGAGCTTGAACAGGAAAAGCAGGTGGTGATCGGCGAAATCGACCGCAACGAGTCAAACCCCTACTACCACTTTCAGCATGAGGTCTCGAAGCGGGTTTGGTGGAAGTACCCGTCGCGCAAAGATCCGCTCGGCAATCGCAAAACAGTCCTTGCCGCAACCCGCGAGCAGATGAAGACGATCCAGAAGCGCTACTACATTCCGAACAACTCGGTGCTGGTGGTGACCGGTGATGTGAAGGCAATCGACGTCTTCCAACAGACGGAGCAGCTCTACCAGAAGTGGAAAGCCGGTCCGGACCCATTCAAAAAATTCCCCTTGGTGCATCATCCGCCGATTCCGCGCAGCGAGGTGGTGATGGTTGAGCAGCCCGTCGAGACGGTGAGCATCGAGTTGGTCTGGCACGGTCCTTCGACAGTCGACGACCATGTGGAGCTGACCTATTCCGCCGACCTGCTTGGATATGCGATCCAGGAGCCGTCTTCGCCTTTCGAGAAGAATCTGGTCGAGTCCGGCGCGTGCGTCCACGCCGCCTTCAGCTGGTCCACCCAGATGAACGTCGGACCGATCACCTTGGGGCTCGAGGCAACACCCGACAAAGTGGACGAGTGCCTCAAGGCTGCGATCGCCGAGCTTCCAAGGATGAAGAGCAGCGATTATCTGTCGGATGAAGAGCTGCGCAACGCGTCGCATCGGCTCGAAGTGGACCAGGCGCTCGAGCGCGAGAAGCCAAGCGAGCTTGCCCACGTGCTGACGTTCTGGTGGTGCTCCGCCGGTCTCAACTACTACCTGTCCTACCTCGACAACGTGAAGAAGGCGACGCGCGCAGACATCGCGCGCTTCTTGGAGACCTACGTCCTCGGAAAGCCATATGTGCTTGGCGCAATGGTCTCCCCAAAGATGGCGACCGAGCTCCACCTCAATCGCGCGCACTTCGAACGCTTGGCCGGCATCGGAGAGAGGGCCGACGCCTCAAGGGTTGGCGCCGATAAGGCTGAGCGATGATCTTCCCATCTTCTTTCCGACTGGCGCGCGGGGCGCCGTCTGCCATGGCCGGCGATCGACTCCAGCCCGCACGGTTTTGGGCCTCGCTCGCCATTTTCGTCCTGTTTGCGCTGGCCAGCTCGTGTGCTACTTCGACGCCCTCGTCCAAGACTTCAAATCCGCTGCCTACGGCAACGGCGCAGAGCCAGAGCAGTGCGGATTCTGCCCCAGTAAGCGACGGCGACGTCACCTTTGCAACGGTTCACGGAATGCAGGTGTTCATCAAGCGAATCCCCGGAGCTGAGCTGGTCTCAGGTCAGCTCGACATCCTCGGCGGTGTTCGCAATTGGGGGAAAGAGGATGCGGGCGTCGAGCAGCTCGCATTGACGGTCAGCGCCTCGGGCGGCACCGAGACTCTGGACAAGGACGCCTTCGCGCGGCGCCTGGCGACGCTGGGAAGCATGATCGCCGCCGGGGCGGGAAACGATGCCTCCAGCTTCCGGGCGAAGAGCCTGAAGGAAAACTGGGACACGACCTTCGAGTTGATGGTCGACGCGTTCCTCCATCCCGGCCTTCCCCCGAAAGAAGTTGAGTTGCAGCGGCAGCAGCAGCTCTCGGCCCTCAGGCACGAGCAGGAGGATCCAGATGCTCAGCTCGCGCTCATTGCCCACGAAAGGATCTTCAAGAATCACCCTTATGAGAACCGCTCCATCGGTACGCTCGAGACCGTCAACAAGCTGACCAGAGATCAGCTGCGTTCACACCTGGCCAAGCTGCGGGAGACGAGTAGGTTGATCCTGGTGGTCGTCGGAGACGTCGAACCGGATCACATCATTACGCGAGCGAGAGATTTGCTGGGGCACTTGCCGCTAGGGACCTATCGGCATACGCCAATGCCCCCGATTCGATTCGACCACCCGACGGTGACGACCGTCGCGAAGAAACTTCCCACCAACTATATCCTCAGCAGCTTTCCCGGACCCGGATGGAAAGATGAAGATTTCGCGCTGGGAATGGTGGCGATGACGGTGCTTGGATGGCGCCAATGGATCGAAGTCAGGACCAAGCGCAACCTGAGCTATGCGCCCTCTGCCGGCATGGCCACCAACGCGGAGGTGACTCACGGTCTGTTGTACGTTACCGCGGTCGATCCGAACGCGACGATGAAGGTGATGCTCGACGAAGCGCGCAATCTGAAAGAGCGTCCGGTTCCGGCTCCCGAGCTGAAGGGAGACGTCTCTACTCTCGTCACCAGTTTCATTGCCGCCAACGAGACGACGGACGGGCAGGCGGCCCTGCTTGCGCGAGCCCAGGTGCTCGGCGGCGATTGGCGGTTGATTCGGACCTTGCCCGATCGGATGCGGGCAGTGACCAGCGAAGGAATCGAACAGTTCGCGCGCAAGTACATCGCAAACCTACAGACGGTTGTTCTGGGCGATCCGGAGCGGATCGATCCGGCCTTGTTCTCCTCCCTGTGAAGGCCCTATGAGCACGCCTTTTTCTCTCCAAGGGAAGGTAGCAATTGTCACCGGGGCCAGCCGCGGAATTGGCGAAGCGATCGCCAGGCACTTCACCGACGCGGGTGCCAGCGTCGTGCTCGGTGCGCGAAAGCTCGACGGGCTGAGCGCGGTCGCGGATTCGATTGAGCGAAGCGGCGGCCGGGCGCTCGCGATCGCCGCGCACATGGGCAAAGTCGAAGATGTCCGGGCGCTGGTGCGAGCAGCCGTCGAGCGCTTTGGAAAAGTCGACGTTCTCGTGAACAACGCAGCAACCAATCCCTACTTCGGACCGCTCTGCGAAGTCACCGACGCGGCGTGGGACAAGACGTTCGAGGTCAACCTCAAAGGATACTTCTACGGCGCGCGCGAGGTGATCGCGCATCTGCAGGGCAGGGGAGCGCCCGGATCAATTATCAATATGGCGAGCGTGGCCGGGATCCGCGCCGCACCCTTCCAGGGCGTCTACGGCATGACCAAGGCGGCGGTGATCTCGATGACCCAGACGCTTTCCCAGGAGGTGGGCGGGACCGGCATCCGGGTGAATGCGATCGCGCCGGGTCTGGTGGAGACGCGCTTTTCGACCGCGCTCGTCCAAAACGATGAAATCCGCAAGCACGTGGTCGATCGCACCGTGCTCGGCAGGCATGCTCAGCCGAGCGAGATCGCCGGCGCAGCGGTTTTTCTCGCCTCGGACGCGTCCTCGTACGTCAGCGGACATGTTCTGGTAGTGGACGGCGGAACGACGATCAGCGGTTGATAGTCGTCCGCGCAAGCGGATTCACGTCGGTTCGAAGATCAGCTCGGTGCTGATGGCGATCGAGGTCTTCAGCGTCCGGTAGAGCGGGCATTTTTCCGCGAAGAATCCGTGGACCCGTTCCGCCGCCTCGCGTTCGGTGGCTTTGGCGCGAAGCCGGAAACGCACGTGGATTCTCTTAATCACCAGGACGCCATCATCGGTCTTCTCGACCTCGCCGGTGGCCTTCGCTTCGAGTCGGTCGCCGGCGGCGGGAATCTGGCGCGCTTCCAGCGCACCTCCAAACGTCCCGGTCAGTCAACCCGCGGTCGCTGCAATGACGTAATCGATCGTCGCCGCGCGCGGTTCGAATGCGTCGGGCGGAACCTTGTAGTGTTGGGCGATCGCTCCGTGAACTCCGAAGACGATCGGTTCCTTCTCGCCCGGCAAGTATGCCCTGCGAATTGGGCCCTTCACCCTCTCGATCCGGATTTCGGATCTATACGCCACGTCGGACATGGGTTGCTCCTGGATAGAAGATCCTCACGACCTTTCCCGGTCTGCTCGTTGGTGGGGGTCGCTCTGCTCTGAAGCGACGGGCGACACCGCAGGAAGGAGCGAGTCTTCCCCGCGACTCACCGCCTCGAGGGACTCCGCCACCGCGCTCACCTCGTCGCTCAATCGAGAGAGGCTCTCGCGCAGACCTGCGCCGGCTACATCCGCCGACGCCGCGTCCGCAGATTTGACGCTCAGCACCTGCGTATAGAGATTCTCCAGAGCGTAGTGGATCCGCGTCCGCTCCGCTTCCAGGCGCATTGCCGAGGTCACGATGTTGGAGCGCTGCTCGACTTGATCTTCGAGCGATTTGAGGGCGGAGGAGAGGCGGTCTCGAACCACTGCATCGGTTTCCGACCGAATTCGGTTGGTCAGCTCGGCGCGCTCAGCATCCAGGCGCCGGCTGTCCTGCGGAGTCACCAGAGCTCTCAACGAGCCCTCGCGCTCTCGTAGAGCTGCGCAGGCCTTCCTCAACGAAGAGATCGTCTCCTCGGGCTTATGGACGACTTCGCGGAGAGCTTGAGGGCCGGCTCGGATTTCCCGGATCAGTTTCTCGCACAAAATCTCAGTTCGATCCGGTTCGGTCTGCGCCTGGTGCGGCGACGCCTGTTTAGAGTCCGTCGGTGGATGCTCGGCGCTCTGGACTGGTTGTGTTTGCCCAGCTGTTTCAGACTCTCTGCGTCGGCTGCGTGCTTTGATCAGCAAAGCCACGGCGCTCACAATAAAGCCCAGCCCCAACCACCGAACTGGATCCGCTGCGGAATGATGAGCTGCCGTCGAGAGGAACCAAAACCCGAGCACGAAGAACACGATGACGGGACCCAAGGTAGGTCCGCGTTTGCGTCGCCACTCCCCGCGACCGATCTCCCGGCCAAATCGGCGCTCCAGCCGGCGCCGGTCGCGACGCGACATCGCCCAGCCGCCATGATCCATCCACGTCTGCATGTACGCGGCGTGCCGCTGCTGAGCCTGGAGAATGGCGTCTTGCATGCGCCGCACGTTTGATTGCAAGGCGTCTTTCGGATCTTCACGCTGAGGAGTTTCCATGCCGTATAAAGGTGACAGTTTTCAGTGCACTGCACCAGTCCTATGCGTTGGGGCAGGACCTCTTCCGGACCCACCCGCTAGCGCACTTAATAGCCAGAAGGGTTGACCGGCGCCGCGTAACTCTCCACCGTTTGGTGCGTAGTCCCGGGAAAGGAGGCACGATGGAGTCATTGATCAGGATACGCCGCGACCTGCTGGGGATTGCCGCCAAGCTCTCGTGGTTGCCCCCCGCGCTCACCCGCCTGACGATCGGCGTCATTTTCCTCGGCACGGGTTGGGGCAAGCTTCACAACCTTCAGAAGGTGACCGAGTTCTTTGCTCAGCTCCACATTCCGGCGCCCGGATTCAATGCTGCGCTCGTCGCTACCACTGAGCTGGTCTGCGGCGGGTTGATCCTGCTCGGACTCATCGCTCGGCTCGCCGCAATCCCGTTGATCATCACGATGTGCGTGGCAATCGCGACGGCGAAGGGCAGCGACATCGAAGGGTTGCGCGATCTGCTGGGCTTGCAGGAGTTCAACTACATCGTGTTGCTCGTATGGATCGCCGTCGTTGGGGCCGGTGCTTTGTCTCTGGATCGCCTGTTCTCGAGGCGTCTCGAGCGCCTTCCCTCGAGCGCGGCGGCCGCCTCAGCGGGTCACCGCGCCTAAGCGTCAGTCCAGAAGCCTTCGGAGCCGATCGGGGATCTTTTCGGAAACGAGCCAGTGGATCTTCTCGGACAGCGCTTCCACGTCCTGGCGGCGCGAGGAGAGAACCTCGCTGAGCAGCGATTCGATCTCTGCTCGATCGCGCTTGCTTGCCCTCGCGGCAGACTTGGCGAGCAGCTCGAGCCGCACGTCCTTGTCGTGCACCGAGCCGAGCTCGCCCTGGAGCGGAGCCAGGACCGAAAGGCCTAATCCAGCATAGGCGGGGAAGGCCGCTTGGAGCAGCTCGACGTCGTAGCGCAGCTTCTTCAGAGCAATCCGCAATCGGTGAATGGTCTGTGCATCGGTCGAGTCATTGAAAGCCTCGAGCTGGGGTATTACCCGAGCCAGCTTTTTATCAAGGCGTCGGCGCATTCGGTTCCCTCCAAGCCGACCATTGGAACGGACGCTGACGATTGCCTTTAACAGCGCTGGGGCGGTCTCCGCGCGCCATCGCAAAGCATTTCGGTGCAGCTGGCGCGCTACGGTGGTTAGCTTGCGTCTTTGCTCGGCGATGATCGGACGAACTGCGCTCTGTCGGCTCTTGGCCTGAGACTGGAGCCACTGAATTTGCAGTTGAAGGTCACGCACCTCTCCCAGGGCATCTTGGAGAGCTTTGACGCGGTCTTCATATTGGCGGAGCTTTCGTTTGCCAAAGAGGTCGATCGCCGAACGGAGGCGGCGGGTCGAAACGCGCGCGTCATGGACCGCATCGCGCGCAGGTCGCGGGTTGAGGTGCCTTTCGTACTTTCGGACGTCCGCCAAGCGGGCAGCGAGCAGCACTGCGCCTGCTCTTGATACCCAGGTCCTCGGCCCGAGCCCTTTGACCTCGCTTGGCCTTGCCATGGTCAGCCCGCGGACAAACGGCGAATAAATGGGGGGGCGAGCAGTGGGGCGAGCGATCGCCAAGCGCTGTCCACATTCATATCCAACATGCAGCGGAAGTGACCTCTCGGGCACCGGGAGCGGCCGAAGAAGGAGCATGGTGAGCAAGGGACACCGGCGAACATCACCGCATGGCCGCGCAAATCGAACATCCCCGGATCGGTCGACCCGAAGAAGGCCAGCGTTGGCACGCCAAGGGCACGGGCCATGTGCATCGGCCCGCTATCGTTGGCGACGAAGGCGCTGCAGCGAGAGATCAACCCACCAAGCCCCCGAAGATCGAGTTTCCCGCAGAGGTCGAAGGCCTTTGGTGCCACGGCAGTGATTTCGGCGCCCAAGCGCATCTCGCCAGCGCCTCCCGTGACGACGACCTGGTAACCGGCGTCGATCGCGCGTTTCGCCAACTCTCCGAAGCGCGCTGCCGGCCAGCGCTTCGTCTCCCAGTTCGC
>Ga0126384_10002567_pt1 | contig 10998 bp, 10 predicted proteins | sample PanSoiMetPlot_36_FD_92543 | JGI IMG/M metagenome (GOLD analysis project Ga0126384, IMG submission 92543) | Tropical forest soil microbial communities from Panama - MetaG Plot_36 | ecosystem: Environmental > Terrestrial > Soil > Tropical forest > Bulk soil | place: Panama | collected 2016-02-17 | reverse complement strand
GATACCACCATGGTTCCAGAGAAAGCCATGCTCTCGCGGTCCCCGACGGTGGCTTTTTCCGAGACCGGATCGGTGGACTTATCCGCCGGCACCGACTCGCCGGTGAGGGCCGCTTCCTCCGTGCGCAAGTTCTTCACGTCGGCGAGTCTGAGATCCGCTGGTACCTTGTCCCCCGATTCGAGCAGGACGATGTCCCCCGGCACCAGTTGCTCCGCTGGAATCATGCGCGTGTTGCCGCCGCGCAAGGTCCTAGCCTCGGCGGACAGCATGTTGCGGATCGAATCCAGCGCTTTCTCCGCCTTCCCCTCCTGGATGAACCCGAGCAGCCCGTTGAGGATTACCACACCCAGGATAATTGCGGCGTCTACCCACAAGCCCAGCATCATCTTGGTGAAACCCGCGCCGAGCAACACGTAAACCAAGATATTGTTGAACTGCGAGAGGAACCGCATGAACGGTCCCCGTTTCTTGCCTTCCGGCAAGCGGTTGGGCCCGTACTTTTGCAAGCGAGCCGAAGCTTCGCCGGCGGCGAGGCCTTTGTCGGTGCTGGTAGTCAGCCGCTTTAGAACATTTTCGACTGAGATGGAATGCCAGGCCGTAACATCGCTAGCGGGGTTGACGTTTACTGCTGTGTTCATCCACGTACCCCTTTACCTACCTCGGGGATCCGTGTCGCCACGATTACGGCCGGGATGCGGCCCCAAATGAAAAGCGCCAGAACCCGCTGTGATCAGAGCAAAGGTTATCGCAACGTCACTCATGAGCATTACGCGTCTTTGTGTTGTTTGGGCCGGCGCTAGCTTTGCGCCGTCGAACTGCGGCCACGCAAACGGATCTAAGGCTCAGGCATTCTAATCACGAAGAAGGTTTAACGGTCAACCCTGAAACCGGTAATTCATAACTTGACGCAACTCATTTGAATGATAGTGTGGTCGTCGAAGTTGCGCGCAGGATCACTAATGAGCACCAGTTCCCGTAAGAACTACGAGTGGCTCATTCGAAGCTGTCAAAGCGTTCCCGCCGATCCCTACTTCCGTGGCGCCCCGGTGACGAGTCGTCCCTTGCCGGTGCAGTCGATGCGGCAAAGCTAGCATTATCGCGCCGATCCTGGTCGGCCGGCAGGAGAAAATCCTCGCCGCGGCCGGCGCGGCAAATCTGGATGTCGGCCGCCGGCGTGGGTGATTCCCACGAACAAGGAACTGATGATCGCGCGCCATACGCGCACGCTGGTCGGTCAGCGATAGAGAGGCGACGTAGCCTTCGATCTGCCGCTCCTGCTGTATCCGGTAAACGCGCTCGAGCCTTTTATGTCGGCGCGGACGTTGGAGTTCCATCACGGAAACTGAACGTTCGTCAATCGCAATCTCGACCCGAGCGAAAAAAAATATATTGAAAAGAGGAAGGATATATGAACACATTTCTCATGTGTCCCGTATCGGGTTTCGGGTATCAGGTCAGATCGTGCACAAGTCAGTGGCGCGCATAAACGAGCAATAAAATAGGAAAGGAGAAAGGTATGAGCACATTAGTGGTAATCGAGTATGACGATCAGTTCAAAGCCGAGGAGGTTCGGCTTACCCTGATGAAGATGCAGAAGGACTACCTGATCGATTTGGAGGACGCGGTTGTGGCTGTCAAGGATCAGAAGGGAAAGGTGCGACTACATCAGGCTGTGAACTTAACTGCAGCGGGCGCCATGAGCGGCGGCTTCTGGGGAGCGCTGATCGGGCTAATTTTTTTGAATCCGCTTCTTGGAATGGCAATGGGGGCCACCGCAGGAGCAGTTTCCGGCGCCCTAACGGATGTCGGCATCGATGACAAATTTATGAAGGAGCTGGCGGCAACGATGAAGCCGGGGAGTTCGACGCTGTTTGTCCTCGCGAGGAAGGCAACGCCGGATAAGGTGCTTGATGAGATCAAGGGCACCGGAGGCAAGATTTTGAAAACCTCGCTATCGCACGAAGATGAAGCCAAACTCCAGGCAGCACTGAGCGCACCGAAGCAGTGAGCAAGAGCGCGCGGTGGTGGTGGGCGAAGCGGTGTCCAGGCGCGCTGCCTCGCTCGGCGTCAACCTCGACCCCGCAGCAAACACGACGTATGGTCCGCGCATCAGCACCGCTTCGAGTCGCGTCTCCGCGTGGGTGATTCCCACCAACGAGGAGCTGATGATCGCGCGCCATACACAGGCGTGGCTTGCGGTTAATCCATTCCCAACTCGGTTGAAAGGGTATACCGGTGCTTCACGTTGACATCCCATCCCGCACGGATATAGAGCGGTTGATTGCGGTCCGGGCGCCCGCGTGTGTCTCCATCTTCTTGCGGGCCTCGCCCGTCACGCAGGATGCGCAGAAAGATCGCATCGAGCTGAAGAACCTTACGAGCGCGGCGCTCGATCAGTTGCGCGCGCGCGACGCTGACAAGCGCGCGATCGCCGCAATCGAGGAAGCGGCGGACGACCTGATCGACGACGACGATTTCTGGCGGTTCCAGGCGAACAGCCTCGCGGTCTTCGTGACGCCCGACACCGCTTGCACGTTCCGCTTGCCCAACCGGCTCGAGTCCATGGTGGAGGTGTCCGACCGCTTCTACGTGAAGCCGCTGCTGCGATCCGTGACCGTGCCGCAGAGCGCGTTCGTCCTCGCACTTGCACAGGGCTCGGTGCGGCTCGTCGAAGTCTCCGCCGACATGCCGGCGTTCGCCGTCAAGGTCGACGGGATGCCGAAGGACGCCGCCAGCGCGGTGGGCAAGGCGTCGATTCTCGATCGGTCGCCGTCGGGGCGGGTCCAGGGCTCTGAAGGCCAGAAGGTGTGGCTGCGGCAGTACGCGCGCCAGGTCGACAACGCGTTGCGCGACCTACTGGGCGGCAGGGAGACGCCGCTGATCCTCGCGGCAGCGCCGCCGCTCGATGCGATCTTTCGCTCGGTCAACACTTACGCTCATCTCGTCGACGAGGGCATGCGCGGCAACCCCGAGGCGCTCAGCGACGCGGAGCTTGCGCAGGCCTCACGCGGCGTCCTCGACCGGCTGCATCGAAATGAGCTCGACCGGCTGCATGCGCTGTTCGAGTCGCGGGTCGCTCAAGGTCGCACGACGATGGATGTCGCCCATGCCGCCCGCGCGGCAACCTTCGGTGCGGTCGATGTGCTGTTTGTCGATATCGACGCGGTCGTTCCCGGCACGATCGACGACGAGGGCCGGGTCGAGTTCAGCGCCAACGCGAGCGCCGCGAGCTACGGCGTGGTCGACCAGATCGCGGCACGCGCATGGCTGACGGGCGCGCGCGTCTTGGGCGAGCGCCGCGCGGACATTCCCGGCGGCGGAGATCTCGCTGCGATACTTCGTTATCCGTTCTGAGCCCACTGCGTCGATGACCACGTGCGCTCGACTGTAGTAATCGATCGCTCAACCGAAGGAGGTGTGGCATGGCTGTTACTCAGCAACAAGAAATTCGGGAACTGAGATCCGGGGGTAGACGGGGACCTTAGGTACCGGTGAATAATGGCGTTGACTGATCGCCGCCATGTTGTCCAGCCGCGTAGCCGAGTCTGGGCCGCTCGCATTTTCGCTGCTCAAGGCGGCGAAGCCTGTTCTTGCAGTCCCGGAGGGTCCGCGTGCCAGACCGGTCCGGCGATCGCGGCCCGGTAGCCGACCTCGTAGAGCTCCGACATCTTCTGCGGATCGAAGCCTGCGGTGCCGGGGATCTCAACACCTTGGGGAATGGTAACCCATTGAAAGCTTGCCTGCTCGCGCTGCGCGAACCCATAGATAAAAAAGAGAGCCCCGACCACCCCCGCCCTGGCGGAGGCATCGATAACCCGCGCGGTGATTCCCCGCAAGGACCGCGGCGTCGGGCTCGGGTCGCTGGATAGCTGTCCGTTGTGGATCACGAAGATGTCCTCCCGCCCTGCCCCAAATCCAGCGCGGTCGCGGATGAGGGCAGGCCTAAAAACGCCGCCGTGCAGGAACACAGTCGCCGCGACGGCGCCGTCAACGTGCATTTCGTCGTACCGCTGTCCGGCGGCCTCAACCTCGAAGAAAACTGGCGGAAAAGCAATTGGTATTGAAGCAGAGGCGAGCATGACCTTACGGAAAAGCTCCAGCGCTTTCGGCCGGCCGCTGGCGGCGATCAGACCCATGTTCCAGACGACGAACTGCTGGTCATCGAGGTCGACGGTGGCCATGTAGAGCCGCCGGCCGCGCTCGTGCGCAGCGGCGATGTTGCGTAGTAACTTGCCGTCCACATGCCGCGCGATGAGTGCGGCGAGCGGCCCGATGTCAGCGAGCGAATCGCCGCGCAGGAACGAGATCAAGATTGATCCGATCGATCCTATGACGAAGATGTCGCGGGCCTCGATTGTCGTGAAGAACTCGCGCAGCGCGCCGTCGTACGAAGGGCCGAGGAAAGCGAACGGCGCCATCAGCGCGCCGGTGGACACGCCGGTGACAATTTTGAAGACCGGACGTTTCCCAGTCGTCGCCCAGCCGTTCAGGAATCCTGCGCCGAATGCGCCGTTCGCGCCGCCACCAGACAGCGCGAGGTGCGCGTAGTGAACGATGCCGTCGGCGCCGGGCGGGAAATCCTCTGGCGATTCCTGCCTGAAAGACTGCTCGAAATCGCGTTCCATAGCCGGGCTGACGCGGCCGGCCCAAGCGCGCACCTCAGGCATTTCCGGGATCGTCGCTTCTGCCGTCAGCTCCGGAGGCACCGGGTTGCGTGGCAGTGCAGCACATCCGATTAAAGAAGCGACCAGGCTGGCGACGGCGATGAAAATTCGACACCAATGGATCATATGGTCGGAGCGGCAGAGGTCACCGCTTCCAGCCTTACACAGGAGAAGTCGTAGGACAATCCGGAAACGGTCTAATATGAGACAGTTCTGGGTAGGGGAACGGATAAGAAATTAACCCGGATTTCGCAGTCAAAATACCAAAATGCAACGAGCGAGGCGTGAGCCTGGAGCCGAGAAGGCAAAGAACCGTATAGTTCCAAAGTGTTTTTCCCATTTGCTTCCCTGGCGTTGACGGCGGATAGCATCAACTCCGACGATTGTCGGCAGGATCTTTCGCCTATGGGATGGTACAGGTGCCGAAGAGAGAAAAGATATAATCGTTGTCGACGATGGCGACGGCCATACGTCCCGTTTCCTCATTGATCGTCGCACTCCACCCGCGCTTGCTCTCGCCCCCCTGCAGAATCAACTCGCCGTCCAGATGCGTGGCGTTCCCGATGGGACTCTTCTTGTTGGGCCCGGCGGTGATCGTCTGGCCAGCCACGTCGACCTGAATGAATGTGGGCGCATCCGCGTCATCGGCGATGTGGCGCTCACAATAGCCGGAGGCCGCGCATTCCATAATCGTCGCCACGACGCACAGAAAAGGGCGCGAGCCGTCATAGGGCCCGGCCGCGGCGAGGCCGGGTGTCCCGGCCAAGGCCGTCATGATGATCGAGCACACAAAGGTTTTCATCGAAGCCGTCATGTTCCACTCCGTATCGATCTGGACCTAGCTGACTGTGTAGCCGCGCCCCGACAAACAAGCGGCTAGCGCCCGGTTATAATTCGCCACCTGCTGGTTTGCCTGCTGGAAATTGGCCGTTTGCCGCGCCTGATCCTGGCGAATCTGGTTGTTGCGCATCATCGTCCCGAAGACGGTCCCTGTCCCGGCGCCGATCGCCGCGCCCCGGCCCACGTTACCACCGATGGCCCCGCCGATCGCCCCGAGGGCCGCCCCCCCGGCAGCGCCGCGCACGGCGCCCCCCGCCAGCGACCCTGTCGCTGCTGGTGGCGGCGGGGCAGCGACCATGGTGGGGTCGAAACCGGTCTGCTGCACGGCCCACTGGTGACACTCGAAACGGTCCTGCTGTTGCTGCTGTTGGCTTTGCCCCCGCTGCGGATAGATGAAGAGCTGCTGCGCCCAGACGGCCGCCACGAAAATAGCGCTCACCAAAGCAGCGGTCAGGACCATCACGCACGAGCTTCTGTGGACCGACATCGGATGACTCCTTCTTTGCGGCGCGGCGGACAGCCTCCCCGCACCGGTTTTAGCCTTTCGCTCACATAGACACCCCGTTGCGAGTAGGCACCTGCAAAACGAGGGTAACTAAGGCGAACCCACCTCGCAAAGGGACACGAGTCGTAACTGAGAAGAAACACTTTATACTCTGCCCGGGCGCTCGATCAATCATCTTCTTCGCATTGTCAATAACTCATGGCTGCTCGTACCCTTGAGATCCTGCATCACTTTAATCACCGACAGATAAGGAGGCACCGATACCCCTCCCCGATTGACGTAACCTGGCGCATTGACGTCGATAAACCCGAGCATCTTGAGCTGTTCCACAAATCCCGCTCTCGCAAAACCGACCTGCACCGGCTCCGCTGTCGGCGCACGATAGGTGCCGAAAATCTTGTCCCACAACGGCCAGTCGGAATAGTTGTCTGCATGCACCTCGCGTTGATGGTGCAGAATGTGCTCCTCGGGCCGTTGAATAAAATAGCCAACCCAGCTCGGTTTCCGCACGTTCCAGTGCGGAAACAACGTGATGAAAAACTAGAGCAAGCCAATGATGGCGATGGCGCGAGCCTCAAGCCCCAGCAAAAAGGCGCCTTAGTGACGCATCCGCTCGAACTGATCGTTGCCCAAACGCTCAGTGTCTTCGTCACTGATAAAAGGCACTGCCGCGATCAGACAGCCAAAAAGGTTTAGGCTGAAAAGCCGCTAGAGCGGAGGTTTCTCGCGATGCTTTTCAACCGTTCCTCTTTTTGCTCTGGCTTACTGCTTTGGTGCGTTGAGCGCCGCCTGAAGCTTCGCCTCATCCTCGTGCGACAGAGATGTTTGCAGGACTTTGCCTCCCGTTCCCCTGATCTCGTCAAGCACTTTATCCGGCGTTACTTTGCGCACCAGGACGAATAGCGTAGAACTGCCCGGTTTCATGTTTGCCGCGAGTTGCTTCATGAAATTGTCATTGATGCCGATATCTCTGAGCGCCCCGGACACCGCCCCTGCCGCGGCTCCCATTGCCATGCCCAGAAGCGGATTCAAAAAAATTAGCCCGATCAGCGCTCCCCAGAAGCCGCCGGTCATTGCACCCGCAGCCGTTAAGTTCACAGCCTGATGTAGTCGCACCTTTCCCTTCTGATCCTTGACAGCCACAACCGCGTCTTCCAAATCGATCAGGTAGTCCTTGTGCAGCTTCATGAGGGAAATCCGCACCTCTTCCGCTTTGAACGGATCGTCATACTCAATCACTACTAATGTGCTCATAAGCTTCTTCCTTTCATTTTTTGGTTTCCGCCTGATTCTGTTGTTCCTATAATGTATTACGGTGTTGTTCGCTTGCCTGACTCTGCTCTTTCTGGAGAGCCGCGATGACATTGTGAACGCTGGTCGGGCCTATATCGCGGCCCGCGAATATGACCTCACGAGCTGGCAGCCCCACGCACGATTGCAGCTGGTCCACCATTTAAAATTTCCAGTAGAGAGGAGTGACGACGACAGTGACAATCAGCGTCCAGAGCAAGACGGGGATGCCCAGCTTCCAGAAGTCGCCGAAGCGGTACCCACCTGGCCCGTAGACCATCAGGCTGACGCCGTTGGCGAATGGCGTGAGGAACGAGGCGCTGGCGCCCATCGCCACGCTGATCATCATCGGCAGCGCCGACACGTGCATGTCGGCGGCCGTGGCGAGGCCAATCGGCATCATCACCAGCGCGGTCGAGGTGTTGGAGATGAACTGGCTGATCACCGTCGCGGCGAGGAAGACGCCGGTGAGCACGGCGGTCGGACCGGCGCTGCCGAGCAGGCTGACGATGTGGTCGCCGATCATCTGGGCGGCGCCGCTCTTCTCCATGGCCCTCGCGGGCGCGATCATCGCGCCGATCAGGATGCAGGTGTTCCAGTCGATGCCGCGGTAGATCTGAGGCAGCCGGATCACGCCGGTGATGACTGTGAGGCACGCGCAGAGGAGACACGCGATCGGCGCCGGCGTCACGTTGAAGACCAGGAGGAGGATCAGCAGGCCGAGGATCGCCATGACCCGCTTCGAGCCCCGGCCCAGGGCCACCGCCTGGGTGCGGACCAGGTCGGGAGAGTCGATGACCAGCACGTGGGCGTGCGACAGATAGCGCTCGAGGGCGGGCCAGCTGCCCTGGAGCAGCAGGTGGTCGCCGGCACGTAGGGTCAGACGCGGCCGGATCAGCTCGGCGCCGCCGCGCTGCACCGCCAGCACCATCACCTCGTGGTCGTCGGTCATCATGCCGGGGAAGACGGTCTTGCCGATGATCTCCGAGCGCTGCGGGATCACCACCTCGGCGAGCCCGGAGTCGCGGCCGAGCAGGACGTCGGCGAGCGCCGCCTGCTCACCGTGCTCCCGTACCTCGAGCTGCAGATCGGCAGCGAGGCGCTCCACCTCGTGCCGGTCGCCGCGGACGAGCACCAGGTCGCCGGCTTCGAGCTGGTCACGCTCGAGCGGCCGGTCATCCTCGTGGTCGAGGAAGGCAACCGCCCGCAGGCCGGCGTACTCACCAAGGCCGAGCGCCCCTCGTGAAGTGCCGACGAGCCTCGAGCCGCTCGGTACGCGCAGCTGGTGCAGACCGTGCTCGAGGTTGTAGTGCTCCACCAGGGTGTGCGCGTGCGCGCTCAAGTCCGCGGGGATCGACTCGCTGCGCCGGTCGGGCAGCAGCTTCTTGCCGAGGACGAGGACGATGATGATCGAGCCGACGAGCTGGGGGATGCCGAGAATCGACCAGGCGAAGAACCCGATGTGCCCGACGCCGGCCTCCTCGGCCTGGGTGGCGGCGATGACGTTGACCGGCGAGCCGAGCAGGGTGAGCTTGGCGCCCTGCAGGCAGGCGAGCGCGAGCGGGATCATCAGGTGCGACGGCGCCATGCCGGTACGGACCGCGATGATGACGGTGACCGGCAGCATGGCGGCGACCGCGCCGTTCATGCCGATCAGACCGCTGAAGATCGCGGCGATAACCATGAGCGCGACCATGAGGGTGTTCTCGCTGCGGCCGCTCACCCGCAGGAGCAGTTGCCCTGCCCAGGCTCCGACCCCGGTGATCTCGACCGCGACGGCGATCGCGAGGAGGGCCGCGATCAGGACCACCACTGGGTCGCCGAACCCGGTTAGCGCCTCGGGCATGGTCAGTACGCCGGTGAAGAAGAGCGCCAGGGCGGCGCCGGTTGCGACGACGGCGGCGGGCACGGGGTTCCAGGCGAAGAGCACCAACGCCAGGCCAATGATCAACAGCGTGATCCAGATGTCGCTCATGAGATTCCCTCCGGCCGTGCGTCCGGCGTCAGTAGGCGGTCAGTAGCCGACTGCCGCACCGTCCCCGCGGGGATCGGCCCCGCCCTCCAAGAACCCCTGTTCGCGATCGATCCGAATAGCGTGTGCGTGGCCCATGTTGTCGTTCCAATCGGTGACCATTTGCACCGGCTGCCCACGCCGTTTGAGTTCTCGTACGACCTCGTCGGAGATGCGGCCTTCCAGCGACAGATTGCGGGAGGGCGTCCCCCAAGTGCGACCCATTAGCCAGCGCGGCGCTTCGATCGCCTGCTGGACGTCGTAGCCGAAATCGAGAAGGCGGGTCACCAGCGCAGTCTGTGCTTGCGGCTGTCCTTCGCCGCCCATCGATCCGAAAGCGAGATAAGGCTGCCCATCGCGCATGAGCAGGCCGGGAATTAACGTGTGGAAGGTGCGTTTGCCCGGTTGCAGATGATTCGGATGCTTCTCGTCGAGCGCAAAGAAGGCGCCCCGGTTTTGCAGGATGATACCTGTGTCGCCGCCGATCACCGCGCTGCCAAAGTCGTGGTAAATTGACGAGATCAGCGACACGACCATTCCGTCCCGGTCGGCGGCGCAGAAGTAACACGTATCGCCGTCTGGCACGCGCCGCTCATGCGGATGCGTGTACGCAATACCCGCCGGCACGCCGGCGATATCGAGCGCTCGGTCGGAATCGATCAAACGACGACGCTCATCGGCATACGCCTTGGCGATCAGCCGTTGCACCGGAATATCGACAAAGCGCGGGTCCGTCAGCCATTCCTCGCGGTCGGCGAACGCAATCTTAACTGCCTCGGCGATATGGTGATAGTAATCAGCGCTGCCGTCGCCCCATGCGGACACATTGTAGCCTTCGATTAGATTGAGAATTTGTAGCGCGGTAAAACCCTGGGTGTTGGGTGGCAGCCCGTATACGTTGTAGCCGCGGTAAGTGGTCGTAATCGGTTCGACCCACTCCGCGTGGAAGCCGGCAAAGTCATTGGCGCGCAACGGCGAGCCCTGCGCCTGCAGCGCTGCGCAAATGCGCTCGGCGATGGAGCCCTCGTAGTACCCGGCTCGTGCCCCCTGGCTGGCGATCTGCTGGAGTGAATGGGCGAGATCGCTTTGCACCAGCCGCTGCCCTTCCCGTGGAACCCGATTGCCTGGCAGAAAGATGGCTGCGGTCGCCGGGTAAGCTGCCAGAATCGGTTGATCTTGCGCCGTCCAATCGGCTAGCGAACGACTGACTGGAATCCCGTCACGGGCATAACCAATGGCGGCATCGAACAGCTCAGCCCAAGCGAGCCTCCCAAAACGTTCGTGCACCACACGCCAGCCATCGATTGCTCCCGGCACCGTGAGAATACTGAGTGGGCCGCGCATGGGTATCTCGTTGTTCCGGCTGTGCGGACGGTAGTAGTCGAGCGTGGCCTGACGCGCGGCCGGGCCACTGGCGTTAAGCCCATGCACCGCTCCACCCGGTTCGGCGACTAGCCAGAACCCATCGCCGCCCAAGCCCGCCATGTGGGGGTACCCGACGCACAACACAGCATTGGCAGCGATGGCGGCATCCACGGCACTGCCGCCGCGCTGCAGGATATTCAGCCCCGCTGCACTAGCGAGATAGTGTGGTGTCGCCACCACTCCGTGCGGGGCATAGGTGGGAGGGCGACCTGTACGAGGACCGTTGGGATGACTCATTATCCACCTCCTTACTTTTAGTACCG
>Ga0126384_10002566_pt1 | contig 11000 bp, 9 predicted proteins | sample PanSoiMetPlot_36_FD_92543 | JGI IMG/M metagenome (GOLD analysis project Ga0126384, IMG submission 92543) | Tropical forest soil microbial communities from Panama - MetaG Plot_36 | ecosystem: Environmental > Terrestrial > Soil > Tropical forest > Bulk soil | place: Panama | collected 2016-02-17 | reverse complement strand
TCCCCGTACGGATTGAACGCCGTAGTCGCACGGGTCACGTAACCCGCGGCGCCCTGCGCGTAGGCCGCCTGCACGCCGAACTGATCGCCCTTCAGGCCGAGGACGTCGTTCAACGTGAAGCCGCCGGTCACCGCGAAGCCGACCTTGTCGTCCGGGTGGCCGTTGGTCACGCAGAAGTTCGTGGCCGCACCGCAGCCGCCAGGCAAGCCGAGGCCGGGAGTGTTGCTCGTGTACAGGCCGCCGCTCGCATCATGCAACGCCGCCGCGATCTGCGCATAGCCCCAGGTCTGGTCGATGCGCAGCGCGCCGACCACGTCCGGGAAACGCCAGCCCGCGTTGTCGAACGACGTCGCACCGAGGTTGAACTCAGCGGGGAGCGACAGGTTGGACACCATGTGGCCACGGGTCGTCGAGCCGCCGTTGCTGTTGCCGTTCGACGATGCGCCGCCGTCCTCGAACGACAGCGAAGCCGTCACGCCGTTGCCGAACTGCGCCGTGTAGGCGATGGCGTAGATGCCGGTCGCACCAGTGTCGCCGTTGATGCGGTTGTTCGAATACGTGTACGGCGTGAGCGAGTTGATGTCGAAGAACGACCGGATGCGGCCCGCCGTGAAGCCGGCGAACTGGATGAAGCCGCGATCGAAGAACACGGCGTTCGCGGTCGTGGGCGTCGACGACGTCGTGTATTCGGCGCCGACCTCGAGGTAGGACCGCAAGGTGCCATATTCGGTCTGGGTGCGCAGATCGACGCTGAGCGCCGCCCGCGTGCGGAAGTTGAGATCGCTGGTGTCGGTGCGGGTCTGCTGACCGCCGGCCGTGCCAAAGCCGGTCGCGATGCCGCCACCTTCCGCGTTCCAAGACGTCTGAACGCGAATATAGGAGCCGACCTTCAAGCACGTGTCCGTCCCCGGCACGTACCAGAAGCCCGCTCCGTACAGGCTGCACACCTTGACGTATTCGATCGGCTTGGCCTTGACGGGAAGATCGGCCGCTGGAGCACCCGTTGCCACTACGATGGTGGCCGCGCTTCCAAGCAAGAATTTTTTCATGACATCCCCCCGAATGCAGACTCAAAACGGTTATCGTGCATAGCATGGGGTGCCTGAGTAGAGATATGCCAATTCCACAACAGGTGGCGACATTCCGCAGCCTGTATTCACTTATTATGACTGCAGATATGGTAATTCCTGTGGATCGGGGTGAGCCACCGCGGTCGTTGAGTTACGAAAGGATATGGCAACTCACGGCGCTGCTGCGAGCCAACGGCGGCAAGCTTGCACCTCGAGCGCGCTCGGTCCGCCGCGGGGGCGAATATGCCCAGCAACGGCGTGGAACGGATCGATTTCCGCAAGCAACCGCCCATCCTGGGGCCGGCTGCTCCGGCCGACGCAGCGGCACCCGACCTCGCCCCACCCTGCGGTCACGCGACACTAGCCCGCAGGCACATTTGTGTGACATTATCATTACATTCACATGTCAGTTCAACGACACGGATAGAGCTCATGACTTTGCAATGGCAGGGCCGGCCAAGATCCCTGGCCTGGTCGAATCCCCTGGCCTGGTGGTGGAGTCTGTTGACGCTCGTCAGCGGCACCAATATCGCGATCTGGTTCCTGCTGTATCACCAGCTGCTCGAAGGGCCGACTGGCCGTCTCGACAGCACGTCCGGCATTGGGCTCATGCTCGTCCTCTGCGCGGGCTATGTGTTCGGCTGCGCATTCAGGTCGTTCCTTCCGCGCGCGGATGTTCAGCGGATCTGCCTGTTCGACACGTGGCTGTCGAGCGTCGTCGTCGGACGGTCGGTCGCAACCGTGGCCGAGGTCTGCTTCGCGGCGCAGTGGGTCATTGTGCTGCACCAGCTCGGCACGATGACGGCAGCGGATACGACCTTGGCCATCGCGTGGCTGGTCTTGCCGCTGATCCTGGTCGCCGAGTGCTTCTCATGGTACGCAGTGCTGACCACCAACTACCGGGGCAACGCCATCGAGAATTCGATCTGGGCCGTCACCTTCCTGGCGGTCGGAATCGGCCTCGGCCGGCTGCTGCCGGAGTTCGACGGCCCGGTTCGCGTGGCCCTCGCCGTCGCGATCGTCGGGATTGCCGGCTATCTGACGTTTCTCATGACCGTCGACGTCCCGATGTACCTGCGTCGATGGCGAGCCAAGGCTGCCGATGGCGGCAGGCATCTCGGACCGCTCGAGGGCCTGCGCGACGCGAGTACGCGGTGGGTCGTGACGCACGACCTTGCCGAGTGGAAGGACGAGATTGCCTGGATGTCGCTTTATTTCAGTGCGGCGGTCTGGGCGAGCCTCGCGCTCTGCGTTTTCTACGCGCTCGAGATTCATCTCACGCGCTGACCTGCCGAAGCGGCCGTCGCGGCACGACCATCGCGGCTGCGCGACGTTGTCGATGCATCCTCCGAACGGATGATGCGGCGCGGAGCAGGATCTTTCAAGCTGACGTCGCTCGGCTCCCAGGAGACGCGGCGAAGTGAGGCAACGCTGGAGCACGTTCCGTTCCTGCGGAATCGGAACGTGCTCCAGGCCGGATTGCCTCTGCCCCACCGCAGGGTGTATGGGAATTGGCCAAGGGCAGTGGGGGCCGCGGGAGCCAGCCGTGAGCCTTCCCTACCGTGTGAAAATATCGTCCGTCGCGCGCTTCGCCGCTGCGATCCTCTGGACGATATCGCTGTCGGCGCCGAGCTTCGGGCAGGCCCGCGTCGAGACCGGCGCCCAAAGTGGTCAGCCGCATGCACCGGCAGCTCATCATCACCATCACCGGCATATGAAGCCGGCGGCGCATATCGTCTGCGATACCCCGGACGTCCATGCCTGCCATAGGGAGTTTGCGCGCAGGCATGGCGCGCAAACTCACTGAGCCGGAGGAACGATGCGATCCAGGCGATCATTTCTTTATCTCGGGTGCGTTGCTGCTGCGATGCTCGCCATCGCGTCAGCGTCGGCCGCCCCCGCCTATCATGGGTCGCCCCGAGGGGGCGGCACCGTGACCGCGCGCGACGACGCAGCCCGTACCTTCACGGCCGTCCGCAGGAGCCGGCCTTGGACATACCACGTCACCGACAAGACCCGGTTCGTGGCCGGTGGGGCGCAAGGCTCGTGGTCGGACGTCAGGGTCGGCACGCGTGTGCAGGTCAGGTGGCATCGTGCGGGCGCCCAGCGCGTGGCCGACATCGTCGGCATCAGGACGCGACGCGCTCACTAGTGCCGCGAACCCGAAGTTCGCACGATTTCTCGGCGGGCACGATTGCGAACTTCGGATTCAAAAGCGGCACTAGAATCAGAGTTGCTAGAGCCTATCTCAAAATCGCCTGAAGAGGATCACGAGGCAGGCGAGCTGGACAAATCCCAGGAAGTTCTGGGTGTGGTACTCCCAGCGGACCAGGATGCGCCGCTGCCACTGGATCCAGGCGAAGAAGCGCTCGACCAGCCATCGCCGCGTATATCGGCTCAGTCGTCGGCGATCTTGGGTGATTGACTTGACGCGATTGGAGCGGTGCGGCGCGATCATTTCGATGCCGTCCTTGCGCAACTCCTCGTCCAACTGGTCGCTGTCGTAGGCGCGATCGCCGATCAAATTCTGTGGCTTGGCTTCGATCATGTAGAAGTCAAAGCACAGCTGCACCAAGCGGACTTCGTGATGGTTCGCAGCATGCGTGCTGACCGAGAGTGGCAACCCATGACGATCAACTATCGCCATGATTTTCATGCCTTTTCCGCGCCTGGTTGCTCCGACGTCCGGACCTCCGCCCTTCGCCATGACGAACGTCGCATCGATGAAGCATTCTTCTTCGTCCAGCGCGCCTCGATCGCGCAACTCGTTGGCAATATCCGTCAGCACCCGACGTAGAACTTCGTCGCGGCACCAAGTCTGAAAGCGTCGATGCACTGTTTTGTAGTTCGGATAGCTCTGCGGCAGCATGTGCCATTGCGCGCCTGTGTTCAGGATCCACAGCACGGCCTCAAGCACACGACGGGTCGGGATCGGCTTGCGCCCAGGGCGCCCGTCAGGGATGTGCTCCTCCGGAAAATGATTCCGGATGCGTTCCCACTGCTCGTCCGCCAGCCGAATCATCCCACATTTATACCGGATCGAGCGCAGTCTCCAATTTTGAGATAGGCTCTAGTATCAGCCATGGAGGAGCACATGCCCGAGCCGACCACAGCGGCGGGAGACGCCGCACCATCCGCGACCGAAGAGCAGGCGATCCGACAACGGGTCAAAGGGCTGACCAGTCAGGTTTTGCAGCAGGGTCGGGTCGACCCCGAGGCGGTCAGGGACGTTGTCCGCGCCGTGATCGGTCGAACGCCCGGCGATACGGCTAGCGGCGCGGGGGCGCGAGAATTGTTCGCCGATACGGTGAGGGAGCTCGACGAGGCGCTGGCCGTGTCCGCCGGCGCCGCGCACGCCGCTCTCCAGCAGCTCGCGTTGCGGGGGAAGGACTTCACCGACAACGACTTGAAGGAAGCGCTAGCCAGTCTGAGGAGGCTGGAAGAGAACTACCTGGCTGCAGCGAACCGCATCACTGAGGCGATGAGCAGCAATCTGCGCCGCGAAATGGCGGAGCTTGCGGTTCACGCCCAAAACGTCGGCATGGAGGCCAGTGCCCGCGCCGCAAACCTCGTGGGGGAGCTTGCCAGCGGCATGAATGCCGCGTCGGGCCTGGCGACGATGCGCGGCGCGAGCGTGCGCATGGCGTTGCTTGCCAGTGGCGTGCTAGCCGGCGTCGCCGACGCCCTACGCGACCAATCCGAGGCGAAGCAGGGCAATTAGGTCGCAACCCATGGTCTCCCGGATGTTCGGTGCGGCCCGCGAGCTGCCACGCCTGCGTGAGATCAGCTCAGTCCTCATACGCCATGGACTCGGCGACCTCGTGCGTCGCACCGGCATCGCGACGCTGCTCGAGCGCGCCGGACAAGTATTGCAATGGGGCGAAGCCAAGGAGATTGCGCATCTCGAACCTCAGCAGCGCGCGAAGCTCGCGTTTGAGCAGCTCGGGCCGACCTTCGTCAAACTAGGCCAGGTGCTCTCGACCAGAGAGGATCTTCTGCCGCCGACGTGGACCACCGAATTTGACCGGCTGCACAGCCACGTTGCGCCGGTGCCGTTCGATGATCTCTTGCCGCAGGTCGAACAGGTGCTCGGCCGCTCGCCGTTCGAGGTGTTCGAGGATCTCGAGCGCGAACCGTACGCCGCCGCCTCGATCGCGCAGGTGCACCGGGCCAAACTCGCCAGCGGCACGCCGGTGATCCTGAAAATTCGGCGCCCCGGCATCGAGGCAAAGATCGACGCCGATCTCAGAATCCTCGAACGCCTCGCCCATCTCGTCGAGCAGGGATTGCCCGAGGTGCGACGCTACCGGCCCGTCGAGGTTGTCGGCGAGCTACGCCGCTCGCTCGAGCGCGAGCTCGATTTCGCCGTGGAGGCACGCAACACGGAACGCTTCGCGCGCAACTTTGCCGACGACCTCGATATCCTCGTCCCCCGCGTCTACTGGGAGTGGACGAGCAGCGCGATGAATGTGCAGGAGCACATCGAGGGCATCCGCGGCGATGACTTGGCAGCCATCGACAAGGCCGGCCTCGACCGAAAGGTGCTCGCCGCACGCGGCGCCGATGCAGTGCTGAAGATGATCCTGGTGGACGGGTTCTTCCACGCCGATCCGCACCCGGGCAACGTGATGTATCTGCCCGGCAATCGCATCGCGCTGATCGATTTCGGCATGGTGGGCCGGCTCTCGCCGGTGCGTCGCAGCCAGATACTTGATCTGCTGGCCGGGCTCGCGCGACACGACGAAGAGACGATGCTGGAGGTGCTGCTCGACTGGCGCGGCGACGACGTTGTGGACGAGGCCCGGCTCGCCGCCGATCTCGGCGAATTCGCCTTCGACTACGCCGACGTGCAGCTGAAGGATCTGAAGATCGGCGTGGTGCTGCGCCGAATATCGGCGATCCTGCGCGAGCACTCGATCATATTGCCGACCGACCTCATCCTGCTGTTTAAGGCGCTCATCAGCCTCGAGGGGCTCGGCCGCCAGTACGACCCAGAGTTCCGTTTGATCGAACGCGTCAGACCGTTTCTCGACAGCGCCATGCTCGCGCGCTACCAGCCGGCGGAGGCGGTGCGGCGCGCCCAAGTCACGCTCCGCGACTTCTTCGGCCTAGTCACGTCGATGCCGCGCGACCTCGCGCGGCTGGTCAAAGAGGCGCGGCACGGTCGCATGCGGATCGATCTCGACCTCAAGCGTCTCGACAGCTTCGGCCATCTCCTCCACAGTGCGGTCAATCGGGCGACCATCGGCATCATGACGGCATCGCTGGTGATCGTCTTCTCCATCGTGATGACGGTGGCGGAAGGGCCGACCCTGTTCGGCGTGCCGCTGCTCACCTTTGTCGGGTTGCTCGGTTACCTGATCGCTTTCGTGAACAGCCTCTGGATCATCCTTTCGATCTGGCGCTCCGGTCGGCGCTAAGCGAAGGACGTCGCGCTAGTAAAATATCAAAGGGTTTGCACAAGAGGAAAACCTCGCGACGGGGGGGGGCGGGGACGCGGTGCCGAGCGGTTCTGAGCGAAATCACACCACCAACATCGCACGACCACCAAGGCAGGAATAACCTTGGGGGTGTATGTTGAACACGCATATGAACGAGAGAAGCGGGAGACCCTCGAGCTTTGGGCTAACCGCTTACAGGGAATGGTCTCTGGTGCGGCTGAAGTGGTCGCGATCCATGCAACACGCATGCAGCGTCGATTTCCTGTTCACTGCGCGCACTGAGCTGTGCATCCTCAGAACTTGCGCCACGCACCTCGGATCGACGGAGGACCAGCAAACATGGCGTGGTTTCGAGATTTCTGGCTTGGCGCAGCTGTCAGTGCTGTGCGAGGAGGCTGTAGGCGAACGGTTTTAAATAACTCGGCCGGTGCGGCCGCGACAGCCGAAAGATCGTGCAGACCTCGTTGAATGCCGACAGCTTCCGACTGGGTGATGCCCTGGAGCGATACGGAGACAGCCGTCGGCCGGCAATAATCCCATGGTCGCAGCCTGTAGCGATACGCCGCGGACGGACCGGCCTGCAACCACCACGAATGGCGCGCCGATCAGCGCGATGGGCGGTCCATGGTGGCTCAGACAGCCTGCAAGAGATGCCATCTCTCACCTTAGGGGCGCGCGGGACAATCCGCTCGATCCATCCGCGGACGAGGGCAAGAAGCGGGTCCGATATACGACCTGCTTCGCCAGGACTGATCGTACTGAGACTGACCGTACCGAACCCAAGTGCCTGATTGCGCAGGAAGCTGCGCCAGCTCTGGGAGGGAGGATGGCTCCGTCGCGGCATGTATTGGGACACAGTGGCTTGCGAGACATCGAATCCAAGCTTCAGCAGCTCACCATGGATCCGTGGTGCTCCCCATAAGAAATTCTCTTGGCTCATCCGCTCGATCAGCGCACGCACCTCGCTGCTGATCCTTGGGCGCCCGCCACGCCAGCGCCCACATGAGCCGGGCGCCCAGATCGCCCATAAGCCGCGACGGCGCCAACGTAAAACAGTCGCGGGCTGGATGATGATCAGACTGCGTTGCCAATTGGCCCACCATCGCGACAGGAGCACCCAAAACAGCCGCTCGCTCGTGCGGAAGCATGGACGTCGCGTGCATGTTCGCTGCAGCACCGCAAGCTGATGGTGCAGGACAATAAATTCCAACAGGAGGTCACGGCGCTGGCGAAGCCTGTGTGTGCCGAAAACTCAGGTTCGGCAATAATGGTGATGAAGGCCGCCGAGGACAGGACGTGATGTTATGGCCCCGAGATGCTCAATCGCCCGCGAAAGCGGGGCGTCCTTGTCCAGCGATCGATGAACCCGCACTTTATTGTAGTAGGCGGCAAACTCGCCAACGACCCGACGCAGATGTGTCTCACCGAACGCGATCACATGGTCCACACATTCGCGTCGGATCGTGCCGATCAGTCTCTCCGCGTGCCCATTCTGCCACGGCGAACTCAGGGCATGGGCTTGTCGCGGATGCCCATGGCTCGTAATCGGCGCGTGACGGCAGCACCGTAGATCGCATCTCGATCGCGGATCAGGTAGCGTGGAGCTTCATTCCACGGGAAGGCTTCGGTTATTTGACGTGCGATCCATTCTGCCGTTGGGTGTCTTGTGACATTGATCCAGACAAGCTCCCGCCGACCCAGGCGGACAATCACCAGAACGTAGAGCTGAATAAAGCTGATGGTCGGAACCACGAACAAATCCATAGCGGCGACATGCGGCGCATGGTTACGCAGGAAGGTGCTCCAGCGCTGAGCGGAGGGATCCCTGTTCTGGGCCATGTACCTGGCGACGGTTGACTGAGCCACCGCAAATCCGAGCTTGAGCAGCTCGCCATGAATGCGTGGCGCACCCCAAAGCACATTCTCCATGCTCATCCGCCGGATCAATGCCCGCAGATCCGCGCGAACTGGCGGCCTTCCTCCTGGATTGCGAGATTTCCAGTGCCAGTAGCGACGAAACCCAGCACGATGCCAGCGCACCAGTGTCTCGGGCCGAACGATCGTGACGGCCTTGAGGATCGACGGGAACCATCGATACAGCAGGATGAAGAACAGACGATCTTCGTTCGTCAACTCGACCCGACCACGGACCTTTCGCCGCAACACGATCAGCTGATATCGGAGCGCAGTGTTCTCGGCCTCAAGTCGACACGTCGACTTGAACGGGAAGGCCAACAGCCCGATAAAAAAGTACAGCAGCGCAATCATGGTCACGTGACGTTACGCGATTCCGTCACCAGATCAATACGCACGGGGTTTTCGGTACACACAGGGCGTCTAAGCGGGGGACACCGCGACGCGCGCCGCGCGGTCGGCTTCGAGCACCCGCGCGACATCCTGTTTCAGCAAGTAGATCGATGCTGCAAGGAGAACGACGTCCTTCATCAGGAAGGCAACGTTGCCGGTCATCGCCGGAAAGCCAGCATCTGGATCCCAGCCGTTCGGTATGAACGGAATGATGGTGACCGTTATCACGAACGTGACGATCGATCCCATCGCGCCCAGGATTCCCAATCTCTTGTTCCAAAATCCCAGAAAGAGAAAGGCCCCGAACAGCCATTCGGCGGCGCCCAAAAACCAGCTGGCGCCGCGGATTCCGAAGATTGGGTACAACCAGAAAATCAGAGGCGCGTTACTGATGAATGGTATGAGAGCCTTGGCCTCATATTGGAACCACTTCTGATACCCGAACAGAGTAAAAATCACGACAAACGATGCGCGAATGAGGCGGTAATCAAGATCTTTTGTGAGAAGACCGGATCGAGCCAAAGACCGTATGAGCCGGTCTAGCGCGCCAGTGTCGGGTGACATCATCGTTCCATCCCGTTGATCGAGAGCCAGCGGCTGATGAATGTGAGAAGAAGCATGCTTCCAGCCGTAAAACCGTTCAATTAGACCTTGGACTGGAGGATATAGAGCAAAGTCGTGATGACGCTGGAGATTGGTCGAGTAGGCTCTGACCCGCCGCGTCCCCCTGATGAAGATCGCAGCAATTTTGCGAACAGCCGCGCATTTACAAGAAGGCCGAAGCTACCCGTCGAAAATAATATTTCGTCGTCGCTCGCGGCAGGACAGGTGATGCTCAATTCGACAGAGCGGAAACGGCTCGGAAAATCATGCGCAAGATGGCGATCCTGACTGCGCTCGGCCTCTGTGTTCCACCCGTCGCAACGGCCGATGTCGTTCGGCACGATTCTCTGCCGGAGACATACTGGGGGACGTGGGTGGGCGCCGCGGAACCAGGGACAAAAAGGTCCGTTATCGTGCTATCCGCGAGATCATATTTCAGCGGCGGAGCGAGCTGCAGCGTCGATTGGGTGGCCCAGACCGCAAGCGCGCGAGGCTCCGTCTATTCCGCCCACCTGCAATGCGCGGATCGAGCAGGGAAACCGGGGAAAAGGGTGTCTGCAAACCTTATTATCCGGCCGGATAGTGTCGACCAGATCGAGGTTGGCTCCGAGTACGTGAACCTCAAGCCGTATCGCCGTTGTTCCGCGACCTGCTCCGCCACGTCGGACAGCGATCCTTCCGAAGTCCTGAGTGTTGACGAACATCGCACGGGCGGTGCCGAACCGAAATGAAGATGGGCCGAAGGCGCCGGTTCTGCATTTTCCACCAGCATGAGTTACGGTTGGCGCACTCTCGAGTTGATCATAGCAATGACTGAAATGTAATTGCGAAGGATACTCATTAGGTGTCTCCCGACTCACCGACGTGGGTCTCGATGACGGCGCAATTACCGCATCGGCACTCTAGCGGAAAGGAACACACTCATGCGTCTTACCCAAACTTCTTATGTGATCGCGATCGTAGCCGCTATGGCTCTGACCGTTGCGACGGCTGGTGCTCACTCGCGCCACTCTCGTAGCGTTCGCTTGGCGCCGCACGCGTATGACGGTGGCAACTACGCGTACGTCGGCGATCCTACACCCGCGATCGGCACCTTCTCCTATGGTGCGGGCCGCGCCCCCTACGGTTGGAACAAGGACTACTCCCTCGATTTTCAGCTGCAGGGGCACAACTGATCGCCGCAATTTCATTTCCAGGGCCGGAAGCCACCGGTTCAGCGGTGCAAGCGGCGCCTGCAGTCGGGCCCGCTTGCACATCGACAGCGAACATGCAAGCGCAAATGAAGGCAGTCGCCGCAAGTTTAGGCTGCGACAGATTCACCTACTCAGTACGAAGGTAGCGCTTCCTTTTCACGCTCTCTTCAACGCCCGCCGTGCCGGTAGTATCGGCGCGTGGTAGCCGGGTTTTGCCGAATACTCCTTCCCAAAAAGGCGGGAAGATCCCGACGAGGGATTGGTGTCGCTTCCGAAAACTCCATCCGCTGGGGTAGCAACCAAGACCGAATCGGAACATGATCCTGGTCGATGATGGCAATTGCCTTTCTTTTCGTCCGCATGCTGTGCGGCTGCTTCAAGTCGCG
>Ga0126384_10002564_pt1 | contig 11004 bp, 8 predicted proteins | sample PanSoiMetPlot_36_FD_92543 | JGI IMG/M metagenome (GOLD analysis project Ga0126384, IMG submission 92543) | Tropical forest soil microbial communities from Panama - MetaG Plot_36 | ecosystem: Environmental > Terrestrial > Soil > Tropical forest > Bulk soil | place: Panama | collected 2016-02-17 | reverse complement strand
GAAGGTGGCCGGAACCGTGAAAGTGGTCAAGCTTTCAGACGCCGCTGCCGCGCACTACGAGTCGGAGGGCGGTCAAGTGGCCAAGCCTTCCAAGGGAGAGCGCCGAGAGGTGCAGCTCGTGGCAACCGGAGTCGAGTTGCGCCGATAGGATCGATTCCCGATCGACGCCGTTAATCGAGCCGGTTCGGCGATCTCAATACGCCGGCGGACCCAAGACGTTGAAAGTGATTGCCGCCGTTAACGCTTTTTCGTGATCTGCGCGACCGCGTTTGCCACTCGCTCTTGTGCCGCCGAGCTGAACCAAGCATTTACCCACTCTTCCAGTTGCGGCGCGCTTGCCTTCTCCATCCTCTCGAGAGACGGTCCTCGAAGTGCATGCTTGACCTGTGCCACCGCCTGGCGCGACCCGCGAGTCAGAGAACGCGCGCGTTCGATCGAGCGGCTGAGCAACTCGGAGGGTGGCACCACCTCATGAACCAGACCGAGCTGCTTCGCCTCGGACGGAGCGAAGAGATTCCCCTCGACCGCAATTGGAAGGTGCGATGAAGCTGGGACTTGGAGACGCAGCGGCTCGATGACCGTCGCCGGCAACCCGATGCCGAGCTGTACTTCGTTCAATCCGATCTTGATCGGCGAGTCCGCAATCAGCCGGAGGTCGCATTCGAGCGCGAGCACGCATCCGCCGGCGATGGCGTGGCCATTGACTGCCGCCACGACGGGTAGCGGGGATGCAAAAACGCGTCGCATCGCGGTCTCGAAGAGAGCCATGAACGAGGCGATCTTCTGACGGTCAAGGCCAAGCAATGACGGCAGAGCGAGGCCGGCGCTGAAGTAAGTATCGTAGCCGGTCAGCACTGCCGCGCGCGCATCGCTCGACTCCAACTCATCGAACAGCCGAAGCAGCCCGCGCAAAAAGCCTTCATCCATCGCGTTCGCCCGGCCGGCCCGAAGGCTGACGACCGCCACCTCTCCCTGCCTCTGGATTTCCATTGCGCGAGGATAACCGGACGGAGCCGCCGGCGCACTCACTCGTAGCGCAGGGCGACGATTGGATCGAGGCGTGCGGCCCTCATGGCGGGGTAGAGGCCAAAGAAGATGCCGACCGCGATGGAGAAGATCGGCGCGATGATCAGGGCCTGGGTGGGAATGGTCATCGGCCATTCCATCAGCCGCCCGTAAACGACGGAGCTGCCGATTCCGACGAAGATTCCCATCACGCCACCGAACGCGCTGAGAACGACTGCTTCTCCCAAGAATTGCATCTGCACGAACGACTCGGTGGCGCCCACTGCCATGCGCAAACCGATCTCCCGCGTTCGCTGAGAAACAGAGACCAGCATCACGTTCATGATGCCGATCCCACCGACGAGCAGCGAGATGGAAGCGATGCTGATCAGAAACAAGGCCAGCGTTCTCTTCGTCTCTAATTGGGCCTTGATCACCTCCTCCGGCCGCCGGATGTTGAAATCATCCTCCTGATCGGCGCGGATTTGATGTCGCTGCCGAAGCAACATGATGATCTCGTCGATCGCCGGGTTGACCGCTTGAGCCGAAACCGCCGAGCACATGATGTCGTCCACCCAGGTGAATCCCTTGCCGCGAAGCTTCTTTTGCGCGGTGGTGAACGGCAGCAGCAGAGTGTCATCCTGATCCCAGCCCATGGCGGATTGGCCCTTGGGAGCGAGCACGCCAATCACCTGGCAAAGCTGGTTGTTGAGTCGCATGTCTTGGCCCACTGCCTTCTCCGGACCAAAGAGCTGATCCCGCACCGTCTGGCCGATCACGCAGACGTTTGCCGCTTGCTCGACCTGCTCGTCGGTAAAGGCTACGCCCTCCGCCAATTGCCAACGCTTGATCTCCAGGTACTCCGGCGCCACGCCGCGATACTGCGTGGTCCAATTGCGGTTCCCAAAGGCGACCGAAACTTTGGAGTCAACGTGCGGCGATACGCTCTTGATCAGCGGCACCTCGCGGAGAATGGCCTGGGCATCTTCGACGGTGAGCGTGTTCATCCCGTGCGTGCCGCTGCGCACCCCGTTGATGTTGCGAGAGCCGGCCTCGATCTGGACCAGGTTCTCGCCCAAGGCATTGAGCTGCTCTTCCAGGCGGTCTGACCCGGCTCTTCCGATCGCGACGACGCAGACGACCGCGGCGATGCCGATGGTAATGCCCAGCGCGGCGAGGGCGCTGCGCAGCTTATTGCGGGACAGCGCCCGCACCGCTTCCGAGAACAGAGTTGCCGAAAAATGGAGACGTGTTCCCAATACCACCTCGTCCGCTTCGCCGGCGGATTGCTAATCATATGCTGCAGTCGCGTCGAGCGAAATTCGCATCAATGGCCAACGACGAACAAAATGTTCTCAAGTCAATCTGTACCTGCGCTCGACGACACTTTCGCTGCCGGCGGTTTGTGAGCCTTTACCGGATAAGGAGGGCGCTTGGGGGTCGCCATCGGACGCTTTTTCAGCTCCGCCATCGCCACCTCGATCGCCTTCTCCAGCTGCGGGTCTCGCCCAGCAATGACGTCGGCCGGGGTCTGCTCTACCTCGATGTCCGGGGGGACTCCTTCGTTCTCCACCACCCAGCCTTGCTCGGGCGTCCAGATCGCAAGATTCGGCGCGGTCACCGTTCCACCGTCCATCAGCACCGGGAATCCAAGAATGCCCACCAGCCCACCCCAGGTGCGCTGTCCAATGATCGTTCCCATTCCAAACTTGTGAAACATCCAGGGAAGCAGATCCCCGCCGGAGCCGGCGGTCTCATCGATGATCATTACTTTCGGTCCCTGGATCGACGCGCTGGGGGTCTTCATGTCATCCCCGTAGCGCATTGCCCAATAAGCGACCAAGGGGCGACGCAGAATATCCAGATAGTAGTCGGCGAGGCTGCCGCCAGCGTTGAATCGCTCATCGACAATCACCGCTTCCTTGTACGCTTGAGGGAAGAAGTAGCGTTTGAAGTACTTGTAGCCCTCGGCAGCGGTATTCGGGACGTAAACATACGCCACCCTTCCTTCGGTCGCTGCGGTCACCTTCTTCAGATTCCCCTCCACCCAGTCGCGGTTGCGAAGCGCGTGCTCATCCGGAATCGGCACCACTGTGACGATGCGTGAGCCGGAACCGTCCGGATTGGGTCCTACGGTGATGTCAATCAGCTTCTCGGCGGTATTTTCGAACAAGCTGTAAATATTCGTCGGCGGCCGCAGCGGTCGGCCGGCCACCGCGAGCAGGTATTCGCCCGCCCTCACATTGACTCCCGGCTCCAAGAGCGGCGCCCGCAGCTCCGGATTCCAATTCAGCCCACCGTAAACCTTCTTGAAGCGGTATCTGCCGTTCTCGATGGTGTAATCAGCGCCGAGCAGACCACCGGGGACAGTGCGCAGCTGAGCGAAATCATCGCCCCCGCCGACACGGTGGTGACCGACCGAGAGCTCGCTGCACATCCACTGAATCACTCGATTGAGATCTGCCCGAGCCGCCAAGTGCGGAATGAAAATGGAATATTTCTCGCGCGCCGCTTTCCAATCGACCCCATGCATGTTGGGCGCGTAAAAGTAGTCGCGATTGATTCTCCAGGCCTCGTTGAACATCTGCAGCCATTCCGCCCGTGGGTCGACCAGAACTTCGATCGAATCGACCTTGATCTTGCCCTTGTCTTTTTCGGCCTCGTCTGGCTTTTGAACGGCTGCGGCCACTTCCGGCTTCTTCTCCAAGGGCATTACCGTCCAGGTATCCTTGAGCCGATAAAGCACTTGCTTGGTGTCCGCTGAAACCTCGTACGTCGTCGTCACTTCGGGCAGAATCGTCTTGCTCTTGCGTTCCTTGAGATCAAATCGTTCGAGCGAGGTCTTTCCGTCGACGTTCTTCAAATAAAAGACCTGGCCGGTCTTGCCGACTTGAAGATTGGACAGCTCTCCGGCGGGGACAGGAAGCGCCAGCACGCGATCTTGGATTCGCTCGAGATCCATCGCCACGCGCCCTAATGGCGGGGTTTTCTTGTCGTCGGCCTCTTCTTTTTCCTTCTCCTTTTTTTCCTCTTGCGCCTTCTCCTCATCGCTTTCCTTGATCAAAGGCGACGGAAGGTCCTTCGGCAGGACAACGAGATAGATGGGCCGAGTTACCCGTAGATCCTGATTCCCAAGCGAAAACCAATTGCGGACGGGGCCGGCATCGGTGGAGGCAAAGAAATAGAGGTATTTGCCCCCGCGGTCGAAAACTGGCTCAGTTGCATCGCTCATCCCGTCGGTGATGGGAAACGATTTGTCTTGATCGATCGAGTAGACGTAGACCGTCTGGATAAAGGAAGCAGTGCTCAAGGTGTAAGCGATCCACTTGGAATCGGGAGACCAAACAGGGCGAACGGTTTTCTGTGGTCCGTAAAGCTTTTCCGAAGCGATCTTTTTCGACTTACCGGTGCGAAGATCGATCCAGAACACGTTCCAGGCGTTGTCGGTGTAAGCGATCTTTTGGCTGTCGGGAGACCAGGACGGCCGGTCGTAGTAGCCCGCTCCCGAGAGCTTGAATTTCTTCGGCGCATCCTTGCCGTTCTGGTTGCGGACGTGCAGCTCGTACTCGCCCGACTCGTCGGAGAAATAAGCGATCTGCTTTCCGTCGGGCGACCAGATTGGCGAGCGCTCATGCGCGGCGACGGTATTGGTGAGATTGCGAGCATCCCCCTTGTCCGCCGGAGCACTGACGATCTCCCCGCGGAAATCGAAGGCAACCCGGACCCCCGATGGAGATAGGGATGCGCTGCGAATGTACTTCGCGCCCTTGACGAAACGCGGCCGGGTCATCGCCAGGTCCGCCGCCACGCCGATCTTCAATCTCGTGCTCGACTCGCTCTGCGGATCGAAGAGGTAGAGATAACCGGCTTGCTCGTAGACGATTTTTCCTCCTCCCGCAGACGCGTTGAGAACAGGGAAGTCGGCATGGCGCGTGTGCTGGCGGATGGCTTTGGTCCGCGTGTCGTAGGAGAACAAATTGAACTCGCCCTCGCGGTCGGAGAGAAAATACACCGAGCTTCCAAGCCACATCGGTTCGGCATCGTTGCAACGGCTTTCCGGCTGCGGAACTTTCTCGATTGAGCGATCGCTGATGGTGTAAATCCAAATTTTAGAGACGGTGCCGCCGCGATAGCCTTTCCATTGCTGATATCTTGGCGACAGCGGGTTGTAGGCGATGCGTTTGCCGTCGGACGAATACGCCGCTCTGTAGGCGTGGGGAATCTCCAGCACTTCTTCCATTCCTCCGCCCGCGGGGACCTTGAACAATTGCGTGTATCGGTTGTTGTACGCGAATCGATCGGAGGTAAAAACAATCGAAGAGCCGTCTGGTGTAAATCCTTGCACCAGATCCGGGCCTGGGTGCCAGGTCAATCGCTTGGGAACTCCACCATCTACGGGCACGACGTAGACATCGGTGTTGCCCTCGTACTGGGCGCTGAAGGCGATCAAGGTCCCGTCGGGCGAGAAGGCCGGGTGCGATTCCAGACCGATGTCGCTCGTCAATCGCCGGACGTTCGCGCCATTGAGGTCGGCGATCCAAAGATCCCCGGCGTAAACGAAAGCAATGTTTTTCTTGCTGATCGCCGGGTCGCCGAGAAGTCGCGTATCGCGGATGTCGATCCCAGAACCCGCCGCGGCGGCGAGGGCGATGGCGGAGTGAAGAACACCGAGGCACGTGACACGAGTCAAGGAATGCACGGCAACCTCCGATCTCGAAGCCGAAAAGAGCCGGGCGTCTATACTACGGGGCAAGTGAGGACTCCAGCGTTGCTGCGAATGCCGGAGAAACGCGAAGGCCTTCCGCAAGGCGCCTGCTGCGGCTGAGATGAGCCGTGCGTCCCGAGCCGAGCTCCGCCGAGATTCGCTGCGCCACCTGACGTCATCGCCTGCAGCGAGTGTGAAAATAAGCTCGCTTTCCGAGGTCTTTTTAACACTCAGTGCACCAGACGCCCACGGAAGGAAGGGAAAGGGCGGCGGCTCTTAGCAACGATCGTCGCTACGAAAATCGGCTTGCACGGTCTGGAAACGCCCTCAGGGTCGACTGCCAGCTCTTGACGCGTCCATCGTTACGGTGACCATTGCCGAGGTCGAGTGGCTCGCGGAGGGTCCCGTCCCGGTCACGGTAAACGCAACGGTACCCAATGTCGCGTCGCCCGTCGCCGTCAAGGTGAGCGTGGAACTGTCGCCGGAGTTGATCGAAGCGGGATCGAAGACCGCGGTCACGCCGTCGGGAAGGTCAGACACATCGAGACTCAGCGGCTGAGGATTCCCAGATGTCACCGCGGTGACGATCGCATAGTCGACCGACCCCGGAGCGGGGAGCGTTTGAGCGTCGGGAATTATTTCGATCGAGAAGTCATCGGTTCCCGGGATCTGACATCCCGCCTCGAAACAGATCCCAAGCACTGCGTGCAGCTCAAAAGCATTGGGCGCGACTCCGGTCTGCCCGTGAAAGAAATCAAAGAAGCCCGCGCCAATGACCGTGGCGGTGACATTCGCCATTTGGAAGAAAGTGGTCGCGGTGTAACGGCCGTCGAAAGTGGCTCGGGCCGCTTGAATCCCGGGCAAGAATGGGCTTGGCACGCCGACGCAGCTCGGATGCGGAATCTCAGCGATCATCGTTTGCCCGCCGTCCGAGAGAACCAGGTGATAATCGCTGTCGGATTCCAATTTGTAGATGGTGAGCGTGATATCGGTCAGGCGGTAGACTTGCAGCTCTTGCGGAACGCGATGATTGGGAGGAAGGCTCCCCGGCCGCGCAAAGCCGACGAGGGTCGCAATTGCACTGTCTTGCGGCGTCATGTTGACGCTTCCGACGTCGAGATCGGTGCCTGTTTTCACCGCCCAGCGTTCAACTCCGCAGCTGATTCCCTGCTCTACCTTGACGAGGAGCTCGTCCTGCTCGTTTTCCGCCTCGGATCGAAACAAGCCGCAGGAAAACATCTGCAGCGCCAAAAACGAGACCACCGCAACCTCAAACCACCTGCGCGTCGACGTCGGTGAAAGGCGCATTGCCGGCCCCTCGAGCTGCGTCGTTCATTCTGCACGAATCCCGGCGAAAATAAAGCACGGCATGCAAAATGTGCTGCGGCGCGACAGGCCATCGCTTCTGTTTCCTAAACCCGCAGCGCGGTCCTCTGGACTCGAATTCGAGCGAGTGGACCTAGCACAACAGCTCTCGATTGTGTTTTCAGGCCGCGCCGCGTCCGATGCGGCTGCAAAGTTGATGGAAGCGGAGCGCTTGTGTTGTAGATGCGGGTCATGCACATCGCTCTTGCGGTTGTCCTTCCGATCCTCTCCGCAGCCCCTCCGCGGACGTTTCGGGTCGATTACTTTCACACCGGCAGTGCAACGGAGGAGCGATTCAGCTTGGATCGCCTGGTCATGGAGCCGCTCGCATGGCCTGGAAATCCGGCCCGACCGATCGACGAGACGAATCTCGGCAAGTACCTCTTCGAGGTCCGCGATCGCGGCACCAACCGCCTGCTCTACTCGCGAGGGTTTTCGTCCATCTACGGCGAATGGGAGACGACGCCGGAGGCGAAAGAGACGCACCGGACGTTTCACGAGTCACTCCGGTTTCCGTCGCCCGAGGGACCGGTGCAGATTGTGCTCAAGAAACGCGATTCGAAGGACGAAAGTTTTCGTGAGCGCTGGTCATTGATGGTGGACCCGAAGGATATTTTCGTAGACGCGTCCCGGCCGCCCTCGCCTGGATCGGTGATCGCGCTGCAAAACAAGGGCAATTCTGCCACTAAGCTCGACCTGCTCATCCTCGGCGACGGCTATCGAGCCTCCGAGCGCTCGAAGTACGAAAAGGATGCTCGCCGGCTGATGGAGGTGTTGTTCAGCCGCTCTCCATTCAGGGAGCGGCGCGGCGACTTTAATCTTTGGGGGCTGTGTCCCGCGTCCGAGGAATCGGGCATCTCGCGACCCTCTACCGGCATCCACCACCGCTCAGCGATCGGCGCGACCTACGACGCCTTTGGTTCCGAGCGATACATACTGACGTTCGACAATCGCGCCTTTCGCGACATCGCCTCTTTCGCTTCGTACGACGCGGTGGAGATTCTCGCCAACGGCAACACCTACGGCGGGGGCGGCATTTTCAACCTGTACAGCACCGTCGCTTCCGATACGCTCTGGGCTCCCTACATCTTCGTGCACGAGCTGGGACATCACCTGGCGGGCTTGGCGGATGAGTACTTCACCTCGCCCTCGGCTTACGAGAGCCCCGCCGGACGGCCGGAGCCGTGGGAGCCGAACGTGACCGCGCTGCGCGATCCGGCGCATCCGAAATGGGCCGCTTTTTTATCGCCGGGCGTTCCCATCCCTACGCCCTGGCAAATGCAGGAATTCGAGACCTGGGAGGCGGGAATTCAAAAGCGGCGCAAGCAGATTCGCGCCGAGCGACGCCCCGAGGCCGAAATGGACGCGTTGTTTCAAGAAGAGAAAGCGCAGGAAACGAAAATGCTGGGAGCGGAGAAGTACGCCGGCAAAGTGGGAGCTTTCGAGGGCGCCAATTACGAATCGAAAGGGTACTTCCGCCCCCAGACGGACTGCGTGATGTTCTCGCGGGATGACGTGCCTTTTTGCGCCGTGTGCCAGAGCGCAATCAATCGAATCATTGATTTGTACACGAAATGAGCTCTCAGCGGCTCACGTCGAATGGAATGGCCACTTTCCCAAATGCCTGTCCATTTGACGCGTCGACGAGATTCATTTCGAAATTGACGCGGGGTTCCTTTTTGCCGACGCCCTGGAAATAGAGGAACCCCGCAATGCGGCCGCCGTCTTGAATCGCTCCTTCGGGGAGCGCTTCGGCAAGCATGTCTCGAGTGGGCAGCGGCTCCTGCCAGTAACCGTAGTACTGGTCGTAGTACAACGGGTCGTAAGGGAATGGGTAGGTCCAACGAGCCATGCCCGGATAGTAGGGCCAGTAGTGCTCAGCGACGAAAAAGCCATTGTAATAAAAGCGCGGGGCGACCGGGGCGGGCGCGGTCACCGCTCCTCTGACCAACATGGGCGGAATAGGCGCATAGCGAAATCCCGACGCGCCGATCAGAGCAAAGTCGCTGTAGCCGATGCGAACCGCTTTCCCACTGTGGTTTTCAACCGTGAGATGAACGGGCGTGAAGACATCCGAGAGATTCGAGGGATCGCCTTTCCACGCGTCGCCTGCGACGAGGACCCGAACGCCGGCAAGATCGGCCAACGCCACATCTTGCGCTCCGGGCGCGCGAGGGACGGATGCTTGCGGCTTGAGAACCGGCGAGTGCGCGCAGGCACCGAGCACAACCAGCAGGGCAACCACGGCGGGACGCCGCTTGAGCATGCGAACTGCATAACTCTCGCCTGCTTGCAAAACGAGCGAATTACTTCGAGCGCTCACCAGAGGACAATCGCCGACGGGTGCGGAGCTCGCGAGCCCTCCGAAAAGCTGGGAAGCCGAACCAGAGCCAGCTGAACATCCCCAGGCTGACGGCACCGAGGACCAACGCGGCGATGTGCCCGAATAGGATGTTGCCGATGACGAAAATCGTGCTCGACATCGCCAGCGCCAAAAATCCGCCTCCGATCACGGCAAAGCGGTTGAAGCTGGTAAGCATCTCGAACCGGTCGCTAACCTCGTGTCGCCAATGCAAGCGGTGGTACACCGAGGGCGCGATGAGCAAGGCGGACGCGACCGCGCAGCACGCAAACCCGAAGAAATAGACGTTCCGTTGAAGAGCCGACGCAATACTGAACTTGTCACTGAACGGAAGGCTGAGCATAAAGGCGAACAGTATCTGCACTCCCGGAAGCTCGACGCGAAGCTCGGTCATGAAAAGCGTCAGCTCGCGCTCGAACTCCTGGTCGTCCTTGGTGTGAATGGGGTGCACGGAACGCCCCATAGCACTGTTGGCGGCCGATGGCGCGTTTCCAACCCCGAGTGGCGGCGAGCTCGGTCAGTGCTTCAGCGGACCGTGCTGCAGCTCTCCTTCGTAGTTGTGCGCCATCAGGAAGTGATAGAGCGAGTAGGGCTCTTCCTTCGAGCCGCCGACCAAATCGAAGATGAATCGCCCCGGCTCTTCGCTCTCGGCATCGGGCGCTGCTTGGACGAATAAAACGTCTCGGGGAACGATCACCATCTCGCCGATCACCTGCTTGCCCCAGATGAGTTGAATGACGAGGTTGCGGTCGGAGTCTTCGCCGAGGTGCCAATGCACCTGCTCGTGATCGTAGAGGTAGGATTCCTGCGTTCCCGCGCGCAAAATACAGTTGGGATGGTCCTTCAACCACCGCCAGAATTGCTCAAGCCCGAGGGCCGTTCCTGCCTCCACGCTCACGCTCACCGAATCCTCCAATACTCCGTTTGCTCCCGCATCAGTCCCGCCCGCTCTGAGTATCGTTTCGCCCCTGTCCGGAGTCAGCAGAAAAAGAACGGGCCGCCGGGCTCTGCTTCGCACCCCCCACGAACCAGGTCAATGCCTCGCGCGCCACGCCCGGCGGAAGCGTATGTGGACCGTCGAATTCGAGGTACTTAACGTCATAGAAGGCTTGCCTCAGCCGCGCGACAATCGGCCTGCTCGCCCGATCGATTGGGAGCACCGAATCATTCAGGCCGTGGGAAACGAAGATCCGCGGCGACCCATCGTAGCCGCCCGGGGCACATATGCCGGGTGAGAAGGCGATCACATGGCTGAACAGGCGACCGTTGGAGAGCCCGAGCGAAAGCGCGTAGGATGCGCCGTCGGAAAACCCGCCGATTGCGAGTCGCTTGGGATCGACCGGAAGCTCGCTGAATGCGTGGTCGAGGATCCGATCCAAGGCCAGGACGTCCGGCCCGAAATTTCCGATGAGCACGTCCCAGGTAGCTCCCGTCGATTGGGGAGCGATCACGACGGCGCCCGCTTCCTCGACGAGGTCGGCGATCATTCCCATCGCGCGGCTGGGGTTGCCTCGCGCCCCGTGCAAAATCAACATCAGCGGCACAATTTCACCCTTGCGGTGAGCGG
>Ga0126384_10002563_pt1 | contig 11006 bp, 10 predicted proteins | sample PanSoiMetPlot_36_FD_92543 | JGI IMG/M metagenome (GOLD analysis project Ga0126384, IMG submission 92543) | Tropical forest soil microbial communities from Panama - MetaG Plot_36 | ecosystem: Environmental > Terrestrial > Soil > Tropical forest > Bulk soil | place: Panama | collected 2016-02-17 | reverse complement strand
TTCAGGTCGCTCACCTCGGCCGTAAATTCGCCGTGGCCGAGTTTCGTGCGGACGGTATCACCGAACTTAAGTTGGGAGGCGTCTTTCACTAAGGCTCCGTGAGCATCGAAAACCAGCGCATAACCCCGCGACAGAATGGCCGTGGGGGAGAGCGCTGCCAGTTTGTTATAAAGCGTGTCAAGATTCGCCCTTCTGTGCTGCAGGATTGCCTCAGCCCGGCGGGCGAACGCAACGTCGATACGATCGATTTTTCCCCGTTTCGCAGACAACAGTCGCACGGCCTGGGTCTGGAGCTCGTTCGTGCGCCGCTCTATCCGGCGGCGCATCTCTCCCAGTCGCACACGCAAGTCCTGGTGACGCAAGCGGACATCGAGAGATTCATGCTTGCGACGCCACGTCGCCAGGTTCACCCGCTGCGCCTGCGCCATCCGGTAAACCAGGTCATCCACTCGCTGCTGCCGACGTGCAATTGCGTCGGGCATGCGGAGAAACGCCGAATGTTGCGACAAACGGGTTAGCTCATGCTTGGCTCGCACAAGCTGATACTGCATGGTATTGCGCAGCCGATCATGTAGCGCGCTGAGCTTGCTCGCCAACTCGTGCTTGGAGCGGATCACCAATTCCGCCGCGGCCGATGGCGTGGGCGCACGCAGATCGGCGACGAAGTCGCAAATCGTGAAGTCGGTCTCATGGCCAACCGCCGAGATGACAGGAACTTTCGACGCAGCGATCGCGCGGGCAAGCCGTTCATTGTTGAATGCGAACAAATCTTCGAAGGAGCCGCCGCCGCGCGCCACTACGATCACGTCCACATCGCGCATACGGTTGAAGTACCTCACGCCCTGGCTGACCTCACTCGCCGCCGTGTCGCCTTGCACGCGCGCATCGTAGATGAGAACCGAAACCGATTCGTGCCGGCGACGTAGGATGTTCAGGATGTCCTGAAGTGCCGCGCCGCGCGCTGAAGTCACAACGCCGATCCGTCGTGGCAACGTCGGGATCGACTTCTTGCGTGATTGGTCGAAGAGCCCTTCGCCAGCAAGTTTGGATTTGAGCTGCTCGAAAGCCAACTGCAGCGCTCCCGCACCCTTAGGCTCCAGCATCTCGGCTTGCATCTGGAGGTCGCCACGTTCGTCATAAACGGTGATCCGTCCGCGCGCGATGACCACCATGCCGTTCTGCGGCCGGAAGCGCAGCAGTCGGGCTTGTGTGCGCCACATCACAACCCGCAGTTGGGCGGAGCCGTCCTTGAGGGTGAAGTAAAGATGCCCGGACTCCGCGGGACGGCAGTTGGAGATTTCGCCTTCCACATAAATGTCAGTAAAGGAGCGTTCGACGTGCGTGCGCAGGGCTGCCACGAGTTCGCGTACAGCATAGATTTTCCGCTGCGCAGCCGCGAAAATCAGCCCGAGTTGTTCGCTGCCTGCCACGGAGAGAGCGCCTTCACGGCAGTGTAAACCAGCGTGAGCCGGCAATCACAAAAGACCACTTCTGAGTGGTTGCTTTCGCAGTTAACAGTGAACGATAATCAGCTTGGCAGCGGCGACCGGGTTGCACGGCGTACCTGTCCGCTTTTGTGAACCTTCCGAATTACATCACGCTCACGCGGATCTTCAGCATCCCGGTGCTGATCTGGATCCTGTCGAGCAATTACTTCAGCAATAGCAATGGACACCGCGAGTTGCTGGCCTCGGCAGTTTTCATCGCCGCGTCCATCACCGACGCCATCGATGGCTATCTCGCTCGCAAGCGTGGTCAGATCACCACGATGGGCATGCTGCTCGACCCGGTGGCCGACAAGTTGCTCATCGCTGCGGCATTCATCACGCTGGTGCAGTTCAATCCGCGCATCGTACCCGCATGGATGGCGGTGATCATCATCGGCCGCGAATTCCTTGTTAGCGGTCTGCGTTCGATTGCGGCATCGGAAGGCTTCACCATCGAGGCCAGCGATCTCGGAAAGCTCAAGATGGTGGTCCAGATCGTCTCGGTCGTGGCCGCGATCGTTGACCACCACTGGACGCAACTTCCTTGGTACTTTCTGTACCTTCCGGTGCATCCAATCGCCCTGGCATCAATCTGGATCATGGTCGGCCTGTCGCTGGTGTCAGCCGTCGACTACTTCGTCGCATTCTGGACCAAGATCAACCGCCATGCCGAAAAGCGCCGTAAGCGGCGTTCGTTTGTTCTAAGCCGGCGCAGAAAGCGCAACGATGTCCCCGCCGTCTGAGGTTTTGAGCCCGCAGTTACCTGCCAGCTCTGAGTATTCCTTCGAAGAGCGCCGGATTTTGCTGAGACTCGCTCGCCAGGCAATTGCATCGGCGTTTTCTGGCGAAAGACTCGACCTTAACGCGCCAACAGAGCATCTGGCTGAGAAGCGGGGAGCGTTTACTACACTGCACCTAGAAGGAAAGCTCCGAGGCTGCATCGGTTACGTCGCCGCACAGCATCCGCTCTATCGCACCGTCGCAGAAACGGCACAGGCGGCGGCCTTCGATGATCCACGGTTTCCACCTGTAACGCCCGCTGAAGCGCCTAGGCTAGACATAGAAATCAGCGTGCTGTCGACCCTTAAGCCGATTGAGCCGGAAAGAGTTATCATCGGCCGCCATGGTCTGCTGGTATCCAAAAACGGTCGGCGGGGACTGTTGCTCCCGCAGGTTCCGCTGGAGTGGGGCTGGAACCGCGAGACATTTCTGGCGCAAACCTGCCTCAAAGCCGGGTTGCCCTCCGATGCATGGAGGCAAGGTGCTGAAATTAAATCCTTTACAGCGGAAATCTTCAACGACGCTGAATTTGTCGGCCCCTCCCACTAAGAACACCACAATTCGCCGATCCCTGGGCGATTCGCCCTCCAAAGCGAACTGCATTTTGCATTTTGCTAACAAAGGGTTGCAACCAGCCGGAGGGCTCTGTACTATCGGGACGCTCTTATGCAAGCAGCGTCAACTGTTTACGCCTCCCGCATCCAGCGGTTCCGACTGCCCCGTGTTTGTATCCCAGTGGTGGGGGAAGACCCGGGGAAGATCCTTGAGCGAGCCGAGTCGCTGGTTCGCGATAACTCCTTCATGGAGTTTAGGTTAGACTACCTCACAAATCCAATTGCCGGACTTCCGAAGCTCAAGCATTTTCTCGACATGCACCCCGAAGCCACGGTCATCGCGACCTGTCGTCGAGCCCTAAACGGTGGAAAATTCAAGGGTAGCGGAAGCGCTCAACTTGAAGTGCTGACCAAGGCCGCAGCCACTGGGTTCCAACTCGTCGACATCGAGCTACAAAGCGCTGAGGCCCTGAAACCTGCGCAACTGGCTGATCTTAAAGACCGAGTCGGCGTCATTTTATCGTTCCACGACTTCAAGTCCACTAAGAAGCTTGACGATACGTTCCTCTCGATGAAGCGCTACCCAGCGGACTTCTACAAAGTCGTGTCGACGGCCACTACGCTCTACGACAATGTACAGATGATGAAGTTTCTGCAGGCCCATTCCACCCAGTTCGAGATGGTGGCACTCTGTATGGGCGAGCAAGGCATCATCAGTCGTGTGCTGGGTGTACGCGCAGGCAGCATCTTCACTTTTGGAGCTGCGACCCGCGGGGAAGAGACCGCTCCTGGACAGGTCACGGCAAGTGAACTGCGCGACACCTATCGCATTGAGATGGTCGATGCGGCAACGCAGGTGTATGGGGTTGTGGGTGATCCGGTGTCACATTCGCTGTCGCCAGTGATGATGAACACGGCCTTTCGTCGCGAAACGGTGAACGCGGTATACCTGGCACTGCACGCGAAGACGTTGAAGGACCTCCTCGCCTGTGTGCATGAGATTCCAATTCGTGGTCTGAGCGTCACCATACCGTATAAGCATGACGTTGTGGCGTCGCTTTCAAATTCCGATGCACTCACGCGCCAGATTGGCGCTTGCAACACGGTAGTTCGCGGGCAGGATGGCAAACTCTACGGATTCAACACCGATGTGGCTGGAATCGTCGTGCCACTCGAGCAGCGAATCACTTTGGCCGGCGCGAAGGTCCTGATTCTGGGAGCCGGTGGTGCGGCCCGTGCCGCTGCTTTCGGTCTGAAGAGCAAGAACGCGGAGGTGTTCATCACCAATCGGACTGCGGAGAAAGGACAAGCACTCGCGCGTCAGTCCAAAGCGAAGTATCTGAAACGCGCAGATGTTGCAAAGAACAGCTTCGACGTGATCCTGAATGCCACGTCAGTCGGCATGGGCAACGCCAAGCAGTCTCCGTTGGAGGAGAAGGAACTCAATACGAAGTATCTGTTCGACCTGGTTTACGTGCCCGCCGAGACCAGGCTGATCAAAATGGCCCGCGCGAAGAACATCCAGGTAATTCCCGGTCTGGAGATGTTCGTTCAACAAGGGGCGCGGCAATTCGAAATCTGGACTGGCAAGCCTGCACCGATCGCCGAGATGGGTTTCGTCGTCACTAAGGCTCTGGAGCGCATGGCGACCGAAAACGGCTGGGAGCTTCCCGTGCCGAAAAATGGAACAGGTAAGTCCGAGCCGCAGCCGGAGCCTGCGGCCAAGCCGGCAGCCAAGAAAGAGGCCGCAACGACAGCTGCAGGCAAAAAGAAAGCGAAGATTCCTGCGGCGAAGCCCGCGCCAAAAGCTGGGAAAAAAGCATCTCGGCGTTAGAACTCGCGCGTCACTAATACCTGACGCTGTGGGATGTCTACGGCCAAAACTCCCATCCAATGGGACTTTCGAGAGAATCATCCACCCAGAGCCGCAAAAAAAAGGCCGTTTCATTCACTTCTCTGTTGCGGATTTTCCTGGGTTGGGCTTAGGATGAACTTAGGGAGCGTTCTTCCCGGCTCCCATCAGAAATTTCAGAACATAGCCCACGTTCCCGAGTCGCAGAACCCCTCTCGCACGGCTAGGTCAACTCGTGCGCGAGTTTCCCAGGAGAAGACGAGATGGCGTGGTACGCGTACTGTATTACCGAGCAAGCGGGCCTGCAAGGCAACACTCGTGCCCGTCGCCCGTTCGCACTGGAAAACCTCAAGGGAGTCAATCAGGCTCCGGTACTTGCCTATCCCAGCGGAGAGTTCGCGGTAGTCGTCAGCGAACACAACCCCAGCAAACCCCTTACTCAGCAGTCCATCCTCGATCACGCCCGTGTCATAAGCGAATGCTTCCGCACGGTAACTGTCCTCCCGTTCCGCTTCGGCACTATCTTTGAATCTGATGAGGCATTACGGCGGGCGGTGCGCGCCAACCGGAAAACCTTTTTAGAGTGCGTTTCGCGGCTGCGCGGCAAATCGGAAATGCATGTGAAGCTCGTCGTCAAAGACGGCACCATCGAAGAGGCCATTCCAGAGATTCCTGCCGGAGTGGGAGGCGAGTACCTTCGCCAACTGCGCGACCGGGCCAGCCGTGAGCGTGAGCGCCAGACCAAGGCCCGTGCGTTGTCCATGCAAGTGCACAAGCTGTTCTGTCCGCTGGAAGAAGATGTGGTTTGCAAGCGGACGGACGCCGGCAATATGCTTATCGACTTCGCCCACCTGATTGATTCCAGTACCGTCACCAAATACCAAAACCGCTACTCGGCTGCCACGCGGCATTTCAAGGATTGCCAGGTGACGATCTCCGGACCTTGGCCTCCCTATCATTTCATGCCGGGTAAGCTAAGGACGGTATCGGGCGGCAATTAGCTCCTCTTCAAGCTGATCCTGTTTAGGCGACCAACGGGTCGCCTTTACTGCTTTGGCTGAGGAACCGCTGGGCCGTCTGACGGAGTTCCACTCCAATGGTGGTTAATCCTTCCACACTCACGATTCCGGCCGCTTGTTTTCTCCACCTCCACCGGGATTGTTTTCGACGACTTCGAATCCCACTCTCCCACCAAGAGCAATCATTCGCTTCATTCCCAACTAGGGAACGGGCATGGCGCCAAGTGCCCGGCACGGTTGACGCTGCCATCACAGCGGAATATTATCTTTGATTCGCCATGCCGTAATTTTCGTCCAGGGCGAGTTCCGGATGGTGGCGTGGGGTGGGTATGGACAAAAAGAAACTTGAGGTTTTCAAGAAACAACTGGAGGAACGGCAGCGAGAGTTGCGCCAGGCTGTAAGCCGCACTGCGCAGGATGGACGGGAAGCCGACATCGAGACGGCTCAGGATGTCGCAGATCGGGCGGCCAATTCCTATACCAAGGAATTCCTGTTCAGCCAAAGCAGCAACGAGCGCCAGACTCTGCAGATGGTCGACGGCGCGCTGAACCGCATTCGTGAGGGGACCTTCGGCGAATGTATCGCCTGCGGCCATGAGATCAATCCTAAGCGCCTTGAAGCCGTACCGTGGACACGGCATTGCATCGCCTGCCAGGAAAAAGTGGAGCAGGGGCTTCTGGAGGCGACAGGGACCTAGCCTAGATATTTCGCGAGAGAAAAAGCCGCTCCCATGGGCGGCTTTGTATTGCCTCGCAAGGCTGAGTTCGTTATTTTGGCGGCTTCTTTTTGCTGCCACCCAGGAGTCCGCCGAGCGCGTTCTGCAGATCGTTGATCTGCTGCTGCTGATTCTGCTGCGGCGTTTTTCCTGCCTGTTGCCCCTGCTGCTGCTGTTGTTGGCCTCCACCCAATAGCGCGCCAACAATTCCGCTGGCTCCGCCCTTGCCGCTGAGAATCCCGGCGGCGTTCGGAACGATGTTATTGAGCTTCATTTCCGCCAACTTTTGCACGTCGGGCGAGACGACGGGGTGGCTCATAGTCCCGCCGATGATGACTGGAATCACCAGCTCGCCGTTCTTGTTACCCAACGCCGTGTTGAGGTAACCGCCTACACCGGTTCCTCCTACGGACTGACTGTATTGCTTGCTCAGCACCGCAGTGAGGTGCATGGCCAGCGCTTCGTTGACCAGATTTACGCTGCCAGCCGCTGCCATGCTTCCCACGTCGAGCGCCGCTTTCAGGTCGTTGGTATTGGCCACGCCATTTCGCACATCGAACGTGCCGCTCATGCTGGAGATGGAGGTGAATCCCTTTCCCGCCCCGCCTGCGCCGGTAAACTTACCGATTTTGGCCAGCTCACTCACGAGGTCAACTTTCGTCAATTTGCCATTGCTAAGCGTGAAGGAGAAGGGACCGTTGAGCGTCTGCGTTACATCGCCTGAGGCGGGAGTGGCAAACGTCTGGTTCAGATTGGCATTCATCGTCCCGTAAAGGGTGTCTTTCGTGTTGGCTACGGCCGTGAGTAACTGGTTGGCATCGGCGCCGGTGATTTTTGCGTTAACTGCAAACGCTGTGGTCTCACGCCGTAGGTCCATCGTAATCGCGCCATTAGCTTGCCCACCGAACACTTGGCCGGTCAGCGGACTCAGCTGGATGACACCATGATTCAGGCTTACGTTCGAGTGGACATTGCTCATCGTCGTGCGGTCGTAAATCAGCGCGCCGACGGCGATGGTTCCTCTACCCGTTGCTGTGTCGAGAAAGCTCGGTTGAGGAGCCGGTGCCGCTTCGGCCGAAGGTATGAGGGTCCAAGAAGACTGGGCCTTCTTCGCCGGCGCAGGCTTGGCCGTCAACTTCTGCAGTTCAGTGATGTTGACCTTGTCAGCGGAAAGCGCAAACGTCAGCTGCGGCGCCTGGAAATTCGACATGCCAAGGTTGCCGGTGGCGTTGGTCGAAGCAATTGACGCATTGATGTTGGTGAGGTTGATCGAGTTCTGCGTGAATTGCAGGTTCGCATTCCGAACATGTAGCGGCTGGGTGAGCGTCGGCGTCTTCAGCACCGCATTCTGGATCGCGCCCGATCCGCTGAACGTCATAGCCTCGGAGTGCTTGATAGGTCCAGTGGCCCGAAGATCGAGAGTGACAGCGCCGCTGGCGCTCATCCCTTCAACGGCTTGCGACCCATACGCCTTGGCGATATTGAGCAATTCGTCCAGCTTGGCATTGACGGTCTTCAGCGTGGCATCGATGCTCGGTGACGGCGTGGTATATTGCGCGAGGCTCATCTGCCCGGACAATGTGGTACTTCCCGATGTCGCAGTGAAGGGCGCGGAGCGGATGTCCTGCGGTGTCATAGTCAAATCAAGTGCGGGCACTTTGACTGCTTGGGGAATGTCGGGTCCAGTGACTTCAAGGTTGCGACCATTCATTGTTCCGTTGAGCGCAAGATTGTCGGTCGGCCCTTGCGCATGAACGTTCGCCGAGAGCTTTCCTTTGATCTTTGCGTTAGGACTGAAAGCAATGCCGAAAGCAGCGGCCAGGCGCGCCGCGTCTTCGATCGAAGCATCCTTGGCCGACAGGTTTAGGTCCGCGATCGACGGCTTCTGGTGAGTGTTGAGCGTGCCGTTTATCGACAATGGCGTTGAGCCAAGTTTTAAATCACCTGTCTTAATTGCGACGATATCGGACTTGAGGTCCTGGGCGATATCAAAATTCGCAATAATCGGATAGCCGACCTGCACGTTGCGAACCACGGCGTCGGCAATCTTCAACGATCCCTTGGCCGACATTTTGCCGCTCGCGCTGACGAGGTCAGTAGATCCAGACAGCATCGCATCGCTGCCTTCGAGTGCCGAGCTGTTGAGAAATTTCTGGAAACCGGCCAGCGAGACTTCATTCAATTGCAACTTACCATCGAAAGGCGTATTCAAAGCGTCAGCCTGATTGATCGGCCCTGCCTTGCCGCTCAGAGCCAACGTCTCAGCACCGCGGCCCGGAAGGTGCGCCTCCAGGTCGAGCGAGAACTGTTTGCCCAGAGCGTAACCGGTCAGAGTCAGGTCGATGTGATCGTAGACGGCTCGTGGCTGATGTTTCTGCAGATCAGTAACAGCGATCTGTCCGTCGTTGATTTTCAGCTTATCGAGTGAGAATTCACTGCTGCTCGGACGCGGAGGGGCCGGAGCGTGCGCGGGCGGAGCGGCCGCCGGGGTTGCCGGAGCGCGCGCGGGCGTTGGAGCGGCCGCCGGAGTTGCCGGAGCCTGACCGAGGCTGGCAAAGTTCCACACTCCCGACGGGTCTTTGATCAGCTCGATAATAGGCCGCTGCAGTGTAAGACTGCTGATCTGGATGGACTTCGTAAGCAAGGGCAGCAGCTTGAGGCTGATGTCCATTTGACCGACCTGCGCAAAAGGCACGTTGGTCCGAAAGCGCGGGTCTTCCGCAATGATGACGTCCTTCACTTGCACCCGCAGGGGAAAGACGCCTAGTGACATAGCGCCCAGTTTCACCGGCCGATGCAGGCGGTCCTGCAGTTGTGCCTGGATCTCGCCACGATGCGAGTTGATGTCGATAAAGTACGGCAGAAGGAGCATCACTACAAGGATGAGGACGATGACGGCGGCAACGGCAATGATGATTTTCCGCATACGAGGCTCCCTTGGTGACGGAGTGGGTTGTACAAATGCTTACTTAGTGTGACTCCGCATAATGAAACATCGTTGCATAGCCATACTCCTACTCAGATGGTGAACTGGCGGGTTAATCGCGGCTACATCATTCGTGGTGAATATGGTGACACGGGTGGGCAGCTTTGGGAAGAGTTGAGGCGCTACGATCTTGCTGGCGAAGGCTCGTCTTCCTCGGCATGCATCAAGCCGAACTTCTTCAGTTTGTAACGCAAGGCGTTGCGGCTGATGTCGAGCAAGCGCGCGGCATGCGTCTCGTTTCCGTCTGCCTGCGTCGTGGCTAACTCGACAAGCGCGCGTTCCACTTCCTCCGGCGACGTGCCGCCCTCAGGAATCATCAGCTTGGGCAAGCCGCGGCCATCGGCACGTTGCGTCGAACTCCCGCCATTGGCGTTTCCGGAAGTCGCCCTCAAACTCAGTATACGCTGCTTGCTGTTGCGCCACGACACACGGAAGGTAGTTGGGGCGGAGGACGTTGCTCTCTTCCAAAATCATGGCGCGCTCAACGGAGTTCTTCGGTTGCGCACATTGCCAGGCCAGTCTTATTTCAGCAATCGCTTGCGTGTGTTTCGGTGATGCCCGCAACCGATTTACGAAACTTTCGGTTATAGCGGTCGATAAAGTACTCCACCAGTGGCAGGATGTCGTCTTAACGAGCGCGCAACGGAGGCAGGAAGATGGAAATAATCGCTAAGCGGTAGTAGAGATTCTGACGGAAAACATTCTCTTTCAGCCAGGTCGCGATTGGAGGCGGCCGTGACCCGCTCATTGACCTGCATGTCGCCCACGCCGCCAACTCGCCGGATGACCTGATCCTCCAGTACGCGCAGCAGCTTTGCCTGCAATAGCGGTGACAGCTCGCCATCTCATCGAGAAAGAGCGTTCCCCCGTCCACCAATTCGAACGGGCCCTTTTTCATTGTTTGCGCACCGGGAACGCTCCGCGCTCATGACCGAAAAAGTTCGGCCTCCATCAGGGTCTCCGGAATTGCTGAGCAGTTGATCGCCACGAAGCGCTTATCCAGCCGGCGACTCTGGTAGTGGATGGTTTTGGCAACCAGGTCTTTGCTCGTTCCGCTCTCACCCTGGATCAGAATGGTCGTGGCGTAGCTGGCGGCGACCTTGCTGACGAATCCCAGCGGATCGGCCATCTTGGCCGAAAATCCTGCGATATTGTGGTATCCCGCGCGTCGGCGTACTTCTCCTCGGAGCGACTCGACCTCACTGCGAAGGCGCGTGGTTTGGGTGCGTCCTTAACCGCGACCAAAGTCGGGCGGCTTATCGACAAAGTCGTACCCGCCCAGCTTGAGTGCTGTTCTTACATCCCCCAACTGCGGGTCAGCCCTGATCATGATGATGGCGCGCGCATCGTTGTTCTTCTTAAGCTGCTCCAGAATGTCGATGCCGCTGGCATCAAGCAGGCGAACGTCCAGCCACGAGATTGGGAGACTCGTTGTGCGCTACACGGAGCACAGCCGTGCCGTTGCCAGCTTCCAGGACCCGATATCCCCACTGTTCGCATTTCTGCCGGAGCGTTCCAACAGACCCGTTTCTCGTCGTCGACGATGAGAACCTTTTCCGCAGGGCATTTCGTATCACTAGGTTTACTACGCTGGCTCAAAAGTGGACTTCTC
>Ga0126384_10002560_pt1 | contig 11008 bp, 12 predicted proteins | sample PanSoiMetPlot_36_FD_92543 | JGI IMG/M metagenome (GOLD analysis project Ga0126384, IMG submission 92543) | Tropical forest soil microbial communities from Panama - MetaG Plot_36 | ecosystem: Environmental > Terrestrial > Soil > Tropical forest > Bulk soil | place: Panama | collected 2016-02-17 | reverse complement strand
CCGTTCCCGGCCTGGCGGGGTTCGCAGCCTCGCGATTGCACGGTTTCCGGAGCCTGATAAAACTGCCAATTTGCGATTGCCGATTTTCGATTGCTGATTCGAACTGCAATAAAATTGCTATCGAATGCCGAAACAATTTCGATGAGCAACTATGAAAGATCAGCCCCAATTCAAAATCACATCACAAATCGGCAATGTCAAAATTGCAAATTTCAAATTGCAAATTTCAAAGCGGAGAGGGTGGGATTCGAACCCACGGTACAGTTTCCCGTACACAGCATTTCCAGTGCTGCCAGTTCAGCCACTCCTGCACCTCTCCGAATCGGCATGCAGTTGGCAAAGCGGAAGGCAGGAATTGGAGCCTTTGGGTGCCCTCGCTGCTTTCTGCGCGCTGCCTACCGCCTACTAGTCTCACTGGCGGAGAGGGTGGGATTCGAACCCACGGTACCCGTGAGGGTACAACGGTTTTCGAGACCGCCCGATTCAACCACTCTCGCACCTCTCCGCACGCTGGGAATCTCGCCTTTCACGAAAAAACGATTGTAGCATTCGCCTACATTCGTCCTCAAGGATACCGCCTTCTACTATCACCTTATGATTCAAGAATTCCGTCGTACAAATGCCCAGGTGACTAACCACTGCGCCGGCTTTTGGGTCGGGCGCACCATAAACAAGTCTTGCAGCCCGGGCGTGAACCATAGCCCCGGCGCACATTGCACAAGGCTCGATTGTCGAGTAAACGGTGACGCCGGTTAACCTATAATTGCCAATCGCACGAGCTGCGTCCCTGAGGGCCACTAATTCTGCGTGCGCGGTCGGGTCGCTCGCCCCAATCACCCGGTTGCGTCCCCGACTGATGACATCGCCGTCGAGAACAACGATCGCCCCAACCGGAACCTCGCCATCTTTGCTGGCAGCTTCCGCTTCGGCAAGAGCGACGCGCATGAACTGTTCATCGTCATGAAAGAATTGAATCATTGAAGAATTGAGTCATTGAATCATTGAGTCATTGAATCATCGGATCATTGATTGAGTCATTGATTAAATCATTCAATCAATGATTCAATCAATGATCCGATGAATCAATGAATCAATTCTTCAATGATTCAATGACTCAATGATTCAATGATTCAATTCTTCATGTTTCTCTCGACTAACAACGGACCGCTCTACTTTGAGATAGACGGCGAAGGCCCGCCACTGGTTTTCGTAAGCGGGTGGGCTATGTCCTGCGAGTGCTGGCGACCAGCAGTATCAATCCTGAAGCGCTCTCACCGGTGCCTCATTTACGATCTACGCGGGGTCGGTCGCTCACAACCGGTATCGCTAAACGCAAGCTTCACTATCGAGGATCATGCCGAAGACCTGCATAAACTTCTTGACGAAACGCAGATTTTCGACGCGACTATGGTCGGTCATGAGGTGGGCTCGCTGATTGCCGCGGTTGACGCCGGCGAGCATCCTCAGGACCTTAACTCGCTTATCGTCGTCAGCCCCCGCCAGGGACTCTCTCCTGACGACGTTCGTAACCTTGCCGTTTTCACGCCGGCATCACTCGCACTCCGAGAGCTGGCTGGCTATCCGCTGTTGCGCAATCTTGTCGCCCGTCGATTCCGACGCGCCCCACAACCTTATCGCGACAGGTTATTCAGTGATTTCGCAGAGCTGAGCCCGCGAGCCGCTTATGAGACGGCGCTTTCGGCATCGACCGGCGAAGCTTCGAATAGTCTTGAGGATCTGGTTGGGCGCAATAATTCGACGGTCTTATTTATCTGTGGCGAGAAAGATAAAAAGGGAGCAGCAGAGGCGCGTAGGTTGTTCGCGAGGGCTCAGGCCGGAAAGTTAGCGACGATGCGCGATTGCGGCTTCTTGCCGATGCTGGAATACCGTCGTCAGTTTGTTAAACTGGTTGAGGACTTCATAAAAGTTCAACAAAAAAACCCGAATCGCCGATCGATTGTGAGACTAGACCCAACGCAAGATTGAACGCTAATGGAAGTTGACACCGTAATCGCAAACGAAGGAACTACTAAAAATTCCGGTGTGTTTCAGGCACAAGTTTCAAAGAAACTGGCTCTCTTCGGCTTTGCCGGCTTGTTCGCGGTCTTTCTCACGAGCGTCCTTCTGCGGCCGCCCGCGACTGATTACTTTACATTATGCGGATTTAAGAATCTCACTGGCCTGCCTTGCCCAGGATGTGGTCTGACGCATTCATTTTGCGCGCTGGCGAAAGGCGACGTGGGGGATGCGTTCGGATTTAATTTGTTGGGGCCTGTTTTGTTTTTGGCGCTTGTCATTCTTTGGATTAGATCGGCGTTTGTCTTGCTGAATGTATTGAGCCCAGTTCGGGCTATGGATAGGATTGCCGGACGTTTGAACCTAGTGAGAGCCTTCTTTATTGGGTTTGCGGTTTACGGTGTAGTTCGCATCGGCTATCTTCTTGCGTACGATTCTGCGAGTTTTCGAGGCAGCCCGTTATCGCATCTCATTGGACGCCTGATTCACTGACAGATCTCAGAGTAATCCCATTTTCTGCAAAGCAGATCTCGGCCAGAGCTCCAACATAATTCCGAATGGATCACTAATGGTCATTCGGTCTGGAGTCTGCTCAATAACCTCGATTTTGTACTCGATCAGCCGTCGTCCCAGCTGTGGAAGATCTTCATCATCGATTGTGAAGGCAATATGGTCCAGCTCAGACTGAGTATGGTCCTGTTGTCGTTTTAAGAATCCTATACGGAAATCGTCGCCGATCTTTAGATAAGTGCCGTCGATTTGAAATCCCAGCGCCTCGGCATCGGAGATGGTTCCGGTCGTTGGGACATCCTTTCGTCGTGAAGCATCGCGGCGCATATAGACCTTTGCGCCAAAAACGACGGTATAGAACCGCTCGGCGAGCTCAAGGTCATCGCATGGCAGTTCTATGTGGTGGAAGGAAGGTCTTCTTAACATTTCAGGTCCCGCGTTATCTCGGCGTACTCTGCCGCCGGTGATAACCATCGAATTACTAACCCATAGACGCCGAATATGCTGAGGATCGCTGAGAACAGGGAATAGCTCTGAGAGTTCCAGCTAGTTAGCGCTTGCGTTGTTCGCTTCGGATGACCCGCTGAATTTCGGTGTCCCGCAAGCGGTCCCGGTCTGAGTGTCGTTCTTCCTCTTCGCTCAGTCCGCTCGCTCTTCTCAGGAGGCTTAACGCGCGGTCCCTGACTTTCTTTATTTCCTTGCGGCCGTCTTCAAACTCGACTTCGACCGCGGCGGAATCGTCAGCGCCGAGCACCCTCGTAATTGTGCCGTAGAGCATGCCGCCAGGCATCGCGTAGCTGACCTCATCACCTTTCTTGTAGATTGTTCGATGGCCTTTATTCATTTTTAAGAACCTCGGACCTTTTTATAGGCGTCGCTCCGGGATTGCCTTCTTCAACGCAGAGACGCAAGGCCGCCGAGCCGCAAAGGATCAACCGCTAGCCCATCACACCTCACGAATCACACCCTCACTTTCAGTCATCGCACGCATATCAGTAGCGTTATCCCAATCCTCATCGAAGACTCGTTCGATTTTGCGAGCCATTGCGTCATCTTCGACGATCAAACCGATTTCTCGCCTCCTGTCCATACTCACCGGTCGGAGATTCTGGCTGCCGATAAAGAATCTGCTGCCATCCACGACAATGCACTTTGCATGTAGCTTATAGCGCGCCAGTTTGCGCACGTGATAATTCGGCACCACTTCGTCATAAGAAGTGTCTTCGCTAATGATCTTGATGTTGCAACCAAGCGAAGCCTTACGCAAAAGGAGACCGATCGCTTGTTGATCCTGGACTTTCGCGTCGAGTATTCGAATTGTTCGCTCGGCAGATCCCAACAGCTCGAGCATCTTTTGTCTGCTGTTGTTCGGACTGATCAATAGAGGCAGCTCTTTTGGTTTGAAGCTCTCGCCGAACCAGTCGGCATCGAACAGCCGGCTTAATTCGGTGGCGATCTCCGGATCTTTAATGAGGAGGCCAAAATCGCGAGCATAGTGAAGGTTCTTTTGAGTTGGATTAAAAGTCAGGATCAATGATACACGATTGTCGATCGTCATCATTTTGTAATGATAACGCTTGATCTTTTCCTTTCGGGCTCGCGGGACAGCGACTTCAATACCGACCTTTGTTAAATCTTCGGAAAGTTTCTTGTTCCTCTTTGTCCAACCTTTGGATGCCGGGGCAACCAGTGCCTGGACCTTTACGCCTCGTGACACGGCATAGGTCATTGCTTCGAGAACAATTGGATCGTTCATCCGGAAGATGGTCATTTTTATGCTGCTAGTAGCGCTGTCGATTGCGTCGACGATCGGAAAGAAGCTGTCGCCGGGTTGCACTATCAGCGATAGGTTTTGCACCTTCGTGTACGCATCCATTGGCTTGAATATTCTAGTCGACATTGGCGAGAGACCGATAGTCTTCTCGGCGCGACAAAACGGGTGTGCGAACGCTAGAGTAGGTTTAACACACAGGGGCGGGAAAGGAAAGAAAGAATTTAAACGCTGAACGCGTTCCGTTCAGCCTTCTTTTGCCCTTTCCCTTCTACCTTTATATAATCCCGATGCGAGGCTCTCCTCTATGATAGAAACCAGCGCAACTGTTGACGCAGCCGGCGCACTCGAACGTCTGGAAGCCGGTGAACGGCTCTCTTTTGAAGATTGGAAGTCCGTCGAGGATCATGCCCCAACTGATGTCCTCGGGCGCCTTGCCGATCAACTCAGAAAGAAACTGCACCCCGACGACGTGGTCACTTATGTCGTCGATCGGAATGTGAACTATTCAAATGTTTGCGTTTCAGTTTGCACGTTTTGCGCCTTCTATCGAAAGCCCGGATCACCCGAGGGTTACGTTCATAGCTATGAGGAGATCTATCGTAAAGTCGAGGAGATGATCGATCTCGGCGGTAGCGGCGTGCTGATGCAGGGTGGATTGCATCCGGACTTACCGCTCGATTATTACACTGGGCTATTGAGAGAGCTGAAGACCCGCTACAAAATCCATCTGCATTGTTTCTCACCGCCGGAGCTGGACCATCTTGCCAAAATAACGGGGCTGGGTGTTGAAGGCGTTCTGCGCGAGCTGCGGCAAGCCGGCCTGGATTCGATCCCAGGTGGCGGCGGCGAGATTCTGGTAGACGAAATCCGCCGCAAGCGAAGGACCCACTGCAACACCGAGGAATGGCTTAACGTCATGGATGTGGCGCATACGCTTGGAATACCGACAACCGCGACGATGATGTTTGGGATGGGAGAGACTCGCGATCATCGCCTCATGCACTTTGAGAGGTTGCGTGAGCTTCAGGATCGGAATCCGGGTTTTGTATCTTTTATCCCGTGGACGCTTCAGCCAGACAACACTCCTATCGGCAAACGATTTCCGGATCGCATTCCGGGCGATGAGTACTTGCGATGGCTTGCGATTGGTCGGTTGTATCTCGACAACATACCTAATGTTCAGGCGTCCTGGTTGACGCAGGGTTTGGATGTTGGGCGACAGGGATTGCATTACGGCGCAAACGATCTTGGCAGCACAATGATAGAAGAGAACGTGATCACCCCTGCCGGCGCAAATCATCGAGCCACCGAGATAATGCTACGCGAGGCGATTACAACGGAGGGCTTCACGCCAGTGAAGCGTCGCGCTGACTATGTGAGGCTCTCGGGTTGAGCAAGCCAACCGAATCACAGCCAGAACAAGTTGGTGATATGAGCGCCGAGGACTTCAGGCGTTACGGCCACCAGGTGGTTGATTGGATCGCCGACTATCTTTCTCATCCTGAACAATATCCCGTCTTTTCTAGAAACCTGCCGGGTCAGTTAAAGAAAGCCATTCCTCCTCAAGCGCCTGAACGCGGCGAAGCAATGGAGGCGCTACTCGACGACCTGGATCGGATCGTAGTACCGGGCGTTACGCATTGGAATCATCCCGGGTTCTTCGCCTACTTCGCGACGAGCGGTTCGGCGCCGGGCATACTTGGCGAAATGCTAAGTGCAGCATTCAATGTCAATGCGATGCTGTGGCGCACATCTCCTTCTGCAACGGAGCTGGAAGAAGTTACGCTCGAGTGGTTGCGTCAGTTGATGGGACTTCCGGAATCGTTCGATGGTGTAATTTACGATACAGCTTCCATATCTACTCTATGCGCGATCGCAGCGGCGCGCGAAGCTGCCGGTCTAAACATTCGCGAGATGGGCGTGGAAGCTGCAGGAGCGCGTCTTCGAATGTATGCCTCCGAACACGTGCATTCATCGGTTGACAAATCAGCAATCACCCTCGGAATAGGCCAGACGAGTTTGAGAAAGATCCCAAGCGACTCCGAGTACCGGATGAAGACTGCTGCGCTTGAAGATGCGATAAAAGAGGATCGTTCAAACGGATGGCATCCATTCTGCGTTGTGGCTACGACCGGGACAACTTCGTCGACAAGCATCGATCCGGTTTCGCCGATCGCGGATATATGCGAGCGAGAAGGTTTGTGGTTGCACGTTGACGCGGCGTACGGAGGTTTTGCCGCTGTGGTGCCTGAGATGCGATGGGTCCTTGAAGGTGCGGAACGTGGCGATTCGTTGGTAGTAAATCCGCATAAGGGTCTGTTTGTTCCGCTGGATCTAAGCATTCTGTACTGTCGAAGAATGAATGTGCTTCGCAATGCATTCAGTCTCGTACCCGAATATCTGCGAACCGGCGAGAGCGAGGAAGTAAAGAACTTCATGGACTATGGACCGCAGCTGGGTCGACGATTTCGCGCTCTGAAGTTTTGGTTCGTTATGCGTTATTTCGGTGCTGAAGGATTGCGCTCACGCGTTCGTCATCAAATTAACCTGGCTCGCGAGTTTGCGGAGTGGGTAGATCAAAGCGATAAGTTTGAACGAATGGCCCCCGTTCCATTCAGTCTGGTGTGTTTCAGGGCGCGCCCGCAGGGTCACTTCACCGAAGATGGGCTGAATGCAATAAACGAACGTCTGATGAATGAGGTAAACGCGAGAGGCAAGGTGTATATGTCACATACGAAGCTTTCGGGGAAGCTTACCTTGCGTTTTGCGATAGGGAATATTCGCACTACTCGCGAACACGTCAGGATGGCGTGGGATGAATTAAATCAGGTTCTTGAAGGAATAAAAATCGACGACTGATTATCTCATTACTGCGAAAAGCTGATCGATTCGATATCCGACCATTTCACTTCGACCTTGCTGGCCGATCCTAGCTTGACTGCCACCGAATCCCCGTTCAACGAAAACTCTTTGCATCGGAGATCGCTTCCGCCTTTTAGCTTGATGCGAATCGAGTCGCCCTCGCCGGCAGACGAGCGTATTTCGCTCGTATCGTCCGGAGCGATGACTGCGTAGCTCTTGGCCTCGCCGCCCGATTCGGTCATCGCCAGCCGAAGCTTCCCGGTAATTTCGTCACGCGAGAGGGTACGACCTCGAATCGTGCTGCCATTCTTCAGTGAGATCACAAATCCGGGTCCTCCGCCCTCCTGCGCGAAGCTGGGCACCGCAAGAATGAGCGTTATCAACGTGATCATCAACACCAGTCTAGTTTTCATTTGTCTTTCTTCTTGTCGTAAATTGCTTTGAGCTTATCCAAGTAGTCTTTGCGGTCAACGGCATAGTACACGGCAGCTGGTCCCGAATCAACCAACCTACTTACGGCGAATTCGAACTCCTCGTAAGGATCATCAGACGTAATGTCTTTGGCTTCGAAGTAGCCAATTCGGCGCAACCGGCGGATCAGCTCCTGAAATGTCAATCTGCCTTCAAACGTTCTGCCACCGTGTTGATGCGAGCGAGAAATCAGATGCTGCACCATAATCACGTCTCCATACAATGACGGAGAGACGTACAGCCAGCCGTCCTCATAACGCCAGCCTTCTTCCACCTGGCGAGAAAGTTGAACCCGCCGTACGCCGTTCGTGAGGATCTTCTCCCAATCGTTGGAAGGAGCAGAACGCTTGATATGAGAGATCGCAGCATCGAGCAACCAACGGTCTTCGTCAAAGCGCAGGCTTCGGTTTAATCTCTCGAGCCACTCGGAAAAAATTTGCATCTTCGTCCGTTCGGGACTCCAGACCGCAAACCGCTCCGGTTGTTTCTTCAGCGCGGCCCAAAGCTTCTTCCGTTCTTTCTCAAACGTGGGATGTGCGTCGATACGAATCGCGTGAAAATCGGCAAACCATCGCTTGGTGCCGTTGCAATAAGGACAGTGGTCTATCTCAGGATCGTCAAAGAAATGAGGGCGGGACGTTGCGGCTCCAGTGATATCAGGCTCTTCGGGGACGTGCCTTTTCAGTTCTGAATATGCGGTACGAGGTGTTAGTTTGAGCTGTTTAGTGAAGACATCAAAGGCGCATTTGAGGCAGATCTTTAAGGTTGTTTTTGAGATAGCAGAACTGGGTAGAGTGTCGAAGGTAATTTCGGGTTTCTTCATGATGGGCCTGAGGGCTGGAGTCAAGGGTCGGTTTGAAAATTAGAGGAACCCCAACCCCGAACGCCGGACCCCTGACTTAATGGGGATGGTGGGAATCGAACCCACACAAGGTTACCCTTAAAGGTTTTTGAGACCTTCGCGTCTGCCTGTTCCGCCACATCCCCAATGCTGGCCTAAACGTGGGAGATTCTAGCTTCGAGTAGCGTAGACTGTCTAGTCTGCGCATGGTGGGATGATGGGTGATGCGTGATGCGTGATGCGTGATTAATAATGATACTTCCCAAGTTCTGGATCAGCTATCACGAATCACGTTTCACGAACCACGTTTCACGAATCACGTTTCACGAATCACGTTTCACGAATCACGTTTCACGAATCACGCATCACGAATCACGCATCACGAATCACGCATCACTCATCACGAATCACGCATCATTATGCGCAGACTGGACAGTCTACGCTACCTCATTACTGTCTCCGTTCTTCAACATCCGTTACGAGCGCGCCGCCCGGCGAAACACCGTGCGCAGAAATTTCATGTGCCAGGTACTTCTTCATAAAGCTGTGATGACGACTGTACGTAAAGTAAATCACGAGTCCAATCGCCAGCCAGCCAATCAGTCGCAGCCAATTCGGCCATGGGAGTGAAAACATCAGTACCAGGCACATGATAATCCCAAGGATCGGAATCACGGGAACCATCGGACAACGGAACGGGCGTTCCGCATTTGGATTTGTTCGACGCATGATCAGCACCGCTGCACAGACGATGGTGAACGCGAACAGGGTTCCAATATTCGTCATCTCCAGCAACGCGTCGATCGGCAACAGCCCCGCCCCGACTGAGACAAACAGTCCGATCAAGATTGTGGTTTTCCAGGGTGTCCTGAACTTCGGATGTACGTCTCCGAAGAATCCCGGAGGAACGAGCCCGTCGCGAGCCATCGCCAGGAAGACTCGCGGCGCGGAGAGCATCATCACCAGGAGCACGGACGTTATTCCCGCCACACCGGCACATGCGATGATGACTTCCGCCCACTGCACCCCTACTGACTTGAACGCCGTTGAAACACCTGCCCCTGTGTCGATGTGGTTGTACTTGACCATGCCGGTAAGCACGATTACGACAAGTACATACAGCACCGTACAGATGAGAAGGGAAGCGACAATCCCGATCGGAACATCACGATTGGGTCTCTTGGCCTCCTCAGCATGCGTCGAGACAGAATCGAATCCTATGTACGCAAAAAAGATTATCGCCGCGCCTGCCAGCATGCCGACTGGCCTCCCGCCAACGGTTTCGCCCCAGATGTTCGTCCCGAAAATGTTGAGTCCGCCCCAGCCGTACGGAGCGAAAGGCTTCCAGTTGTCAGCGTTGATGTAGAACGCGCCGAAGATGATCACAAATAGTACTGCGGCGATTTTTATGCCGACCATCGTAGCATTGAAGCTGGCGCTCTCTTGAATTCCCTTAACCAGAATCGCGGTGACGATAAGAACGATAATGATCGCCGGGAGATTGACGATTCCGGCCGTCTTAACAAAATGTCCGGCCTCGGCGTCATAGATTATTGGCGCTTTGCTCAGGGCTTCTGGCAGATGGATGCCCATCTTCGGAAGCAAGCTCTGGAAAAAACTGGACCAGCCATTGGCTACGGTGGCCGATCCAACTGCATACTCGAGAACCAGGTCCCAGCCAATGATCCACGCAAACAGCTCACCAAGGGTCGCGTACGCGTAGGTAAACGCTGAGCCGGCCACCGGCGCCATTGAGGCGAACTCGGCGTAACAAAGTGCGGCGAAAACGCAGGTGATGCCCGCAACCACATAGGACAGCATGAGCGCAGGCCCGCCGACGTTGTGAGCCGCCGCGCCGGTGGCTACAAAGATACCGGCGCCGATGATTGCGCCCACTCCAAGAGCGGTGAGCTGCACAGGGCCCAGCACGCGACGCAAGCGGTGCTCGCCCTTCATTTCTTCAAGCAGTACTTCCAATGGCTTTCGCGCAAAAAGTTGACTGGCCATTAAGTTCCTCCGAAAAATTGTGATTCAATTAATTGAAAATCTATAGGACCAATGGGACCTATAAATCATTCTGATTCCAATTCGGGCATTGCCTGACCAAACTTCCGCCAAATGAAATATACCGGGATGCCTGTTGCAATGATGATAAACCCGGGCCACGTTGTTGCGGTCTGGTAAACCAGCAGAACAATCAGAATCACCGACGCACCGATGATGTACAATGCCGGAATAATTGGATAACCGAAGGCGCGATACGGTCGATCCGCATTGGGCTTCTTCCACCTAAGCCAGAATATCGCGGCAATAGTCAGAATGTAAAAGACCAGCGCTGCTGAAATTACATACGTCAACAGATTTCCGTATAGATTTCCATAGGTAGCTTCGCCGGTCTTTGCGTCTGTACCAGTAATCGTCCTTGGCAATACAAGAGCCGCGGCCCAAATCCCCTGGATCACAAGGCCCCACGCAGGAACGTGCTTATCATTCAGATCACCTGCTGATCTGAAGAACAATCCGTCGCGGGCCAT
>Ga0126384_10002559_pt1 | contig 11011 bp, 7 predicted proteins | sample PanSoiMetPlot_36_FD_92543 | JGI IMG/M metagenome (GOLD analysis project Ga0126384, IMG submission 92543) | Tropical forest soil microbial communities from Panama - MetaG Plot_36 | ecosystem: Environmental > Terrestrial > Soil > Tropical forest > Bulk soil | place: Panama | collected 2016-02-17 | reverse complement strand
TTTGCGAGATCGACCGCTCGATCAAGAGGTCGAGGCTCCAGTCGAGCATCACCCGAAGCTTGTTGCTGAAGCCGACCAGCTTCGCCAGGTAGAGCGTCCGCCAGACAACCCAGGCGATAAAGCCCGAGAGCTTGACGCCCAGCAGGTGCACCGCGGCGAAATGCTCGCCGATCGAGACCAACGAACCGAAGTTGAAGTAGCGGAAGGGCAGGGTGTCCCTGCCTGAGAGCAGGCGGATCAGGTTCTTCGCCGCGTGCGGACCCTGCTGGAAGGCCACTTGTCCCAACGGCGGCAGAGGCTTTCCCGTGTTCTCGTCAACGAGGAAGGCGGCGTCGCCGAGCGCGAAGACGTTGTCGAATCCCTCGACCCGAAGGTCGGGCTTGATTCGGACCCTGCCGGACTCCAGTGGCAACCCACCGCGGGCAAGCAGCTCCGAAGACTTGACGCCGGCGCACCAGATGCAGGTGCGGGTGGCGACGCGTTCGCCTTCCTTGAGCACCACATGGCGCGGGCCAACTTCCACCGCTTTGTTGTCGAGCGCGATCTTGATTTTCAGGTTGGAGATCTGCCGCGCCGCGATATCCACCACCCGAGTGTGCCAACCGGGCAGGAGCTGTTTCCCTGATTGGACGATCCACACCTCGGGCAGTGACCGGTCGATCTCCGGGTATCGACGGAGCAGCACGTGTTCGATGAGATCGTGGATTTCCGTTGCAACCTCAACCCCCGTCGGGCCCCCGCCGATGATCACGAACCGCAACAGCTCCCCCTGAATGGTGGCCGAGGTGGAGGCCGCCGCCCGTTCGAAGCAATCGATCACGTGATTTCGAACCGCGACCGCATCGCCCAGCTCGCGCATGAAGAAAGCGTGCTGCTCTACGCCCGGGGTCCGGAAGGTATTCGTCGTCGAGCCCGGGGACAGGATCAGATAATCGTAGGGAACCTGGGCCGGTAGGCAGGAATCGCTCCCCATCTCCTCCCCTTCGAACTTCGCGGTGATCGTCTTCCTCTTGGGATCAATATGTTCGACCATCGCATTTCGGAATCGGATGTTGGTGGTCTCGAAAATCCTGCGGAACGGATAGGTAACCTGTCGAGTTTCGATGGCACCGACCGAGACGCTCGGCAGAAGCGGTGGGAAGAGAAAGTAATTGTTTTTGTCGACGACGATGATCTCGAGATCTCGGTGGTAGCCGATGGCCTTGTCTAGCGCCATCGCGGCGTAAAGGCCTCCGAAGCCGCCGCCGACGAGAACGACTCGCACCGGTCGGCCACCGTTGCCGCGCCATCGGCGATAGAGCCACATCTGCTTGAGCGGCACGAAAAGCATCCATGCCAAAAGCATCCCCTCAACGATGCTCATCGGCGCCAGAAAGTGGCGCGCCAGCGAGCTTATCGGAACCAGCAGCCAGGTTGCAGCGTCCAACACTGCCAAGCCGATTGAGACCATGCTGACAAGCTTTCGCACCCGCCAGCGCATCGTCGTCTTCCGAAACAGGAGGCGTGACACTGACAAAATAATCAGGAGCCCCACGAGGTGGGCGAGCACCAGGGCGGAAAAGACCATCGGATGGCCCCAGGCGACATCCGCGAGCTGAGTAGCCCACTGGTACATCGAGGCGTCGTGCGCGAAGAGCCAACCCACGAATAGCCAAGCAATGACCCAGCTGCTCAAGAAAAGGAACACACCGGCGACGATTGCGAGGGTCGCAACCCACTTGCGCCAGGTCGCGAGATTGGTGAGTCGATATGCATCAGTGGGTATCTGAGAAGTCATTGTTTATTCCTGGCAAAAAATGCAGTGGACATCCGCCGGGTGACACAATTTGGCGCAGCCTTCGGCGCGGGAGAGCCAGCGATGGAGGTTCGCCGCCACAAACATGCCGAGCGGCGGTGCGGTGAAATAGATCCAGAGCCCAGTGGCATCCTGTGCCACCAGCGCAGATCCGAATGTTCGGGCTGGATTCATGCTCATTCCGGAGAGCGGCGCCTCGAAAGTGATGTAAAGCGCAACCAGCGCTCCCGCGGAGAGACCGGTGTAGCTCGAGAATCGCGAGCTGGAGACCGAGAGGACCACGAGCATCAATATCGCCGAGATCGCGATCTCGGCCGCAAAGGCCAGCGCCGGCCCATTCGGCCCGGGAGTGGTGACCACGAAACGAGGAGGCATCTGGGCGAGCCTGGAGCCGAGCAGAATCGAGGCGATCAACACCCCCGCAATCGCCCCCGCGAATTGGGCGCCGATGTAGAAGAGCGCATCGGGCCACTTGATCCGCCCGAGTCGCAGAAATGCGAGGGTCACCGACGGATTGATGTGCGCTCCAGAGTTTTTGCCCCATCGAGAATAAATGATGGTGACCGCAGTGAGCCCCATCGCAAGCCCCATCAGCGCTCGTCGCTCCAAGGGGTCGCCGATCGCGTGCCGCACCGGCGATTCAGCGTGCTCGAGGAGCACGCCGAATAGGCAGGCGGAGATCATGAACGTCGCAAGACCCGCGGCTTCCATAAGATAGAGGCGCCAATGCGAGCGGAAGGCGGAGATCACCTGGCCGCTCCGAGCCATCGGCTAACCGCGCGGCGCGCCGAAACCGAGTCCCCATTGCTCGGTTGCGCCGCGAGGTCTACGCGCAGCACCTGCAGCAGTTCGGCCACGCTCCAAGCCTGGGCGGGCGCGCCCACGGGACGGTGCGGGGGTTCGGGCTCGAAGATCTCCGAGATCGTTCCCAAGCAGGCTTCTTCGAGGTGCTTCTCGAGACCGCGCAACAGGCCGCGGCAGTAGCCCAGGTTGGTGGCGTTGCTTCCAAAAACGCGGAGGTAGGCCCGAATGAAGGGTCCCAAAAGCCAGGGCCAGACCACGCCCTGATGATAGGCGCTGTCTCGTTCCGCGACCCCGCCGCGGTAATGCGGCAGGTAGCCTGGATCCCCGGGGGCCAGCGTCCGCAATCCGACCGGCGTAAGCAGGGCGGCCTCAACCGCACGTACCACCGCGACCCTGCGAGCCGGAGCGAGCAACTGGAACGGCAAGCTCACCGCAAACAATTGATTCGGTCGCAGCCGCGCGTCCGGACCCGTCGGGGTGAGCACGTCGTAGAGGCACTGGCGCTCTTCATTCCAGAACGCTGCCTCGAAGGAATCTTTCGCCGTCGCCGCTTCCAGCTCGTATTTTACGGCGTCCTGAGGGGCGCCGAGGGAACGAGCCCACTGCGCCATCAAGCGCAAAGCATTGTAGTAAAGCGCGTTCACCTCCACCGGCTTCCCATGGCGAGGAGTCGCCACTCGCCCGTCCACTCTGGCGTCCATCCAGGTGAGCTGGGTTCCCTCGCCGCCGGCAATCAACAGCCCATCGCGCTCATCGAGCGCAATTCCGTGATGCGTCCCTTTCCAGTGCCAGCGCAGAATCCCCCGGGCAGAAGGATAAAATTCGTCCGCCAGGAAGGCGCGATCTCCACCGGCTTGGAGATAGGAATGCACGGCTTGAAACATCCAAAGCGTTGCATCGGCGGTATTGTATTCGGGTTGCTCGCCTTGATCTGGGAACCGGTTGGGAATCAATCCTTGATTGATGTGCTGCAAGAAGCCCCGCAGTACCTCTCGCGCTTCGTCAAGCAGCCCGCGAGCCAGCAGCAAGCCGGGTAGGGCGATCATCGTGTCTCTTCCCCAGTCCGTGAACCAGGGGTAGCCAGCGATTACCGTCGGATTTTCATCCGAACGCTTGACGACGAATTGGTCGGCGGCGGAAAGGAGACGGCTTTCCATCGAGCCTTTTGCCGAGACAGGAGTGCGCCGAGCGCGCTCCGAACGCTCCAAGTGTTTCATCGCATCGGCGTCGATGGGTCGCTCCCGCAGGGAGGCGACGATCCACACCGGCGAATCAGGAGCGAGCTGCAGATGCAGCGTGCCGATCCGATACAGGTCCTCGCGGAAGTCGAGGCCGCGATCCAGCTCCTCCAGGTACTCCGTGTTGTGGTGCCACGCCCCATTTCGTTCGAATGGCTGTCCGCCTTCGGTGTAGCTCAGGTGCAATTCGGGCAGCCCTGGATAGGGCCGAATGCTCAGTACGCGAGCTCCCAGCTGTTGCGTCTCATCGACGGTTGAGTCGAAGGAGGCGTTGGCCTTGGCGAGCGAGTGGTAGTCGCGGAACGCGAGAAGGGGCTGAACCCTCAGTCCACAGCTTCGAGTGGAGCGGTATTGAACGACGACGGTTTGCTCGCCATGAACGAGAAAGACTGTCTTTTCCAGGCGTGCGCCGCCGACTTCGTAGGTCCAGATTGGGAATGGATCGAGTCGAAACCCAAGGAGATGGCGAAACCCACTGGGGTGAAGCGTGCCGGGATATTGGTTGGTTCCGAGGGCCACTTCGGTGCCCTCGACGGAAACTGTTTCATCCAGCTTGGCGAGGAGAACGAATCTCTCGGTCGGCGGATGAAGCGAGGCCACCAGCAAGCCGTGGTAGCGGCGGGTGTTGGCGCCGGACACGGTTCCCATGGCGAAGCCACCGGTCCCGTTGGTCTCCAACCATTCGAGGTGGGAGGAGCGATGGAAGTCGATGCACTGCTCGCGGTCTATTTGGATAGTCTTGATCATTGGGCGCTCGTCACAGGGCGGCAACTTCGCAGAACACCTTGATGGCGCCCTTGGGGGAGGTGAGCTTCTCGAACAACTCGGACCAGTTCTCCAGGCCGCGCACGGGGTGGGTGAGCAACCTTTCCATCCATCCTGGATAGGCGGCCTCGGCGTGAGCCAGGTCGCGAACTCCCATTTCGAAGTACTCGCGCCCGGCGTTGACCGTTCCGACCATCACTTTGTTGCCAAGGACAAAGTCGAGGTTGATTCGATCCGCGGGAACTTCGACGCGTTTGTCTCCTCCGGTCACGCTGGCGAGCACCAGCACCCCGTTCTTGCCCAGCCCCTGCATCGCCTCGAAGACGAGAGGTGAATAGCCCGACGCCTCGAAGACGAGATCGAACGGGCCATGCTTGACGGCGGCGCCGGCGAACGACGCCTCGGTCGATGACAAATATCGAGCGCCCGTGGCCTCGATCAGCTCGGCATTGAGGTATGGCTTGGGAGTCTTCGCAAAGGTGGTCACCTCAAGACCCCTCAACCGCAGCACCATGGTGGCCATCAGCCCGATCGTTCCTGCACCGATCACCGCTGCCCGCAGTGGCCGCCACACCCGCATCCGGCGCTGGATCTCGTACGCCTGAGCGACACCTTTTTCGACAACCGTCAAGGGCTCGAGCAGCACGCCGACGTGCGCCGCTCGCGTGGGCACCGCAACGACGTGGTCAGCGTCGTCCACGTAGTACTCGGTGAGAAACCCATGGAGCAGGTTGATGCCCCGCTCGAAATAGGTGTCGTCCGTCGTCATGTCCGGAGTTCCAATCACGTCGTAGATACTGCGCCCCGGCCGACGGACGGTGGCGACGACGTAATCTCCTCGTTTCAGCTCGGTTACCTTGTCGCCGACCGCCTCCACCCGTCCGAAGCTCTCGTGGCCGAGCACCAGAAAATCGTAGCCCTTGGGCGCAGCTCCGTATTCCGCCGCGTTGATTTCGCGGTCCGTGCCGTCCACGCCGACCCGAAGTACCCGCACCAGGACGCCTCGACCGCCGGGGATCTCGTCGAGCGACGGCTTGCGCAACTCGGTGAGATGAACGCTGTTGGGCTTCCCGGGAATCACTGCGATCGCTTTCATGCACTTCTCCTGATCGCTGCTTTAGGGTGGGTGACCTTCGCCGGCTGATGCTTCGCGCCGGCGACCTGCTCTTCCTTGCTCTGCTGGATCAGCTTGGCGACCAGAGCCGTCCAGCCGGTCTGATGACTGGCACCGAGGCCGGTGCCGTCGTCCCCGTCGAAGTACTCGTGGAAGAGAACCAGCTCGGAGAAATGCGGATCGCTCTGGAGCTTGGGGTGGGCGCCGTACACCGGCCGCCGGCCGGCGGAATCGCGCAGGAAGATCCGGGTCAGCCTGCGCGACAGTTCGGTCGCCACTTCCGCCAAGGTGGCGTAGTGGCCTGAGCCGGATGGCAGCTCGACCTTGAATTCGTCGCCGAGGTAGTGGTGGAATTTCTGCAGCGACTCGATCAAGAGGTAATTCAGCGGAAACCAGATCGGACCGCGCCAGTTGGAGTTTCCTCCAAAAACGCCGGTGCTGGATTCCGCCGGCTCGTAGTTCACCTGGTAGCTCATACCGTCGAGGTGCAGCATGTAGGGCTGACCGCGGTGCATCCGCGAAATGGATCGAATCCCGTGGGCGGAGAGAAACTGGGTCTCATCGAGCATCCGCTGCAGGATGGCGCGAAGCCTCTTCGGATCGACGATTGAGAAAAGCCGCCGCCCCTTGACGCCCGGCGATCTCATACAGGCGACCCCGGCGGTGATGTCCGGGCGGTGGTCGATGAACCAATTCAGTCGGCGGGAGAAAGCGGGAAACCGTGCGATCCGCTCGGCTTCGAAGCTCTCTACCGCGAACAGGGGGATCAACCCGACCATCGAGTGGATTTTGAGCGGCAGTTCTCTTCCGTCAGGGAGGTGGAGCACGTCGGAGTAGAACCCTTCCTCGGGATCCCACAGCCCGAGCGTGTTCATTGCGCAGGCGATGTGGACGAAGTGCTCCCAGAACTTACTGGCCACGTCTTCGTAGGACTCGTCCTCGCAGGCCAGCTCGAGGGCGATGCTCAACATGTTCAGGCAGTACATCCCCATCCAGCTCGTGCCGTCAGATTGCTCGATGTGCCCACCCGATGGCAGCGGCGCGCTTCGGTCGAACACCCCGATGTTGTCGAGCCCGAGGAAGCCACCCTGAAAGACGTTTCGCCCTTCGGCGTCCTTGCGGTTCACCCACCAGGTGAAGTTCAGCATCAGCTTGTGGAAGACGCGGGTGAGGAACTTCCGATCTCCGACGCCCCGCCTCTTCTTATCGATTTTGTAGACCCGCCAGGCGGCCCAGGCGAGCACCGGCGGGTTAACGTCGTTGAACGCCCACTCATATGCCGGGATCTGTCCGTTGGGATGCATGTACCACTCGCGCAACAGCAGCAGGAGCTGCTCCTTGGCAAAATCGGCGTCCACAATGGCGAGCGGGATGCAGTGGAACGCTAAGTCCCACGACGCGTACCACGGGTATTCCCATTTGTCCGGCATCGAGAGCACGTCCGCGTTGTAGAGGTGCTTCCAGTCCGAGTTTCGACCTAGAGCGCGCGAGACGGGCGGCGGCGGCTGATCGGAATCACCGCTCAGCCAATCGCGAACGACGTAGTGGTAGAACTGCTTCGACCAGAGCAGGCCGCCGAGGGCTTGGCGCATCACGTTCGTGGTATCCGCCGAAACGTCGCCGGGGATGATCTTCGCGTAGAACTCATCCGCTTCCTGTTTGCGCGCGGCGAAGATCGCGTCGAAGTCGGAACCGAGCGCGCCGCCGGCCGCCGGGGAGCGGCGGTTGAGCCTGAGCTTCAGCACCGCCGACTGCCCAGGAGGAATGCTGAGGCGAGAACGGGCAGTGCATTTGGTTCCGACCTGCTCGGGGTTGACCGCTTCGGCGCGGCCGTGGACCACGTAAGAATCGATGCCGTCCTTCACGTACGGGGTCCGATTAGGCACGCCGAACAGCCGCTCCGCGTTCGTCTCGTTCTCGGTAAACAGCAGCTCGGCCGCATGAGCGAGGTGAAGCCAGTATTCGCCTTCATCCGGATGCTCGGCTCGGACTGCAAGACGCTGTGAACCTGCTTCCCCGGACCGCAGCATTGGCCGCCGTGGGTCGGCGCCCCAGCTCCAGGTGTTTCGGAACCAAAGGGTGGGCAACAGATCCAGTCGCGCGGTCGCCGGACCGCGATTGAATGCCTCGATGCGGATCAGGATGTCGTCGACGTCGGCTTTGGCGTAGTCGACGAAAACGTCGAAATACCGGTCTTCGTCAAAGACGCCGGTATCGAGCAGCTCGTATTCGCGCCCGCCTCGTCCCTGCTGCCGGTTGCGCTCCACCAGCTCCCGGTAGGGGTACTCCCCCTGAGGGTACTTGTAGAGGTAACGCATGTACGAATGCGTGGGGGTGCTGTCCAAGTAGTAATAGAGCTCCTTGACGTCCTCGCCGTGGTTGCCCTCCTGTCCGGTGAGGCCGAAAAGGCGCTCCTTGAGAATCGGATCGCGGCCGTTCCACAGCGCCAGCGAGAAGCAGAGGCGCTGATGGCGATCGCAGATCCCCGCGATGCCGTCTTCGTTCCATCGGTACGCCCTGGAGCGCGCGTGATCGTGCGGGAAGTAGTCCCAGGCGGTGCCGTTGTTGCTGTAGTCCTCGCGAACTGTTCCCCAGGCGCGCTCGCTCAGGTAAGGCCCCCAGCGCTTCCAGTGCTGTGTCCGGTTGCGCGACCGCTCGAGCCTCACCTCTTCTTTCGTTGCCAAGGAATTCCTCTCTTTTCAATTACGGGTTGAGAAGGCGAGCACATGGCCATCCGGATCGCGGGCGAGAAAGGCGCGCGAGAAGCCGAGCCGCTTGTCCGGTAGCTGCACCACGCCGGAGCTGACCAGCGGTGCGCGGCGGGCGCGCACCGCGTCGAGGGCGCGGTCGACGTCGGCGGCAACCAACGTGGTTTGCCAGTGGATCAGGTCGTTCGCATGCTCGTCGGGCGGCATCTGCCTGCCGTCGCGCGGCGCCAAGTATTCAAGAAGCTCCACCCCAGGTCCCTCGGTGGCGCGCAGCGTGGTGATGCGCAGCCGCGCCCCGAAGACGTTGTTGAGGTGCTCCTGCTCCGTTCCCCAGTTCTCGCTCTGTCCAGCAACCCTGAGCGCAAGGGCGTCGCGGTAGAAGCGGAGGCTGGTTTCGGTATCGCCCACCACGATGGCCGTGTGGTCAATCCCGAGGAAGAGCTGCTCCCGGCTCACCGCCCGATGCCAGCGAGCATCGCCCCTGCCTGGAGGAAATTGGAGGATTTCGAGAACGTGGCGATCCGGATCGCGGAAGTAGAAGGCGCGGATTCCGCCGGCGTTGGGATTCCAATCCGGTAACCTTTGCGGGCCGCTCGATGCGTGCTCTGCGCGCACCTGTCGCAGTACTTGGTAGGCGCGATCCATGTCCGAGACGACGATCGCGATGTGCTGGAACCAGCGATCGTTGCTGCGCCCATCGATCGGTGCGGGGCGTCCGCGAGGCGCGAGATACTCGGAGAGTTCGATGCACTCGCCCCCCAGCTGGAGCCGAGCCGTGCGTACCCGAAGGCCAAAGACTGCGGCCAGCTGCTCGTAAGAGTCCCCGGCGATCTCCTGCTCAGAGACCTTCTCGAAGGAGAGGACGCGACTGTAGAAATCAATAGAGCGATCTAAGTCGAAAACCGTCAGTCCGATGCATCCGACCGATTGCACCACCGAACTCTTGGCCGCGTTCGGATCGGCGAAGCAGAGATCAGATCCCGCGTCGGCCAGCAGCAGCAGCGTCGCAAGGACAAAGCGATACCCGTATGAGGACAGACGAGACATAGCGAACCCAGCCAAGATAAAAGCGCGCTTTGAATCCCCTCAGCGCCGCATGCCGGTTTTGTACGGACAACGACGAGAAACGTTACACCGTCGCGTGCTCGCCGGCCCTCGGCAGCTTGAGACGCTCAGCGATCCAGCGGCCTTGCCACGCCCGCTCCGAAGCCGCCGCGATCGCACCGGCGGAAGCCCGAGCGAATTCGGCGACGATATAGGTGACCGTTGCGACTTCGCCGACGTTGGCGAAGGTCGCCGCATCGGCCACGTAGCCCGCGAGGTTGGCGAGAAAATCCGTCTTGCACGGCTCGCTGATTTCCCGTGCCACGCCCTGCAGCTCGACGAGGCTGGAACAACTCAGCAGTCGGTCTGCCTCCCTGAGGCGGCCGTTGTTCTGCAGCACCCGCGCGGCCGCATCTCTGGCCTTGAAGGTACAGGCCTGTCCGAGATCAATCGCCACTTCGCGGGCCCAGGCGGCCCTCTGCAGCAGGCGACCGCGCGAGGAAATCAGCTGATCCGAAGAACGCTGCACCGGATCCGCCAGCTCGGCGATCCACAGTTCGTCGTCGAGCCAAAACGAGAGATGCTCGGTCAGGCAGGCGTGGATTCCCCGGTCGGGGATCGACTCCGGCGGCACCTCTACCCAGGCGCCTGGGCCGGAGCTGGTCGGCGTGGGCCAGGCGAAGCCGGTGAACGGCCCCACCGCTCCCGACGCGAGGAATTTGAATGCAATCATTTCCTCACCGTTACCCTGCTTTCCATTTCCGAAATAGGGTCAGCAACTCATCGCGCACGTTCGGCGCCAAAGCGCCCTGGGAGAGCTTGCGCGAGAGGTCGATGGTGCTGCGGATCTCTCGTAGGTATTCCTTGCAGCCGCCGCATATGGCCAAATGCTGCTCGAAGCGCGTTCGCTCGTTATGGGAAAGCGTCTGTTCCAGGTACTCGGTGACCAGCTCGACTACCTCTTTGCAGGCAAGATCTGGAGTCGATCCGTTTGTCATCGCGTGCCTCCGGAGACGTAGGGTTCGAGTGCCTGGCGCACTTTCGCTCGTGCTCGATGAAGCAGCACCCGTTGGTTGGCTTCGCTGATCTCCAGCGCCTCGCAAACCTCGGCCGAGGTCCACTCTTCCACGTCCCGCAACCGCATCACCTCGCGTTGGGCCTGCGGCAGCCCATCCATCGCTTTTGCTATCACTGCCAACGTCTCCTTCGAGAGCAAGCGGTCCTCACTCCACGGTGCGGGGTAGCTCGCCCAATGTCCCGCCCAGCGCGGGTGATCCGCATCGAGGAACCGTTCTTTTGCGACCGCGGCCTCCGGTGAGTCACCCTCGAGAGCGGAGAACGGTATCGCGCGCGCTTCCCGTGAGCCGCGAAACTGAGCGCAGTTGATCAGGATCCGAAAGATCCACGCCTTCAGCGAGGAGCGACCTTCGAACTTGTGCAGGCCCTTGAGGACGCCGATCCAGGCTTCCTGGGTCACTTCCTCGGCAGCGCCGGGCGGCACGTAGGCACCCGCCAAACGAACCATCGCCTTGTGGTGGCGCTC
>Ga0126384_10002558_pt1 | contig 11011 bp, 12 predicted proteins | sample PanSoiMetPlot_36_FD_92543 | JGI IMG/M metagenome (GOLD analysis project Ga0126384, IMG submission 92543) | Tropical forest soil microbial communities from Panama - MetaG Plot_36 | ecosystem: Environmental > Terrestrial > Soil > Tropical forest > Bulk soil | place: Panama | collected 2016-02-17 | reverse complement strand
GAAACCTCAAAGCACACTCGCCATAGGGGTGGCGAGATTCTCAGCCGGAGTCATCCGAGGTGGCTACTGAGCAGAACGATATTCTACTCTCTAGAGATGCGAGATGTGAGAATGGCGCTGCCCGACTCTGGCGTCGGAGTGGCGGTAGCGGATCGATGTCGTTCATCCTCATGACCTTCCTCGCGTGATTGAGGCGCGTACAAAGTCGATCGCGGTCTCTCCAGACAGCGGGACAATTCTTTACCCGCAGTTCGACGACTCTGGCAGCGTCCTCATGCTGGTCGAGAATTCCGTTAGGCTCCCTCTTGCGAGACCTACGTTCTGAGGTTGAGCCTCTCCTGGGCGCAACACGTCTTTCTGATCTGCCTGTGTGCGTCTGGGTCTGTTGCACGCCGAGTGCCCCAGGTTCACGCCCGTTCGGTGGGCGCTAACCCGGGATTACTGTGAAGCCGATTCGCAGGTGAGCCACCTGCGCGCTTTTTCGGAGGCGGGGAACGAACGCAATCGCGCCTACGCGAACCTCACCTTCAAGTCCGGTTTCTTCTCCAGGTGAATACTGTCGATGAACCGCACCTTGCCCGTGTTCTTGGTAAAGATCACCGACGAGGTTCGCGTGCCCTCTCCGAAAAAGCGCACTCCCTTCATCAGCGCACCTTCGGTGACTCCGGTAGCGGCGAAGATCAGCTGTTTTCCCGGCGCAAGGTCCTCAGCCGTATAGATCTTGTTTTTGTCCTTGATGCCCATGCGAATAATGCGCTCTTCAAGTTCCGGCTTGTTGATCACAAGCCGTCCCAACATGTACCCGTTCAAGCAACGAATCGCCGCCGCAGTGATCACACCTTCTGGAGCTCCACCCGAACCCATCACGGCGTGCACGCCCGTGCCGATCACCGCAGCTGCAATCCCTGCGGAAAGATCGCCGTCGCCTATCAGTCGAATGCGCGCGCCAGCAGCGCGAATGTCGCTGATCAATCTTTCGTGACGCGGACGGTCGAGCACGATCACAACTAAGTCGTCAACGTCCCGCTCCAGGCGCTTGGCGACATTTTTGAGGTTATTAGCCACCGGCGCATCCAACTCGACGCACCCTTTGCAACTCGGACCGACGACGATCTTTTCCATGTAGCAGTCGGGTGCATTGAGCAGACCGCCGCGTTCCGAGGCGGCCAGGACGGTGATAGCTCCCGGCGCTCCCGTCGCGCACAGATTCGTTCCTTCCAATGGATCGACGGCGATATCAACTTCCGGTACTCGGGTCGAATCCGGAAACGAGGCTCCAACTTTTTCGCCGATGTAGAGCATCGGCGCCTCATCGCGCTCGCCTTCACCAATGACGATGGTGCCGCTCATGGGAATCGTGTCCATTGTGGCGCGCATCGCTTCAGTGGCTACCTGGTCGGCGAGCTTCCGATCTCCCTGTCCCATGGTGCGAGCGGAAGCAATCGCTGCTTTCTCGACGACGCGCAAAAATTCCAGTGCGAGATCGCTCTCCAAATTTTGGCCGAAGCTCTTGACCTTGGCTTCTGGCTTGGTTTCCGTTGGCATGATTCTCTCCTGAAGAAAGTAAGCGGCTTGAGACTATAAACCGAACCGGCATTTTTTGAAAAGGAGGTGAGCCACTATCGTGAGTTGCAGGACTGATCTTCTCCAAACAACTCTCGCCGAGCTTTAAGGATTGCGATTCCGAGTGCAGCGAGGAATTCGCAGTTCTCGGATTCCATCACTGCATGCGCTAACGGGTTCTGCTATGTTCGGCTCATGATCCCCGAGCGAAAAGAAACTCTTCACAGAAAAACAAGTCGCCGACAAAAGCGAAATTGCGCGCCGCTTCATCGACACGCGTACGCGACTGAATGCCAATGTCGACAAGGCTGACAATTTTCTGGTCAAGCGCTTCTACAAAATCGACCACAACACGTTCCTTGAGGGAGCGATTCCAGCGAAATACAAGGAACTGATGGGGTTGGTGATTTCGGGGGGACTACGCTGCAATGATTGCATCAACTACCACATCATCCAGTCCCATCGTTTGGGCGCCACGCGCGCGGAGCAGCAAGAAGAGATCAACGTTGCGCTCGTGGTCGACGGAAGCATTGTGATACCTCACCTGCGCCGCGCCTACCAGTTGCTGGAAGAGTTGTATAAGGCTGCATGTTGACGAAGTGCATAAGCCGGGATAGCGGAAACGCCCGTGCAAGCACGCCTCGTGAAGTTCTACAAGTTAGGTTGGCTAGAGAATTGCGTAGACCTTCGTAGTTGAAGAAGCAAAAAGCTTTCGCTAGCGGACCGCCTTTTTGACTTCACCTACGCGCAACCATCCGCCGGATGGCGCGGTGCCGGTCTTTTTCCAGTCGCGCAACTCAGAAAATCCTCGCTCAATTTCCGCAGGACTGAACGCACAATGGCCTTCCTTCTTGACGTATTGCTGAACGAACATGTTGCCGTTTCCGGCTTCGCGGGTGAGCAGTGAATAGCGATTGGGGAATTTGGGAGAAACGAGTGGATCATACGTCGTATGAATGGCCAGCACCGGCTTGTTTAATTTGCCGGTTGGTGTATAGAAGCGCTCCAGGTAATCGAGTGCGGCCCGGTCAGCGGCGTAGCGATGGACGCCATCGTTCAAGGCGTTGTCATCGTCGCTTCCGGTGTAGATGGTCTGGCGATTGTCGAATGGATTTCCTCCCGCGCGCTGTTGCAGGTCTTTCAAAATAAATGTAACAAACACGACGTTATCGGCCAACTCGTCGTTCTTGCGCACATCGACAATCCGGCGGAGACTGGCGGCCGCCGCCGGTTTGCGGCGGAGCAGCGCGAGAATTTTCTTTTTCAAGACATCCGTGGCCTGGTAATCGGCCGGAACCCTGATGGGGGAGGGAAGAGCGTTGGGGAAGTAATAATCGAATATGACACGAAAATCGAAGGCGTGCTGCATCAACGAAGTGCTGGGCCCGAGCGCGCCACAAAGAGCGAGTCCGGCATCGTACGATTGAGGAAATTTTTCGATCATGATGGTGGTGAGCAGTCCACCCATGGATTCGCCAGTGACGTAGACCTCCTGTGGCATTCCGAATCTCTCGATGAAGTACTTGCGCAGCGCCTCGATCTCGGGAATAGCCTGCTCGATGGCCCAGCCGGTTGTGGAGTAACTGGATTGCGCGACGGCGTACCCGGCCTTGGTGAATACCGCCAGATGGTCGTCGAGCGCTTTCTTGCCGTCGAAGGTGACCGGATCTGTGCGATAGCCATGGCAGTAGATGACAAGGCCATGATTCCAGTTATCGGGCACGTCTACTCGGAATTGGGCGCCAGTCAGATCGCCCACCTCCGTTCTGGCTTGCGCAAGTTGTATGGTTGCCAGGATCGCCAGGAGCAGAAGCGCTCGTCTCATGCCACCTCCGGGAGTTGATGTTGGTGCGAAATGTTAGTTTACCCGCGAAGGCGGGAGAACGGTGGGCGGAAAATGGTGAAGAGCTGGCGGGAGACTTTCAGCGCGGAATCAGTGGAAGTTTTCAATGAGCATCAGGTCGCTGCCACGTTGATCGAATTGCGCGTAGAGTAGGTAGCGCTCATCCGGAGAGATCGAGAGGCCACCCCACAGCAACCGATGGAGCGTGATAATCGTGGCCACCTTGCCGGTTGCGAGATTTAGAAACTGAACGGAAGTGCTGCCATCGTTGTTTAGTCGCTCGAAATATATCGCTTTCTTGGCAGGGGTAAATCCAAACCAGTCGATGGATTTCACAAGCTCTATCTCGTGACCCCCTCCGACCGGCATTCCCCAGAGGCTAGACTTATAGAACGTTTTCGTGTAGTAAAGCATCGACCCATCAAGGGATTCAAAAGCGACGTATCCGCCTTTTTGGGTTACTCGGATCGCCTCTCCACCCCTCGCTGGTATTTTCCAAATTTCATTGCCACCGCTTCTCCCAGAGAGGAAGTAAATCCAACGTCCGTCTCGTGAATAGCTGGCCACAGCATCCACAGCTGGATGGTCGGTGAGCCGACGCATGTTCCCACCGTTCGCATCGATCGTATAGACGTCGTATGTGCTCCCAACATTGGAATCAAACACGATTTGCCGGCCGTCGGGCGACCAACGCGGTGCTCCAGTCATCGTTGTTGCCAAATAGGTTAATTGGACCGCATTGGAACCGTCTGCCGAGGCCACCCAAATCTCGCGCGTTCCCGAGCGTGATGAACAAAACACCACTCTCTTACCATCCAGTGAGTACTGTCGGCTATCCTCATCTTGCGTCGAAGAGATGAAGCTGACTGGGTCCGTTGTCCCGCTAAGCCCGGGCAGTTCGAGCCGCCAGATATTCCTCTCTGTCAACGCTCTCACGTAAAACAAGCGGTTCCCCTGACGCGAGATAACCGGGTTTCTGCCCTGAACACCGATAAAACGCGGCTGGGCAGGCTTGCCAGATTTACTTACTGGCATTCGCCATATTTCAGCGCCTTCTTCGGTATAACTACTAGGACCAGAGGAAAAGACGACATCACGTCCATTGCAGTCCAAACTGGGTCCCTGCTCCATTGCTCTCTGAACGTAAGCTGTTTCGGCTCCCCGTCTGGAGAAAGATCCCGGGACAGTGTCAGCAAATAGATTTCGCTTACGGCAACGGTAGAGAAACGATGAAAAACTATTCTTCGGCCGTCGGGAGATACCGCTCGTGAGTCGTCCAATCGGCGAGTGCCGGGCGTGTTCGGTGGGAACGTCACCGCGCGCTTTTCTCCACTATTGACGGATAAAGTGACTATTTGGCCCTGATCGCTCAGTAGCAAGCGTCCTGCTGTCCGGAAACCAGGAAATGCCACCGTACCAACTTCATTAGGATCAAAGGTGCCCGAGACTTCAGTTAGCTTGCGCTCTGGTCCGCCGATCGGTGAAATAAGGAAAACCCCGAGTCTACAAGGGACATCGAGAAGCCTCAGAAAAGCGATCAGCCTGCCATCTGGCGACCAAGCGGGACTGAGTCAAGTGCCGGGTCGGCGGTCAGGCGCACTGCATTTTCTGTCCCAACTAATTTGACATAGATGTCGGAATTATCCTGCTTGGGTCTCGTCCAGGTGAATGCCACCTCATTGCCATCGCGGGAAAGGCTCGGACAGCATTGCCAGCCGGGATAGCTTGTGAGGGGAGCGCGAGCGAAGCGAGCGCGAGCACGACTGTTTACTACTTGATTACGGCGCTCTAAGGGTGTCACTTTCCCTCTTCCCCCCCGCAGTTTGGCCCCTCTTTTCACCCGCCTGTAATATCCAAAAATTCAGCAGCAGGTGCTAGGGGCACCGGTTAGAAGGCGTCAATCCCGGTCACCGACGATCCAATGATGAGGGTATGGATGTCGTGGGTCCCTTCGTAGGTCTTGACCGACTCCAGGTTCATCATGTGGCGCATGATCGGATAGTCATCAGCGATGCCATTGGCGCCCAGGATGTCGCGCGCCAACCGTGCGCATTCCAGGGCCATCCATACGTTATTCTTCTTCGCCATTGAAATGTGCTGGTGCTCTGCCTTGTCGGCATCCTTCAAACGTCCCACCTGCAGAACAAGCAGTTGGCCCTTGGTGATCTCGGTGATCATCCATGCGAGTTTTTCTTGAACCAATTGATGAGATGCGATGGGCTGATCGCGGAACTGCTTTCGCAGCAGGGAATACTGGAGAGCGCAATCGTAGCAGGACATAGCGGCGCCGACGCCGCCCCAGGCGATACCGTAGCGTGCCTGGTTCAAACACATGAGTGGCGACTTCAAGCCGCCGCTATCGGGAAGCAAGTTTGATTCGGGGATGTGCACATCCTGAAGAGACAGGCCGGAAGTAACAGACGCACGCAATGACCACTTGCCGTGAACATCGTCGGCTTTGAAACCGGGGCGGTCAGTCTCAACGATGAAGCCACGGATTTTGTCATTCTCGTTTTCGACCTTGGCCCAGATGATGGCGACATCCGCGATCGTGCCTGAAGTGATCCACATCTTTTCGCCATTGAGGATGTATTCGTTTCCGACCTTGCGGGCGCGGGTGCGCATGCTGCCGGGGTTGGAACCGAAGTCCGGTTCAGTCAGGCCGAAGCAGCCGAGCTTTTCTCCTTTTTGCAGGGCAGGGAGCCACTGCTGTTTTTGTTCTTCGCTGCCGAATGTGTAAATCGGGTACATGACCAGAGCTGATTGCACACTGACAAAGGAACGCACACCACTATCGCCGCGCTCCATTTCCTGCATGACCAGGCCGTACTCGACGTTGGACATGCCGGCGCACCCATATCCTTTGAGGCTGGCGCCGAAGAAACCAAGCTGGGCCATGGGCTTCACCAGTTCACGCGGGAAGCGGCCGGCGCGATTGCACTCTTCGATGATCGGGATGAGATTGTCTTCAATAAACTGTCGGGCGGTATCGCGAACAAGAAGCTCTTCGTCCGAAAGCAGGGCATCGAACTGGATGAAATCCACGCCTCGAAATTTGATAGCTGGCATGAGGGTACTCTTTCTCGCGGCGCACATGCGCCTGCAACGGGCTGAGAGGGACTAAAGAAGGTAACAAAGCGAGGAAGGAGCGTCAAACCGGGGCAGGCGAGCAGGGTAAACGGGAAATGGCGACGGCAAGAAAACATAAACCGCGGAGATCGCAAAGGTTACGCAAAGGACAGCAGAGAAAACGGAGCAGCTACAGTCAACACATCTGCACGAGAAAAAAACGATTACAGGCTTTCACGAAGCTGGGGCATAGGACGGGAGCGAGATCCACGAAGGCGTGACCGGATGTAATACAGTCGCGCAGGAATTCCTGTAAAATTGGTTTTGGCGAGTACAGTCGAGACGTTCCCCGTACCTGTGCGGAACGTCGGCTTTTTCCCCTTGTGAGTGCCGGGGCCAGCCTCCGAGGTTACTCCCAAAATACCAAGTCATGGCGGTAGCATCCGCTCACGGCTGAGTTGCGCAAGGAGAGTACTGTGGCAAAGATCGCAAAGACAGCAGATCGCAAGAAGGTAATGGACACGTCGAAGAGCACGGATTGCCCGAGGTGCGGTAAGCCGACTCGGATCGTTAAGCGGGTGAAAGATCGCGAGCGGGGAGTTCCGGGCGGAATTTTTATTTCGTGCTCAGCGTGCGAGTTCTACGAGAAACTGTAAAGATGTTTATAGCTATGGGGCCGGTTGCGATTCCGCGTAGCGGCCCTTTGTCCTGCCGACAGGTTGATTCCCCTAAGTAGAAGCAGCGCTCATAGTGGGACTCTTACTGAAATCGACTTCGCGCCGCGATTGCCGGCGTTGTCCCTGAGGTTGAGCATTGTATAGAGGCGGCCATCGGAGTCATTCTCCTCACAGCAGGCGCGCAACAAAGTTGTGAATGAGTAGTTGCCGGCTGAGTCCCGGGTCATCTGCCCCGTAGGTTGAATTGGGCCATACTCGTCGATAACGGGTACTCGAGGGTGTTGGCCATCAGCCCTGAGCCGGAATCGGTGACCTTGCCCGAGATCGTGACAGGCACAATTTCGACTGTCCCGTCGGGCGAAGGAGGGACGGAGTCGCCGAGAGTGTGACGGTAGGCGGAGTCTTGTCAGGGAAGATAAGTCGAACAATGTTGCCATTTTGCAGGAGCGCCAGAGATCGCCACATTCGGTGGCTCATTCGAGCATGTGCAGGTGCTACTACTCTCGAATTAGGCGGAGAGAGAACCTATCGGGAGAGGACGGTTCGTTCTGGAAGAAAACTCGGGAATTCCCAGCTCTTTTGATTGGGTCGATGGATCGAAGAAGGCTGCGTGAAATCTCGAGTCCCTCAAGCAATAGGCTATAGCGCGGGCGGTGCTTGAGTAACTGCGCTGATCACGCTTCTTTGTGACCGCTCATCGGATCGGGAATCGTAGTTTGACGGTTAACGCGTGCTTCTACCAATGTGTATCATTACAGCGCACGTCCTGCGTCAGCGAGGTGGACCTGCTTGACGGGAGCACGATTCCTGATCACTGCCATTAGCGTGCTGACCGGAGCAAGCTTCACGGTCCTGGCGGGTTTGAGCATCAGCGTCATAGTGGTTCCGGTTCGCCGCTTTCATGTTACGTCCGTCGTGCTCGCCGCTGTCACGATCTGTCTCGGTTGGATGGCATTCCGGGCCGCAATGGCTGGCTTTACCCACGAAGAGACTGACGAGAGTGTGGTCGCGCCGATGCGCCGAGGCGTGATCGGCGCATTTCTTGGTCTCGTCGTTGTCGTTGCCTTGCTCCTCTTGTTCGGGGCTGATGCCAGCAGCCTTTTGGCGCACTCCTTGCGCAGCTCAAGTTTTACCCCTTTTCGCTTGCTGATTGCCAGTGTGCTGCTGGGTTTTGGGACCGGATTCGTGGCGCGCATTCCTGGCGCGACGGTTACTCGCTCGTAATATTGGCTCGTAACAACAGTTAATCCGCGACAGGCGTAAACTCTGGGTCGGATCGAAGGAGGCACATGGCCAAAGGCTACTGGGTGGTGTTCTATCGGAGCGTTTCAAATCCCTCCGCACTCGCTCAATACGGTGAACCAGACGAAGCCGCCATCCAAGCTGGTGGTGAACGTTTTCTTACCCGCGGCACAGCTGTGGAGGCGTTCGAAGCGGGGATAAAAGAGCGGTCCGTCGTGATCGAATTTGACAGTCCTGCGAAAGCAATGGAAGTTTACAAGAGTCCCGCATATCAATCCGCTTTGAAATTTCTCGAAGGTGCGGTTGAGCGGGACGTGCGCATCCTGGAAGGCGTTTCGTGAATTGGAACGGCGAACAAACCTGATCATCTATTGCAATCCAATTGCGGGCCGGAGTTCGCATTCAATTGCGATGCCCTGTCCTGCCAGCCATTGTTCCCAATTATTGAGGTCAGAACGAGCTATACCGAAGGCGATGTGGATGGCGCCGGCGGCCTCAGTGTCGGGCGTAGCACCTTTCTTGAGCTGCGGAAAACCTGGAAATACGGCGCCGAGGCGTTCTATATCCGCGATCCCGATGGTCATTTGCTGGACGTCGTAACTCCGGGCGTGTGGAGTATCTACTGACGCCACCGCTGAAATAAATGCATCAGTTTCGCGGCTATGGTTAACCGCTGATCTGTCCGAGGATGGCTTTTGCTTCGGCGGCAGGATCGGCCGCATGCGTGATGGGACGTCCGACGACAATGTAACTTGCGCCAGAGGAGATGGCCTCCTCGGGTGTCACCACGCGTGCCTGATCTCCGTGCCCCGTGCCTGCCGGTCGCACGCCCGGAGTGACGATTAAGAATTCGTTTCCCAACTCGTTTCGAAGCTCGGAAGCCTCGCGCGCCGAAGCGATAATGCCCTGGCAACCATTGGCGAGCGCCATCGCTGCTAATCGCAAAACCTGATCCACAACCCCGCCGCGAACTCCCATTTTCTCAAGATCGGAATCGGTGACACTGGTGAGGACGGTGACCGCAAGAATTTTCACCGCAGGGTTAACGTCGCGCGCTGCTTCCACCGCCGAGCGGAGCATGGCGCCACCTCCACTCGCGTGAACACTGAGCATGCTGGCGCCGAGCTTGGTGGCCTCACGTACTGCCGCTCCCACCGTATTTGGGATGTCATGGTATTTCAGGTCAAGGAACACCTTGCGGCCGGAACTCACAAGATCTCGGACCACCTGCGGGCCTTCTGCGGTGAACAGTTGTTTCCCCACCTTGAAGGTATGGACCGACTCGCCCAGCGTAGCGACAATTCTCCGTGCATCAGCTGAAGAGGAAACATCCAGCGCAACGATGAGGCGGTCGCGCGCGTCACGCATGGTCTGAACGGGCCAATATTGCAGAGCGCTTGATCCTTCCTGCACTTGCCTGATCCTGGGGGGAGATCCTCTCCAGATATAGCACCTTGGGGAAAAAGGAACAATTGCAATGTTTGGGCCATATCTGGAGGGAACTTGGCAGGCTTAGGGCAGGCTGGTGGCGGGTGTTGCCATGGCAACGGTCTGCGTTGGCACCAGGTCCAGGCGGACGCGTTGAATGCCGCGGCCCTTCATCTGAATGGCTCGGGCAGCATTGTAAGAAAGGTCGATGATACGACCGTCCACCACCGGTCCGCGGTCGTTAATTCTGACCACAACCGATCTCCCATTGCGAAGGTTCGTCACCTTCACGAAGGTACCCAGCGGCAGTGTGGGGTGGGCCGCCGTGAGATCGTGCATGTCGTAAGGCTCGCCGCTAGCCGTCGGCTTGCCGACGAAGTATTGGCCATACCAGGAAGCTAGCCCTACCTGGTAGGGCTTGGTACGGTGTCTTTTGGGCTGAACAACCACCCAAACCGGATTCGGAGCGCGTGCGATTTTTCGGGTACTGCCGGCTTCCGAGCTGTTTGGTCCCCCAGCGGCTCCGGCTCCCAGGCTGGCGACACATAACAGCACCGCCAGTCCGTAAGCTAAGCGTCGTCGCATTTAGTCACCTCGCATCTCTAAAGTCGTCCTCCCCTACCCGTCGAACCAAGATTCGTAGATGCTAGCTAGGTGCCAAAGGTGTGTCAACCAAAAAGGACGGTAGCTGCTTAACGAATTAGTAATTAACGAATCGCTTAACTGGCATAATTTACATGGTTTTGCAGGAACCGCCACGAGAGATAAAGGACTTATCTATGTACTGATTAGTAATAGTACGGATGAGCGGTTACCGAGAAATTTTTTCTCGTCCTTTGTCTTGAATACCTTGCGGGGCGATCCTGAGTACCTCCTGTTGATTCAATAACTTAGGTTGAGTGTTATAGCTGCCCGTTGTTCCCAAGCCCTGAAGTCAGTAACCCGCGTAGGGGAAGCAGCCGGGATACGGCTCTGATTTGAAAGTTGGGGAAGAGCAGTGCCCGAAGGCCTCCGTCCGATACGAAGCTCTTGCTTCGTAGTGTCTTAGCTCCCCTAACCTGTCGTAGGAGAGAACTCAGTGCGCAAAATACTGCCGTTCCAGCCATAACTGAATCGTGCGCCGCAGTTTGGCAGGAACTTCCAGAAAGCGAATGCCGGCGTTTCCGCTCTTGTCAGTCCATGCCAGTTG
>Ga0126384_10002556_pt1 | contig 11026 bp, 6 predicted proteins | sample PanSoiMetPlot_36_FD_92543 | JGI IMG/M metagenome (GOLD analysis project Ga0126384, IMG submission 92543) | Tropical forest soil microbial communities from Panama - MetaG Plot_36 | ecosystem: Environmental > Terrestrial > Soil > Tropical forest > Bulk soil | place: Panama | collected 2016-02-17 | reverse complement strand
CGCCAGATCGCCTTTCCGGCGCGCGGCGCACCATCGAGATTCATCCGCTGAAAGCTCATCTCGAAGGGGATGCCCTCGCGGAGGAAGCCCGCGTTCAGCTCGATCTTGGCTTCAACGGAAGAGAAACCGAGGCGGAAGCCCTTGCTCGCCGACCGCGTTTCGCCGCCTTCGTCGGTCACGTCCGCCGTGACCAAATAGTGGAAGCTCAAATCCTTCGCCGTCTTCGCGAGCCGCTCGTCGGCCTCGGGCGTGAAGGTGAAGCGAAACGTTCCATCGTCCGCAAGCTGGGTGGAGCCGGTCGCGATCACTTGCGGCGGCTGAACGCGCGGAAAGTCCAGCCCAAAACCCCACCACCACGGGAACATCGGCTGGCGCGTCACCCGCCATCGCACCGAGCCCGTCCCGACGGGGAGCCCAAAGTAGTACTTCGCCTCTCCCACCAACGTCGCCGGCTTGTTGAGGCGCATCGGGCTGTCGGGATCCTTGAAGCTCGCCTCGAACGTGGGTCGCTTGTATTCCTCGACTCGAATCGTGGTGCTGCCCAGAGCGGGGCCGGACGAAATTCGCCACATCCCGAGCACCCTTCCCGAGGGAATCAGGAATTCCCCCGCCGCGGAACCGAACTCGTTGGTGGTTGCCGGCTTGGTCTCGACCGCGGTTCCGTTGGCATCGACCAGCGACACGCTCAGCGTTTCGTTCTGCAGCACATGGTAGCGCGCTCCGTTCCGCCCGCCCGCGTAGGCCACCACTTTCCAGAGCACCTTCTGCAGCGGTCGGTAGATGCTGCGATCGGTGTAGATCAACGCCGCCGTCGCACTCCGTGGAGGCGGACGCCAAAGCAGTCGCGTTCCGTTGGTTTCGATCGCTTGCTGGTCCCCTTTTTTGGCGTGGACGAAAAATGTGTCCTGCGGCCTCTGGCTGTCCGGCTGAAATGTCGCTGAGCCGTGCTCGTCGGTGAGCTTCGCCTGGATTCGCTGGTGCCCGCGTTGCCAATCCAGTCGGATCAGCGCAACCTCGGCTCCCTGCACGGGTTGCCCGGTCTCCCCCGCGACCACCGTGGCTGCGATGGAGTCTTCGCGCGCCCGGGTGAGCAGCACCAAGTCGGAAATCACCATGCTGACGGCCATCACGCGGCTCTTGGAGAAGCTCCAGCTCGGGTCCGCCGTCGCGGCGATGAGGTAGAAGCCGGGCTTCGACACTTTCGGCACCGCGAACGTCCGGTGCATCTGAAAGTCGTTGGTGGCGGGAAGCTCCACCGTCCAGCGGCTCATCGGCGTGTCCGAGCGGACCAAGCGCTCGACCTCTTCTTGGCTCGGCAGGAAGCTGTAGCCTCTGGCCTTGGCGATCCTCGTCTCGAGATCCAACGGATAGGCGGCGAAATACAATTGGGAGAGATTGCGATGCGAGATCTGAATCGATCGCTTTCCCGGCCCGTCGCTGGCCATCGCCTCGAGGGAGAAATCCGGGGCTTCGATCGACTTTTGAATGTTGAGGCAACGCTGGCCGCCAATCGATTGCGGATAGGCCCGCACGCCCGCGGCGGCGATCTCGCGAGCTTGGACCCAGTCGCCGGAGTCGCGCACCAGCTCGGCTAAAAGAGCCTGGCCCATCGACCACCACGGCACCGGCCGAAACGCTGAAAGGCGCTTCTCCAGATCCTCGCGTATCAGTTTCCGGTCGGCGCCCTCGGTGAAGCTCGCGCTCAGCCGCCGCACCCGTTCGAGCCGGGCCTCGAAGCCCGCCTGCGGTTCGTTGCGTTCGGCGTGCCACGCCTCGAGATCGTCGAGCAAGGCGCCGATTCGAATCAGTGGGTGGACCGCCGGATCCGCGAGGTGGATTTGCCGCGACTGCGCGGGACTGCCGCGGATCAGCTCAGGCAGCGGCAGGCGAAAAATCTCGTTCGACTGTTCGGGACGCCAACCCGAGGTGTCGACCAGAAACTGCACCCAAAGGTAGGTGATGCCATCGCGCAGGCTGTCGCGGATACCGGGGGGGTAATCGTTTACCGTGAGGTACTCAGCGAACGCCTTCAGCGGCGTCTTGCCGAGCTCGGCTCTTCGATTCCAGAGCGTTTCGAAGGTGCGATTGGCCTCGGTGTAGATCTGCTCCATCGTCCAGGCCTTCAGATCCACGGGGCCTCGGCTCTCCACCTTCTCGCGCTGGCGGATTTCCCAGGAGTAGGCGTTCGCGTAGGTAATCAGCGACTGCGCATAAAACAGGCTCAGCGCCGCGTTCGGGACCGCGCCCTTGGGCCAGGGTTGTTCCCGCAGGAAGCGGACCGCGGTCTCGTACCCATGCAACCCGGTTTCCAGCTGGACGACCTTGATCAGCGCTCGCGCCCACTCGTCCTCGTCACCGCTGCTGCGCGCCGCGGAAAGCCTGGCCTGGGCACCGTCCAGCGCGGCGCTATACTTTTGCTCTGAAATCAGCCGCTCAATTTCCTTCCAGCTCGGTGCCTTGGCCATCGCAGTGGGCTTAGCGTTGGTGGATGCCTGCGACAGGGCATATGCGACCAGCCCGGCAAGGACAATTGCGAGAGAGAGGGTTCGCGACATCACGAGTTAAACGTCCGCCGCCGCGGAATGGTCTGCCGAGCTTATCCCAGGCCAAACCCCGCTTACCCCTTGAGAATCTCCTGGCTGGTTCTCACGCGATGCGCAGGCGCGCCTACACCGCGGGCATCGGAAGAGATCCCTCCACCTCGAACTCGGAGCGCCTGAAGCAGAACGTCGGTACGGAGAACTGGGAAACGTTTTTCCGCGCGAACTCGACTTTTTTCAGATCCGCACGGCAGATCCAGGTTTGAAACGCGCTCGGCTTCGACTGGGCGAACGCTTTCGGGGTGAAGATCCCGAGATTGCTTCCGCCTTCGAGGTCGCGAGCCGAGCGGTAGCGAAACACCTCCACGCCGTCTCGCCTCATCTCGCGCCCTAGGAGCTGGCTGTCCTGGTAGCGGATCTTGGAGGAGATCCGCGACTCGAAGGCATCGAACGGATGCACCGTCAAGTCGACGCCGCTCCTGGAGTCGACAGCGGCGGTGAACGCCGTCTGCTCCAGCGTGATCGGCGCCAAGTTGGCGGTGGTCCCGCTGAAGAACACGAAACGGTAGTACGCCTTCTCGGCAAACACCGCTCTCAGCGAGTCGGCCCCGTACCAGATCCCCGGTTCCGCTCGAGTTCCGAATCGCGATCCATGCGGCAACGGTGGATAGCGAAAGGGCGTGAACAGCAGGTAGTGAAGTCGGGGCCGCCGAAGCTGCTTCGGAAGCAAAGGCTTCTGCAGGTCAATGACCTCCTCCAGAATCCTCTGCTCTTCCAACGAGCTGACGAGCTTGAGCGTCGCGGCCACGTGCTGGGCCTCGACAACTCGCCACGGCTTGGCTCGGAGGGAGCGGAGGTTAGAGGTTGCCCCGCATTGCGTCCAAATACTCGCCGACATGCACCAGCCCTGGTACCGACTCCACCAGCCGCGCCGGAACTCCCCCGAGGTGAAGATTCTCGGAGTGGAACCAGGCCCGGCTCTTTTCGGCGCTTCCGCCGACCACTGCGTCCAGGCTGCGAAAAACTCGCAGGAAGAGAACCGCGAGCTCGCCTTCTTTGCTGTCCGGCTGCACCTGCCGCAAACCCTTGGCGATCCGCGACAGTGACGCCTCGCTCAGGCCAAGGATCTTCGCCAGATGCTTCTGCGAGACCCCGAGCAAATCTGCCGCCCGCAACACCGCCCGGGTCAGCACCCTTGCCGCCTCAAGCTGCGACGACCGCTGTAGTTCCACCTGCGTCATTTCATTTGGAATAGTACAGACTAACTATTCATAATGCAAGTATCCGTTGGCAAAGCTAGTGTGCTTGTCCAGATTCTTCGAAGCGCCCGGTCAAATCTTGTCGCGAGACAAGATTTCGTAGAAATCTCAGTTGATTCAAGTGGTTTGACTTGCAACATCGCTAAAATCGGTTCACCCGCCCGGCACCGTCTCGGTGGATTGGGACGGGAATTCGACGCCTTCCGAACCTTCCGGCGGCTCCTTCGAAGCGGCCCGGGATGACCGTCTTGCAGCTTGGACATCGGCCCGTCGGGATCTCGAAGTTCAGGATCTCGTACCAGTCCCTGACGATCAGAGACCGTCCGCAGTTTGGACAATACGTGGTGTCACCGTCCAAATCGTGGACGTTTCCGGTGTACACGTAATGGAGTCCGCACCTTCGGGCGATGTCTCGCGCGCGGCGCAGTGTTGTTGCCGGCGTGGACGGCACGTTCATCATCTTGAAATCCGGATGGAAGGCCGTGAAGTGGACCGGGACGTCTGGCCCTAGCGACTTCATCACCCACTCGCTCAGTTGCGAAACTTCTGAATCCGAGTCGTTGAATCCGGGAATCAGCAGCGTGGTGATTTCGAGCCAGACGGAAGTCTCGCGGTGGAGATACTCGAGCGTCTCCAGCACCGGCTGCAGGTGTGAAAACGTGATCCGCTCGTAGAAGTTCTCGGTGAACGCCTTGAGGTCCACGTTGGCGGCATCCATTTTGGCGTAGAAGTCGGCTCGAGGTTCCGCCCGCATGTAACCGGCGGTGACCGCGACCGTGCGGATGCCAAGGGCCTGACAAGCGTCGGCCACGTCCATCGCGTACTCCGCGAAGATGACCGGGTCGTTGTAAGTGAAGGCGACGCTGCGGCAGCCGCGGGCGCGAGCCTCCTCCGCAATCGCTTCGGGGCTCGCTTCGTCCGAAAGTCGGTCGATCTCGCGCGATTTGGAGATGTCCCAGTTCTGGCAAAAACGGCAGCCAAGGTTGCACCCGGCGGTGCCGAAGGAGAGCACGCTCGAACCCGGGAGGAAGTGGTGAAGCGGCTTCTTCTCGATCGGGTCCACGCAGAACCCGGAAGAGCGGCCATAGGTGGTCAGCACCATCCGGTCGTCGAGTCGCTGGCGAACGAAGCAGAAACCGCGCTGCCCTTCCTGCAACTTGCAGTCGCGCGGACACAGGTCGCACTGGATTCTCCCGTCTTCGAGCCAGTGCCACCAACGCCCTGGGTAGGCTTCCATCTTACTATTCATAAAAGGCAATTGAGGCGTAGCCCACGACCTCGTCGCGAGATCCCGCCGTGTCTCCGGAATTGCGGATGTCCAGCAGCTTCGGCTGAAGGCGATGCTTCGCGGCGGCAAGGAGTAAGCCGTTGATCGCCCGCGCTCCGCAGGCCTGCTCGTCGGCGAGCGGTGGTCCCAGCGCAAGAATCTGGTCGGCAGTGCGCCGGTCCAGGTCCACCGCGTCCTCGTACGGCAGGTAGTGCGACAAATCCGAGCTCACCAAGATGACCGTCGCAGCGTCACCCCAGGCTGCGTCCATGGCCAAGGCGACGTCTTTCGCCGGCGCCCGACCGACGACCAGCGGAACGATCCGAAAGTCGCGCAGGATGCATTGGAGAAAGGGCAGATGCACCTCGAGCGAATGTTCTCGCGCATGCGCAGCCGAGTTTCGGCCGATCCCCAGGGCTTTCGCCAGCTGGTCAGCCAACTCGGCGTCAATGGGCACGCTCCCGAGCGGAGTCCCGAACGCCTCGGCCTCGGGGAGGGCCAGGCCACGGAGCGGAACAAAGTGCGCCGGTCCAAACAAGACGATTTGCCTCAAGCTCCCGCCCCTGAGCTGCGCATAGCCGTGGGCAGCGACGATTCCCGAATAGACGTACCCGGCGTGCGGAACGATCAGGGCCTTGGGCGCTCTGGCATCAGCTCCGACATCGACTTGGGACAAGAATCGATCGACATCGGCCGACAGACGCGCCGGCATACCGGGATAGAAACTTCCCGCAACCGCTGGAGGACGAACCGCCATCACCTTCTTTTTACGCCTGCCACCGGGTTGTTCAACTGGCGGCTCAGACGAGTCGCTTCAGGAGTGGCCGAACATCCCCAGCGCTCCGTCGGCGATTCGACGCAAGCCGTCGAAATAGATCCCGAATACGACGACGCCCAGCACCAGAACTCCCAGGAGCACATTGTAGGAGCGCGGCACCGGGATGACCTCGTCGCTGCTGGGCTTGTCCAGAAACATCGCTCGAACGATCCGGGCGTAATAGTAGAGCGACACGGCGCTGTTGAGGACCCCGATGATCGCCAAGGCAATCTGCCAGCCGCCCCCGCGGTCGATCAGCGCTTTGAAGAGGTGAAACTTGCCCACGAAGCCGGCGAGCGGCGGAAGCCCGGTCAAGCTGAACAGGAAGATCGCGAACGAGACGGCCGCGAACGGAGCCCGCGACGACAGCCCGCGGTATTCGAAAATGGATTCCGAACCCGCGAGTCTACCCACGATGCCGACCACCAAGAACGCGCCCAGGTTCATGAACAGATAGACCATCAAATAAATGGCCACCGAGGCGCTGCCGGTCGCCGAAGCCGCGGCCAAGCCCATCAGCAGATAGCCGGCATGCGCGATCGAGCTGTAAGCGAGCATTCGTTTTAAATTGGTCTGGTTGAGGGCCGCCAAATTCCCGAGGGTCATCGTCGCCGCGGAGATGACCCCAACCACCACCGGCCATGGGATGTCCGAGACCACGGTGGCCAGGTCATTGCCACCGCTTTCGCTCATTGCCCCGTAGAGAATGCGCACCGCGAGCGCGAAGCCAGCCGCCTTGGGACCGACCGAGAGAAACGCGGTGAACGGAGTCGGTGCGCCCTCGTACACGTCGGGGCACCACATGTGCCACGGCACGCTGGCGATCTTGTAACCGACTCCGGAGAGGACCAGGACCACCGCCAACACCATCGCCAGCTGCCCCGCGCCCACCTGCCCAGACTCGAGTCCAATCATGAAGATCCGCTCGCCGTATTGCCGAAGTTGCGGACCCACCATGGCGAGGTTGGTCGAGCCGAGTAGCCCGAAAAGGTAGCTCATTCCGAAGAGCATCATTCCCGAGGCAACTCCTCCGTAGACCACGTACTTCAAGGCGGCTTCAGAGGACTTGCGATCGTGTTTTTTGAACCCGGCGAGCGCGTAGGAGACCAGCGAGACCAGCTCAACCCCGATGACGATCATCAGCATGTCGCTCGAGGACGACATCAGCGAGAGCCCGACGGTGATCGACAGCAGCAAGGCGCAGTACTCGCCCATCCGCTCGGAGGAGATCTCCAACGAAGGCGCCGCCATCCAGATCGCCAGTGCCGAGACCACCCAAGAGAGGTACTTGAAGAGGATCGCCCAGGGATCGATGACCATCAGGCCGTAGAACAGTCCCACCGGGCGCTGCATCGGCGTGAACCACCGTCCATCGACCGAGTACGGATGCATCGACGCGTAGTAGGTGGCGATCGCCGCGGCAGCCAGGAAGGCGATCGAGCTCACCGCGATCACTGCGATCCGTCGCTTCGACGACTGGAGGAATAGGTCGATCACGAAGATCGCCATCGCTCCCACCGTGAGAATCGTCTCCGGCAGGAAGTACGGCATGCTCTGCGCGTTGTTCAGGACCGTGAGGCTGTTCATTTCCGCTCCAGAGCTCCGCTCTAGACTCCTTTGATGCTGCGAAGGAGCGCGAACAAATCGGTGTTGATCAGCCGCAGCATCACGTTGGGATAGAAGCCGAACAAGATCGCCAGCGCTCCCAGCGGATAGAGGGTGAGGCGCTCGCGCCAGTTCAGATCCGGCAGGTGGGAATACTTGGGATTGAGGCCGCCCAAGAACATCCGCTGGATCGTCCACAGATAGTAGGCGGCGGTAATTACCACCGCGGTCGCCGAGATCACCGTCTGCCATGGAAGGGTGGCGAAAGAGCCGGTGAGCACCAGGAACTCGGAAACGAAACCCGCCAACCCCGGCAAGCCGAGCGATGCGAAGAACGCCAAGCCCATCAACGCCGTGTATTCGGGCACCACCTTCGCGATTCCGCCGAATCCGGCGATTTCGCGGTGGTGTGTCCGGTCGTAGATCACTCCGACGATCAAGAAGAGCATCGGGCTGATGATTCCATGGGTGAACAGATTGAGCACCGCGCCGGACATTCCGGCCTCGGTCATCGACGCCATTCCCAGGAGGCTGAAGCCCATGTGTGAGACCGAGGAATACGCGATCAGCTTCTTCAGATCGGTCTGCGCAAGACAAACCATGGCGGCGTACACGATGTTGATCACCGCGAAGATCGAAACTGCGTCGGCAAACGCCGCGGTCGCTCCTGGGAGCATCGCCCAGTTCATCCGCAGCATGCCGTAGATCCCCATCTTGAGCAGGATTCCTGCGAGGATCACCGAGATCGGAGTGGGAGCCTCGACGTGGGCGTCCGGCAGCCAGGTGTGAAACGGCACCATCGGCACCTTCACCGCGAACGCGATGAACATGAAGATCCAGATCAGCTTGGCGAAGGTGAATCCTCCCAGAATTGGGCCCACCAGATCGAAAAAGCCCGCCTGGCCCAACTTGGCCATCGCGAGCATGTTGAAGGTGCGAGCCACGATGCGGCCGTCGCTCAGCTGATAGCCCCAAGCGAGGCCGTCGCCTCCGCGGTGCAGCACTCCGGAGCTCACCAGGCGGCGGAACGCTTCGTGGTTGGTGGTCGCCAACCGCTGCAGCGTTTCCAGATCCCCGGTGCGGTAGTACATCGCGATGATCGCCAACAGCAGCAGCACTGATCCGGCCAGGGTGTAGAGGAAGAACTTGATCGCCGCGTACTCCTTGCGCGGCCCACCCCAGATGCCGATCAAGAAGTACATCGGCAGGAGCATCACTTCCCAAAAGACGAAGAACAAGAACATGTCCAGCGCCGCGAAGGTGCCCGACATGCCGGTCTGCAGGATCAGCAGCATCGTCATGTAACCCGGCACCTTGACCATCGAAAAATGCGGGTGCGCCGGATCGTGATGCTCCTCCCTACCCGCCCACCAGGGCATCGAGGCGATGGTGGCGATGAAGGAGATCAGGGTGGACAGGATCACCAGCGACACGCTGATGCCATCGACCCCGACGAAGTATTCAATGTTGAGGCTGGGGATCCAGATCGCCCGCTCCATGAACTGGATCTTCCCCTCGGCCCTTCCATCGTAGGCGAGCCACAAGTAGATGCCGATCGCGCAAGCGATCGCCGAAGCCACCAGCGCGATCCAGCGCGACAGTTGATCCCGCTGCTGCTTGCGCATCGGGAATGCGAGCGAAACGCCGATCAGCCCCGCGCCTATCGCCGGGATGAAAATCAGAAGGCTGAGCAAATTGTTCATCGTCTGTTCTCGGTTTCCATCAACGAACCAGGTAATTGATGCCGATCAGCACCAACGCGCCGGCGACCGCGGCATAGAGATACGTTTGAATTCTTCCGTTCTGGAGACGGCGAAGCCGGTTGCCGACTTTGATCACGCCATCGGCGAGCGAATTGACGGCTCCGTCCACCAGGTACTGGTCCGCCGCTCCTTGGATGTTGCAGATGAAGCGGCCAACAGCCGCCACGCCGTTCACCGCACCGTCGATCGCCCGATTGTCGAAGACTGCCAAGGCTCGCGAGAGGACGCGCACCGGGCGCAGAATCGTCGCCTCGTACAGCTCGTCGACGTAATACTTGTTGTAGACCACGCGGTAAACCTTCGGGAACGCTGCCGCCAACTTCTGGGGAACGGTGCTGCGAGCGTCCTTGTAGAACGTTCGCGCGATGTACCAACCCAAGAAAGCCACGCCAATCGACGCGAAGATCAGGATCCATTCCCAACTCACCCCAGACTCCGCGGTTCGCCTTTCCACCAGCTCGAGCGAGGGAGCCAACGTCGGCTCCAGAAAACGCTCCAGAGCTGGAATTTTGAGCGCCTCGATTCCGAGCAGGTTGCCCAGCGGCGCCCAGAAACCGAGCACAATCGTTGCTGCACAACCGATGGCCAGGGTGACCAGGACATAGGTCATGGTCCGCGGTGACTCGTGCGGTATCCCTCCGTGTCCGTGGGCGCCTTCGGCCTTGTGGTCCGGATGGTCGGCGTGCCTTGCCTTACCTCCGGCGTGAGGATCGGGTCCGCCGCTGTCCGGATGCGGGTCGGGAGGCTCGGAGATAGCGCTCATCGACGCGCTGTGAGCGAAGGCGGCGGCGTGCACCGCCCCGGCCGAGTGCGTCGCCAAAGCCGGTGCCGCGTGGACGCCGCCATGCCCTCCCGCGCCGCGGTATTCGCCGCTGAAAGTCATGTAGTAACTGCGCCACATGTAGAAGCTGGTTCCACACGCGGTGAGCCAACCGATGAACCAGATCAGCCGGCCCAGATTCGGATCGAGTAGATTGTGGCCCGAGTCGAAGGCCCTCCAGAGGATCTCGTCTTTGGAGAAGAAGCCGTTGGCAATCGGAAAACCGGAGATCGCAATGCAGGCGTAGAGGTAGGTCTTCTCGGTCAACGGCAGGTAGCGCTTGAGGCCACCCATCCTCCGCATGTCCTGCTCGTGGTGGCAGCCGAGGATCACCGAGCCAGAGCCCAAGAACAGGCATGCCTTGAAGAAGGCGTGCGTGAGCAGGTGGTAAGCACCGGCCCAGAAGGCGCCGACTCCAACTCCGATAAACATGAAGCCTAGCTGCGAGACCGTGGAGTACGCCAGCACTTTCTTGATGTCGTTCTGGACGAAGCCGATGCTCGCCGCGAACATCGCGGTGGCCGCGCCGGTGAGGGCAATCACCGTCATCACCGCTGGCGAAAGCGCAAACAGAAAATTGAGCCGCGCCACCATGTAAACGCCCGCGGTCACCATGGTGGCCGCGTGGATCAACGCGGAGACCGGCGTCGGTCCTGCCATCGCGTCCGGAAGCCAGACGTAGAGCGGAATCTGCGCCGACTTCGCGGTCGCCCCCCAAAACAAAAGAATGCCGGCGAGCACCAGCAGCGGCATGCCGAAGAAGCTCATCCCCAGCAGCCGGTCTTTCACTCCCGTCCCCTCCAGCGCCAGCTGATCGCGAAGCTCGCGGAAGGTCAGCGTCGGGCCCACCCGAATGCCGTCCTTGGACGCGGCCGCTTGGGGGTTCGTTTCGTAGACATCCCATGTAGGCGCAGGCAGCGCCGGGCTCAGCTCGGGATCGCGCTCGTAAAAGGTT
>Ga0126384_10002555_pt1 | contig 11029 bp, 14 predicted proteins | sample PanSoiMetPlot_36_FD_92543 | JGI IMG/M metagenome (GOLD analysis project Ga0126384, IMG submission 92543) | Tropical forest soil microbial communities from Panama - MetaG Plot_36 | ecosystem: Environmental > Terrestrial > Soil > Tropical forest > Bulk soil | place: Panama | collected 2016-02-17 | reverse complement strand
GGCCACGGCCCTGCCCGGGCTGATCCTGGTCACGACGTGGATGTTCGCCGGCTTCAACATGGTCGTGCTGCTCGCCGCCATCCACGCCATTCCCGCCGAGTATCTGGAAGCTGCGACAGTGGACGGTGCCGCCGGCTGGCGGCGGTTGCTCCACATCATCGTGCCCCTGCTCAGACCGACGATCGTCAACCTGGCCATCCTGGACTTCATCGGCAAGATGAAGCAATTCGCGCTGGTGTGGGTCATGACGCGGGGCGGCCCGATGTGGGGCACCGAGACGGTCGCGACCTACGTGGTCAAGCGAGCGTTCGAGTGGAAGACCCTCGACCTCGGCTACCCCTCGGCCATCGCCGTGATCTGGTTCGTCATCATCTTCGGGCTGTCGTTGCTGCTGACCCGCGTGCTGCAGCGGCGCGAGGCGCTGGAGTTCTGAGCGTGCGCCGCCGTGTCGGCCGCCTTATTCTGATATTGCCCGTCCTGGCCTACACCGTGTTTTCGGCCGGGCCGTATCTCTGGACGGCGCTGATGTCCCTGCGCACCACCGACGAGATCTACCGGAGCCACTACGGGCTGCCGATTCCCGCGCACTGGGACAAGTACGCCCGGGCCTGGAACGAGTTCGGCTATGCGACATACTTCAAGAACAGCACGATCGTGTCGGTGGCGTCCGTGCTCCTGGTCACGGTCATCGGCGCCATGGCCGGCTTCGCCTTCGCCCGCCGCCGCTATCGCTTCCCGCTGCGCGAGCCGCTGTTCCTCCTGATCTTCCTCTCGGTGATGTTCCCGCCCCAGATCATGCTCCTCGCACTCTTCCAGATCCTGGTCCAGTACCGGCTCTTCAACTCGCTGACCGGCCTGGTCCTCGTCTACACGGTGACCGAGCTCCCGCTGACGATCTATCTCCTGCGCGCGTTCTTCGCCCAGATCCCGACCGACCTCGAGGAGGCCGCGCGCATCGACGGGTGCGGCGACTGGGCGACGTTCTGGCGCGTGATGTTCCCGATGGCGCTGCCCGCCGTGGCCACGACGGTGATCCTGAATTTCATCTACTTTTGGAACGAATTCCTCTACGCGGTGGTCTTCATCACCCAGCAGAAGATCCGCACGTTGCCGCTGGCCATCCAGTTCCTCGTCTCCGATCAGTACCAGGATGTCGGCATGCTGGCCACGGGGCTCATGATCGCCACGCTGCCGGTCCTGGTCCTCTACCTGTTCCTGTCGGAGTGGTTCGTCAGAGGCATGACGGCGGGCGCGGTCAAGGGCTGACGATTTCCATGCTCGTGACGAGATGGTCACGCATCTGGTAAACGTGGTGGACGATCTGGTCGGACATGATGCGTCCGGCAAGATCGCGGACGATCTGGTGAACCTCCACGACGATACCCCCGGATGGGTCGACCTCGAAGCGCAGTGGCTCGACCCGGGGATCGATGAGCGCCCACTGCCGCCTCCAGTAGTCACGCACCTCGCGATGACCATGGACGTATCCGCCCTCCATCCCATTGGACCAGTCGACGTCGGGATGCATGGTCGCGAGCGCGCCGTCGACGTCGCGGGCATTGAACGCGTCGTAGGCGGCTCTGAGCACGTCGCGATCCGTGAGCGTCGCTCGGTCCGTCATACTTCCCGAGCGTTGTAGATCGGGCCACCGGCATCGCGGTAGGCCCGGATGACGCTCGCCGCCTCGGCACGCATCACGTCGCGCACGGCCGTGATACCGCGCTCGGCCAGGTACGCGTACGACTCGGCGAAGACGGGACCTTCGTCGAACCCGACCGCGATGGCATCCTCGCGGGCGGCGGCCATCACCACGCGGCTGACCCCGCTGTAGAGCGTCACCCCCAGGCACATCGCACACGGCTCACAGCTGGTGAACAGCTCGTGGGCAGGCAAGGCCGGTGGCCCGAGGGTGAACGACCGCACGCGCTGCTGGGCGAGCATGATGGCGACCACCTCGGCGTGCAGGACACAGTTCTGCAGTCGGGTCACGCTGTTGACGCCGGCCGCCACCAGGCGGCCCGAGGGGATCTCGAAGATCGCGGCGCCGAAGGGGCCGCCGGTGCCGTGAGCGACGTTTTCACGCGCCAGGCGGATGACGAGCGCCATCTTGTCGGCGTCGGCGCCATACGCCTGGCCAGGACTCACGGCCGCGTCCATCCATGACGGTACGTCGATCACCAGCATGGGACGCGACGCGGGCGCATCGCCGGTCTTCACCAGGCCCGTCGGCTCTCTGCGTCCGACGCCGCGCGACGAGTCGCTACTCGAGATCCAGGTGGTCGCGCCGAGGTCCGACTGTGCGCATGGTCTCGAAACCGTCGGCCGTCATGTCGCAATACAGCTCGACGCGGTTGCCGTCGGGATCCGGGAAATACACGCTCCGGGTCACGTTGTGCTCGACCGTGGACTCCACCGGCACGCCGATCGCCTTCAGCTCCTGGTAGGCGGCCCGGAGCTCCTCGAAGCTCCCGAGTTGCCACGCCATGTGGTGCAAGCCGGGTTGTGTCGGGCCAGGGGTCTCGCCGGACGCGAGCTGGAAGAGGGCCAGGTCATGATGTTCCTTGCCGAAGCTCAGGAACACCGTGCCCCGCTCGAGGTCCTCGTGGGCCACCTTCAGCCCGAGCGTCCGGGTGTAAAAATCCCTCGACTTCCCAGCATTGCGGACCTTCAGCACGACATGACCGAGTTTCCGTGCCTGAATCATGGTGACCCTCCTGCCGGCCAGGACGTCGGTCCGACACTCTCTACCGCATACGATAGCTCATCCACCGCCCGAGCGAGGCCGGCGCCTATTGCATGTATTTGACCTCGCAACGGTACGTCTTGTAGTCCCCGACGAAAAATGGCTGGAGGGCGGGCGCGAACTCCTGGCGGTACAGGCTGCTCTGCTCGTACGCCTTCATATCGGCCGTGCTTTCCCACAAGCTCACCGCGAACCCGGTGTCCTTGTCCTCGGCGTCTTGCAGCAGCCACCGTCCGCGCAGACCTTTGACGTGGCGGCCCTTGGCGACCACCGTCGCGTTGTAGGCTTTTTCGAACTCGTTCCACGAGCCGGCTCGAAGTTTTCCCCAGGTCATCCGCATGATCATGTTCCTTCCTCCTGCCGGGTAGCCGGCGTGGCTACCCTCTCCGAGCTTGGACCGGTGTGGGCGAAGCACCGGGCAGTCATATCATTGTCTCAGCTTTGTCGCGCCGGCTGAATTCCTGCGCGGTCTCCGCTCTCGGCAGCGATCCGATCGTGGATATAGCGTGAGAAGTAGCCCTCATAGCGGCGTTGAAGCTCGCGCAGGCCCCAGTCACTCCCACTGATGATCGTCCGGCATTCCCGTGCGCCGCACGAGCACGCCATCCGCTCGGCCGGATCAGCGTCGATCATCGCGTAGTCGATCGTCAACTCGGCGCCCGTCGGGATATCGCGCATCGCGACGAACGTGATCTGACCTCGAACCCCGACGTTCGGATTGCACGAGTGATTGAGGCAGAGAATGTTCGCTTCCACCTCCTCGGCGCTGCGGGGCGCAATATACAGACCATCTTCTATTTGAATCTCGGCGGGCGACACCTCATCTCGGACGAGCGCGAAGGAGGCGAAGTCCATGATCGCCCCGCCCTTGACTGCGATGATCTCACCCGCGGCGATCGCCTCACGTGCGAAGAGCCCTCGGCCATGGATCGGGCTGGCCCGCTTCTCGGTCTTGGGACTGAACCAGCTACTCATGGACGTACCCCTGGCGAGCGTCCACGCGGCTCGCCCCTCACAGCCGCGGAGCGATTCTCTCGGCGGCCTCACTCGAGGCCATGACCGGATGCACCTCGAAATCGACGAGATCGCTCCAGTTGGCGATCCACTCATCCAGGAGCGCCCGATCGTCCGTCTCCATGAGCTGATAGCAGCGCTCGAGCTTGTGGTCGACCCAGCTCGAGAGGTAGGTGAGGCCCTCGGGCGCGAGGCGTCCACGCTCTCGAAAGCGCCGGTAGACGGGCACCGCATCTCCGTTCCTGAAGCTCTCGATCACCATGTAGACGGTCTTATTCATCACGGGGCCTGGGCTCGGTAAAAGCGGTTGCTGTCCTCGAACAACTGCATGGCTTTCTGAACGTCGTACGGCTGCTCGGTCAGGCGCTCGGGGTCCCACTCGCTCCGTGGCGCACCGAAGAAGTCACCGCCGTAGACGTGAATCGCCCCCGTCAGCCGCGCGATCGGGTTGGTGACGGAGTGGATGATGTCGCGGCCCAGGGGAAACGCGTCGCGCTCGCTCAGGGCCTTGGCGCCGACGGCCTCGATTCGGCTTGAGGCCTCGCCCGGGAGCCGACGCCAGAGGATGTTGTCCTCGCGCCCGGAATAGATTCCGATGACGGCCCACATCTCGTGATTGTGCGGCATCACGGTCATCCGAGGCCCCCAGACGACGTTGAGGATAGTCAGATCCGAGGATCGCCAGAGCGTTTGGACCTCCGCTCGGCGAAGCTCGCCGAGCGCTTTCTCGATTCCACGCGGGTCCTCGACGGCCTGGGCCACGATTTCGCGAACGGCCTGAACGGCCGGGGTTTGAGCGACGGCAACGTTGCAATCCGCCTTGAAGCGGTCCAGATCGAACATCGCGTAACCTCCGTCCTATGCGCTCAACGCCGCGGCTCTCTGCGTCTCCAGACGACCTCCCACTGCGCCCAGGATCCCGTACTGGGGGCGTCACGGATCGTGACGTCTTCCCGCGGCGGCATCACGGGGATGAAGGTGGGCTGAAGCCGCTCGAGCAATTCGAGTTGCGAATAGAAGTGAACGAGCAGACCGGACTTTGGCCCTGCCTCGTAGCGGACGGTGAAGCCACCCCACGCATTACGCTCGAGCACGGTGTGCGCGTGATAGACCTGAGTGCTGACCGAGTTGACGCGGATGAAGAAGAGTCCGCCCGGCCTCAGCAGCGTCGCGACCTTCTCCAGATACGCCCGGACGTCCGCGTCGTCACCATGCTGGAAGACCTGGATGGCGATCACGTAATCGAAGCGCGCCGCGGGCGTCTTGAATGCGCGGAAGTCCGCGCAGACAAGACGCTGCGGCGGCAGTGTCGGCCTCCGCTCGACCAGAATCCTCAGCGCTTCTCGAGACACATCGAGTCCCATCAGGTCGAGGCCGGCGTCGAGGAGTGGCAGGTAATTGCGGCCGTTCCCACACCCGACGTAGAGACCTGAACCGCTCCAGAGCGTACGATCGGCCTTCAAGACGCCGAGGATCTCGTCGACGAAGGGCAGCGGCGGCTCGTTCGCATACCGCTGGTTGCGATACTCCTCGTCCCATCGCGACGCTGTCAGCCCGCTGTCCATGCTCTACTCGGAGCTCACGAGCACTCGGAAGGTCACTCTCGTGGCGCCTCCCCGCGGAACTGCTTCATCAGCTCGACGGTACACGCCGACGTCGCTTCGCTGATCAGGCGTCGATAGGCAACGCCGTCGGCCGCTTCGAGCTCGTCCAACGTTGGGCCCTGGGCCGGATCGTCGGCACCCTTGAGTTTGCAGACGCCTTGCCACAGCACGCGCCCTTGCTCCGTGTCGACGAGCCGCACGCGTCCGTTGTATGTCAGCCGGTAGCGCGCCCAGTTCGACGTGTAGTACATGATGATCCCGCCGGCGTTGATATCGAGGACGAGGGGGCGGAGGCCCGCTTGCCTGAGATCGTCCACGCTCTGGCCAGCCGGTGTTTCGGTCGCACGCTTGAGATTGGGCAGCGTTGGCTTGAGCTCGTCGGTCACGGCGTTGGCGAGCTGGGCCGAGAGGTCCTCGACGTTGTGCTTGGCCATCAGCTCTTGGCCGACGGAAGCGGCGCGGGCGCCAACCACGGCGCCTCCGAACGGGCCGAAGAGCGATCCAGTGCCGACCGCTTTGGCCGTCATGAGGGGTGGAGGCTCGGCAGGAAACACGACGAGATGGACGACCGAAGCTGTCGGTAGCTGCGCTCGTACACGCGCATCGAGGTCGACTCGAGCCGGCGCACAGGCCGCCACGGTGCCCACGAGCAAGGGCAACGCAATTCCGATCACGATTCGTGTCCGCGAGCTCGGCAACTCGGCGTCCCTCACCACGACGACGGCGCCGGCCAGTCTTTGCGCAGAAGCAGCTCCTCGATCCTGTACGCGTGATGGAAATCGTGGAGCGTGAGGTGGCGGAACATCGTGAAGACGGAGTACGAGTTGTATTCGTCGTGCTGCGCCGTCCTCGTCCAGTCATCAGCTCCGAGCTGCCGAAGCCTGGCCACGAGACGCCCGCGATCCTGTTCGAAACGGCGCAGCGAGTCGGCGAGATCGAGCTTCAGCAAGGCATCACCCGGATCGTCCCGGCCCGGGTCATACGATTTGATCACGGGGTTCGTCTCCGACAGCATCAGGTCCAGGCGCCGGAAGAACAGCGGGTGAACCTCCGCCAGGTGGCACGCGTTTTCGTGGATGGACCACTCCCCGGGTGCCGGGCGTCGCTTCAGGATCGCGGGATTGGCCTGGCGCACCAGTGGGATCACGATGGCTGGAGCCCGCTCGAGCGCTGCAACCAGTGGTTCCGTCGCTGCCATGGTGGAGATTTCCCTCAGAGGGTCACGGTGGTTCGTTCGTCGGTTAGTCCTCAGCCGAGGTCGAACGCTACCCCCGACTCGGCCGCCAGCGCCTGAAGCTCCTGGAACACGACCTGACTGAGTGGGATGCCGTCGCGCAGGCGATCGGCGCGGCGGCGGAACTCGATCTCCCCGGCGATGAACACCTCGTCCACGGCCCGGGCCAGCTTCGAGCTCTTCACCATCTCGACCAGGCGGTCGATGCGCCGGCGAAACTCGTCGAGCGGCATGAACTGCGCGGGATCGATCGCCAGGTAGAACGCGCTCGTGATCAGCGGCTCCTGACCGAACGACTTCATTGGCGGGACGTCACTGCCGAACAGCCCACCCGACAGCACACCGCCCAGCACCTCCACGACCGTGGCGAGCCCGAAGCCCTTGTAGCCGCCCGCCCACTGCAGAAAGCCGTGGAAGATGGCTTCGTCGGGATCCGTGGTCGGGACGCCGTGGCGATCCATCGCCCAGTCGGGCGGGATCGGCTTGCCCTTCTTCAGAGCCAGTCGCAGCTTGCCGCCGGCCACGATCGACGTCGCCATGTCGAGCACGATCGGCTCGCGGTCGCCGGCGGGGAACGCCGCGGCGAACGGGTTGGTCGAGAGCGTCGGCGTGGTGCCGCCGAAGGGTGGCAGGATCGCCGGGCCGTTGTTCAGCGCGATCCCGATCAAGCCGGCGCGCGCCGCCATCATCGGGTAGAAACCGACCAGCCCGGTATGGGTGATGTTGCGCGCGGTCACGCAGCCGATTCCCGCCACGGCCGCGCGGTCCATCGCCATCTGCATCGCCCGGCGAGCCACCACGATGCCCGACGCGCCATCGCCGTCCAGCATCGCGAGCGTTGGCGTGTCGCGCAGGACGCGAATGTCGGGCTTGGGGTTGAGGAGGCCGAGCCTGATCATGCTGCAGTACCCGGCGACGCGCGTCGATCCGTGCGACTCGACGCCGCGAAGGTCGGCCTCGACCAGAACCTCCGCCATCGTCTCGGCATCCGAGCCGGGAATGCCGCGGGCGGCGAACAGCCGGGCGATCAGCACGCGCAGGCGGTCGGGACGGACGGGGACGACCTGATCAGCGCTCTCGGTTTTCGTGGCCATGACGCGATATTGTAGCGGAGTGGGCGATCGCGTGACCGGCCTGGCTCGCCGCCATCCCGACGCCGTGGCCGTGGTCGCGCTCAGCCTGCTCCCGTTTGCGATCTTCGCTCATGCGCTCTGGCCCGGCCGCGTCCTCTCCCCCGCCGACATCCTCATGACGTTTCCACCGTGGGCGAGCCTGGCGCCGGGCACGCTGGCGGCGAACCCGCTGCAGTCGGACGTTGCCTTCATGTTCGATCCCTGGCTGATCTATGCCGGCCGCGCGGTGGCCGCCGGTCAGTTCCCACTCTGGAACCCGTACGCCTTCACCGGCGCCCCGTTCTTCGCCAACCCTCAGACGGCCCTGCTCTTCCCCCTGACCTGGCTCGCCTACGTCCTGCCGGCGACGATCGCGATCACGCTGATCATGATCCTCAAGCTGTCGGTGGCCGGCGTCGGCACCTACGTGTTCGCGCGGCTCCTCGGCGCGCGACCCGTGGCTTCGGTCATCGGCGCCGTATCGTTCATGCTCAACGGCGCGCTCGTGATGTGGCTCGGCTGGGCGGTCGGCTCGGCGATGGCGATGCTGCCGTGGCTCTTTGCGGCGACCGAGTGGCTGCGACAGCGCGGAAGTCGGCGCGCCATTGCGGCAGTCGCCCTGGCCGTCGCCGTGTCGATCTTTGCCGGCTCTCCGCAGATCACGGCTGTGGCGCTCCTGGCCGCCGGCGCCTTCACGCTCGTTCGCGCGCCAGCGACCGAACGCCCGTGGTTCTTTCTCGTCGCGTGGGCATCGGGGGCTCTGATCGGTTGCGCGCTGGCGGCCGTGCAGATCCTCCCCTTCCTCGAGTATCTCGGAGAGAGCTCGGTGTACGCCTACCGCTCACAGTGGATGCCGGTGATGGCGGCTCCGCCGCGCTCGGCTCTGGCGCTGCTGATGCCGGGCTACTTCGGCAGCGCGACCGGCCGTGACTACTGGGGATATTTCAACGAGAACGAGATCGCTGCCACCGTCGGCCTCGTGCCCTGGGTGGCGCTCCCTGCGGCGATCGTCGCGGGCTGGCGCGCGGCGGCCACGCGCTTCTTCCTCGGTCTCGCTGGCGTGGCCGCCGTGCTGTGCTACGACACACCGGGCGTGACCGACTGGCTCGGTGCGCTGCCGCCGTTTTCATTCGTGATCACGTTCCGCATGATCGTGTTCTTCGCCTTCGCACTGTCGGTGCTCACCGCGCTCGGCCTCGAGGCCCTCGCCACAGCGGTGTCCGAAGCGCGCCGTCGAATGGACCGTGCCATTCGTATCAGTGTCGCCGCCCTCGCCGCGGTCACCTGCCTGCTCGTCATCCAGGACTATCCGATATTCGTGCGCGCCGGTCTCGTCTCTGCAGTCGCCGCTCAGTATGTCCTCTTCGTCGTCCTCCTGGGCGTGGCCGCACTAGCGTCGCTGGCGCCGGCGGGCTCGCGCGCGACGTGGCTGCTGCTGGCGGTGCAGGTCGCCGTCCTGGCGCCGACGGCCGCGACGGAAAATCCGGTCATCGCGTCGTCGCTCTTCTATCCCGAGCCGCCGGCGCTGACTCACCTGCGTGCGCGGTCCGATCCTCACGAGCGCGTCGTGCTCGGGGTCGGCAAGAACCTCGGGATGCTGTATGGCCTCCGCGAAGTCGCCGGCTACGACGGGCTGACGCCGCATCGTGTGGAGCACGTCGCCGGGCCCCGGCGCGAGAGCTGGCTCCTGGCCAGTGGCTCGATCGACGTGACGATCGACGCGGCCAGCCCGCTCTTCGATCTCCTCGCGATCCGGCGCGTCGTCGTGCCGCGTGATACAGCGACGGTGCCCGCGCACATCGTGCCCGACTATCAGGGGCGCGACGCCCGGATCGTCAGCAACACTCGCGCGCTGCCGCGCGCCTTTCTGGCCGCCCGCGCGCGCTGCGCAAGCGATCAGGAGGCGCTCCGCTTGATCCGTGGCGCCGAGGTGGACCTGCGCCAGGAGGTCGTGCTGAGCGGCTGCCAGACGCCGCCGCCGGGCGTGGCCGAGCTGGGCGTCGCGCGGGTCGTGTTCGCCATCGACGACGCCGAGCGCGTGCGCCTGACGACGGAGAGCGACGGCCCGGCCTGGCTCGTGCTGAGCGACACGTGGTTTCCAGGCTGGCAGGCACGCGTCGATGACGTCCCGCAGCCCGTGCGCCGCGCCGATTACGCGTTCCGAGCCGTCGCGCTGGACGCCGGGCGCCACGACGTCGAGATCATCTATGCACCCCGCTCCGTCCGCGATGGCCTCGTGATCACGCTCGTCGCCGCCGGAATCGTCGGAGCGCTGCTGATACCGGGCAGGCGGGGAATGCGTAGCCGCCTGACGCCAATGCTCATGGCAACGATCGCGGTACTCGCGGCGATGACACCCGCGCTCGCGGGGTCGCTGCCGGAGGCGCCGCTGAGCGTCGCCGTGCCGACGACACTCCACGAAGGCCACGACGCCACCGTCACGTTCGAGGCGTCCGACTCGCTGCGTGGTGGTGTCCCGTTCGACGTCTACGTGATTCGCATTCCGTCGCGGCAGCCCGTGCGGCGCTATCTGTCGTCGACCGGGATCTGGACGCTCGAGCCGACGCCCTGGCTCCGCTACCGGAGCGCGACGACGCCGACCTCGCAGCCGGCCACGTGGCGCGAAGAGGGCCCCGCTGGGTTCATTACGCTCGTCGTTGTCTTCGTGCGTGCCGGCGGCAGCCCCGGTGACCGCAGCGAATGGTTGTTCCGGCCCGTGCTGGGACGAGTGAGCGTGCGACCCGCGGCTACGACGGGCAGCGGCCTCTTCGCGAGCGCTCTCGGCGTCGTCACGCTCGCAACGTGCGCCCTCGTGCTGTTCGGTATGCCGGCGGGATTCGCGACGGCGCGGGTCAGGCGGCCCGCGAGCGGTTGAGGGCGACCTTCACGGTGCGCTTGTCCTTGATGAGCTCGATCTTGCCTTCCCGAGCGAGCCAACCGAGGCCCATGTGGAGGAGCTGGTCGGGCAGCTTGGTCTCCTGTCTCACCCTGGCGACCGTCGTCTCGCCATTTTCCTCGAGCCACCGCCAGATCTGTCCTGCCGCTTCCCCGATCTCGTGCTCCATGTCGGGTCCTCCCACCCCAACGATACCGCCGTAGAGGCTAGGGCGCTTCGACGTCCTCGGCCGCGAGCTCGCGAAGCGCAGCATGCGCTCTTCGCTCAGCGCGTGTGGATCTCCAGCGTGGAGAAGAAGTAGGGGATCTCGATCGCCGCCGACTCCGGCGAATCCGAGCCGTGGACGGCATTGGCCTCGATGGACGACGCGAAGTCCGCGCGGATCGTCTTGGGAGCCGCTTTGCGGAAATCCGTCGCGCCCATCAG
>Ga0126384_10002554_pt1 | contig 11030 bp, 4 predicted proteins | sample PanSoiMetPlot_36_FD_92543 | JGI IMG/M metagenome (GOLD analysis project Ga0126384, IMG submission 92543) | Tropical forest soil microbial communities from Panama - MetaG Plot_36 | ecosystem: Environmental > Terrestrial > Soil > Tropical forest > Bulk soil | place: Panama | collected 2016-02-17 | reverse complement strand
GCCATTCGTCTCCACATTATTGAAGCGATAGTTGCCGGCAGCATCCGTGATCGCCACTCGAGACTGAGTTCCACTCAACCTCACCGTCGTCCCCGCGACCGCTTCGCCCTGGCCGTCAATGATCCGACCAGTCACAACGGCATTAGTGGCAGTCGGCGCGTTCAAGGAAAAGTAAGCAACCGGTTGATCGTGATCCGAGATGCGCAGCTCGTTAGTGCTTTCGTAGTTCTTAACAGCGAAATCCGAGTCATCTCTTGCATATGCGAAACGAGTGAGAAGCGACAATGCCGGCGGGTTGACGATGATATGGTCCAGCGTCTGCGCGTTGCCATCAAAGTTGTAAGAGTAGCGCTGAGTAGCTGCTAGTGTGTCGACGAGATCAGTCTGGTCCGGATTCACCAGATCTGGAGATGCAAGCGTCACGTCACTGGCTGGGGCTGGTGTCCCCAGAATCGTGCCAATCGAGTCGACATACCCATCGTTCACGCGAAAGGCGTTCATATCTCCAACGGTAATTATCTTCTCGCTGGGATTAGCGGTTTGTCGTCCCTGAATATAGTTTGCGAGGAACTCTGCTTGCTTCCGGCGCTTCTCTCGTACTCGCGCGCCTACTGTTCCAGTACCGGCGACAGTGTTGTCATCAATGTTGTTCAGCGATCGGAGGTGATTAACAATCACGGTGAAACCGAGCAAACCACCACCTCCACCTGTTCGCGGAATGTTTGCGACCAATACCAGCGGCGGACGATCGTTGAGAATATCCAGGCTGCCATCGTTAGGATCGACGTAGTTGTAACAAGTTGCAGCAGTCACGTGGTCGCACGTGCCTAATTCAATTTGCGTGACGCTGTTGACGGTCACGCGCGAGGTCTTGACCAGGAATCCCACATCGATACCGCCAACGTCATTTCCTTCCGTCAAGAACGCAACGTAGTTCGGATTTGGAAGACCATCAAGTGCGACTGCATCGCTGTTGATTTGGCTGGCGACGGTTTGCAGCGTCGTCAAGTTTTCCATTTCCTCAACTCCGATCACATCCGGATAACGTTGCACGGTGCGGACAATCAGAGAGGCTTTAGCAACGCGCCGGTTGAAAGCAGATGGCGTCAATACCGGATCGCTGATTCCGGGAGCATCAGTTGTGTCGAAGAAGCGTTCCATGTTGAAGGACGCGACTGTGAGCTCATCTGCAGTTGGTGTGGGCACAGGAACGGAGCCCAGCTGCGAGCCAACGGTTGGCGGATTAGCAGCCTCCGGAAGGATCGTCCAGGCGCGGAAGGCGTAATCCATCTCTCCGATGAGATTGGTGATAACCGTGCCTGCTGAAACATCAAGCGCCGTGGTGCCGGGCTGTGCGTCACTGTCCACTCGAATTCTCTCGGGGTTCTCGTCAAACCGAGGGACCGTCCCAGGTGCACCCGCAGGTAACGGATCGGAAATGTTGATACCGTGCTCGCGGAACGGGCGGGCGACACCGGTTATAGTGCCGAGGAAAACTCCAGTTGAAGAGACGTTGGCGCTCGGCTCAGTGATGTTGCCCTGGGTTGAACCTGAGACGGTGAGCGACGAAACCTGTACTCGCATGCCTTCAAAACGTTCGAGATTCTCCAGGCCCGGCGCCAGCGTGTCCGCAGCAGAAATGATCACCGGTGTGGGCAGCGGATTTCCGCTCGACAGCAGAACAGTTGTCGAACCGCTTGTAAATTCAGTCAATGGTTTCTGGTTCGGATCGGCGGAAGGGATAAACTCCTGGATGTTCCCTGAAACCTGAACAAAGTTACCGATCACGGCCGCAGCAGGTAGACTCGAGCCCGTAAACACAAAGATGCCTTCCGAGGTGTTGGGGTCAGCGTCAACAGATGCGTCGGGTTCCTGGATATAGAATCCTCCGCTTGAACCCGCCTTCATGCCGGTGACAATGCCTCTCGTGGTCACTGCCATTCCCGCAAATGGAGAATTGGTGCCGCTTCCCTGAATGGTATGGATAGGAGTCAGAGTCACGTCGTCGTTATTGATCGTGCCTTGCCCCTGTGTGTCGCCCGCATTCGCGCCAGTGATGTTAGTGACGTTTACGAAGAACGTTTCGTTCGGCTCAGGTGTGGTGTCGCCATTAACCGAAACTGTGAATGTTGCGCTCGTATTCCCACTCGTGATGGTTCGTCCGACTTCTGACTTAGCGACGTAGTCGTTGTCTTCACCGCCTGGATTTCCGTCCTGCGCTGTTCCATCCGCCGTTGCGATGTCAAACGTCACACCGGAGACGCCGGCTGGAGATGTGAGGCTTACGGTGAAGGTGAAAGTCGTCGTGCCCGCGTCTCCTTCTGCTTGAGTGACGTCGTTGATGTTCAGTGTAGGTGTAACCACACCTGCTTGTGGAGTAATAGAAAAATCATCGACCGCAAGTCCATCATCCGCGTTGGTGGCATCCAGATCCGTCCAACGAATAAAGAACGTTGCTCCGTTCGGTATTGAGAGCGGCGAAATGCTGGCGGTGATCGTTGTGCGCTCACCGGCTGAGTTACCATTTTTCGCTCCCGTGGTCACAGTGTCCGGCGTGGCGAAATCAAGCGGATCCACATCGGTATACGTTCCGGTAGAGAGGTCGGTAGCGTTGGTACTGATCTGAAAGTCAATTCTATCGATGCGACCGGCAGTGCCGCAGCGCCATTCTTCGCCTGTGTATTGGACATCAAGAGAGGTAATCGTTGTGCCGGTGTTGTTGGTAAATTTCGCTCCGTATAAAGGAATGAGTGTTCCGCTCCTCAATGCTCCGAGAGCACGATCAGTACTTCCAGCTGAACCGTAACTGTAGATATCGCCCGTAGCGCTGCCGCCTGTGTCCACCGCGTACTGTTCATTGTCTCTCGCGCCACCGCCACCTTCAGTGATGTACCAACCACTCGGAAGCGCAGTGTTTGTCGTCGAGCCAGCGACATTTGAGAGCGTATCGAAATTCTCGCTAGCCGCCACACCGATGGTGTTCAAGCTCACACTGCCGGTTCCTGTATCAGCACTCACTCGCGGATGAATTACTACGAGGGATGTCAGGAAAAAAGTAGTGATAACAAGCATCATCACGGCGACACGAAGGTTTCGGTTCTTAAAGGTGCGATAGTTCGAAGACATTTTGAACACAGCTACTCCTCTAGGGTGATGTTGAAATCATTGCCTGGGAAGTAATCCGGTGATAAGGCGCACCGGTACTCTATGGACCGAACCCTTATTCTCTAACACTGAAGTTAACTGGCAGTTAACGGATCTTCATCGACGGATCGCCAAAGAGAATCCAGGTACGACGAACGTCGATATCGAGGGTGCCGCTTTTTGCGGTCTTGACAGCGTCACCGATTGCGATTGGCTGTGAGCCATAGAGTAGCTGATACAATTGGACACTCATCGCCTGCTGTCCATCGGGAATGGTTTCGCCCGACGAAGCAAAGACGGCAACAGCGCCTCCATTAAGAGCTTTGACGAATCCTTCCGCGATGCTTTCCAGCCGTGGATCCTGGAAATAGCCATTAAGGCAATTCGAAACAATGACGACAGGTAGTTTGTTGGCGTTCGTCAAAGCCTGCGCGTCTTGTGTTTGAAAGATAGAGGAGTTCTGACAGCTGCCAGCCCAGACGTTGACGTTTCCGTGACCTGAATAATTGATCACCGCCGCGCCCTGACCCATTGCATTGAGAATATTAGTCCGGGCTACGCAATTCGACGGCTGCAAGCGTCGATAAATTTTTTGAATCGTCATGCCCTGCGGCAGGAACGCAGCTACCTGGTCTGACGCAGCTTCAAAGTCAAAGTAGTACGGTGGATCCTGATTGTTGTCGGCCACCATCACAGCTGTCTGGGGGATGCTCGCGGGCGCGAAGTTTACGATCTTAGAGATAACGAGGTTCGCCTCACTAGCGGTGCGGACGGGTATTCTTCCTGTAGGAATATCGGCAATACCGTCGTTATCGAAATCGGTTAGCCAGTCATCAGATGCTGTTTCGCTGAAACTAGCATCGACTAGTTTGGTGGGCACGAGATCGAAGTCGCCCACACCTTCATAGTTCCGAGGATCCAAATCAGCGTCGCCCAACAGAATTACATAGCGAGGCGGTGTGGTCCAATGCAATTTAGCGTGCTGCAGAAAATCTCTAATCGCTTGCGGGCCATGAGCGCCATAACTGAACTCGTCGTACACGTCTTCAATATCGACGACGGATACTGTCAGACCCTGACTTTGGCGCAGGCTAACAAGCGGCGCGGCGCTGGCCATCAAGCTCTTGTGAGCAATGATCACCATGTCGGTACCCGCACTGGCATTTAGCGCTGAAGGAGTGTTGAGTGTAAAACCGGCCGCAGTAGCGTAGCGTCCCTCCTGCAGTGCGTAAAATGTTCTAACACCGCTGGCAGAAGGATCGGCCGGAACCACCATATTGAAGCTGCCGTCTGCTGGAAAGACGTTCGGGTGCGAGAGTTTTACGTCCGAGGGATCAGTCGTATTCAGAAGCAGCACACTCGGTCCACGAAAACCGCTGATGGTGATGGAAGCGGACGCTCCCAACGCGAACCTCAGCGACGAATTCCTGAGCGGATTGATCTCGGCTGCGGGTCCGCGGAATTTCGCGTTGTCCGCCTTGTAGCTATGTGGATACGTCAGGCTCACGTAGTCGACGATACAGACTTCACCAGTCGAAGTCTTTCGCAAAGTAACAACATTCAACCCATTTACAATCTGTCCCACGGGAACATTTATTGTTTGAACCGCATGATCGAGTGGTCCAAAGTCCATCGTTCCCACCTGGGTGCCGTTGAGCTCAACGTTTACTGTGTGGCTGGAGCCAATTGTGTTAAGCACACCCTGCAGAGCTACTTCTAAACTGGCCGGACCAGGGGCGCTGTATTCAACATTCGATACCGTAAGCTTTTGCGTGACGGGGGAGCTCGCGATTACTCGGCCAAAATAGTTTTCAGCGTCACCGTTCAGCAGCGAAACGTAATAGACAGGCGCGAACCCAGTCGCATCATTTCGATAACGTTCCTTTAGTTTGACTGTGGACTGAAAAGAATCGGCTGCCATGGCAACGCTGATCGCAGCATGGTGACGTCGTGCCCTGCCGCTGCGTTTGGTCCGTCGCTTGTTCCTGGACTTGTTTTTCCGAGCTGACTTAGCCGCAGTTGATTTAACCGCGGCCGATTTAACTACAGCTTTTGCCAACGGCTGTGCGAGCGCAGGAGTGTCGGACTCTACGCGTGGCGATGGCGAATCTAATTTGACAGCTTCAGATGTTTCCAATTTCTGATTTTCAACAAGTGTCCTTTTCTCAACAGCAGAAGAGTTATCGGGCAGTCCAAATGCATATGGCTGTGACAGACTCACCGGAGTTCGAGACTTCAGGTTGGGAGGCGCCGTTCCTTCCGTTGCGGAGCTCGGTGTGGACGCAGACTCATTGCGGTTCACGCTAACCACAGGAGGCGCGACATAGAATCGCTGCTGCTCGGTGGTCGTTGTCCGTGGTTCAGACTTCGAACCGAAGACACCCAGACGCTTACCAGCGGTATTCCCGGCAATCAAATAATAGACTCGCGTGTCAGCAGTCGGTGTGTCCAGGGCGCGACCGTAGAACTCGATGTAGTCTCCAGCTGCGAGTGGACCACTTGTTTTGTTCGTGCGAAGGCCGACTTCAATCCCATCCCCAAACAGACGGAGATTGCTAATATCAACACTTGGGTTAAAACCGGCAGCCACCATTTGTTCCCTGGTTACTCGATACCAGTCGTCCTGCTTGATCAAAATCTTCAACGCCGATTGGCCAGCCACTGCCCACTGATCCTGTAAAGAGTTGATCGATGCTGGCTGTGCCTGTGCCGCTGGAAATTCCGTTTGCGCTCGCGGGTCGATGTCCTCGCTTGCGGATGAGGTTGCCTCTGTTACGAGATGGCCGCCGGTCTTAGGTCCCGTTACTGAAATGATGGCCTGCTGAAGCTTTGTCTGTCCCGACAGACTTACCGACTCGATCTGATAAGTGGCGCCGCTTGAACCCGAAGGATCGAACCAGGAGTATGAACGATCAGAAACTGGCGCGATGTGCTTCGGGCCGAGAAAGACCGCCCCGGGAATCAACTGGGGATTAATTCGAGTGCGACGGCCGTCCTGCGTGCGATAGATATTGAATCCAAGATTATCCAGCTCAGAAGAGCCCCACTCGAGCACCACGCCACCATACTTTGTGGTAGCGAGCGCAAATGTAAGTTCAGAGCGGCGCTGTTCCTGAGCTTGTGCTGGAGATACTAATCCGGCCACAGGTAACCAGATCAGCGTCAGGGAAAGCAGAATCGTTGCGAGTATTCGATGGCCCTTTGGGCAGATAAAGCTACTGCTCATTCCTAAACCTAAAATTTATGATGACAACCGAGAATAGATACGCGAGTCGGGCAAATCCAAAACCGCGTGATGATGGAGAGAGTTTTATACCACATTTGGGTAGCTGGTATAAAACTCTTCTCGCAAACTTCAGTACCTCCTCACGGTAGCGGTGCGTCGCGGAATTCCACCAACGGTAGTTGGTGGCTTGTTGAGATCCTTTCTACGAAGGCGACCTGCCTACCACGTCGAATCCCGCCGACGGCAGTCGGTGGATGGTTCAGATCCTTTCTACCAAGGGACCTGCCTACCAACACCCGGAAACCCCCCGACGGCAAGCTGGTGGTCTGTTGAGATTTTTTTACCCAATGATCCGATCATTCAACTCAATCAGAATGTGAACACCGTCAGTGCCCGCACACGAGAAAGTCGTAGAAAGGATCTGAACCATCCACCAACTGCCGTTGGTGGGATTCTTCGACCTCCCTTCTTACCACCTAATTCTCACGGGGCGAGAGAAAATGCAGACCGCGCACGAGGAAATTGCCGATCTGGTACGGCAAACGTGGGAAATTGTTGAATCGGCCATTAACGCTTACCGTGGCGAGAATTGGATTTGGCCATCGCTGACGCAATGCCTTGAAAAGCATGCGTGGTTTGCGCCACACCCTGGACATTGGCACAGGATGACTCATTGGCGGCTGATTGGAAGCGAACGGTTCCTCCCATTGCTCAAGGACGCTCTCGACCAACCATTCCGGAAGTTGGCTAGCGCGCTCGTTCTCAGGCACACGATCAACTCGTGCGCTCAGCAGTTTGTTAGCTAAGCCGACAGCGGCCTTAATCCAACTTGAGCGAGTTCGGTTTCTACCAAGACAAACATCCCAATCGAAGCCAGCTGGAAGCGATTCAATTCCAGCAGCAATGTCACAAAGCCAAAGTGGCCGCCACGCGCCGTGCTTCAACATGTGAACCGCGAGCAGCGCCAGGTGATCTTCTGCAGATAGAACAGTCACGCTACTGTCTTTTAGCGGCATGCGCCTGGCGCGTTCAAACAATTGCGGTAAAGGCCTGTCGTCCAGCTCATCAAGATTCCTATGAAGATCGACCCAGCAATCCTTAACAGAAGGATGACTCAACAACTCCAGCGCAGCCTTGTATTGCTCAGGCTTTACGATGAGGTCAATATCACCGTAAGGCCGCAAGCCGCATGATGGATAAAGAGCTGCGGCGGCCCAACCCTTAACCAGAATCGGCTCGATCGATGACGCGCGAAGCAACTGAAAAACTTTGGTGATCTTCTCTTCGTGAATTCCCGCCTGAAGAACCTGAAGGCGATACGCCTGATGCAGCACTTCCGCAGAAGCGGTATCACTCAATTCGGTGTTGCGCAGTCGCCACCATCCGAGACCAGCCGCTCCTGAACCGTACAGAAGTGGTGTGATCTCATCGAGTTGTAGCTCAGACATTTCGAGAGCGGAAAAGTCTGAATCACGCCAACAGCCTGAGAGGATGTTCGCGACCATTCGACTGCGGGTCTTCCTGACGGCTGTTTTCATTGGGCAATCTGGTCCAGAACGACGGCCGCAAAAGCAACGGGTGTTGAGTGCGTCTTAGCGCGCTCAACACCCGGAGATATGGATGCGAGTATTTGTGAAGGAGCGACGTTACGCGCAGGTACCGCCAGGTTGGCACAGACCAGAGCAGCACTGCGCGCTGGTGCTGCAAGCTGCACCCGAAGGCAAACAAGTAGCAGCCTGTGCCGGCGTCGGAGCAACAATCGAAGTGACAACTGGAACAGCCACAACTGCAGCCAATCCCAAAACTCTTACCATCTCGCGGCGAGACATGCCGGCCAACAATGCCGGAGGCGTGACCGTTTCTTCAAGCAGGTTGTCTTTGCTCAATTGCCCCAGGGCATACCATACAACTTTGTCATCAATAGCATCGGTTGCAAGGTCCCGCTGAAGCCGCTGTGCAATTCCAGGTACCGTGTTCTTGCCATCGCAGTATTTCCAGACAAGGGCAGCCGTCTGGTTTAGGCAATGGGCTTTATCGCGGTCGCGGTCATAAACGAGTACCTCGTCCGGAAGTTCCTGGATGACTAATCCTTCTCTCCGCGCACGTGGAACTCGTTCTCCTGCGTTCTGCTTCATGCTGCCTCCAAATAGATGTTGTTTTCCGTGAAAACTGCAGGTAATCCAGAGCTTGTAACTGAATGGCGCAGAGTGTAGCACCAAACGTATTGGGAATCACGTATTTTTTTCCAGCGTTGCCAGTATCGATGGCGCTAACAGACCAGCTTCTCCGCGAACACCTTTCAGTACTTGAGCAGTCGTAACCGCTCGTTGCAACGCACTCAACGCGCGCTCTGGCTGACGTCGCGCTGATACTGTGTTGGCCAACAATGCAAGCACTGCTTGTCCATCTGACAATGACCGTGGTCTCCAGTGAGCTCCGGCTCGATACTGCGTGACCATCACCAGTCCAACCGGGATTGGCTTTGTTGCTGTGCGTCCGCCAAATTGTTCGACGCCGAACTTCGTCTGCTTGAAATCACCGCTCTCTCTGATTTCCAATGGCTTTGAAAATGGATAAACGCGACCGCGAGAATCGAAGACAGCGTATTCATCTGAATAGTAAGTCGCACCTGCCCTAACCAACTCTGAAACGAGAGTTGATTTTCCTGAATAGCTGCGGCCTGGAATAACAATAGCCTTTCCTTTCCAGCCCACTACACCTGCGTGCACAAAAACGCGGTGGCGAGCCACCTCAGCTACAAACAGTCGCAGATCCGACTCGAGACGTTCAAAGACCTCTGTGATATTTAGCGAGCGAGCTATTCTTACATGATCTGCGTAAAGCAGATTGAATCGTCTTAATCTCCTGTCTCGGTCATCGCCTCCGACGATGATTGAATACAAACGATCGACAACCGGAAGATCTACGACTTCATGCAGGTGTGGCAGATGTGGCCAGACCAGATCCAATCCGTTTTGAGCGTTCGATCGAATTCCGATCCGCACACCGTAAGACTTTAACGAAAAACCAGCCGCCCAACCCAGGCGGTCAACCTTTTCCATTCAAGTCGATGTGAACTTTAATCGAGGTATAGCCGAGTGCAAACTAAATGAACCTCTACAAGCAAGGACTGTCTGAGATGCAAGGAAACCACCGGTCTGCGCTGGAAGAGCGAGAATCCGGGCGTGACCGTATCATGAGCTGAATAACTCAGTCAATGGGCACGGCCATCTGTAACTTGCATTTCACTTCAATATATCCGCAGGCCGCAATCGTGAGACCCACCCGCTACCGAAGCTGTGAAATAACCTGATGGCCGGCCGTATTGAGTATGACGGTTTATCATTCTCGCACGGTTTCAACCGGGCGAATGGAGTCGCTCTCTTTGACACTTTGTAACCGTTTCAACGGTTTTCGATGGCGGCGACGCAAGAGAAACCGTTGAAACGGTTAGATGGCTTCTGACGGTCGCTGCGGCCACCCGGTTGAAACCGGGTGTGAATGAGACACATTGGGTCAACCGCGGTCGCGTTTATTTCTTTCATAGCTGCTACCGCGAGGTGGTACTGACCTCATGTCCGACCATCCGCTCGAGAGAAAAGCTATCCAGATTCAGAGTACCGAAGATCGGACACGGGTCAGACGAGCATAGCTCTCGCTGCAACGAAATCACGATTGCTTCTGCTGTCGGTCCGGCGCCAAAGTCTACACTCAAACTTTCCCAGCCACCGCTGTTGGATGGGAAAGGAGCTGAACGCCCGAGCTGCTGTCCCTTAACATCTTTTACAATCACCACCAAAGGCCCGCCAGTAACAATGTCTTTAGTTCGAGCGGCGAAGTTGAGTCGATAGTGAGAATCAGGATCAACCAGCACCAGCTGCGATAAGAGCTCTGCCGCCGGATTCTGATGACCAGTAAAATTCAATCGCAAGCTGCGATATCCACTTTGTGGTTGGCCGGTGTCAATGGAGAAACCGAGACCCACTTGCTGCTGGGCGAGGCGCCAACCAAAGCCGGACTCATCAAGGTTTAGAGGACCTTCGAAACCTCCGTCGAAGATTGTTCCTTTCGAATTCTGCGTGTTGAGACTCCAGACCTCGAAGGCCTGCTTGAGAGCTTTGTTGGTGAGTAGCTCGCGCACCATTGTGCGACGCACGTCAGTGGTTACGTTCCCGGCGGCCTTGAAATGGACGACGGCTTCATCCGGTTTGCCGTGACGTGCAAAGAACAGAGCCAGATCCGAATGCGCCTTCTCAGTCCTTGGTTGTACCAACTGCTCCGTCAGTACCGGATCGTTTTTCGAAGCGCCCCAGGACAAATCAATGAAAGCGGGAACCAGTTCCGGATCGCTTTGTGCAGCAAGTTCGAGATCCGCAAACGCTTCATCATACCTGGCCATACGAAACAGTAAGTTGCCGCGCTTCCAACGTGGTTGCGCATAGTACGGAGCGAGGCGCACAGACTCGTTGAAAGCGGCGAGCGCGCCAGGTTGATCACCGACCTGATCTCGTGCCAGCCCAAGCTCAATCCAGAGATAGTAGTCGCGTGGTCGTAGACTGACCGCTTGCTCGAACTGTGCGAGGGCGGTTGGATAATCCTGCAGCTGATTGGCTACGGCGCCTCTCGTGTAATGGACCTCAGCATCTGTCGGAGTCATGTC
>Ga0126384_10002552_pt1 | contig 11033 bp, 7 predicted proteins | sample PanSoiMetPlot_36_FD_92543 | JGI IMG/M metagenome (GOLD analysis project Ga0126384, IMG submission 92543) | Tropical forest soil microbial communities from Panama - MetaG Plot_36 | ecosystem: Environmental > Terrestrial > Soil > Tropical forest > Bulk soil | place: Panama | collected 2016-02-17 | reverse complement strand
GCATGTTCCACAGTTCTCGTGGAAAAAGGCGTTCAGTCCCGTAATTCGGTTAAGTGCTGTCGATCTCTATAAAAGAGGTGGCGCCGCAGGTTCCATTGATGCGCGGGTTGATGCTCTTGCCTGGGGCGTGAAAGATGGTCGAAAGCTGTCTGCGCCGATAATCCAGGTCGACCATTGGCGAAATGGTTTCAATGGTGGCCGCTGGATCTTGGTCAATTCGGCAATAGAATCCGACTTCTTCAGCCCGGCAAATCGCGAGACGGTCCGGTTCCTGCTACTGCGGGCAGCACGAGGCAGCGAAGAATTTTCTGTGCGGCCCGTTTTTCCCCTCTACTTGCCCGACGAGCCTATTCAGCTGAATGTTTTCTGGAAGGGCAAAACTGACTCTCCACTAAATGTCAAAATCGCGGTGGTCCGCGAAGGTGAGCAGGCAAGTCGGTCGGAAAAGTCTGCCAGCATTCCTGCGGAGCAAGTCCTCTTGCCTGCAGTAAAGGACAAAGGTCTTTATGTCATTGAAGCTCGCTTAATGGAGGGCGATCAGCTTCGCGCCATATACCATTCGGGTTTTTGGATTCGCGACGAAGCGCACCTGCGCTCAGGGCCGCGACTCTCGGCAAATCGCGATTACTTCGAACTGGACGGCAAACCGCTCGCCGTGGTCGGAACGACGTACATGTCGAGCGAGGTACAGAGGCTCTACTTCGAATACCCCAACGTGTACATCTGGAACCGTGACCTGGGACAGATCAGCCAGGCCGGGCTCAACATGATCCGAACCGGTTGGTGGACCGGATGGGACAAGTTCTGCAATGAAAACGGAGAGCCATACGAGAAAACGCTGCGCACGCTTGAGGCATACTTGATGACGGCTCGCAAGAATGGCCTTCCAGTACAGTTCAACTTCTTCGCGTTCTTGCCGGATGTCCTGGGAGGCGTGAATTCTTACCTCGATCCCGAGGCGGTGCGGAGGCAGCGCACGCTGATTTCGGCGGTTGCAGCCCACTTTCGCGATGTACCCGGGCTGGCCTGGGACTTCATCAACGAACCGAGTATCTCGCAGCATCTTTGGACGATGCGGCCAAATGGTGATCCCATTGAGCTTGCCAAGTGGAACGAGTGGCTGAACAGACGGTATCCCGATCGCGCAGAATTGGCATCAGCCTGGAATATGCCGGCCAGCAGCGTGTCTGGCGTGATTCCTCTTCCTGAGCAAGATGAATTCGCGCAGCGGGGAATGTACGTTGGACACAATTCGCTTAAGGTTTATGACTTTGTCCTGTTCGCGCAGGATGTGTTCATGGACTGGGTGAAAACGATGCATGATGCGGTGCGCGAGGCGGGATCTCAACAGTTGGTCACTGTCGGCCAAGACGAAGGCGGCATTCAGGATCGACTGTCTCCAGCTTATTGGGGAAGTTTTGTCGATTTCACTACGAACCACTCGTGGTGGCAAAACGACTTCGTTTTGTGGGATTCATTGTTTGCCAAGCAACCCGGGAAAGCGATGCTCATCCAGGAGACCGGCCTGCAAAGAGAACTGAATCTGGACGAGACGGCCCGTCGTACACCCGAGAGTGAAGCCACGCTGCTGGAGCGCAAAGTCGCGCTGTCGTTTGTGCAAGGTTCGGGAGCAATCGAGTGGCTCTGGAATACTAACTCCTACATGACGGAAAGCAATGAAACACCAATTGGAGCCATTCGGACCGATGCCACGGAGAAGCCCGAAGCCACGGTGATGCGCGGTTATGCGCAGTTTGCGAGATCGCTATCCGAGCACCTCAGAAACCCAGAGCAGCCGAACGTGGCAATCGTCAGCTCACAAGCAGCCCAGTTCTCCGTGATCGCCGACCTGCAACTTGAGGCACAACGAAATGCGGTCCGGGCATTGACTTACTATGCCCGTCTCTCGGCTTATGCCGTTGCGGAAAATCAGCTCGAGAAACTTGGTTCGCCAAGGTTGGCGATTCTGCCTTCGCCGCAGGCTCTGAGCAATAAGGCATGGGATCTATTACTAAACTATGTACGGGCTGGAGGCAATCTTTTGGTTACTGGTCCTGTGAATCGCGATGAGCACTGGCATGAGGTGAATCGCGCAACACAATTGAAGATCGATGCTCTCACCGGACCGCTTACTTACCACAACGCGTCGTTGACCCTGAACGGTCGTCCCATCTCAATTTCGTTTGATCAAGCGAAGCAAAGCTGGTTGGAATCATTGCGCTTTGCCGCTGGATCGACACTACGCGAAGTGACCCTCGGCAAGGGCCGAGTGTTCTGGGCAGCATACCCCTTGGAACTCGCGGAAGATTCGGCGGCCGCCTCCGAACTATATAAGTACGTGGCGGGGCGCCTAGGGCTTAGCCCAGCGTTCGATCTGCTGACGCAGCTTTCTCCAGGGGTTCTGGTTTATGCCACGGTTCTGGAGGACTCAGTGCTGTACATTATGACCTCCGATAATGCAGAGGACGCGAAGATCGATCTTCGCGATAAGCTCACTGGTGTTTGCCTCAGTCTGCGACTGCAGAGCGGGCATGCTGCGCTGGCATTGCTTGGGAAAATCGACAAATCCATCATTTCCAAGTACGGATTTTGAGACCGGCGAACCCCGCCGAGATCGGTTCGAATTCCTTGCTCCGTAAATTCATCAGATTTTCACATTCCTCTGATGTTTACGACTGCCGGCACTCTGCCTTGATTACCAAAGAGTGCCTCTTTTCCACAATTCACAATGCTTTAACAACAATTCGATAAAAAAAGAACATGACGACGCCGTGTTTCGACACGGTGATCCTTTCGGACCTGCATTTGGGTTCGGAGGTAAGCCGTGCCAAGGCCGCACTCGAAACTTTGAAGGGCATCACCTTCCGTCGCCTAATACTGCTCGGTGATATTTTCTGCGATCTGAATTTTCGTCGGCTTAAGAAAGAGCATTGGCAGTTCCTCAGTTACATCCGCAAACTCTCCAATCCCAAGCGCGCCGTCGAGGTGGTCTGGGTCGAAGGAAACCACGACTACGGACTGTCGGAGGTTATGTCGCACCTGGTTGGAATTAAGGTTTACCAGGAATACGAGTGGCATTACCGCGGCATTAGCCACCTGGCAATTCATGGTCATCAGTTCGACCGATTTCTGGTCAACAATCGCTTGTTGAGCAGGTTCTTCACGGCGTGTCATGAGTTTTTGCAGAAGGTCTCGTTTGGTCAAAAAAGAATTGTGGGATTTCTTGAGCGATTCGACACCGTGTGGTTGCGCCTCTCGAGCAAGGTGACAGCCGGGGCCTTGTCGCATGCCCGAGCGCGGAACGCGAAGAGAATTTTCTGCGGCCATACCCACGAGGCTCTAATAACAAGTAAAGACGGAATCGAGTACTTCAACACCGGCAGTTGGACGCAGGCGAGTGCGACCTACGTCACCATAGGTGAAGAAGGAGTAAAAATTCATGAATACAACGAGCGAACTGACGATCGTGATTCCGGCCAAGAACGAGGCGATTCTGATTCCGAGGTTGTTGACATCTCTCGTTATGCAGGACTACCAATTCATGCAGACTACGAGGGTGTATCTGGCTGACGCTGGTTCAACCGACGGAACGGCAGAAATTGCGTTGGGCTTCACCAAATGGCTTGACCTTCAGGTGATTCCGGGCGGATTGCCTGCTGTTGGCAGGAATGCGGGCGCTCGTCGCGCGAATACTCCTTACCTACTCTTCATCGATGCAGATATCGAAGTGACCGACCGCACACTCGTTCGACGTGCCCTGGAACTCATGAAACGCAGAAGTCTGCATTGCATCACGACCAGCATTTCATGTCCCGAAGGATCTGTCTGGGACCAGGTCCTCTATGGCGGGAACAATTTCATGCAGCACTTGTCGCGCGTTTACAAGCCGTTCAGCACTGGAATGTTCATGTTGTTTGACCGCTCGAAATTTCAGGAACTGGGTGGCTTTCATGAGCAGGCCCTCTACGCCGAAGACTATCTGCTAAGCCAGCAGGTTGCCCGTCGGCGCTTCGGGATTGTTCGCGGTCACGTCGTTACAACGAATCGACGCTTCAAGAAAATGGGACATTTCCGGCCAGCTCTGCTATTTCTGAATACCGCCTTACACGCGCATAGCGAAGGGTTCTTTTTGCGGGATCACAAGTATTGGCATTCTACTTAGCGGCCCGGCTCAGGCTTAGCGACTCCCGGACAGAATCGTTCCACCATCTCCGGAGAGATCGCATTGGCACGGACGATGGCGCTATAGAGTTCACCACTTCGGCGCATTTTTCGTTCCTGCGTGGCTGGGTTCATTGCCACCAGTCCAAATCGGAGGTTCCAGCCTTCGGTCCACTCAAAATTGTCAATCAGAGTCCAGTGGAAGTACCCACGAATGTTGTGGCCAGCCTTAATCAGGTCGTGTACCTGTCGGACGGCATTCACGATTAGCCACGGGCGAATGCGATCCTGCGCATCCGGTACCCCATTTTCGAGAATGTAAATAGGTTTACCAAGCCGTGCGGCGCGTTTTACGGCCGCGCTGATTGCCTCAGGATATGCCTCCCCGTAGGGCTTCTCGACACCGCTGTCGCCTTGGGGCACGTTGGGGGGGACAAAAACATCTGCGAACAACTGAGCGCTCTTCTCGGCGCTGAATGCGACATGGAACCGGCTGTAGACGTTCAGGCCCACAAAGTCACAGGTTCCCTTAGCTGAGCTGACATCACCGTCGGCCAGATTGAGCGGGAAGTCGAGTTTGCCGCTCTCAATTGCAGACAGAAAACTCTCGTTGAAAAGCTGACTTAACAAGGCTGCCGTCCAACGGTCCAATCGAGACCTGTGATTCGCCGCTTCGAAGACGACGTAATGCTGAGCCCATCCCACCTGCGCTTGAGGCTGCAATGCATGGATTGTGCGATAAGCCTGGGCATGGGCACGCGCCATGGCATTGGCGACTCGTACTGCAGTGGCGATCTCGCCGGTTCTGCCGGGAGGAAATTCACCGAGCACGTAACCAAGCGCCGCAAACACATTGGGCTCATTGAAGGTGACCCAATCCTGGCACAGGTCGCCAAGTCGCTCAACCACACGCCGGGTAAAGCGATCAAAGAGGTCGATCGCTTCCGAGCTTAAGAATGCTCCTTTCGCTTCGAACCATTTCGGATGGGTAAAGTGATGTAAGCACACCAATGGCCGAATGCCACGTCGGTGCAGGCTGGTTAAAGCCGCTCGGTAACGGCGCAGCGCACTGTCGTCCCAGCGGCCTTCCTCCGGTTCGATCCGGCTCCACTCTACCGAAAGCCGAAGTGAATTAAGGCCCATGCGTTGCGCCAAGTCGAAATCCGGTTCCGCGTTGTTCCACCAACCGCAGGCCAGCCCACACTTGTCACCCGACCGAATTCGTCCCGCAGCTTCCCACACGGCCCATTGGTTGTTGTGGTTTCCGCCCTCAACTTGGTGTGCGGCAGTTGAGATGCCCCAGAGGAATCCCTCGGGGAACTTAAGCAGAAAATTGTGATCGCCAGGCGTAGCTTCAGAGCCGGAATTGCTGATTCCATGCAAGAAACGCATTCTTGTTGCATTCTATGCGATGCCGCTGAATTCGTGTAGTCGATCAGTCTGAAAACTATGACGGAAAGCACCTTCGGCCTACAGTGCCTGGTTGATTGCTGTTAGAATCTCGGCTCTCATTACACCCTGGTGGGAAAAGATGACGAACGCAAAAACCAATCTGAACATCGCAATGATCGGCTCCGGTTTTATGGGGAAGGCGCACTCAAACGCGTTCTGCCAGGTAGGACATTTTTTTGACATTCCGTTTGAGCTTTGTCGCAAGGTCATTTGTGCACGCGAGCCCGCAAAACTGGAATCCATGGCTACGCGTTGGGGTTGGGAAGAAACGGAGCGCGATTGGCGCAACCTTGTAACTCGTACAGATATCGATGTCGTCGATATTGCTGTTCCGAATGCCTTGCATGCTCCTATTGCAATTGCTGCTGCCCAGGCGGGCAAGATCATTCTTTGCGAAAAACCTCTTGCCACCTCGCTTGAGGAAGCACAAAACATGGCAAATGCCGCAGCGAAGCTGCCCAACCTGGTTTGGTTCAATTATCGGCGCATTCCATCGGTTGCTCTGTCGAAGCAATTGAGCGAGGAACAGCGCCTTGGTCAGCCGTATCACTATCGCGCACTATATCTGAATCAATCGGGAATTGACCCCACAAAAACATCGGGCTGGCGATACGCACGATCGGTCGCAGGGTCGGGAGCAACTGGCGACTTGTTATCTCACGCGATCGATATGGCTCTGTACCTGAACGGCCCGATCGAGGACATTGTGGCTGAACTGCACACCTTCGCTTCCGGGCGAGATGTTGATGACGCGGTTTTGCTTCTCGCAAAGTTCTCCAACGGCAGTCTGGGAACATTTGAGGCTACGCGTTATGGTGTCGGCTGTCGCAATCGGTTGGCTTTTGAGATTAACGGCTCGGGGGGAATGGTACGCTTTGATCTCGACAGAATGAACGAGGTTGAGTTTTATGACGCAACTGATCTTGCAGCCTTGCAAGGCGCGCGCAGGCTCCAGGTACCCGGACCAGGTCATCCTTATTCAGACGTATTTTGGAAGCCGGGTCATCCCATCGGTTATGAACATACATTCATTGCTACTCTCGGTGATTTCTTGATCTCGCTTGCCGCCGGACAGCCGTTTCATCCAAACTTTGACGATGCCTTGGCGGTACAACGAGTGCTCGATGCGATAGCTCGTTCGGCGGGCTCGCGCCAATGGCAGCACGTTTAAGCGTGTGTTTCCAAGAACAGCCGAGAGCACAAGTTAGGATGCTCGTCGTGTTCTTTTTGGCGCGCGGGGAAAGCCGTAGACATTTTGACGCGGCCGTCGGCGAGGCCATTTGATCAGAAGCATTACAATTCCAGCCAGAAACATAACCCCGACGACTGCCCCAACGTAGGAATCGGGAGCAAGCTCGATTTGGGGTTTGGGCGGGGATGCGTCTTTTGCCGCCGACGCGGTTTGCTGAGCCACTTCAGCGAGAAGTGTCGTGGCCGCAAGGCGAGCCGATGATGTGCGAACGATTCCCGCCGAGTACTTCGCGGAAGCATCCGTATCTTGCGAGGCAAACGCCATGTGGGTAAGCAGTAAAAAACATGGCAGCACGACTGGGTTTAAGGACGTTAGGACTTCCATGGCTTCTCGAAAGGCTGCGTTATAGTAGTCGGGACGAAGTTGGCTAGGTAAGACCTGAAACCTGATACTCGGGTTGTACAACGAAGCAGATACCGACGTCAAGCACGGTGTGATCCTGTCATGTTTGGCGCATCCCACGAGGTGCGGAGACTTACTGGCCCTTAACAACTGTTGATGCTTGAAGATCTGCCGAAGGTAGTTGGCTCGCATCCCAACCGCCACCAAGTGCCCGAATCAGCAATACACTGGCCGTCATCCGGCGCGATAAGATCTGCACCGCGGTGCGTTCGTTGTTGAGAGCAAGCCCTTGCGCCGTGGTCACTTCAAGGTAGGTCGTCACGCCACCACGATAGCGATTAAGAGAAAGATTGAGTGACCGCTCTGCAGCAGCGACAGCCTCTTGCTGTCTTCTCGATTCTTCATCGAGAATGCGAAGAGCAGCCAGGTTATCTTCAACTTCTTGAAACGAGACCAAAACAGTCTGCCGATAATTCGCCACGCTTTGATCGTAGACGGCCTTGGCTTGGTCCGACGCAGCGCGGCGTCTGCCGACATCAAACGCGGTGACTGCGGCGCTTGCCCCAGCCACGAGAAAGCCGCTTGGACCGGACAACCACGTAGTTACCGAGCCACTTTCAAAACCTCCTGATCCAGTAAGCAGCAAAGACGGGAAGTAAGCCGCTCGCGCCACTCCGATTTGCGCATTGGCGGCCGCCATTCTACGTTCGGCCGCAGCGATGTCGGGGCGTCGCTCCAACAAATCCGAAGGCAGCCCGGGAGGAATTTGTGGGGGTGGACTTGTCCAAGGCCGCACCGTTAGGCTGAAGCTCGATGGTGGCTCTCCGATCAGAACGGCTATTGCATGCTCGAACTGGGCCCGTTGCACCTGTACATCGGTTGCTTGAGCACGCGTGGTTTCGAGTTGCGTCTGGGCTTGGGCAACATCAACGGCGGAAGCCACCCCTCCCTTGTGGCGGTTCTGGGTTAGCTCCAACGCTTTCTCGTATGCCGTAACGGTTGACTGAAGAAGTTGCTCTTCGGCGTCGAGCGATCGCATCTGAAAGTAGTCGCTTGCCAGTTCCGCGTGCACGGCCAGGCGGACAGACTCGACATCCGCCGCGCTGGCCTGTGCATTGGAACGAGCTGCTTCTACGGTACTGCGCACGCGTCCGAAAACATCAGGTTCCCACGAAGCGGTAACTGGCAGAACCAGGTCGGTCGTATTCTTCTTCGTTATAGTGGTGCTGGTGGAAAAAGGGCGATTCTGGGAAGGGCGCGTATAGGTGCCCGAGGCTCCGGCTGTCACAGTCGGATAGTAGTCAGCACGGTTAAAGCGAACCAGAGCTCGCGCCTGGAGGAACTGTTCGTAGGCTGCCTTCAGCGTCTGGTTGGAAACGTTGACCTTTTCCTCAAGCTCGTTTAATTGCGAATCACGAAAGATCTCCCACCATTTTCCACGGGGAATCTGGTCGCTTGGTGCCGCGGCCTTCCATCCTTCTGGTACTTCCTTGTAGGTGGGAGGTACCTGAGTGCTTGGGCGGGAATACTTCGGCCCCACTACACAGCCACTGAACAAGGTCAGTGGGAGCAGCAGGACGAGCTGCCGTACAAACCGCGGCTCAGAAATGGGCTTGGCCGACCTTTCCTTCTTCATTGTCCGCGCATTTCCCTCGAGGGCTGTGGTTGGTTCTGGGCTCGCGCCAGCCGCACCGTCTGTCCGTCTACGATGGAATCGGGCGGATCCACAATGATCGATTGGTTGCCGTCGAGGCCGGCTACGACTTCCACTTCCGATCCGAAATCGCGTCCCATCGTGATTTGCTTGAGTGCGGCGTGCTGTTGATTTTCAACTGCCGCCACACGCAGACCTTCCGCTCGAAAGAGCAGAGTGTTTACCGGCAGGATAAAGGACGTTTGCGGACTGGGAAGCTTGAGGTGAACTTCCGCGTAGGCGCCGCTCAGCAGATTCCCGGTTGGATTATCGACATCGATTTCGGTGAGCAAGGTGCGAGTTGCAGGATCGATAGCATCTGCGGTTCTGACCAGCTTGCCCGTGAAGCGGCGTCCAGGAAATTCCGACAAGGTGAGTTCGCCGGTCAGACCCGGCTTTGCGGCCTGAGAATAGGCTTGCGGAACACTCACGTAGACGCGGAGCTTGCCAGGCTGTGCAATGCGAAAGAGCTCGGTTGAGTTTCCGCTACTGCCAGCAGTGATGAGTGCACCAATATCCGTATTGCGAGCGGTTACTATGCCGTCGATAGGCGCATAGACCTTCTCGAACGACTGCAATGCTTCCAACCGTTTGACATTGGCTTCGTCGGCCTGAACTATGGCCTGGTTTGCATTGAAACTGCCCACCGCGTTGTCGGTTTCCTGCTGGGAGACAGAGTCACTTTTCAGCAAATCCTGATAACGAATTGCCGTAGTTTGCGAAAGTTTCAAATTGGCTTGCGCGGTCGCCAGGTTGGCGCGAGCTTGCAGGAGCTGCTGGTCGATCTCGGGAGTCTCAATTTCGGCCAGCAATTGGCCCTTCTTCACTCTGGCTCCGATATCGACGTACCAACGTTTCAGGTATCCATTCGTGCGCGCGTAGATAGGGCTATTGATATAAGGTTGCACGTTGGCGGGAAGAACAAGCTCCTGCGACGGCGCGATTTGTTTCGGACGGATTACGTTTACCGTCGGAATTGCCAGTTGATCAGTCTCCCGGCGCAGAGTCGAGCGCGCGGTTACCCGCGGCAAAATACCGGAAGCGAACGCGCCTGCCACAATGGCAAATGCGAGCACAGCGATCCACCAGCGACGCTTCGGATTTCCGCGTTTGTCAGCTGTTCTGTTGTGTTCGGCCACAGCAATTGTCGACTGCTGCTCCATTTCTTGCTCGTCACTCTTCATGAATCTTCTCAGTTCCTACCACTGATGAAATCTGACATTAATTCGATTCAGCATTCGGTCGTTGCCGTCCGCCATGTACCAGACTGAAGAATACCGGCACAAAGAACAGAGTGGCGGCTGTGGCAAACATCAGCCCGCCAATGACAGCGCGGCCCAGTGGTGCATTCTGTTCACCGCCTTCTCCCAATCCAAGCGCCATAGGCACCATGCCCATGATCATGGCGAGCGCGGTCATCAAGACGGGACGGAATCGTGTAAATCCGGCGGCCAGGGCTGCTGTTATGGCATCTTTGCCCTCTTCAATCATCTGTTCCTTCGCAAAACTTACTACCAGGATACTGTTTGCAGTGGCGACGCCCATGCACATGATGGAACCCGTCAAGGCGGGAACACTCAACGTGGTCCGCGTCACGAACAGGAACCACGCGATACCAGAAAGAGCCGCGGGCAAGGCGGCGATAATGATGAATGGATCAAGCCACGATTGGAAATTCACAACGATCAGCAGATAGACCAGCAGGATGGCAAACAGCAATCCACCAATCAGGCCGACATAGGAAGAGCGCATGGTTTTGATTTGGCCACGAACGGTCAATTGTGTTCCGCGAGGCAAATTGTGTTTGGTGTTCTCGACTATTTGGTCGATTTCCTTCGCGACTCCGCCCAAGTCGCGTCCTTGCACCGAGCCGAAAATATCGATGACCGGCTGAATATCGTAGTGGGACATCACCGCCGCGCCCACTCCTCGGCGAACCGAGGCAACATTCGCCAGAATGGCAGGACGCGCGTTCGGATTGGGTCCAGTGACAGGTATGTTTTCCAGACTCTGCAGACTGTCTATACGATACTGCGGTGTCTGCGTCGCAATCGAGTAGCTGACACCATTCTTCGGATTCAGCCAAAAGGTAGGCGAAGTCTGAAAACTTCCACTGAGCGAGATGAGCAGATT
>Ga0126384_10002551_pt1 | contig 11035 bp, 13 predicted proteins | sample PanSoiMetPlot_36_FD_92543 | JGI IMG/M metagenome (GOLD analysis project Ga0126384, IMG submission 92543) | Tropical forest soil microbial communities from Panama - MetaG Plot_36 | ecosystem: Environmental > Terrestrial > Soil > Tropical forest > Bulk soil | place: Panama | collected 2016-02-17 | reverse complement strand
TCATGCGCGAACAGCTCGCCGACTTTCGCGGACTGCTTGCCGCCGCGCGCGAGGAAATCGTTGATCACCGCAACATCGTCTATCGTCCGGTGACCTCGGGCATCCTGCCCGCGCCTTGGTATCGCGGGCGCGTCGTGCTGATCGGAGATGCGGCCCATACCACGACGCCGCATATGGCGGCCGGCGCAGGTCTTGCGGTCGAGGACTCCGTCGTTCTCGCGGAACTATTAGGATCGGACCACGCGCTGCGGGGAGTCCTGGACGCGTTCATTACACGCCGCCACGCGCGGTGCCGGATGGTGGTCGACAACTCGTTCATGCTCGGCGAATGGGAAAAGAACCCCGGCGCACCTGAAGCCGATCCGGTCGGCATACTCGACAAATCCCTCAAGGCGCTGGCGCAGCCGTTCTAGCGCATCAATATGAAAAGCGTCGACGAGGCCCGCGATCTCCTGGTGAAGCTCGGCGCCCCACCTCGGCTTATCGCTCACACGCGTCTTGTCGGTGAGGCTTCCGAGCTGCTCCTCGCGCAAGTTCGGCGCCTGTGCATCCCCCATGACGCCGACTTCGTGCGGGTCGCCGTGGTGCTCCACGATGCTGGCAAGATCGTGCACCCTGACGAACTACGCCGCGATGGCGCCGAACACGAGCCTGCTGGCGAGAAGCTCCTGCTGGGCCACGGCGTCGATCCAGCGTTGGCCCGCTGTTGCCTTTCCCATGCGCGTTGGGCTTCGATGCCGTGCTCGCTGGAGGAATTGCTGGTGGCGCTGGCCGATTCCCTGTGGAAGGGAAAGCGCGATGCGTCGCTGGAGAAGCAGGCCATCCAGGCGATCAGCGAGCGTGTCGGCGAAGGCTTCTGGGATCTGTACATCGAACTCGACACCTGCTTCGAGTCCATAGCAGCCGATGGCGCCTTGCGCCTGATGCGGAGCGAGAGGGACCAGAATTGAATGGCCGACGAGGATCGCACGCTGGAGGAGCTCGAGGGCTATGACTCCGGAGAACCCGAAACGGCCGCCACGCCGATCATCGCAAGATGCATGCGCTTGCAGAAGACGCCGCTGCGCGCGCTGAGCGACGCCGACCTTCGGCTTCTCATAAATCAGGGAATCGGATTGAAGTACCTCGTGCCCAAGGCGATCGAGCGGCTGACCGTCGAGCCCTTGCTGCAGACGGATTATTATCCCGGTGATCTGCTGGACACGCTGCTCCGCATCGAGCGGGACTACTGGTCACAAAATCCAACCGAGCTGCATTGGTTCAGATCCGTCGCGACGCAGGTTGCGCGGCACTACGGCAAGGTCGTTCGCGATTGCGAAGACTTCCTCGCCACGGACCACAACGATGACTCCCGTCAATGATATCCAAGATCGCCGCGCACCTTGCCGCGGAAGACCCAGTAGGACCACGCGGTGTACATCAGGATGACCGGCAACAGGAACAGCGTCCCGATCAGCAGAAAGGCCTGCGTGCTGCTGGATGAGGCCGCTTCCCAGAGCGTGTAGTGATACGGCACGATCATCGGCCACAGGCTGATCGCGATGCCGATAAAAGACATCAGAAACAGCCCGACGGCGCCGAGGAACGGGGTCAATTCCTGCCGGTGCGTCAGCGCATACCATTCCCCGACCGCAATGAGCGCGGTGATCACCGGGACCGGCGCGAGGAAGCCGATGTTGGGCCAGGTGAACCAGCGCCGTGCAATGTCGGGATGTTCCAACGGGGTCCAGATGCTCACGGCGACGATCGCGACCAGGACCCCGATCAGACAGAGACGCGCGGCCCGGCGCGCCCATTCCTGCAAATCGCCTTCGGTCTTGAGCACCAGCCAGCAGGCTCCGAGCAGCCCATAGCCGAACATCAAGGCGATGCCGGTGAGCAGCGCAAACGGCGTCACCCAGTCGAATGATGTTCCGGTGAAGTGCCGCCCCTCGGCCTTGAAGCCCTGGATGAAAGCGCCGAGCACCACGCCTTGCGCGAAGGTCGCTACCGCCGACCCGCCCCAGAACGCGCGATCCCAGAACCGCCGCACCCCTGCGTGTTTGAATCTGAACTCGAAGGCGACACCGCGGAAAACAAGCGCGAGGAGCATGATGAGAATCGGGAAGTAGACCGCAGGAATGATGATTGCGAAGGCGAGCGGAAACGCTGCCAGCAGACCGAGTCCGCCGAACACGAGCCAGGTCTCGTTGCCGTCCCAGACCGGCGCAATCGAATTCATGACGGTGCTGCGCGCCTCCTCGCCCGGCGCGAACCCGTAAAGCATGCCGACCCCGAGGTCGAAGCCGTCGAACACGACGTAATAAAAGACCGCGAGCGCAAGAAGGAAGGTCCACAGTGGCACCAGATCGAGGACCATCGCGTTACTCCCGATCATGAATCCGAGCCGGCCCGCACCGCATCTTCGAACGGCCGGTTCGGCCGGCCGCTTTCGATCCTCGCGGCCGCGGAATCGTGCTGCTCCGGGCCGCGGCGGACCAGTCCGGCCATAAATGCAATGCCGGTCGGGAACATCACCAGATACACGATCATGTAGAGGGCGAGCGAGAGCGCCACATCGGTGCTGGTGAGCGAGGGCGTTACGGAATCAGCCGTGCGGACAAGCCCATACACCGTCCAGGGCTGGCGGCCGACCTCGGTGGTGATCCAGCCGCACACGACGGCGATGAAGCCGAGCGGCGCAACCAGCTGGCACAGTCGCAGGAACCAGACCGAATCCCACAGCCGGCCGCGCAGCTGCAGAACCTGACCCGCGATTGCCACCCCCAGCATGATGAGGCCGATCCCGACCATGATGCGGAAGGCGAAGAACGGCAGCGCGACCGGCGGCCATTGATCCGGGGGCCATTCCTTGAGGCCCTTGACGGTCCCGTTCCACGAATGGGTGAGGATCAGGCTGCCGATGACGGGGACGTCGACGGCGTAGCGCATCGTTCCGGCGCGATCGTCCGGGATGCCAAACAGCGTCAGCGGCGCCGGAGCCGCCGTGTCATAGCGTCCCTCGATCGCCGCGACCTTGGCTGGCTGGTACTCGAGCGTGTTGAGCCCATGCTGATCGCCAAAGAAGATCTGCAGCGGCACGATCACGATCAGAAGATCGAGGGCCATGCGGATCATCATCCGCGAATCCTCGACGGCGCGGCCGCGGCGCAGCAGCCAGGCGCCGACGCCCATCACCACGAAGGCCGTCGTGATGTAGAAGCCGGTGACGTTGTGCACCAGGCGATACGGAAAGGAGGGATTGAAGACGATCGCGAACCAGTCGGCGGGCACGAAACGGCCATCGACCATCTGGTAGCCCTGCGGCGTCTGCATCCAGGAATTGGCCGCCAGGATCCAGAACGCGGACAGAAGCGTCCCGAATGCGACCATCAGGGCGGCGAAGAAATGCGCCCAGGCCGGCACCAGGCGTCGGCCGAACACCAGCACCCCGAGAAACGAGGCCTCGAGGAAAAAAGCCATCAGCCCTTCGTAAGCCATCATCGGCGAGAGCACGTCGGCCGTTGCGTCGGTAAAGCGGCTCCAGTTGGTGCCGAACTGAAACGGCATGCTGATCCCGGAGACGACGCCCATGCCGAACGAGACCGCGAAGATTCGCGTCCAGAAGCCTGACAGGCGGAAGAAAACCTCGCGGGCCGTGAAGAAATACAGCCCCTCGAGGACCGCGATGTAGGATGCAAGACCGACCGTGAAGGCGGGAAGCAGGATGTGCCAGGTGATCACCCAGGCCCACTGCAGACGCGACAGTTCTACCGGATCAAGCATCATCCGACCTCCTGTCCATCAGAAACGTCGTGAGCCCACCGGCCGTTCGCGTCAGAGATAGCACGCCCATGTCATGTCAGTCGCCAACGCGTTGCAAATTTGGTAATCTATTGGTGACCGCCTGCGGATCGCCTGTGTCTGGACGTGCCCAACAGCAGACATTCGCAAGCGATCTCGCCACGTCGGCCAGTCTTACTGCGTCACTGCCCGACCCTGCGCCGTCATCGTCCGCGCAAGCGGACGATCCAGTCCTCCGCAGCGGATCAAATAGGGCACTGACGGCGTTCCATTTCACCGGCGGTGACGACTGGATTGCCCGCTTGAGTTTACACTCGGCCGGCGCGAAGCGCCGATCCGGGTGAGGGCAATGACGGAGTCTTCAGAATCAATGAGATGAGAGCACGATGCGATTCAACCGGAAGCGATCGGATTCCAAGGCTCGCGCGCGAGCTCTCGCTTGAGCATGTCGGCGTGGCTCTGGAACAGGCGCTGACTGTCCTGAAGCAACCTCAAGAGAATCTCGGCATTCTCCATAGCGGCACCGCCCGCACTTCTCAGGTCGTGGGAAATTGCGTGTTGCCTGGCGAGAAGCCATTTGCCTCGCGCAACGTGATCTTCGGCAAGTTTCAATTCCTGCAAATGAAGTCGGCGCAGTGCCTCGACCATGGCGGGGCGCTCCTCCTCCCTGTATCCGCAGGCGGGACCGCAAACCGGTCTCTCAGCCACCGACGCCCGCGGGCAGAGCCTCAGCGGGGTGACAACGGACAACGTTGCAGGTCGGATGCTGTTCCAAAAATCGCGACCAGGGCCGGCGCGTCCAAGGACGCATCCATTGTCTCTGCGAGCCCGCGACGAGCCGGCGCCGCGCATCCGCTCGTCAAGCGCAGGAAGCGCACGCGCTCGCGCCCCGGCACGGCGCTTCGCCGCGAACACGCCGGCGCCCCTCATTTCAATACCTCGAGATAATCCTTGACGGTCGACGAACATTTCAATATTCGTTGAATTATGGAAAAAATGGACGCCGTGGCGGCCCTGGCCGCCCTCGCCCAGGACAGTCGTCTCGACGTGTTTCGCCTGCTCGTCGAGGCCGGACCAGACGGAATGCCGGCCGGCGAGGTGGCGAGCGCGCTGAAGCTCGCGCCGAACACGCTGACCTTTCATTTCGACCGCTTACGGGTGGCGGGCCTCGTCACGGTGCGACGCGACGGCCGTTCGATGATCTATGCGGCGCAGTTCGAGACGATGAATGCGCTGCTCCGCTACCTCACCGACAACTGCTGCAAGGGAGCCCCGCAGGCGTGCGCGCCGTCGGTCGCCTGCAAGCCTGCACGCTCGAAGCGTGCCAAAGCCCGCGTGATGTGAAGGAGCCCTCCATGAAGCGCATGCACGTGCACGTCGCCGTCCAGGATCTTCGGCAATCGATCGGATTCTATTCCGCCCTGTTCGCGAGCGAGCCCACCATCGTCAAGAGCGACTACGCGAAGTGGATGCTCGACGATCCGCGCGTGAATTTCGCGATCTCGACGCGCGGCCGCACGCCCGGGCTCGACCATCTCGGCATCCAAGTCGAAGACCGCGACGAGCTGCACGAGGTCTACGCGCGCCTGCACAAGGCCGGCGGCGAGGTCATCGACCAGGGCGAGACGGCCTGCTGCTATGCCAAGTCGGAAAAGGCATGGATCGACGATCCGGCCGGCATCGCGTGGGAGACCTTCCTGACCACCGGCGAGAGCACGGACTACGGCGACGGCAGCGGCGAGCGCATCGTGCGGGTGGCGCACGAAAAGGCGGCGTGCTGCGCGCCGCAGGCCTCCTCGACAACGACGGTCTAGGTGGCGCGCATGGCGGACGCGGCTTTCAACGTTCTCTTCCTGTGCACCGGCAATTCGGCGCGCTCGATCATGGCCGAAGCGATCCTGAACAGGGTCGGCGGCGCAACGTTCCGCGCCCACAGCGCCGGAAGCCAGCCCAAGGGCCGGGTCAACCCGCATACGATCGAGCTGCTGCAGGGCCTTGGCTACGACACGGGGCGCTTCCGCTCGAAGTCGTGGACCGAGTTCGCGCGGCCGGGCGCACCGGTGCTCGATTTCGTGTTCACTGTCTGCGACAACGCGGCGGGCGAGACCTGCCCGGTGTGGCCGGGCCAGCCGATGACCGCGCACTGGGGTGTGCCCGATCCCGCCGAGGCGACCGGCTCGGCGGCGGAGATCGCCTTCGCCTTCGGAGATGCGTACCGCATGCTGCACCAGCGCATCGCCGTCTTCACGGCCCTGCCGATCCGAACCCTCGATGCGCTGAGCCTTCAGGAGAGGCTCAAGGAAATCGGACGCATGGAAGGCGCGCCCGCGAAGGCCGCTGATCCCGCCTGATGGCTCCCCTGCCGCAACGGCTCGCCGCCGAGGCGCTCGGCACCGCGTTCCTGCTTGCGGCCGTGGTCGGCTCAGGCATCATGGCGCAGCGGCTTGCGGGGGGTAACCTCGCGCTCGCGCTGCTCGGCAACACCCTGGCGACAGGAGCCATCCTGGTCGTTCTGATCCTCATCTTCGGGTCGGTGTCGGGTGCGCACTTCAATCCGGCTGTGAGCCTTGCGTTCGCGCTTCGCCGTGCTTTGGCGTGGCGCGACGCAGGCGGTTACATCGTAGCGCAGCTTGTGGGCGCCATTCTGGGCGTGTGGGTCGCGCACATCATGTTCGGCCTTCACGTCTGGCAAGTGTCGGTGACGACGCGAACCGGCTTCGGGCAATGGACTGCGGAGTTCGTCGCGACGTTCGGACTGCTGCTGACCATATTCGGCTGCGTTGCGCGTGCTCCCGCCGCGGTCGCCTATGCGGTCGGGCTCTACATCACCTCCGCATATTGGTTCACCGCGTCGACCTCGTTCGCCAATCCGGCTGTGACCGTCGCGCGGGTCATGTCGGACACGTTCGCCGGTATTGCGCCCGCAGGGGCGCCTGGATTCATCGCGGCGCAGCTTGTCGGAGCGGCGGCTGGGCTGATGGTGTCGCGTTGGCTGTGGCCCAAACCGGCAGTTACCACGTGAGGCGGACTGGCTTCGCGCCGATTCCGGTCGTCGCTGACCGTTGCACGCCCGGGGCGGTGCTATAGCCTGACGGCTCACCGGACTCCCGACGGAGCCGTCGCGACGAGTGGTGGGGGCGCGTGATGGAGGGCCAAGACTTTACTCGACGGATGCAGACGTTGATTGATGAACAACTTGTCGAGATCGTCGACTTTGGTGAAGCGGACGGCTATCTGCCCGAGGCCGTTGCGGCGGCGCGCACAGAGCTGGCCGCCAGGAACTTGAGCGCCGCCGCCATGTCCGCAACCGTGCATTCGGTGGAAACAAGGCGGAAGCGAGACGCACAGCTTGCGATCCAACCATTGTCGTGGCCGGCACGCATCGCGTTTTTCATTCTTCCGTTCGGCACCTGGTCAATAATGCTGTTCGTGTTCGCTGCCTGGTCCCTCCAAGTAAACGGGTATAAGCGGAAGAGCGCAGACGCCTGGCGGTGGATGGGACTTGGCGTTCTTTTTTGGATCGGACTGATCGCCCTCGTTTTGTTGCTCTCCTGGTGAATCGGCAGCGCCACAAACCGGAAGTCAGGCGAGACTTCTTCCCAACGTCGGTCTCGCCGCCCGGTCACGCCGGGCTCCCGATTTCAACTGCGATTGTGCTGTGCCCACCTCGGAGTACCGCGCATTGACGCAGCAGATTGGTCCTCCCCATTGATGGGCTCGTTCATAGCCCGAATGGTACAACGATCCCCGTCAGGGATCGTCCGGACGGAATGAGCATCCCAGCGATGCCGGCTGGTGTTTCAGGAACCCGCAGCGCCTGACTGCGTTGCTTCTTGCGGGGAAGGAGGGCGTTGTTGACCGTCGTTTATCCGAACTCCCTGCGAAGTCGATAGCATTTGGTGCCTTCACGGACACGGCTAGTGCTCTTGCGGCATTTGGAGCGACCACCATGCGACATGCATTCGATCAGCTTCTGCAGTTTTTACACCAAGGTATCGCCGCGATCTTTCGCTTTGTGCAGATGATCTGGACATGGTCGGTCGATCAGATCGCGACCCTGTTGGCCGTCCCGTGGCAGCAATGGCCCTTTTGGAAACAAGTCCTGCTGGTGGTGGTGTTGGTGGGCGTCATCTGGGCCCTGTACAAATCCGCCAAGGAACTCTTTGACGCCGGCCAGCGAATTCTCGGCGCATTTGCGACCCTGCTCGGCGTTCTCGTGCACACGTTGCCGAGCGTCGTGCTGGCTGGGTTGATCGCGCTCGGGGGCGTCTGGGTCATGAACCACCTCGACAACAAGCCGCTCCGTCTGCCGGTTGCCTACAATCCATTCGCCAACAGCTCCAATCCTCCACCCCCTGCCAGCAGCCCTGGCGCCGCGCCCGCTGCCAGCAATTCCACGCCCGCACCCGCTTCCAACAACACCGCCAGCCCCGCGCCTGCTGCCAGCGGCACGCCTGCAGCTCCGACCGAGCAGCCGTCGGGTCGATAGCTTCGACTTGGACGTCGCGCGGACCGGCGATCCTGAGACGTTGGCCTCAGCTGATCTGATCCCGCCGGCGGATGAAGCGGGTCCAATCCTGGGCTGTGCTGAAGCCGGAATATTCGCGGGAGGCCCTCGTCGTCGTCGCCATCCAGAATGCGACATCTGGGTGGCACCGCGATCTCACGCGGCGTTAGCACCGCCAGAAAAATAGTGTTGCATCGACGACACGCGCAACGAAGATTCGTCATCGTCGAGTTCCGTCTGCAGGGCGCCTTACGCAGTTGTGCTGTGAATCTCGGCATTCCCAGCATAATCGGAAGCACCGGCAGCCGGCCAACACGGAGGTACCAAACGCCGAAAAGGCCACAAATGTGACGCGTTTTTGGTAAACCTTCGACAACAGTGTGAAGTGTGGCGTGCCCTGACGACAGGGACGAGTTCGGCAAGCCCTCATGTCGCGTACCGCGTCGCAGAGAGTGAACGAAATGCTCGCGAAGGCGGGCCACGCGCGAGATCAGGCGCGCCTGTGCACCGACGATCGCTCGCGGGCGTTCTGGTTCACGATGGAAACGCAGTGGCGTTCGCGCGCGCGGATCGAGCTCGAGATTTCCGAACAGTTGGACGGCACCGCCGAGCGGCGCAGGAACGACCTGCGCGAGGAGATGCGCGAACTCCTCGAACGCACAATGGCCCCCAACGACGCGGGTATTGTGGCGCCGGAAGGAGCCGACTGGCTCCGCATTGCTGCCGAAGCCACGAGCCTCGCGCAGCACACCGAAGACCACCGCCCTGCCGCCGCCGAAACCGTCGATCTTGTGGCGCATCACACCCTGGATCTCCGCGCGACCGTGGAGGCCCCGAGCCTTGCGCCGCCGCTGCAAAGCGAAGATCTCCGCGCGGCCGTCGCCCAGGCGCTCAACGTCGAGTTGCTGGAAGAAGCCGAAGATCCCCGCGCGACCGCCGAGGTGCCGGGCCTTGCGCCGCTCGTGGAAGACGACGACCTCCGCGCGGCCATCGCCCAAGCCCTCAATATAGAGCTGCTGGAGGAAACCGAAGAGCTCCGCGCGAACGCCGAGGCTCCGGGCGTTGCCCCGCCCGTGGAAGGCGACGACCTCCGCGCGGCCGTTGCCCAAGCCCTCAACATCGAGCTGCCGGAGGAAACCAAAGAGCTCCGCGCGAACGCGGAGTCCCCGGGCCTTGCACCGCCCATGGAAAGCGAAGACTTCCGCGCGGCCGTGGCCCAAGCCCTCAACATCGAGCTGCCGGAGGAAAGCGCAGCGTTCCGCACGACCGCCGAGGCCCCGGACCTTGCGCCGTTCATGGAAAGCGAAGACGATCTCCGCGCGCCCGCCGAGGCGCCGAGCCTTGCACCGCCGCAGGACCCCGAACCGCCCCGCCCGACCAGGTCGCAGACATCCCACGCGCACGAGCGCGCCGAGCAGGATGAAACGACCGAAGCGCAGTTGGAGCAGAGCGGCGTTTTCTTCCTCAGCGACTACCGAGACTGGCGCGAGTTCAGGCGGCCTTTGGGCCGTTCGTGAAACGCCCGCCCCGCGGTCGGCCGCATGCCGCCGATGATCCGCCTCCTTCCCGCACGTGCAGCCGTATCGCGGCCCGCTACGACGCGCTCGCCCCCGCCCCGCCGGTGCCGCGAAACAGTCGCGCAAGCGCATTGAGCCCGACCTTGAGATTGCCCAGCTCCGCCGCGGTCAGGCTCTCCATGGCGCGGCGGTCGAGGCAGATGTCGTAGGTGACAAGCGCGACCTTGGCGCCCTGGCCGATGCCCCGGCCGGCATCCATCAGCGCGCGATAGCAGTCCGCGAACCGGCGGCGCACGCGCAGAACCACGGCCTCCTCGGGCTCCTCGCGGCACGCCGGGCCGCTCGCCGCAACCTCGAGCGGTGCCGAGCGCGGCGAGCCCGTCGCATAGCCCATGATGGTGGCGTGATGCGTCGCGATCACGGCGTAGCGCTCGCCCGCCTCGAACTGCTCCTGGCTGATCGAGCGCGGATCCTGCGGCCCGTGCGGCTGGTGACGCAGGCGCAGACGGCCGAGCGCGTGGCCGGCGAGCGGGTTGTCGACGTGCGCGGGCGCGACCGCGCGCAGACGCTGGGCGAGCGCAACCGCCCGCACCAGATACGGGGGCTCGCCCCGGCTCTTGCCGCTGGCGTCGCGCAGCGCATGCGGATTGCGCGGGCGGCTCATGACGCACCTCCGCGCCGGCGGGCATGGAACGCGTCGATCTCGGCAAGGGTCAGCTCGTGCGGCCGCTTCGAACGGATGCCCTCCGGCTGATCGCCCTCGCCCGTGTCCTCGCGCGCGGCCAAGAGCTCCGAAGAAGAAGCAAGATTCTGATTGTGATTGTGGATGCTGGCCGGTTGCTGCGTTTTCGCTGGACCGTCCGCTTGAGCGCTCGCTGCTGTGCGCGGCCGCGCGCGGGCCTGCGCGGCCGCGAGCGCCGAGCCGGCCGCGAGCGCCGAGCCGACCGCAATCGCACGCGTGATCGCGCTGCGCGCGCCGCCCTTCTGTCCGGCGATGCGCCGCTGGACGATCGCGCGCTCGGTCCTGGCGATCTCGGCGTCGACGCGCTTGTGTCGCCAGTCGGGCCCGAACTTGGCGGCGATCGCGGGCGCGATGCGCCGCCAGGTCGCGATCGGCACGCCCGCAATCGCGGCGAGTTGGCGGGCGTCGGTCGGCAACGCGCCGTGCTGCCAGTAGTGGGCAATCAGCAGCAGGTAGGCGCCGTGCTGCAGGGTCGAGAGGTCGCGC
>Ga0126384_10002550_pt1 | contig 11036 bp, 9 predicted proteins | sample PanSoiMetPlot_36_FD_92543 | JGI IMG/M metagenome (GOLD analysis project Ga0126384, IMG submission 92543) | Tropical forest soil microbial communities from Panama - MetaG Plot_36 | ecosystem: Environmental > Terrestrial > Soil > Tropical forest > Bulk soil | place: Panama | collected 2016-02-17 | reverse complement strand
TTCGACTTGAGGGCAATGCGATCGGTCGTCTTCTCGAAAAGATTGATTGCGGGCGCCGCGTAAATGGCGAACATCTCCAGCCGCACGGCCGCGGCAAGCCGCGCATTAACCTCATCGAATGCAAACAGCACATCGACCGTTTTCGCTTTGAGCCGCGGCAGCACGGCATCGAGGCGGGTCAGTTCGCACCCGAGGAACTTGCGCGGAAACACGAAATATTCGCGCAACAGGTCGAACCCTTCGAACACGCGATAGTCGTTCGGGAACAGCGCATCCTCCCGCTCGAGCCCGATTCGCCGCAGACATTCCTCCGGCGCTGGAAGGACGACCGGATCTCCGAACTCATCGAGGAAGCGAAAGTAGACCGCTTTGCAATGCGCGAACATCTGCTCATAGAGCGCAACGGAATCGGCTTCCGAACCCACGAAATACATCGCCAGACCGACCGTGCGGCAGCCTGCGAACAGCATTTCGGGCTTCTTGAGCGCCTCGGTGTCCGATGGCTCATCCTCCCGGCGCACGGCCGACCGGTGCGTGAGGGTCAGCCGCATGCCGGCCTGAACCTCGCTGCCGACCGGCGCGCCGAGCGCCTGCAGCGGCGCCGGTGAGGAAAAATACTCGGCGCCGGTGATCTGGAACGGCCAAATCGTGATCGGCGCACATAACCGATAGCGGCAGGCGATCTGGCGATCGAGCTGGCGGAAGGTGGCGTCAAGATAGGAGCCGCGACCGATCGGATGCCCGTCGCGCAGGGCGGCGTCGCCGAAAGTCGGAACAGCCTTTACGAGCATCACCGATGGCGTCGGCGCCAGATAATGCGGGACGAGTTGCTCCAGCAGATTGTTGGTGAATTCGGGAAACTCATGCTTCAGCTTGAGTTGGACGCGTGCGGCAAGAAACGCCGTGCCTTCAAGAAGGCCGCCGATCAACGGATCGGTGCGATCTTCCAAAAGGCCGCCGAGCCGTTCCGCAATGCCCGGATATTCCTTCGCGAACTCGCGCGCCTGCTCGTTGAGCAATTTAAGTTCCCGATTATAGAGATCGAGAAATTCGGGATTCATGGGCGTATCATAAACGATTAATGGCGATCTTGCTGGGCTCGACGATTTCAGCAACGAATTCCACCGGGACGTGGACGGGGTCGCAGGTCAAATCGGCGCGGACGACGAACCGTATTTTGAGCTCGACCGGATCGACGCTTGTGTCGCGGCTGACGCGCACCGAATCCGGCGCGAGGCGCGGCTCAAAATTGATGATCGCCAGCTTGATTTCTTCGGTGATATCGGCGACGCCGACCTCGTCGATCGTCCGGTGCGTGATGTCCGGAATGCCGAAATTGATGATCGATTTGCGCACCTCCGGTGCGTCGGTCATATCGACGGTCGATTCCAGCGCGATGGCATTGAGCAAAGCGTCGAGGTCGAGGCTGACCTCGCGGCGCAGCACCGGCTCGGTGATGACATGGCGCGGACGCAATCGCCGCCCGGCGAGCACCCGCTCGCCGAGTTCGTTGCGCATTTCGATGGTCGTCTTGGCGTCCTTGGCGGCGTGGGCGGCACGAAACACATGCATCAGCGGCGGGCTGAGACGGGTCTTGCTGGTCAAACCGGCCATCGCCAGTCCTCCGGTCCCTCAGGACGCAAGGCGCCGCTCGTCGGGCGCCAGTCGAAAGCCGCGTAGACTGTGCTACGCGGCTTGCAAAAGTCTCCTGCAATCCCGTCGCCGCGACAACGGCGATATGGGAAGCCTTGCTACGCCGCTTCACCTGTGTAGTGATCATAGGTGGCTTCGGGACCGGATTTTTCTTTGCCGTCTCCGTCCTGCATCTTAGTTTCCATTTTGATCTTCTGAAATGCGATGGTGCAATTTTCGGTGTGGTCGGAGCCACTGTGGCTGCCGGTCGAATAGCTGGAAATCGCGCACTTTTCCAGGGTTATCTTCAAATATTCGAGCCCCTTGCCCTTTTCGCCAGTTTGCTTGCGGACATGCAGAACTGCCTTGGCAAAATGATCGCCCGCGCAACACTTGTTAAAAAGTGGCGCCGACGCCTTGTCATGCCATTTGGTAATATTAAGGTGGCCGAGCGATACCTTTCCTTTGCCACCACCCTGTCCGCGATCGAAGGTAGTGTCATTTTGAGCACTTAAACTGAACGACATGATTTCCATTGCATTCTTGTAGGTCTGATCTCCGGATTCGCCCTCGATCTCTTTGATTTCGAGTAGAATGTCATTTTTTGCCATGCGAGTTACTCCTTGGATTTGCAGCGTGCCGCTGCGGTGCAGTTAGGACCGGCCCCCTCCACGCTAGATAGCTAAGTCTCAGCCGGCGGATACGTGCATTTGTCGCGGTGCGGCGGCCAACGGTTCAAAAGATTATTTAGCGGCCGGCAAGCGCGAAACCAGACGCAGGCCGATGTCCATGCCCTCCAATTGGAAGTGTGGCCGCAGATCGAATGTCGCCGAGTAGTAGCCAGGATTTTCCTCGTTCTCCTGGATTCGAATGGCGGCACCGGCCAACGGACGACGGCATTTCGTGGCTTCGCTTGAATTGGCGGGATCGCCATCGACGTATTCTTGGATCCAGTTGTGCAGGTCCCGCTCCAGTTGCACCTTCTCCTTGTACCTTCCGACCCAGTCGCGCACCATCACCTTAAGATAGTGGGCAAACCGGCAGGTGGCGAGCATATAAGGAAGCCGCGCCGACAGGTTGCTGGAGGCCGTCGCTTCCGGATTGTTCTGGTAGGCCTTCGGCTTGAACAGCGACTGCGCCCCGATAAAAGCGGCCCGGTCGGTGTTCTTGCGATGGATGAGAGGGATCAATCCGGACTTGGCAAGCTCCGCCTCACGCCGGTCGGTGATTGCAATCTCCGTCGGACATTTCAAGTCGACGCCACCATCGTCGGTCGGGAAAGTATGCGCCGGCAAGTTGTCGACCTCGCCGCCGGACTGAACACCTCGAATCCGGGCGCACCAACCATACTCCTTGAAAGCGCGATTGATGTTGGCAGCCATCGCATAAGCCGCGTTCATCCAGGTGTATTTTTCACCCTTGTGCCCGTCGGTTTCCTCTTCGAAGGCGAATTCGGCGACCGGTTCGGTCTTTGCACCGTACGGCAGCCGGGCCAGCACGCGGGGCATGCATAGCCCAATGTAGCGGGCATCGTCGGAGTCGCGCAGCGACCTCCAGGCCGCATAGTCGGGGGTGTCAAACAGCTTGCTCAGATCGCGGGGATTCATCAGCTCGTTCCACGAATCCATTCCCATCAGAGTGGACTCCGCGGCCGCGAAGAACGGCGCATGAGCCGCGCCCGCGATCTTGCTGAGGTCGCGCAAAAGCTGCACGTCGGTCGGCTGCTGGCTGAAATAATAATCGCCGATCAGGCATCCATAGGGCTGCCCGCCGAGCTGGCCGAACTCCTCTTCGTATATCTTCTTGAACAGAGCGCTCTGATCCCAGGCAGCATTGGGGAATTGCCGCAGGTGCCGATAGAGCTCGTTCTTTGAGATGTTCATGACGCGGATCTTGAGCATCGCGTCGGTTTCGGATTGGAAGACGAGGTAATTCAAACCGCGCCAGGCACCCTCGATCTTCTGAAACTCCGGTGCATGCATGATCTGGTTCACTTGCGCCGAGAGTTTCTTATCCAACTGCGCGATCATCTCCTCGATGGTGTCGAGGACATCACTTTTAATAAGACTGCTGTCGGCGAGCGCCTGCTCGACGAGCGTATTGACCGCGTTCTCCACCTCGGTGGCCGCGCGCTCGGAGCGCGGCTTGAAGCTTTGCTTTAGAAGTGCGGTGAATTCATCGGCTTCGCGGCTTTCGACCCGCGCCACCTGTTGGGCGGGGGCGGTTGTTGTTTCGGTCGCCATGGCCGTTCTCTCCGGTTTTGGGGTTACGCTGAGGGCTTGCCTTCGCCTTCACCGGCTTCATCGGGGGCCTCCGCAGCACGGTTCTTCAGCGCTGCCATGAGTTGGGGGTCGGCCAGCAATTTGCGCAACGTGTCTTCTGCCGCGACCTTGCCATCCATGTAGCGCTGCAGATTGGCAAGCTGCTCCCGCGCCTCGAGGAGCTTGGCGACCGCCGGCACCTGCCGCGCCACCGCGGCCGGATCAAAATCGGCCATTTTGTTGAAGCGCAGGTTGACACCCATCTTTTCACTTGAGCCGTCGGATAGCTTGTTATCGACCTTGAAACTGACGCCAGGCTGGATGGCGGCCATGCGGGCATCGAAATTGTCCATGTCGAAGTCGAGGAACTTGCGAACGGCAATGTCCTCCTTCTCGACTCCCGGAGTATTTCCGGACAGGTCGGACATCACTCCCATCACCCAGGGGAGCTCGATCTTTTCTTCGGCGTTCTCGGGGTTCTCGTAAGTGATGTGAACCCGCGGCGGACGATTTCGCTTGATGAATCTCTGACCACTGTCTCGCGCCATGTATCACCTCTTGTTGATTCATCGACTTGGCGACGGGCGCGCGGAAGTCTCCCGCTACCCAGCCGCCAAGGCGCTGTGGAAAAGCGACAAAGCTAAGTGTCAAAAGCCCCGCTCAAAGTTCAAAGGACACTCAAATCTTGTGTGTCAGAGCGCTCCTCCAGGTTCAAAAAAGCCGAACCTCAAGCTATGTGTCAAATAGCCCCACCCGACGCAATGCACGTTGTTAGGATTAAAGGGAATTTTTCGCGTCGCGTCAATCGGCGGGTGGTGCTTGCGGGCCCAACTGCGGGGCCCAGGTGCGCCCTCGGCAGTCGGCGGTGGGGCGACGCCGCGCCCTCCCTCGCGCGCGGTGCGCGGTGCCTGAGCGCGGCGAGTCACCCGGTCCAACGATGAGGTTGACCCAAATGCTCTCAGTCTCGCAGCTCAAAACGAACAGGGTCACCTCTCGCCGTCATCGACACTTCTGAGCGCGTCCCTCGGAAGCACATCTCTCAACACGCTCATGAAATCCCGCTCCGCCAAGGCCCGGGCGCGATCGCACAGCATCGGTACCGGGCTCGATGGTTCGGATCGACGGAAATAACGGTGAATCTGATCGAGCAACGCGATCGCTTGGGCGCGGCTCGTGACAGTGTAGCCAGCCCCCGGATCCCCGAAAGCGGTCTCTACTGACCGATCTCCTACCGATTGACCTCCCGCCGGCTGGTCTCCTACCGACTGGTCTCCTGCCGACTGGTCTTCTCCTGACTGATCTCCACCGCCCGCAGGCGCCTGAGGCATATCGGCGAAATTCGAAAGCTTTTCGAGGGGTAACTCGAAGAATCGGTCGGCGCCAATCTGGAACGCCGCCCTTTCCACGTGCGCGGGCATCAAAATGTTCATCACCTCGAAGAACGACTTTCCGATCAGATCCCGGGCCTGCCGGACCAGAAGCAGGACCGGGCTCGAAGGCTCCGACCGGGTGTAGTAGTCCGCAATCGCCGCGAGCGCCCGCCTCACTTGGGCAAGCGACGCGGGCACGGGACCGGCGTCGCCTGCCGCGGCGAGATCGGCAGCGTCGGTCTCGGCTTCAGGGCCCGCCTCAGCCGCCGCTGCCTGCGGATCGATGAACCCGCGAATCGTTGTCACAAGCGTCGAAAGCTTGTCCAGGCCAGCCGATTCGCGGTTTGCTAAAAACGCGTTGCGAATAGTATCGAGCGAAGCCTTTACCAGCGAGATGTCGTTACGGACCGATGCCAGAGCCGCCGGGTCGGCCGAGCTGATGGTTTCGGTAATGAGTGCCTGGGGCAGTTGCACCTCTCCGGCGCGAGGCTGGACCTCCCCCGTGGCAATCATCCAGGTGCGGTAGCTGATCTGTCCGTGGCGGCGCGCCTCCACCAGCGGCGCATATTGTAACGGGAAAATGACGGTTGGTAGGTCGAGCGTACTGATAGTTGCAGATCGCGCCGAATCGCCCGATTGCGGGCGCGGATGCACGGCGTTCCAGAACTTCTCGAGCCAATAGGCTGTCGCAGCCAAATTCACCGCAAACCCGCCGAGATCCTTATTCAGTATCGAAAGGCGAGCCTGCAAGATCAGAAGCCGGATATCGCGCGTGCGCTGAAGCAGCGGCTTGATTGCATCGAGTTGACTCTGGATGTCGACGGTCGAGCGGTCGAAAGGACTGCCGTCTTCGGGGGAGAAGAAGGTCGTCGGTAAAACGCCCTCCACGGCTGCAAAAAAATTGAGATAATCCGAATCACCATCCATATCGAGATCAGGACCGCAGGAGTCCGCGTCCGAAAACGGCCGGCACAGCAGGGCGACCCTCGGATCGAGCACGGGCCCGCTGCCACCAGCCGATGGATCGGTGTCCGCCGTTTGGTCGGTGTCCGCCGCTTGAGCAATATCCACCGCAACTCTCCCACTCACGCCAGGCTGGCAGCCAGCGGCCCGACGCACGCCCAACCTTTCTTAATGTGTCGGTATGCGGCGTCAAGCTGGGCGTGCAAGCGGTGTTAGCCTGCACAGCCGGGTGAAGTGAAGCCCTCCCCCGCTCACTTCCAGGGACGGCAGGAAGCTCGTCGATACGGCGCCAACGGCGGCAGCATGCGTCGAGCGTTGAACCGGGTGGCCGCGTCACTCGACTATGCGATACGGGTTGGATATCGTCAGCGCACCAATCGCCCTACAGAAAGCGACTGTCGTTATGAACGAAAATCTTCGTCAGGCCGACCGTATTGCCGAACTCACTACACCGCTTGGCAAGGACGCGCTTGTTATAACTGAGTTTTCTGGGTCGGAGGGGCTCAGCGAACTGTTCGAATACCATCTCGAGGCCCTGAGCGGCCAGGAAAAAACCCAGGACGACATCGATTTCGACCAAGCAATTGGTCAAGGATGCATGGTCAAGCTCAACACCGATGACGGCAAGACGCGCATCTACCACGGCATCATGACCGAAGGACAGTGGGTCGGATGGCTTGACAAGTACTGTCGCTACCGCATCGTGTTGCGTCCGTGGCTTTGGCTGCTCGGTCACAAGGCTGATTGCCGGATCTTTCTCGACAAGACTGTCAAGGAAATTATCCAGGATGTCTTCAGCAAGGCGGGCTTCTCGGATTTTGAGTTCCGTACAACCGGCTCGTATGATAAAATTGAATATTGTGTTCAGTATCGCGAATCCGATCTGGCGTTCGTATGCCGCCTGATGGAGCACTACGGAATCTACTACTTCTTCGAGCCATCCGATGGCAAGCACACGTTGGTGATGGCCGATTCGCGCTCTTCGCATAAGCCGATCGCGGACCTGCCAAAAGTGAAGTTCAACCCCTCGCCCGCAGCGTATGATGACAAAGAACAATCGCTCAGCCATTGGGTTTCGGAGCGCCGCTTCCGCACCGGCAAGTTCCACTTCAATGATTATGACTATCTGCAGCCAAAAAAGGATTTGAAAGCGCCCAAGGAAGCGGCCGAGAAGTACACGCACTCAAAGCTCGAAGTCTACGACTACCATCACAAATACGATGAAAAAGGAAAGGGCGAAAACCACGCGCAGTTCCGCCTTGAGGCCGAGCAGGCGGTCGACCGCCGGCGCACCGCGGGCGGCGACGCTGCTTCGCTCTATGCGGGCGGGCTCGTGACCGTCGAAAGGCACCCGACCTCAAAGGAAAATGGGGAGTACCTGATCGTTCATGCCTCGCATCAGTTCACCGCGCAGCGTTATCGCAGCGGCTTCGGCGAGGGCGCCGAGGGGTATGCCGGCAGCTACGTCTTCCAGGCGAGCGACCGGCCTTTCCGCAATCTGCCGCGGACGCCGAAGCCCCGCATCTATGGCATCCACACCGCGAGGGTGGTCGGCAAGAAAGGTGAGGAGAACGAGGAGATCTCGACCGACGAACACGGCCGGATCTGGGTCCAGTTCCACTGGGACCGCGAGCCGCAGAAATCATGCCCGGTTCGCGTCGCCCAGGTGTGGGCGGGCAAAAAATGGGGCGGCATTTTCATCCCGCGGGTCGGCATGGAGGTGGTCGTCGATTTTCTGGAAGGCGACCCGGATCGACCCCTGGTGGTCGGCTGCGTCTACAACGGCGACAACAAGCCCCCCTATGATCTTCCCGACAACAAGACGAAAGCAGGTGTGAAGTCGGACTCATCCAAGGGCGGTGGCGGCTTCAACGAGTTTGTCTTTGAGGACAAAAAGGCCTCCGAAAACATCATCATGCACGCCGAAAAGGACAATGATGTTGTCGTCAAGGACACCCAGACGGTAACGATCGGGGAAGCCTTCACCGGCCACAACGGTCCTGAATCTCGAAACTGGACGCTCAAGCAGGGCGACGACAAGCTGGAAGTTGCGTCCGGCAACCAGAAGGTCCACATCGCCCAGACGCAAAAGATCGATGTCGATCAGGACATTACCATCACATCGTTAAAGTCAATCACCCTTAAGGTCGGCATCAATCAGGTCGTCATCGATAACAGCGGCGTCCATATCAAAGGCATGACAATCGATCTGCACGGCAATACGCTGATTGAGCAGAAGTGCACGCTGATTACGATCAACTGAGGAAAACGCGAAAATGGCGCTGCTGCGCTTCGCCACCGCCCGGGACGTGTTCGAGGCCTTCCCGACCGCTCACGAGGACATCAATTCGGCGCCGAGCGATCAGCCGCCGGTCGCCTACTTGCGCGACCTGGCGAAGGGCCAAACGCCCGACGACGCCCTTGCCTTCTGCGCCTATCTGCTGCCGCGGCGCGAGGCGGTATGGTGGGCGAGCCAATGCGTGCGCGCCCTTCTCGGCGAGCCGACCGCGGCCGACGAAACCGCGCTGAACGCTGCCGAGGAGTGGGTGCGCGAGCCGGGGGAAGAGAACCGCCGCCGCGTGCTTGCGACCGCGCTTTCCGCCAACCGGCGCATTGCCAGCACCTGGGTTGCCCTCGCCGCCGGCTGGTCCGGCGGTCCGATGGTTGTCAGCGACTACGGCGGCCCCGCGGCGCCGCCGCAACTGACTGCGCAGTCGGCCTTCACGGCGATTGAGATTGCCCTGGGGGGACGGAAGGACCGGGCGGAGGAGATTTCGCGATGCGTGGAACGGGGGGCCCGGATCATCGAGGGGTAATGGGTTGCGCTGCAGGATTTTCGCGAGGCAACTGGACGATTCGACCGGGAGCCGAGCTAGCGCCAATCGAACTTCGCGATGATCCGCGGGCCGTTCCACTGCCGTCCATCGACGGGGTCAGCGTAATTTCCGGTTATCGACGCTTCGTACGGGTGCCGTCCTGGCTTCCACGCGTAAAGGTCGGTCAGGTCTACCCTGAAATCAACCTGCCCGTCCGGCGGCAACGCTGTGTAATCCTTGATCGTATATGGCCGGCGCTTTTCTGACCGTCCGATTTCGTTGATCTCCTCGCCTTCCGAATCAATAAAAATGGAGGGCGGAGTCTTCAATACGTAGACCGTGAAATCGGCAACGTTCTTGAGGTGCATGAGAGCGAAAAGCCGGCCGGATGCGCCCGGCACAATCCGCAAGGACTTCTGAAGCGGCACCATGTTTACCACCTCGCCCTGTGTGCGAACGGCATCGGAGACCGATGAAAACACCAGAATGAGCAGATAAATCCACCACTCACGGCGCATCCTCCAAGTAATATTCGAAGCTGTCCGCGTGATTAAGGGCTTTATCTGGATCATCTTTCGCCAGTTTCCGCGAGGCGGTCACGCCATAAACCGGGTGGTCGTTGTTGTAACCTTTGAACTTATCGCGTGTTCCCCCAATGTCCCTGAAATGCGACATTTCATGACTGAGGGTGCCCGCCCTCGAGTCTTGGCCGATGTCCGGTGCCCTGTCAAAGGCCTGGTCCAGGTATACCGTATGACTGGTATCTGTCGGATAGACATATGCAAACGTGTCGGGATCGGGCGGATCAGCAGGTTTGAAGTTCTCAAATGTCATGCTTTTGTTTACATCGAGCATCTTTTTGATGCGGTCCTTAATCAGTTGCTTCGACGCATCATCGTCCTTTCCGAAGGCGGTCTTGAATTTTGCCTTGGCGGCAGCGTCCCATTTATCAAGCTCCTTCAGCTTGTTTTCCAGCATGTCTTTTTGGTTTTTCAGCGCCTTCTCGATGACCGCTTGTTTTTGCTGACGCCATGCGGCGAGCTTGCCGGCAGGGCTGTTCGCAACAGCACCGCTCGCAGCAGCACTGCCCGCAGATGCGGAATCTCCGATCAGCACCGTCAACAGCCCCAACGCCACCTTGTTGGGCGGTCCGACGGCTTCTACGATGGTGTCGCCCTGCCGGCACGCCGGTAGCCCATTGATGAGCACCGTCTGCGAGCCGTCGACGATTACACCGGGTCCGTGCGGCGGTACCGGCAACGGCGTAGCGCAGACGTGAATATCCGCCCCGCCGGCACCGCCGGTGATCATGCTACCCATCGAGGCCGCGGCGGTGGCCTTGGCGGTCTGCTCGGCCGCGAGCGCTGCCGGCGCCCCCGGCGTTCCGGCAGCCGCAGCCGTCGCAGCCTCGGCGGCCTGGATTGTGGCGTCAGATGCCGACTTCGCTGATTGAATGGCCGCCGCGGCCGCAGCCGGGATACCGCGCCAAGCCGGCAAGCCGCCGATAAAGACGTTGAAGCTGCCGGGCCCCGGAGTCAAAACCGGTGGTGCCGGGTGAACGACAGGATCTGTGACCCTCGCAGCGGGGCGTCCCACGAAAAATCCCTGTTATGCAGTCGATTTAAGGAGACTCAATCATCCTGGTGACAAACCTCGGGGCGCCAGGTTGAATCAACCGCAATCGCACCTCAAAAATCAACGAGCAGATGAGACCCCATAACCGCCGCGCCCGAGCATCACGGCCTGTCGGGCGTACCGTTCAAGCCAACCGCTCGACCGCAACGCCCCCTGGCCTGCCCTAACGTGGGCGATATTGAAGCCTCGCAACGTAGTCGAACGGCGCCTCCATTCGGTTCAGATGCCGCGCCGATATGCGTGCATTGCCTGGGCAGGTTGGGGCTCCCCGGCAACGTGGAATGCAGGACGAGGCCCGAAGTGGCTTGAATGATTACCAGAGTAGACCTAAACGTATTTGCGGGCAACAGTCAGCTCCA
>Ga0126384_10002549_pt1 | contig 11037 bp, 13 predicted proteins | sample PanSoiMetPlot_36_FD_92543 | JGI IMG/M metagenome (GOLD analysis project Ga0126384, IMG submission 92543) | Tropical forest soil microbial communities from Panama - MetaG Plot_36 | ecosystem: Environmental > Terrestrial > Soil > Tropical forest > Bulk soil | place: Panama | collected 2016-02-17 | reverse complement strand
TGCCAAGCGTGTCATCGCCAAGTATATGCGGATCACCGATGCTGACGCGGTGGAGGACAGTTATCAGTTTTTCTCTCCCATAGTGCCGGCCAAACCGTATCCTCCGCTCGACGGAATCAAAGAAGTGTTACTTGAGGTCGGCGAAAAAGATCCGAAGGTCCGAAGCGCGAATCCGGAAGACTTCGCAGATCTGAGCTTCGTCAAAGAACTGGATGATAATGGCTTTATAGACAATCTCTATAAAGCCAAAAAGTGACGATGGACGACTCATGCCACCAGTTGAACAAACCAAGCTAAAGCGTTCCGGCGTTGGATTGCGTGCCTGTGACACGGACCGCGCATGTCCGGGTTTTACATTGTTTGCGCCGCAAAGTGGCGGAGGAAATGTCTATCTCATCGATCTTCATGGTAATGTCGCGCAGACTTGGCGGATGCCTTACGCTCCCGGCAACTATGGCTATCTGACCGAGAGGGGTAAGCTTTTCTACAACGCTAAGATCCTCGAAGATTCGAAGCGCTTCATTAGCCGGCAGCCGTGGAAGGGCGGCGCGGTGCTTGAATGTGACTGGAATGGGCGCATTCTTTGGGAAGTCCGCCAACCGGACCACCATCACGACGGCATACGATTGCGTAACGGCAATGTGCTGCTGATTTGTCTAGCTCAGCTACCGCCGGATCTAGTACCGAAGGTGAAGGGTGGAATCGCGGGCACCGAACACAACGGTGAGATGTATGCCGATTATCTAGTGGAGATGACAACGACCGGGGACGTAGTTTGGGAATGGCGTACTTGGGAGCATCTCGACCCCGAGACGGATCGCATCATGGCGGTGCAGGAGCGAAGGGAAGAATGGACGCATGCAAACGGCGTGGCCGAACTGCCGAACGGCGACATCGTCGTTAGCTTTCGCGTGATCTCAACTGTTATCATCATCGACCGAAAGACCGGCAAAATTATCTGGAAGCTCGGTGCGCCACCACTCTCCGGCCAACACGCTCCAAGCCCGCTGCCCAACGGCAATTTGCTGCTTTTCCACAACGGCCCGCATCGTTTGGATCATCCGATGCCTTTTTCGCGAATTATCGAGGTTGATCTCAAGACGAAGCAAATCGTCTGGAAATATCAGGAGCGAAGAGAGAGCGATTTCTTCAGCCCGAGGATTTCCAACGCCCAGCGCATGCCCAATGGCAACACTCTAATCTGCGAGGGCGATTTCGGCCGGCTCTTCGAAGTGACCGCTGATGGCGAATTGGTCTGGGAATTTGTTAACCCGTATTTTGGCGAAGGACCAACGGGACTTAACAATCGCGTTTTCCGCGCCTACAGATACAGCGCGGAGGAAATCGGTAGAGCCAAAGCGACCGGAATTTGATTTCGTCTCGCATCAAGCCATCAAATAGACTACCCTTTGCGTATCTCGATCACCATGGAAGATGATGTCGCTGCGGCGCTCAACGCATCGGAAAAGCGCGCCGCTTAAAGTTCAAGACGTTACTTAATCTGGTGGTCAGAGCGGATTAAGAGTATGACCGGGCGAGTGAAAAAGCACCAAACTTTTCAGACGCGTTCCGTCGACCTTGGGTCGTGCCTGACTGCCAAGGTAGACAATGTTGCCGAGATCCTTGCGATTGCCGAAGGCTAATCGTTTTAATCCAACACCCAAAGGCCTCGTTGGCGAATGGTATCATACATGGTATCTGGAGCGAGATCTGCGCCGTTCGGCCACTGAATCGCGCCCAGCACAACTCGGGCTTGACCAAAGGCTGCCGGGTCCCGTAGTGCCTCGAAGATGGTGCCGTCGATTTTTGGATTGCTTAGAAACAAGCGCATATGCACTTCACCCGCCGTCCCATCCACAAAAGTCACGCGGAGACGAGAGTCTGGTAAAGCAGCGACGGATGTTACACGCCAGGGGACGGTATGCCGTATCGGCGGTTCTACTTCAGGGGTTCGATTGCCTTCGGGGATTTCAGTTGGCTGCATAGGTTCCAGTCCTCCATCAGTTCATCGCGATGTTCCGCGGCCCACTCCAATACCAACGTCATTGCCCGACCAGGCAATGATCCGCGGATGACGCGGAAGTCCCGCAGGTCAATCAGCGCTTCGTGCTCGGCGTACAGCGCATGGAAGTGCGGCGGCGCGTGATCTCGCCAAAACATCTGAATCACGATGCCATAGAAAACACTGATCGTTGGCATAAGTTTTCAAACGAAACACCCAAATCATTTCTCAGGATACTACGCAAGGGCTAGATTCGCCAACCCACGTAGAACCGTAACATTCTGGTATACGCACGAAGCTACAGGCAAGATGGTCTGGCGGCAGGTTCTTAGTTGTCGTCATTGTTGTTGAGCTCGATGCCAACGTTGCGATAGCTCACGGTAGTAACGGTTTGATGAACTATGATCAGTGTTTAACACGGCTTCGTAGAGACAGAGAGGCCTTCCCGCGTTACGCAGACTTCGCTCGTACCACTAGATCTACGTCGCACTCAAGAAGTTGAAGCAAAGACACGAGCGGATCGAGTGATTTTTTGTAATTCGTTTGATCTAGCAGCCGATACAATTGAGTCGCAGAAGTACCTAGCCTCCGAATGATCTCGCGCTTGGAAAGTGGACTATCAGCGATACGCCTTTGAGCTTCGATCGTTAGTTTATAGAGCATGAGATCTCTCAGATAATTGGGATCTCGATTATATTCCAATACTTGCTCTGCATGGACCGTTCCGGTCTTTACCGATTGAAGCTCGTAGGTGAATCCTTCGCCGACAAGTTCCTTGTCCACATACACCCAGGTAACCGGATCATCCGATGTCGGACTCGGCGTCCAAGGTAACACTTGTCAATTTATCTCCGCAGGAGTTCTCATTAGCTTAACTAACGGAAAGAAAATATTGACAAGGAATGGCTTGGGTGTGATGCTAAGTGTCTATGAACTTTGGTTGACGCTGATCTTCATCCCGCCAGTTAGTTAATCTCAAATCCTGCTCACTGTTGGGCGGCGGAGCGTTTTTTTGCGCTCGCGCCTGCCACGTTCAAGCCGGCCTCGACCTGAAAGTCCGGGGACCTCCGTCCTTCGTGTGGTTTCACCAATCACACGGAGGGCAAGGTTCATGAAAAGAAGGGCACGAAGGTTTTTCAAAAAGTTTCTCTATCAGATTCGTCGGACACATCCGGAAGCGAGTGATCCTGAGTCGCTGATTCGATCAGGCCAGGTACTTGTGGACGGGAGGTTTGTAAAAAACCCGGCATCGCTCGTAAGGCTGGGGGCTTCGATAGTCGTTGTGCCGCCGCGGGTGCTACGTGGAGAAGTGAAGCTTCAGGCAGCTCTCGACACTTTTCAGCTTTCGGTTTCCGGTCGAGTCGCCTTAGATGTGGGGGCATCCACAGGAGGTTTTACCCGTGTTCTCCTGCGGGCTGGTGCCACTAGGTGCTACGCAGTCGATGCAGGTCATGGGCAACTTCTTGGATCGCTGCGGTGCGACTCGCGTGTCGTTAACCTGGAGTCTACAAACCTTGGCGACTTGAATCGAAGACTGGTGCCAGAGGTTATCGACGTCATCACAATGGATCTTTCGTATCTCTCGCTAGCTTCTGCGGTTTCCCAGCTTGACCAGATAGCGATCGCGGATGATGCGGACCTCGTAGTGCTGGTGAAGCCGATGTTCGAGCTAGAGTTGCCCGCGCTACCAGAAGAAGGTGTCCTGCTCAAGAAAGCGGTAGTGCAAGCGATCCAAGGGATAGAGCTGGGTCGTTGGAAGGTTCTTGCTCAGATGGAATCGCCGGTGCGTGGCGCCGGCGGGGCGATCGAATTCTTCCTTCGTGCCAAACGGGTTAGCCAGCTTAGCTAGCCGAGCAGCTGATCATAGAAAAGTTCAGCTTCGCGGCGCGATGGTATTGATCGACGCTTTTTAATCCAACGAGGGTTCGGAAGACCGACAAGGAGAGTTTAGCGTGTTCTTCGGCGAAGCGCCGTAGAGTTTTCACTACCGGGGGTAGAGAAAAAACTACCCTTTCGCCGTCTCGCTTAAGATCCCCCCAGTCGAAATTCTCCCGCTCGCTCAGCATCTTACCCTCATCGATCCTCACGTCCTGGTCGTGGCACAACGCTTGCGCTAAAAATCTCCGTCTCACATTTCGCGGTTAGGCAAATTAGGCAAGTCTGAACGCCGTGGACTTTTCTGTTGACGTTCGTCGCGCGGATGCTCACTCGCGAAAAAGAAAGGAGGTGATGTTCTTGCTTGTCGATGTGCCGCCACAAGGCGGGAGATCAACCTAGAGAAGGTGAAAGGAACTGTCTGCACGACAACGCAACACTGCTCCCTAATACCTATGAGGAAAGGAGATTGCTATGAGAAGAATTCTATTAACGTTGGTGAGTTTAACACTGCTCTCGGGCTTGGGAATGATGTACCCGTTCGCCTATGCACCAGCGCACACTAGGTGCTACGAGCCCGACCTCGTGCCAGTCGGTACCGAGTTCCTGCGTGACGCCACTCTCTGTGTTAACACCAAGGACGGCGTGAGCGCGGAGGTAAAAGCGAATGGGTTGACGTCCGGCAACGCCCATACATTCTGGTTCGCGTACGTTGACAAGCCGTCGCTTTGCACCGGGGGAGGCTCGGGAGTATGTGCGCCCCCGGACTTCGGCGCTCTTCCGCCATCGGGTAATGCCATGGCTGATCCCTTAGGGGTCTTCGGGCGCCTGGATTCGACTGTAGCGGACAAGAACGGCAAGGAGACCTTCTCCGGCGCAATAGGCGGCCTACGCCTCTCCAGCGGATCGCTGGTCATACTCCTCCTCTACGACCACGGGCCGGCAAAGAGCGATAACCGCCTTCTCGCACGCCAGCTCCTGACGCCGGAAGATCCAGCCGCTGGGGCACCGAGTCTGGGCATTGTGGCGAATGGGTCGTTGTTCACTGAAAGGATCATTGCCGTCTTTAATATCCCGTGAACGAGAACCGCGGGGCGGGCACTGCGAAGCCGCCGGTTCGGGCGAATGACTTCAGTGGCGCTTAATTTAATATGGTGGAGGAAGGAGGACTGCTCATGATCGCGAAGCAAAACCGCAAGGTGATGGTTCTAACAGTGGCTCTGCTTACACAGAGCTTGACTCTGCCTGTCTGGGCCGGCGGATTTTCTCGCGGTATTAATGACGCGTTGGGACCGCGCTACAACGTCGCACCGCAACGCCACGCAGTGCCGAAACATCCACCGCAGCACGGGGTCGGCCCGATCGCTCAGCTTCACCACTGGAATGAAATCGCCATCAACGTCAGTGGACTCGACCACACCGCGGTGAGGCCCGGCGAACAGCGGGTCTTCGGCGAGCAATTTGGGCCTGGGCGAGCAAGCCGGGCGATGTCGATCGTCCACATCGCGATCTTCGAGGCGGTGAACGCCATCGCCGGCGACTACCAGAGCTACACTGGCCTTCCCTCTGTTGCCGACAGCACTTCTATGGATGCCGCGATCGCCCAGGCGGCGCATGATACGCTGGTCGCGCTCTTCCCTTCGCAGAAGGCGAGCTGCGACGCGCAGCTCGCCGACGACCTCAGCCAGATCCCGGACGGCCGCGCCAAGGTGAAGGGGATTGAGCTGGGACAGCAGGCGGCCGCCGCGATCCTCGCGCTGCGAGCTAACGATGGCTCGCAGCATGCCGAGCCGCGCGTCGGCATCGAGTTCCTCACCGGTGACGAGCCGGGGGAGTGGCGCCAAGATCCGATCAGCCTGATCCCGCTCGCGTTGGGTGCCTACTGGGGACAGGTCAGACCGTTTATTATGAAATCAGCAAAGCAGTTTAGGGTTCGGCGACCGCCCGCTTTGAAGAGTCCGGAGTATGCCGCGGCTTTCAACGAAGTAAAGCGACTGGGTGGCGACGGGATTGTCACACCGACAATGCGCACTGGGGAGCAGACCGAGGTCGGGATCTACTGGGCTTACGACGGTACGCCCAGTCTCTGCGCTCCGCCGCGGCTCTACAACCAGATCGCCGTGCAGATTGCCGACCAGATGGGCTCCGATGTCGTTGAACTCGCGCGGCTGTTGGCCCTGGTGAACGTGGCGATGGCCGACGCTGGCATCGCCATCTGGGAGTCGAAATATTACTATGAGTACTGGCGTCCGGTCACTGGTATCCGCGAGGCCGACACGGGTACCGGCCCGACCGGTAAAGGCGACGAAAATCCGGCGACTTTCGGAGATCCAATCTTTAGTCCGCTCGGTGCGCCGGCCAGCAACCTCAACGGTCCCAACTTCACGCCGCCTTTCCCGGCCTACCCCTCCGGACATGCCGGCTTCGGCGGAGCGCTCTTCCAGATCCTGCGTAGATTTTATGGCACGGATAATATTCCGTTCACCTTCGTGTCGGACGAGTTCAACGGCATGACGCAGGACAACGAGGGGAACGTGCGCCCGCTTCTACCGCGAAGCTTCTCATCACTCTCTGAGGCCGAGGAAGAGAACGGCCAGAGCCGCATCTACCTCGGTATTCATTGGGCGTTTGACAAGAGCGACGGTATTGCCCAGGGCCGGCGCGTCGCGGATTACGTTTTCGAGCACGTATTCGTGCCGCGGCACGGGAAAATGAAGAAGGATTGAAAGCTGAAAGCGCGACAAAGTTACGCTGCGCAGTTTGCCCACACGCCAGCGGCTTCGCTGCGCGAGAGAGGGAGAAAAATATCCTTTGCGCGTTTCACTTTCCTGTAGGTCGCGCGCGAATGGGAAATGAATCAGCCGGTTTTCGGAGCGGTTGACAGCGAAGTTCATGGTCGGATAGGCTCATGAACCGACCCAACAGCCTCGCGTTTTCCGACCTCCTCACGGTTGGCCCAATTACAGTTCTCTTAGAATGGATTTAGGAGAACTCCGATGAGATGGCTTAGGGCAGGTGAGAGAAAAACTAATCCGCAAGCTACCGAACTGAGCCAACTCAAAGAAGGGTTGCGCCACGTCACTGAAAAACTCGAATCGAGCGAGGGTGAACTCGCCGAAGCTTTAGAGCAGCAGACGGCGACTAGCGAGATCCTGCGCGTGATCGCCAGCTCGCCGACCGATATTCAACCGGTGCTCGACGCGGTAGTCGAGAGTGCCGCGCGGCTGTGTAACGCAACAGATGGCCTGATCGCTCGCATCAATGGGAATGTTCTGATTCCGGGCGTGGCGAAGTATGGGTCGATGCCGGTGCCTGAGGCCAGGCCACTCAGTTATGGCACACCCGTAGGTCGAGCTATTATTGACAGAGAAACGGTGCATGTTCACGACCTCAAATCAGAAGTCGAAACTGAGTTTCCGCACTCCAAACCTCGACAGGCAATCTCAGGCGCTCGCACCCTGCTCACCACCCCGCTGCTTCCTAAAGGGAGGGCTTTCGGAGCAATCGTAATCCGCCGCAACGAGGTCCGACCTTTTTCGGTTAAGCAAATAGAACTGCTCAGAACCTTCGCCGACCAGACGGTGATCGCCATTGAGAATGTTCGTCTCTTCCAAGAAATCCAAGAAAAAAGCCCCGAGCTGGAAACCGCCAACGAGCGGCTAAAGGAGCTCGATCGACTGAAATCGGATTTTGTTTCAAACGTCTCACACGAGCTAAGGACGCCATTGACAGCCATCAAAGGTGCGGTGGATCTATTACTCCGCGAGGTGCTGGGACCGGTCAATGAAAACCAGACTCACCATCTCAGTCGCGTGAGATCGAACACGCAGCACCTGGCCGGATTGATCAACGATCTTCTCGATCTCGCAAAAATTGAGGAGGGAAAAGTCGAGCTTAAAGGCGTGCGCGTCTCTGTCGCAGGTCTCCTGCATGAGGTCATGGAGACTGTGAAGCCTTTGGCCGCAGAGAAGCTCGTCCTGCTCGAGGTTAAGGTACCTGAGCCCTCGGTCCTGGTGTGGGCCAACCGCGATAAGGTTACCCAGGTGCTGATGAACCTCATCGGCAATGCGATCAAGTTCACGCTGTCAGGCGGTACAGTCGCCGTTTCTACCGCGAATGACTGCAAGGGATGGGTTCGGGTTTCGATTCGCGACGCGGTCCCTGGGATTCCGATGAGCGAACAGGAAAAGATCTTTGAGAAGCTTTATCAGGTGACCCAAGATGGAAGCCCGAAACCCAAAGGAACGGGCCTTGGCTGGCTATCTCCAAATCACTCGTAGAATTGCACGGCGGAAGGATTTGGGTTGAATCCGAGGAGGGTCGCGGCAGCACGTTCTCGTTCACTCTCCCGGTATCAGGTCCGCCCTCACCCTTGCCCTCTCCCTAAAAGGCGAGGGCAAGAGGGCGATGCCTGACGGTTGGCGCTGAGTTCTGAAGTGGGCGGTAGGGTGGTCCACTAAAGTCGCCAGAACAGCTTCAGATGGGAGGTAAGCCATGCTGAGAAAGACCTTTGCGTTTGGAATGGGAACTCTATTCCTGACTACTTCCCACTTAGCTCAGGCGCAGCAGCCACCGACGAATATCCCGCGGATAGGTTACCTAATGACTCGGTTCCTTGACCCGGTCCGCAGCGAGGCATTGCGCCAGGGTCTTCGCGAGTTGGGGTATGTGGAGGGGAAAAACATTATCATTGAGTGGCGATCTGCGGAAGGAAAACTCGATCGCCTCCCTGCGCTCGCCGCCGAGCTAGTCCGTCTCAAAGTGGATGTCATCGTCGCCTCCGGTCCGTTACCGACTCGTGTTACCAAGGACGCAACTTCGACGATTCCCATTGTCATGGCGCAGGTTAACGATCCTGTGGGGAACGGTTTGGTCGCCAGTCTTGCACGGCCTGGCGGGAACATCACTGGCTTATCTACCCTCGCCCCGGAGATGAGCGGAAAACAACTGGAGCTTTTGAAGGAGATCCTTCCTAGCCTCTTCCGCGTGGCGGTCTTCGGGACTTCGACACAGCCGGGCAACTCACAAGTGTTAAAAGAGGTGGAACTCGCCGCGCGAGCATTGGCGGTGAAGCTTCAATACGTTGACATACTGGCTCAAAACGACATTGAGGGCGCATTCCGAGCTGCAGTCAAGGGGCGCGCTCACGCAGTGCATATGATAGCGGGCAGCTCCGTTGTCGGTGATCGCAGACGAGAGAGTGTAGATCTTGCGCTAAAGAGCCGCCTCCCGGTGATATACCCATTTTCATCATATGTGGAAGCCGGGGGACTTATGTTCCACGGTGCAAAGCTTAACGACTTGGATCGCCGCGCGGCAACGTTCGTGGACAAAATTCTCAAAGGCGCCAAGCCAGCCGATCTGCCAGTCGAACAGCCGACGAAATTCGAGCTGGTGATCAACCTCAAGACCGCCAGAGCCCTAGAGCTCAAGATTCCTGCGCACCTTTTGATGGAAGCGGACCGAGTGATCGAGTGAAAACGCAATGGGTAGAAGCCAGCAGTGACCAGAAGCAGCTGGCAGCTAGAAGGAGATAACCATGATCCAAACAATCGTCGGTCTTTGTCAAGGTAGCATTCTCTTGGCGCTAGGCTTCCCGGCTGAAGCGCAGCAGCCAACAAAGATGGCTCGAATCGGTTATCTGCGTGCGGGAGACCAGGTCAGCATGACTTATCGCACCGAGGCGTTCCGCCAAGGGCTGAAAGAGCTTGGATACATCGAAGGGAAAAATATTGTCATCGAGTACCGGTTCGCAGAGGCCAGGGAACGGTTACCCGAGTTGGCGCGCGAGCTTGTCGGTCTAAAGGTCGATATCATCTTTGCGGGCGGTGCGCCCGCAGTGGAGGCTGCTAAGAACGCGACGCTGACGATTCCGATTGTGACAAGCAGTGACGATCCCGTTGGACGTGGTCTTGTCGCTGGTTTGCCGCGACCGGGCGGAAAGGTTACGGGACTGACCAACCTTACCCACGAGCTGGTAGGAAAACGGCTTGAGCTTCTCAAAGAGGTTATTCCCGGGCTTTCCCGCGTCGCTGTCCTCTGTAGTCTTCCTAGCCCAGGTTACGATCCGATTGGGATGAGAGAGGCCAAGGTTGCTGCACAATCCCTGGGCGTGCAACTGCAGGTCCCAGAGATAAAAAATCGAGACGATTTGGAGCCGGCTTTCGCGGCCTAAAAAGAGACCGCGGGCAGGCTCTGTTCATGGTACGGAGCCCTGTTGTTAACGACCAGCTAAGACGGATCGTCAATCTTGCTGCCGAAAGCCGATTACCGGCCATCTACGATGATAAACGATTTCCGCAGCTTGGCGGCCTCATGAGTTATGGGACCGATCTGGCTGATGTGGACCGGCGTGCGGCAATCTACATTGATAAGATCCTTAAGGGAGCCAAGCCCGCGGATCTCCCGATAGAACGGCCGACGAAGTTCGAGCTGGTGATCAACCTCAAGACAGCCAAAGCATTGGAATTGAAAATTCCTGCGCACCTGCTCATGGAGGCAGACGGGGTGATTGAGTGAGAAAAGGCATGAGGCACGAGGCAACAGCAAAAGGCGATGAATAACAGCGGCGTAAACTTCAATTTCAGGTTGTCGGAAGATATTCGCGGACGAATTTGCTACTTGACTTGAGGGCTTTGTAGAATCCTCCTCGTTGTAATAGCCCATGAAAAAATCAGCGGGCTCAGAATGATTCCGGTAATCGAAAATCTAAAATCAAAAATCCAAAATCGAAGAATCCCGCAAAAGCGGGGCCGTCTAATTCGCCACTACTTCCTCATCTCTCTGGTTCTGATCAGTGGGGGGCTTATCACTAGCGGACTCAGCGAGCTTTACTTCCGCTATCGGGAGAGTGCAGCAGACCTTGTACGGCTTCAGCAGGAAATTACCTCCGGGGCGGCCTCGAAAATCGAGCAATTTGTCCAGGAGATCGAGCGCACGACGAGAGGAGCCGCCAAGAGCCGTGAAATCACGGAGAAAGGACTCTCACCGGAGTATCGCTTCGAGCTGAGACGGCTCCTCGCTATCGCCCCGGCGATCACTGAAGCAGTGGCAATCGATAGCGATGGCATATCTCGCGTAGCCGTGTCGCGTCTCACCCGCGTTTTACCTGGAGATGAGAAAATCAATTCCGCGTTGCCGGCGCTTCAGTCGGCTCCGGC
>Ga0126384_10002548_pt1 | contig 11038 bp, 9 predicted proteins | sample PanSoiMetPlot_36_FD_92543 | JGI IMG/M metagenome (GOLD analysis project Ga0126384, IMG submission 92543) | Tropical forest soil microbial communities from Panama - MetaG Plot_36 | ecosystem: Environmental > Terrestrial > Soil > Tropical forest > Bulk soil | place: Panama | collected 2016-02-17 | reverse complement strand
GGCCGCAGCTCAGGTCCGTGCCCGCCTTGACTGCCAAGGCGGCGGCTTGTTCGAGCGTGAGAACGAAGCCGTGGCCTTGATGAATGTCGCTGATAGCCCAGCAGTCCGACACGACGTAACCTTTGAAGCCCCATTTGCTCCGCAAAGCGTCAAAAAGAACATGATTGGCACAAGCGGGTTCGCCGCGGACTGAGTTATAGGCACACATGACGGAATCGGCATGGCCTTCCATGACCGTGGCCCGAAACGCGGGAGTATAAGTGTCAGCAAAATCCCGGGGGGAAACGGGCACATCCTCACGGTGACGGAGAGTTTCCGGACCGCTATGAACTGCAAAGTGCTTCGCTGTGGAAACGACTTTCAGGTATTTAGGATCGTCTCCTTGGAGACCGGTGACGAAAGCAACGCCGATGCGGCTCGTAAGAAAAGGATCTTCGCCGTAGGTTTCCTGGCCGCGGCCCCAGCGAGGATCGCGAAAAATGTTGATGTTGGGCGACCAAAACGTGAGGCCGTAGTAGCGCCCGGTATTTCCATGCTGGATAGCGTCGTTGTACTTCGCGCGAGCTTCGGTGGAGACGACGTCTGCCATGCGATGAATAAGATCGCAGTCCCAGGTGGCGGCAAGACCGATGGCTTGAGGAAAGACGGTGGCGTGTCCAGAGCGAGCGACGCCGTGCAAGCCTTCGTTCCACCAATTGTAGGCGGGGATACCAAGGCGCGGGATAGCACGCGCGACGTCCTGCATCTGAGAAGCTTTTTCTTCGAGCGTCATGCGAGAAACCAAATCGTTGACGCGCTGCTCCACGGGAAGATCCGGATCCAAATAGCGTGGACCAGGAGAAGTGGCTGATGCGGTCGCGTTCGAAGCCGACTGAGCGGCCAAGGGAGTAGTATTTAAAAGCAGAAAGAATGAGACCGCGGTAAGGCAAAGTGTTTTAGAAAACATGGCGGAGATTCTCCTGCAACCGGTTGCAAGAGTCCACAACGTTTTCACGCGGCGCATGAGCCAAGGATCATTACAATCGACTGCGCGCCTTGCGGAATATGAACCTGCCCGAGCGTGAAGGAAATGTGAATTCGCGGCTTCGCTTCGACACTGCCGGGAGACACGGAGCTCCAAGGGGCCGGCAATTGTTCTTTTAGAACTGGCAGTCTCATGGCTTCACCGGGTTTTCTCGCAGGTCTTGAAGCTGCGCTGCTACCGCTCCATAAGTTTCCAGGTACTTCAGCAACTCAAAGTCCGCCCATTCCAAGCCATTCTTTTGGGGTAGCAGGCGGAGCATCACGATCACACCGATGACCTCACGGTCACGCTTTAGAGGAATGCAAGCAGTCAGGTTCGCTTCATGAGGCAGAACAGGCGTGTCTGGCCTGCGATTTCGGAATTGGCTTATACCTTCGTGCGCCGCTCGCCCAATGAACCCGGCTCCCATGCCGAACTGTCGTAAAGTTTCGCTCTCGACTCCTACAGACCACACCACAGAAAAAGTCTGATCCGAGGTATGATGCCGAAAAATCGCCACTTGCTCCGATCCGAGAAGGTTTCCGATAATTTCACCAATGGCTTCGTAGACGTCGCCCAGCTCGATTGCTTGAAGAAGCCTCGCGCTCGCGGCATTGAGCCTTTCCAGGAGGAAATGCTGGCGTTCCAATTGTTCCCGGAGCGAGAGCTGCTGCGCTCGAACGCGCAATGCACCGAAAGTTAGCCCGCGGGTTTCGTGCGCCGAGCCTTCCCGGTTCTGCGCTTCTGGCTGGGGCTTTTTTTCTTCCGTGGCACTCATTTTCTTCCCTCGTCTTCCCTCAAGTTTTGCATTCCTGCAACGCGGGTTTCATTCGCCGAGATAGGCTTGCAAGAGCTCCAGAAGCTCAGTGTCGTTCACAGGCTTGGTCAAGTAATCGCTGCAGCCGCTTTCGTAACCTTGCTCGACAAATTGCTCTTCTCCGCGCGTCGTCAAAAGCATGACCGGGATCTTGCTCGTCTCTTTGTGTTGCTTGAGCGCACGGCACGCTTCGAGCCCGGTCATACGGGGCATCATGACGTCCATAAGAATCAAATCGGGTTTCTCGGCGAGGGCCCGTTCGACCGCGTCCTTGCCGTCCACGGCGCTCAACAGCACGTAATTGGACTTCTGGCTGAAAATCAGGCGTGTTACGAGCCGCGCGGTGCTGGAGTCATCCACTAGAAGAATTTTCTTTGAACCCATTTCCTTTTTCCTTTTCTCTCTTTCTGCTCCCGGCACCAACGGGCCGGATTCCACGCTTAACCGCAACTCATAATCTGTTTTGAACCTTGCTCTCCCTTGCAATGCGTTTGAAATTCAACGAACGCGTCCAAGATCAGGTTGCCAGAGGCTGCTCATCTAACACTTGCCGCACGCGCCTCGACAGAATTTCGCGCGTGAACGGTTTTTCGAGGAGCGCTACGCCGTTTGCCAGAATTCCCGCCTGAACAATGCCGTCATTCGGGTATCCCGACATGTACAGCACCCGCGTGTGCGGGCGGATTTGCGCCATTTGCTGGACAAGTGACTTGCCGCCCATTCGTGGCATGACGACATCGGTCAGAAGCAGATCGATGCTCCCGGCATGCGATTGAGCGATTTGAATGGCCTCGTCACCATTGGCTGCTTCCAGGACGGTGTAGCCGCTTGCCGTCAGGAACTCCTTTGTCAACGCGCGAAGAGGCTCAGCGTCTTCCACGACCAGGACGGTTTCGGTTCCATAGCTGATTTCGACGCGCCTGGCTGGACGCGCTTCGGTCAGAGGCCTGTCCACACGAGGCAAGTAAACTTTGAATGTTGTGCCGCGGCCCTCCTCGCTGTAGACCCAGATAAACCCGCCACTCTGTTTCACAATTCCGTAAACCGTTGCCAATCCTAGTCCGGTTCCTTTGCCCATTTCCTTGGTGGTATAGAACGGCTCGAAAATGCGGCTTTGCGTTTCTTCATTCATGCCGCAGCCGGTGTCCGTCAGGGCCAGGAGTACGTACTTGCCTGCGGGAATCTGAGAAAGCTTCGAATGATGGTTTTCCTCGAGATCCACGTTGCTGGTTTCAATCGTGAGTTTTCCGCCCTTGGGCATGGCGTCCCGGGCATTGAGGACCAGGTTGATGATCACCTGCTCGACCTGGACCGGGTCGACCACCACACGGCCTAGCGTGGGATCGAGGGCTGTGTAAAACTCGATGTGCTCGTCAATCAGCCGGCCTAAAAGCCTCTCGGTTTCCGTCACGATGGCGTTCAGATCGACAGCCTGCGGATGAAAAACCTGCCGGCGGCTGAAGGCCAGCAGCTGCCGAGTCAGGGCGGCGGCGCTGTCCGCGGCCTTTCGAATCTGTGTGACGCTCCGCATCCGCGGGTCGCCCGGCTGGAGCGCTTCGGTCAATAGCTCCGTGTGCCCATTGATGACGCACAACAGGTTGTTGAAATCGTGCGCCAATCCCCCTGAGAGCCTGCCGATAGCCTCGAGCTTCTGCGACTGGCGAACCATGTTCTCCAATTGCCGCCGCTCGGTGACGTCACGGGCGATTCCCTGCACGCAATCCTTCCTTCCGTTCGAACGAAGCAGGCGAGCGCTGATTTCCAGCAGGACTTTGCGTCCGTCCTTTCGCAACATGGCGATCTCGAAATGCTGCAGCGGTTCTTCGCTCACGATGCGTCGCATCACTTCATTGCACAACGCAGCGTGCTCCGGCGCGACCAGGCCCTTGATGTTTTTCCGCAAAGCCTCGTTTCGCGGCCAGCCCATTATTTCCTCGGCCGCTTTGTTCACCGACGTGAGATTGCCCTCCAGGTCCAGGATGAACAGGATGTCTTTCGTGTTCTCGAAGAAATCCTCGAAGCGCTTCTCCCACTGTCGAACGGAGCTCTCCGCCCGGTTGCGCTCAATCGCGTACCGCAGAGCTCTTTGGAGCAAATCCTTGCCGAGCGTTTCCTTGACAAGGAATTCGCTGGCTCCTGCCTCAAGCACTTGCTTTCCCGCCGATTCTTGACTCTCAGAAACCAGGACCACGCAGGGAACAGAGAGCGATTGCAAAGCAGCGTCTTTCAGCAACGCCAAGGCGGTCGGATCCAAGGAAGGAGGCTCCCACAAAATCGCGTCAAACAGAGGCGAGTCAGGCTTAGCGGAAGCAAACCGTGACAAAGCCGATTGCCAATTCGTCTCTTTCCTTACAACAAAAGAAGCGTCTTCGGCACTTTGTAGCATCTCCACGTAGATCTGTGTCCGAGAAGGATCCTCTCCAATCAACAGAATTTGATAACGCTGCGATTGCATGGTCTGACTTGCTCTTCCTGGCTGGACTCGCGACTTGCCTTCGCATCCACCTCGCTGGCATTCACCCTTGTTCGAGGGCGGAATCTCTTGGGAAAAGCTTGCTAACCTCCTCCATAAGTCTTTCAGGCATTTGGCTTTTTTCAACCAGCGCATCGGCCCCGCGCCGCACGCATTCTTCCCTCAGAGACAGCCCGCTGAGCTGCGTGATGACAACAATGCGAAGTTCGGGAAAAAGCCTTCGTAACTCCGTTGTCGCCTCGAGGCCGTTAAGGAGCGGCATGCTTAAGTCCGTGAGCACCAGGTCGGGACGCAGGCGCCCTGCTTTTTGCACCAGACGAAGACCATCCGAAGCGGTTCCGACGATTTCGAACGTTCCTTCGAACTCGAGATACCGGCAAATGCAAGCCAGCGCCGATGGCGAATCATCTGCCACGAGGACGCGAATGGGGCGATCGCTGGGTTTCATCGCATACGCTCCTGACACGTGGGGGCAAATTTGTAACGCGTCTGTAACAAAAGGATGCACGCCGTCGCGCGCTTTTGAAATTCGGCGGATTCCCTAGGGGTTTCCCTGTAGAACGTTGGAGTAGGGTGGAGCTGAGGCGGGCCAGTTAAGGTTGGATGATTTTGTTTTTCACTGCGTAGCGGACTAATTGCGTAACCGAATGGAAATTCATTTTGAGCATGATGTTGGCGCGATGGGTTTCCGCGGTTTTCACGCTGATGTTGAGAAAAGTAGCGATTTCTTTGTTGGTTTTTCCTTCGGCGAGCAGTTGAACGATTTCACGCTCGCGTGGAGTCAAGCGCCGACCCGGGCGCTCCACTCCATCGGCATCCGGTTGAACGGATGCGGCAGGCAGGGAAACGCGGGAGGATAAATACGGCTTGTGCCGGCGCAAGGAATCCACGGCTGCAAGCAGGTTTCTGTCCGCGTCGTCCTTCAGGATGTACCCGCACGCCCCTGCCTCCAAGACTCCTTGGATCATTTGCTCCGAGTCGTACATGGTCAAAATGAGGATTTCTGTTTGAGGAGATACTTTGCGGATCTGGCGTGTGGCCTCCACGCCATTCAACAAGGGCATTCCAATGTCCAGTACGGCCACGTCGGGCTGCAGCTCGCCAGCTTTTTCTACGGCCTCTCGGCCATTGGCCGCTTCGGCGCAAACCTGCCACCCGGCTTTGGACTCCAGCAAAGTTCGGAGCCCGGTCCTCACAACCTGGTGATCATCAGCCACCAGGATCCGAAGGGGCGCCATGGGTTCCCTCGAGCACTAAAAGGATTGTAGCGTGAACTGCGGTTCCCGAGGCATTAGATTGCACTTCAAGGGTTCCTCCCAACTGCGCCATTCGTTCGCGCATCCCGAGAATTCCGACCCCCAACCGAGAGGCCCTTGGGACGTCGCTGCCGTCCTGTCGGGATTTGGCGGCTATTCCGCGGCCCTGATCCCTGATCTCAAGCTGGACGCGGCCTTGACCGTTCCACAAGCGAATCGCTCCGGTCGAGCTTCCGGAATGCTTCTGGATGTTCGCCAGGCTTTCCTGCACGATGCGGAAAAACGCAGTTTCCGCTTCTTGCGGCATTCTGGGGAAATCGGGCTGGATATCAATTTCCAAGGCGATGCCGCTTCGTTTACTGAATCCCTGCGCATACTCCTTCACAGCGGAGGCCAAGCCCAATTCGTCGAGCACTGGTGGATGCAACAAATAGGAAAGAGTACGAATCTCTCGCGACATTTCCCGCAACACCTTCCGAGCTTCGGCCAACGCGTTCCGCGCGGTCTTGTCTAGCGGTAGCGACAAACGCATTACCTGCACCAGATCCAGGTTCACGGCCATCACGCTCTGCGCCAGGCTGTCGTGAAGCTCCCGACCCAGCCTTCGGCGTTCCTCGTCCTGAAGGCGAAGCAAACGGGCTGAAAGATGGTGCAAGGCCTCTTCCGCTTCTTTGCGTTTGGTGATGTCGCTGAAGGCGGTAACCAGCCGGTCCGGCTGGCCGTCCTTGCTCGATAGAGGCACGACTTCGCCGAGGATCCAGAGTATCTCTTCCTCTCCGGGACGCCGCCAACCCATGACTTCGCCACGCAGAGGCTGTCCTGTCGCCAAGGCCCGTAGGGCAGGCCGCGTGACAAACGGATATTCCGTTCCATCTTCGCGAAGCGCGATTAGTCCCAGCTCCTCTGAGGTTTTTCCAATGACCTGCTCGGAAGAGAGACCAAACATCTTCAGTGCCGCGCTATTCGCAAACAGAATCTCTGCTCCGGGTCCCATCAGAGCCACGCCGACATGCAAGTTCTCAACGAGTGTGCGGAAACGTTCCTCGCTCGTTCGAAGAGCGGCTTCGGCTTTGCGCAAATTGTCTGCGATGCGCAGCTGCTTCTCATTCGTCAAAATCAAGCGCGCCGTAGAGATGAGGAAGGATGCCGTGATTGCTGCCCAGGCGAGCGTAACTTGTTCCTGTGCGATTCGCCGGCTCATCGCCAGGACGAGAAGCGGCACGGCAGCCGGTAACACTCGCAAAAAAATCTTGGTTCTTCCCGAAGGCGCTTGTTCCTTCGCCGTGGCAGCCGATTCTGTTTTCCATCCGGAGGCGAAGGCCGTCGCAAAGAGATAGGGGACGCACCACACGACGTCATACCAGTTTGCTCGGTAGACGGGCGCAGGCAAGCTGATTAGATAGGCGAGGGAGGAGGCCACGCTTAGGAGAAAAAACAGCGAAACACGACGGAACAGTACTCTGACGGGCTGAGATTCGCTGCGGGAGCGGATCAGAAACGCGACGGCTATGGCTAGGTCCCGATACAATTGCAGCTGAATCTCGTTCATGACTAGCCGCTGCCCTTCGGCTTCCCACCGGGACGTGAGGTAGAAGAAATATAGGTAGGCAGTGAGGGCGACGATGGCCACTTGCGAAAAGTCCAGCATCGTTTCCCAAGGGATGCTGACGGACTTTTCATCGGGCCGTGGCAGCAACATGATCAGTGCTGGAATCACCCACAGAATAAAAATGATGTCCGAAGGCCAGGGCGTTGCGAACGGCTGGAAGGCCATGCTCTCGTAATAGGTTTCAACAACCTGGGCGACAACCACCAGAAACAACGAAACCGTAAACAGCCGCCAGAGACGGCGCAAATATTCGGAGGAACGCAGGGTCGCCCGGATGGCAGAGACCCCGGAACACAAGACCAGCGCTGTTTGCAGAAGATCGGAAAGGAGTTGGCTCTTCGCCAGATGGTCCGCCTCTCTTACAACAAGGATGACCAAGACGGTGAGCAAGGAAGCAACCGCGAGGACCAATCGAGAAAACTTGCTGGAGGGTAGCAAGGGCGACCTCGCTAAGACTGAGGCTAGTCTATGCATTCCCCGTTGGTTAGACAACCGCATGGCGGCAAAGGGAGTCGTATGAAGCACCGGCCTGCTTCCGTCGGCTGGGTTCCTGGGCTTGACCCCGAGCCGAAGCGCCCCGACCCTTCTGCTGGGTAATTCCAGCCCAACAACCGGTACGACGTAAATAGTTTTACCCCTATGAAACTTTGTTGCTGCAAGGCACCGAGACAGGCTACAATGTCAAGTTTAGGAGGATTGAGTTCGTGCTCACGATTCGTTTGTCCAGGATTGGCAAGAAGAAAAAGCCCTATTACCGCGTGGTGGTCATCGAGAGGACCCGGCCACGCGACGGCCGCATCAAGGAAGCGGTGGGAACGTACGATCCGCTGAAAAAGCCCGCGGAGATTAAGCTCGACGCCGAGCGCATCAAACATTGGATTGGCCTGGGCGCGCAGCCCAGTGATACAGTACGCAGTTTTCTACGTCAGCAGAAAATCGCGTAAACGCACATCCCAGCTCCCTGAACATTGGGCGTGCCGCTCCGGCCCGGACGCCATTCCACGGCGGTTAGGGTTCACTACCCCATGGTGCCAGTGAGGCGTTGACCGTTTCTGGAGGGCGCAGCAAGTTGCCGCTGGAAATAAGCTCAAGCGGAGTTGCCCAAATGAAGGAACTGGTCGAATCCATCGCCAGAGCGCTCGTGGATCATCCCGAGGACGTTCAAGTGAAGTCCGTGGAAGGATCGCAGGTGACGGTGCTCGAGCTGCGCGTCCATCCCGAGGACTTGGGAAAAGTGATTGGCCGCCAGGGGCGGACGGCCAAGGCGGTTCGCACGCTTCTCGGCGCGGCGGGGATGAAACTAAAGAAACGGTTTACACTCGAGATTCTCGAAGACTGACGTTCCTGTTGCTGCCTCGGGTTTGCGCCGCTGCAACTTTCGCATCAAAATCTGCAAAACCTTGAGCTCTGACACTCCACGCTGGGTCTTGGTCGCGCGCATCCTTCGTGCGCGAGGAAATAAAGGCGAAGTCGCTGCAGAAGTCCTCACCGATTTTCCCGAACGGCTCACGAGATTACAGGAAGTTTTTCTTGGTGCGCCCCAAGACAATAGCAAGCCGCAGCGCACCGTGCTCAAATCCTGCTGGTTGAACCAGAACCATCGCAGCCAGATGGTTTTTCATTTTGCAGGTGTGAACTCGATTTCTGAAGCGGAGAAGCTGCGCGGATTCGAAGTCCTGCTGCCGCTCGAGCAACGCGCGAGTTTGCCGGAAGGGTGGCATTTTGTATCCGACCTTATTGGCTGCAGCGTGTTTGAAACGCCTTCAAACGTACCGGTCGCGGCCTCTTCACCGTGCTCGCTTGCCGAAGCTCCTGCCTTGCTCGGCACGGTCCGCGATGTTCAGTTTCCCGGCGAAGAGATCGCAGGAACGCCGCTCCTCGAAGTGGACACTTCGCAGGGGGAACTGCTCATTCCTTTGGCGGGAGATATCTGCACAAAAATCGATCCGCGCGCCCGTCGCATCGATGTGATGCTGCCGGAAGGCCTGCGCGAACTCAACCAACCGGAACATTGATTTCTCTTTGCCGGTTGCAAATCCAGCGCGCGTTAGTGAACGTCAATGGTTGTGACGCTATAGGCGGGAAGCGTGACCGTCAGAGACGTGCCGCTTGCCGCCAGCGTTCCGAGGGAGACGGGTTGGACCACGGTTTGCGCTGCGGCTGTAGCCGCCGTCATTTGATACACGTGGGCGGTGCCAGATAGCACCTGGCCGTTGATGGCTGTCACCTTTTGTGAATTGGAACGGTTGATCGCCACAAACACAACGCGCCCGGGAGCGGTTGTGTCCGTACTGGCGTAAACAACCACGCCGGCGACCTCGCTGGAAGTTGTTGCCAATGAAGTGTCACCGAAGTCTGAGCCAGCTCCATCAAAATCGCGATAGGCGCGAAAGCCCGCGAGAGTATATGAATAGGTGCCGCTGGGCGGCCAGAAGTTCGCGGCAAAGATTCCCATGGTGCCAAAGATGCCTAGATTGTCGGCTTGGGCGATGGTCCCGGCGATGTGGTTAAAACCGCCGTTTTCATATTCGGTGATGGCGATTTTCATTCCTGGATTCGCGGCGCCAATTTTCGCCTGGAGACGGCCCAGGATGTAGATCGGACCGCCAAGGACATTGTTGGTGATCCAGGAGTCCTCTTTGAAGGTCGTATCCCATAAACTGCGCGGGCTCTGAACGATAGCTTGGACCTGAGGATCAGTCAGGGTGGAACCAGTCATGTTAATCACTCGGGTTGTGCCATCTGTGGCCTCCGAATACCAATGGAAGTCGTAAACATCCACGAGCGGCGCTCCATACGTGGCCGAAGCAGCATAGATACCGGCTAAGTATTTGTCCGCGAACCAGTTCGTTCCGGTCGGAGTCGGGCTCAATGTAGGGTCGCCTTGCCAACTGTAAATGCCATTAAAGCCGTAGTTCACAGGGCCAAAGATCACTACATTGGAGAATTGGTTCGGAAACTGTAGTCGCAGATCCTTCAAAGCTTTTGCCAGGGTAACCGTCTTGGTGATGAAGTTGGCCGTCGAGACATTGGTTGAGCCCTGAATCTCCTGATGAGTGGAATTCCACAGATCCGCCTCGTTGTCCAGGCTGATAAAGGTGGGATGCATCGCATTGGCCGCAAAAATGTTCATGGTTGGGAACTTCTGATCCAATGCCCAGGCGAACTCGTCCATGTACACATTGTTATCGGTGGTTGCCGGCGGAGGCGTAACCGTGAAAGGGGCCAGGGATGCCGTACTTTTTTTGGAAACCACCGGCCGGAAATACGTCAGGTTCGGGAAGGGTGGGGGCATCTGAACCGTTGTCGTGTCTACCGATACATAGCCTTGTAGTTGCAGCGTCACCAAGCTTGCCAGCCCGGCAGTTTGATCGCCGGCGATGAACGTGCGCACGGCTTCCGCAGGAATGCTCGCATCGCAGCTCCCATTGCATAAATAATTGTCATTCTCGTAGAAGTAGTCGCTGCCTGCATTCGAACCGTTGTTGATCCAGTTGTAGGCCGTCCAACGGTTGCCACCGGCACGGTCGAAAGTGAAGTTTGGTTGCGGGCTGGTGTTTCCCGAATAGAAATTCGTACCGTAAATCCACGGCGAGATTGGCTTGGAATTCGTGGGATCGATGGTGATGGTCACGTCCGCAGCGGCGTTTGCAGGCGTGGCCGAGACTTGCGTCGAGTTCGAGCTTTCACCTGCCGTGTTTAGTGCTGACACGACGTAGTAGTAGGTCGTCCCGTTGGTCAACCCAGTATCGGTATAACTCGTGAAGGTGGGGGCAGCGATTTGGACGTACCCGCTGCCGTTCGTAATGGAGCGCTTGACGTGATAACTCGAAGCTCCGGCGCTAGCGGTCCAACTCAAGCTGACCTGGCCAGGCCCGGC
>Ga0126384_10002547_pt1 | contig 11042 bp, 10 predicted proteins | sample PanSoiMetPlot_36_FD_92543 | JGI IMG/M metagenome (GOLD analysis project Ga0126384, IMG submission 92543) | Tropical forest soil microbial communities from Panama - MetaG Plot_36 | ecosystem: Environmental > Terrestrial > Soil > Tropical forest > Bulk soil | place: Panama | collected 2016-02-17 | reverse complement strand
GACCAGCGCGCGCGGCGCGTTCTCGTTGTCGCGCTCGGTGAAAGCGCGTCCCTGGACAATCGGCGTATTCATCGTCTCGAAGTAATTGTGGGCGACGATGCTGTAACCGATATTGAGGCGCTCGTTCTCGGTCTTCGGGCCGCGGCCTTCGATAGCGACTCGCGCTACGTAATTGTACTGGTCGAGCGGGAGCGGCCCAGCGAAACTCGCCTGCTCGACGCCTGGCAGACGCCGCAAGCGTTCGCCCAGCTCTTTGTAGAAACGGCGGCCTCGCGCCTCATCGTAACCGTGCAGGTCAACGTTGACCGAGGCCATCATCAGATGATCCGTTCTGAAGCCGGGGTTCATCGTCTGCGCATTGCGCATGCTTTTGACCAGCAGTCCCGCGCTAACGAGCAGCATCAGCGACAGGGCGACCTGCGCGACGACCTGCAGGTTGCGCAGGTTGAACCGTCGCAGCCCGGCGACAACATTCCCCGTTTCTCCTTTCAGCGTCGGGACCAGATCGGGCCGTGAGGCTTGCAGCGCCGGCGCCAGTCCGAAGATAACGCCCGTCAACACCGACACCGCCAGCGTGAAACCGAGCACGCGATAATCCAGGCTCAGATCGTAATCCAAATCCATCGTCGCGAAGTCGAGCTTCGGGGCGCCTAATCTGAACAGGTCGCTGAGCCAGATCGCTAGCGCCAGCCCGAGCCCGCCGCCCAGCGCCGAGAGCATGACGCTCTCCGTCAGCAGTTGCCGGACAAGTCGGAGGCGGCTTGCGCCGAGCGCCAGACGCACGGCGATCTCCCTGCGCCGCACGGTCGCGCGCGCCAGCAGCAGATTCGCCACGTTCGCGCAGGCCACCAGCAACACCAATCCAACCAGCCCCATCATCGCCCCGATCATCGTCGGCACGTAGCCCATCAAGACAACCGCAGGCTGAACCTTCGTGCTCGCCGGGATCATCCCCACGCCGAGGTTCGCGTTGGTCTGCGGATAATCGTCGGCGAGATGCTTGGCGAAGGCGCTCATCGCGGCCCGCGCCTGCCCGATGGTCACGCCATCCCGGAGTCTGCCATTGATGTTGAAACTACGACTGCCGCGATTCGACAGGAAGCTCTCATTGGTTCCGGGAATCGCCTGCGCGTACATCATCAGCGGCAAATAGACATCGGGAATCCATCCGAACTGCCGCGTGCCGGAAAAGCCCTTCTTCGCAACACCAATGATTGTGTAATCGTGGCCGTTCAGTTTGACGATCTGCCCGATGACGTTCGGGTCGCCGCCGAAACGCCGTTGCCAGAAAGCATAGCCGAGCACGGCGACCGGATGACCGCCCGGTTTCCTGTCGTCTTCGGGCGTGAGCAGCCGTCCCAGCGCCGCGTCGAGCCGCAATCCGGTGAAGTAATTGCCCGTCACCATCTCGCCACACACCATCTCGGCCATCCCGTCGCGTCCCTTGAGGCTGAGACCTGCGGTGGTGAAGTGGATAAACAGATCGCTGAAGACTTGATTGTGATCACGGTAATCAACATAGTCGGGATAAGAGAACTGGCCTGGGTAGATCGAGTTCGGCTCGATGGTGTAGAGCGCGACGAGACGATCAGGCTGCCGAACCGGCATCGGCTTGAGCAGCATGCCGTTGACCAGCGTGAAGACTGCCGCGTTCACCCCAATCCCGAGCGCGATGGACAAAACAGCAATGAGAGTGAAGCCCGGCGCTTTGATCATCATCCGCGCGCCGTAGCGAAAATCCTGCCATAGAGTGTTCATTGGCCCCCTCCTTGGAAAGACTAATCCACTGAAAGGCATACCAAACCGCGTGCCATCGCAGTTGATGAGCTAAATGCAGCGATTGCTTAATCGAGCTTTAAAATCCTTGAATGGGAGGCGTCTCGGATGTCCGATTCCGGGATCAGCCAGTCCCGGAATCGAAATCAATGCCAGGGAGACATAGAGGAAAAATGTGTAGCTGCGGCGACTCTGTGGCTAATGTCGTTGTAGCTTAGGCGTGACAGGAGATCACAAATCAAACAAACTGCCCTGCGCCGACGGACGACGGAAAGTTTGCCGGCGCTCTTTCATCTCGTACCTGTCCTGATTGAGCCCCAGCCGGCGCGTGTGAATCTCGAATGTCTTCTTGACCATCTCCCAGTACGGCCCTTCGCCGCGCATGCGCTCGTGGAATCCACTCTTGTTCAACACGCCACCTTTCACTTCACGAATACGATTGATGATTTTCTGCGCCCGGAGCGGCATCTTCTCCTGCAAACGTTCAAGGAAATAAGGCTCGACGTTGCCGGGCAATCGCAGCAGGTTGAAGAACGCCGATTTCGCTCCGGCGGCGCGAGCGCGTTCGAGCAGTTCCGGCATCTCGTGTTCATTCAATCCCGGAATCACCGGAGCGATGCCCAATCCGACTTCGACGCCCGCGTCGGCGAACGCTTTCATCGCCGCGAAGCGGTGTTCTGGAAATGGAGCGAAAGGTTCCAGCGCGCGGTTCACGTCGTGGTCGAGAAACGGGATGGTGAAATGAATCATCGCCGTGGCTTCAACAGAGAGCTGTTTGATCAGTTCCAGGTCGCGGCGGATCAGCGCCGATTTCGTGATCAGGCTGACCGGATTGCGGAATTCCAGGCAGACCTCCAGGCATTTGCGCGTGAGCTGGTAATTGGCTTCGAGCGGGATGTAGGGGTCGGACGTGAATGAAAAGACCAGCACATCGCCTTTCCAGCTCTTCTTCATAAACTCCGCGCGCAGCAGCTCCGGCGCGCGAACCTTCGCGACAATCTTCCGCTCGAAATCGGTTCCCGCGCCAAAGCCAAGGTATTCGTGCGTGGGCCGCGAGAAACAGTAAGTGCAGGCGTGCGTACAGCCGCGATAACAATTGATCGAATAATCGAACGGGATGTCAGGGCTGTTGTTGCTGGTGATGATTGAACGTGTGGCCGTCTCTTCGAAGACTTCAAGCTTGGCTTCGGGCGGTTCGCCGATCCATTCGTGCCGGGCGCTGAGCCAGGGATTGGGAGGGTTGTTGACGTGCCGCATGGTTGAGAGTGGGACATATTTCATACGCCATATGACATATTTCATATGCCATATGAAATATGTCATATGGCGTATAGCGTAGCTGCTTACTCCAACGAAATGGGCCTGACCAGCTTCAATCTGATGACCGCGCTGCTGTCCAGTCTCACCTCTTTGCCTTTGGTCAGAAGGACTCCGGCGACCATGGCGCCGCCCAACGTCGCCAAACCTCCGATGGCCGCGGCCTGATAGGCGCCGATCCCACCATTGGAAGACGCCAGTCCCCCCAATAGCGCAATCGTCACGCCCGCGCCACCGAGCGCGGCGCCGAGGCGGAGATTATCTATAACCTTGCCTCCGTCCACGCCCCCTTTGAGCGTGCCTTCGGTGTCGGATTTCACTTTTTCATCGCGCGTGAAATCGGAGGCCGATTTAATGGCGACTGCGATCTTTTGCTCCTCTCCCTCCAGCCGGATGCGGTCGAAAGTGATGTGCAGCCGCCCGCCCTTCATCATGCGCCTGGCCGGCTGGGCCAGCGTGACTCGCCCGATCACTTCCGTGCCTTCCCTCAACAGTCTGCGTCCGTCAACGAACACGTCGCGACGCACGACCGCTCTGATTTCATCGCCGGCCTCGCTCAATTTCGAGCTGACCGGATCGAGCAATGCAAGTTGAATCTCGGTTCCTTCGGGAATGATTGTTTCGCCGCTCTGCGCCTGCGCAAAAATGGCTGGGCTGATTGCTAGGCCGATCAGGGCGAATAGACAAACGGACAGGCAATACCTCTTCAGCATCTTGAACCTCCATTGAAAAGCGCCGCGAACAGGAGAGGGCGCGAGTATAGTACCCGCTGCTAATCGACCAGGCAAGAAAGCCGCTTTCGATCACGCGTCCGACAACGCCGGGGATTGCTTTTCGATCCGCCCCTTGTTTTAATTGGCCGTCCGCATGGCGCCGCATCAATCAAACGATTTTCCAGACAACCATCCAGATCGAAACGCAATGAGACTTTTTACGCGCGAAGAAGCGAACGCATTGCTGCCCGAGGTCAAACGGCTGTTCGAGAGAATTGACCGGTCGCGCGCGACGCTGCGGCGGATGTCCCCCGAAGCCAAACGCGCCAGCGAGAGCGAAGGCGGCGGCGGCATCGCGCATGGCTTTCAGTACGCCGACGCGCTCGCGACCTTCATAGCCTCAGCGCAAGAGATACTCAGCCTCGGCATCGAAATCAAAGACTTCGACCAGGGATTGTGCGATTTCCCGCATGAGCGGGAGGGAAAGATCGTCTACCTGTGCTGGCGTCGAGGCGAGGAGTTCATCGAATGGTGGCACGATCTGGACACGGGATTCGCCGGCCGTCAGCCGCTCTAGAGATAAGCAGACAAGCAGACAAGCAGACAAGCAGACAAGCAGACAAGCAGACAAGCAGACAACTCAGTCCCATAAGTCCCATATCAGGGGCAGAGCTCACAGACCAACACCTCGATCTGCAGGCGCGGCGTGGCGAGCGAAGTTTTGAGCGCGACATCGGTTTCGGCGATGCGCGCGATCCCGCGCAATATCCGTTCGGTATCCATCTTCCGGACGCGCTCGTTGAACCTCGTGACGGCGAAGGGCGGCATGCCCACGGCTTTCGCCACTTCGGCGTTCGGCGCGTTCTGCCGCATCAATTCTTTGGCCGCGAGCGTCTTGCGATAGTTGCTGGCGATCGCGCCGAGAATCAATAACGACAGTGTCTCGGGCCGTTCGGAGGTGTTCGCGTAGATGCGGTCGAGCAGATTCAACGCCCGACGCCGGTCGCCATCCAGAATCGCGTCGGTCAATTCGAAGTTTGAATGCTCGCGAGAATTGAGAACCAACTCGTCAATCTCCGGATTCCCGATCCGTCCTTTTTCTCCGACGTAATTGATCAGTTTGTCGAGCTCGGTCGAAAACCGCATCAGTTCAACTCCGACCATCCCAACCAGATAAGCCGCCGCCTGCGGTTCGATAAAACAACCGGCGCGCGAGACGTAATCGCGAATCCACTGCGGCGCGGCCTCGCGCTCATCCAGCGGATCGAAGCTGACGACCTCGCAAGTCTTCCGCAGCATCGTCGCGATGTTGCGCCGGTTGTCCAGCGCGTCGCTGACAAAGACCAGTGAGGTCGTGTCGGCGGGCGCGCGCAGATAATCTTTCAAAGCCTCGAGCTGTTTGTCGTCGCTGATCGCTTCAAAGCCCCTGACAACGACCACCCGCCGAGCCGAGATCATCGGGAACTGCCGGGCCAGCGCCAGCGCGTCATCCAGATTGCCCTGGGCGACAGAGATCGTGGCGAAGTTGAAATCGCGCACCGATTCATCAACCGAGGCGTCGAGCAATTTCTTCAACGCCTGATCGCGCAGATATTTTTCCGCGCCTTCAAATAGATAGAGCGGCGCGATCTGGCCGCTCTGAAGCTTGCGGTAGAATTCGGATTGGGATTTTAGCGAGTCGCCTGAGCCAGTCTTTTTCATTGATCATCCCCTGTCAATCCATCTGCGCAAGGGGCGTCGCCGGAACAATCACCGAACCAATAAGACAGCCAATCCCCCGGCGGCTGTCAGGTCGAGAAAACGAAAGCCTGCGGCGACTGCTTCCGATATTCCCTTCTGGAATTTCTCTTTTTCTTCTTCCTTGTTCGGGAATTTAAGGAGCTTGTACTCATGTGTGGCGCTATTCGTTCCAGCCTGTAAATCAAGCTCAAGCACAGTCGTCACCCCACTCATGCCGCCGGCGATTGTCGCGCGGTAATCATATCCCAATTGTGATTGCGTCAGGAGGTCTCTCTCTTCGATCTGCTTCTTCAACTTGAAAAGCCTATATTCGTAGCGCGGCGGAGAGTTCCGCTTATCTCGCGCCATCAACACGACGTTCCCAAGCGAGCATAAGGAGAGGCGGTACCCTTCCTTCGCGGCTTGATTGATCTCTTTTTCCATCGTCGAGTTTCGCATCGTCTCCAGAACCTTGTATTCCAGATCATCGGCTCTCACAGGCTGGGCCTCCGCATTCCGCGAAAGGATGATCAGGAAAGCCGGCCCTCCGGCGCCGACGAAAGCGCCGAATCCAACATCAATGTTGCGGATCACTTTGACCGGGCGATACCCTTCGGAGCCGGCTTTCTGTAAACGGTCATCAACCTTGCTTTCGCGACCCGTAGCTGACCCCAGGACCCGGTATTGAAACCTCTGACTCTTATCGCCAACGGGCCGCTCCAAAATCAGAACTATCTCCGATCCAATATAAGGCTTCCCGGCGGACATCGCCCCGCGAACTTCATATCCTTCGCCGGCCGCATCCCCCAATTCTTTCTCAAGCGTAGAAACGCGGCGCGCGGCCAACAACTTGTATTCGTATTTCGGCGCGCCGCCTTCTGTTTGCCGGCGTGACAGTATGGCCGCTTGATACAAAACGGTGAAAGATTCGAGGAGCCGTTCGAGCCGAAAGCCCTGATCCGCAAGCTCACTCAATTCTTTTTCAAAAGTCGCAAGCTGTTTGGTCGAGATTGCGCGGAATTCAAGCGCGGCGGCCTTGACTAGCGCTGATTGATCGGTTGTCTGAGGGTAAGCTGTCAGTAGCGGGACGAACAACCAGATGGTCAAGGCAAACCAGATCGGGATCATAAAACAGTTCAGAATCCTTCCAGAATCGTCGAGATCACGCTCCTCGCGAAATCGCGCGCGATGCGGTCGGTCGCCGGACCTTCTTCGTTGAAGAAGGTCTTCGGGTCGCCGGAGATTTCGTATTCGCTGCGAAAAACGTAGTTCTGATTATCGAAGATGATCTTATTCTTCGTCTGATCGCGGACCATCACCCCGGCGACGATGGTGATATCAAACAACCTGGCGCGCCCCAGATCATCAATCAGCTTGGGGCTGAAGCCGAAACTCTTGATCGTGCCGAACATCACCGCATCGGCGCCTTCGACGGTCGAAACGACGTTGAGCGAACGCCCGCGGCGGAGCGCCTCATCAATCATCGCGGCGGTGAATCGCTGCTCCACCTTGTACCGCAGACTGGGATTTTGGAACGGCGGGATGGCCAGCGTCTTGATGTGATTCGGCAATCCGTCGCCGCGACCGGCCCGTTTGTAACATTCCGTGTAGCCGCAGACCGAGAGCAGCAGCGCGGCAAAAAATACGACTTGCACTGTTCGTTTCATAGAAAATCTCCTCAAGGTATGCGAGAGCCAAAATCCACGAAACCGGCGCCGGTGTCAAGTCGGGCCGATTGGAACTCAATGTTGACAGGCGCGCGGCGTTGTATGGTTGAGAATTGCGCAGCATAATTCGGATAGATTGCGGCGGCCCGCTCTGGCTAAGATCACGCTCGGAGGTCAAAGAAATGACGAATTTACCAAACAAAAAGATCGCGACTTCGCCGGCTACGAACGCGGAAGAGGGATTTTGGCGCGCCATCCAGACGCGCGACGCAAGCTACGATGGGTTGTTCTATTACGGCGTGCGCACGACCGGCGTTTACTGCCGCCCGTCTTGCGCCTCGAGGCGTCCGAAGCATGAAAACGTTCTCTTTTTCGCGCTGCCGGAAGCCGCTCTGCAAGCGGGCTTTCGCGCCTGCCTGCGCTGTCGCCCGGACGAAGCGGTCATCCGCGACCCGCAGGCCGAATTGACTCAGAGCCTTTGCCGTTTGATTGATCAACATCTGGAAGAGCCGCTGAACATCGCCGCGCTGAGCGAACAGATAAAGCTAAGCCAGTTTCATCTGCAACGGCTCTTCAAGAAATTGATGGGCATCACGCCGCGCCAGTACGCCGAAGCCCGCCGCGCCGATCTTTTTAAAACCCGCGTCAAGGCCGGGCAGAGCGTGACGGAGGCGATGTATGAAGCCGGCTACGGCTCCAGCAGCAGGCTTTATGAAAAAGCCGATTCCCAATTGGGCATGACGCCCGCCACTTATCGCAAGGGAGGAAAAGGAATGAAGATCAAATACACAATCGCCGAATGCCCGCTCGGACTGCTGCTGGTCGCGACAACCGACAGAGGGATTTGTTCCGTGACGCTCGGCGAAAAGAGCGAAAAACTGGCCGCGGATCTGCTCGCCGAATTCCCGCAAGCTGAGATCGCGCGCGATGAAAAGGGACTGCGCGCGCAAGTCAACGCGCTGCTCGAGAGCCTGTCGGGCCAGGAGCCGCATCCCGACTTGCCGCTCGACGTGCAGGGAACTGCTTTTCAGAAAAGAGTCTGGGAAGAACTGCGCCGCATTCCTTACGGGCAGACGGCTTCGTACGGCGAGATCGCTCGCCGCATAGGACGGCCTTCGGCGACGCGCGCCGTGGCCCGCGCCTGCGCCACAAATCCCGCGGCGCTCGTCACGCCGTGCCATCGTGTCGTTCGTGAGAACGGCGCCCTCGGCGGTTATCGCTGGGGCGTCGAGCGCAAACGCCGGTTGCTGGAAAAAGAGAAGTCCGCGTCGCTCAAACGGCCGGCGAAACAATAACCACAAAGGATGGTAACGAATGACCGAAGCGGTTTCACGATTGAAAAGTCCGCGCCAGCGAGTTGCGACCAGTGACTGGCCGCGACTCGCCGCGCGACTGGATGAACAGGGCTACGCGCTCACCAACCCGTTGCTTTCGCCCGCCGAATGCGATGAGTTGATCAGCCTTTATGCTGACGGCAAAGCATTCCGCAGCCGCGTCGTGATGGAGCGGCACAACTTCGGGCGCGGCGAGTATCAATACTTCGCCGCCCCGCTGCCGCCGCTCGTCGCCGAATTGCGCGAGAGTTTCTATCCGCCGTTGGCTGAGATCGCCAATCGCTGGGTGGAACGCATGAACCGGCCGGAACGATTCCCGCCAACGCTGGCGGAATTCCTCGCAGTCTGTCACCGGCGCAAGCAAACCAGACCGACGCCGCTGTTGTTGCGTTACCAAACGGACGATTACAACTGCCTGCATCAGGATTTGTATGGCGAGGTCGCCTTCCCATTGCAAGCGGCCTGCGTCCTGAGTCAACACGGGCGCGATTACACCGGAGGCGAATTCCTGCTCAACGAACAGCGCCCTCGCGCCCAGACGCGCGGCGAAGCCATCACCATCGAGCAGGGCCAATTCATCATTTTCCCGAACCGCTATCGGCCTGTACACGGCGCTCGCGGCGATTACCGCGTGAATATGCGTCACGGCCTCAGCCGGCTCCGATCAGGCGAGCGCTATTGTTTAGGGGTGATTTTCCACGACGCTACTTAGAGGATCTCCACGTTACCTTTTTTATTATAAGAAAAGCTATTTCCACGTGTTCCGCGTTTTCCAGGGTTTCATTGATCTCCGTTCCAAAAGAGCCACACTCAAAGAATTTCAGCCACGAATGAGCGCGAATATTCACGAATAGCAGCAAGGAGATCAACATTACCGAATATCCCCGGAGTATTAGCGACGTGTTCCGTGATGACGTTCGTCATTAGTCTAAATTGCTTTAAAGCTTGCATTTGCGTCGAAGTATAGCGCGCAGCGCGGCTTTGAGCCTGTTCAGATGTAAATCTGTTGACGATTAGAGAAAACGCGCATAGACTCCCGCCGTTCTTGGGCACTTACGCTTCTTTGACCTGCGAGCTTTATGGATTCAACGCACTTATCCTGGCCTAGTTTAGACGAAGGTTACACTGACGAGTTCGGCGTCATTCGCCCTGAAGTTTACCGGGCGGCTGGCGAGTTGTGGCCACAGGCTGAGACCTTCGTTTATTCGAAGCTCCACGACCACCCGGCGGGATGGCGGCTGATGCTCAAGGCCGCCGCCGCAGTTTCGCGCAAGCTTCAAGAGCAGCCGGATCAAATCCGCGATCTTAAAGCCTATCTGTGGATTACCTTTAAGCGCCTTATCTCCGACGAGGTGGAAAAAGAGAACCGGTACCAACCGCTGGAGTCTGAACAACAGCCAACGACCGATGTCAGCCCCTCATCCGAAACGCTGAACGAACAGATTCTGATACAGGAAGTGATGGCGCAGATGGACTCGTGGACTCGAACCGTCTTTGAGTTGCGCGTGCTCGGCTATCAGTTCGAAGATATCGCGCACATGCTCAAGTTGCGACCCAATCTTCTCCGCAGCAAATTCAACAAAAAGATCAAAAAACTGTGCCGCCAGCTCCGTGGCTGACGCTCTCAGGCCAATGGTATATTAAGTTATTGCGCTCTCCCGCCGCCGATCGGCCATAGCCATCCACCGCAAATTTTCTTTTTGCGAGTGGGCGCCTTTTGCCGTTTCATTCCCTCTATGAGATGTAAGCAGGAAATTCCTGAGAAAGAAACCGATGAAGCGCCACCCCACAAACGACGATAACCCGGCGCCGAACCAGTTGAATATTTCGTTCAAGCCCGGTGATTTGACCGACCCAGAAAGGTTGATTCTCGCCGCACAGAAACATTTTGCGACCGGCTTTCCGAATGAGCGGCGTGTAGGTTGTCCAGCGCTCAGCGTGATTCAGGCGGCGCGCGCCTATCAGATGCCAGGCGATGAGTTACGCGCTCATCTTTTCAGCTGTTCGGAGTGCTACAACGAATTCCGTGAGGTAATACGGGATCATTATCATTACCAACAACCCGCCTCCAACACGGCGGCCGCGGATTGGCGAACGAAATTGATGGAACTGCTGTCGAAATGGCCTTTGCCGATGATTGCCGGCGCAACCGCGTTACTGTTGCTCGCAACGGGAGAGTTCATCTGGCGGCGGCGCCAACCAGCGTCGCCGCAATCGAGTCAAAATCGTCCTCAGCGCGCGCCAGGGGCGTCAGCGGAAAATCCGCTGACGCCGAGGCCCCCGGAGCTGCCTCCAGGACAGATGGCCGGAAAGATGGCCGGAAAGACGGCCAATTCCGGCCGGGGGAAGCCACTCCTGGTGGAGTCGCTCGCGATCAACCTGGATTTGAACCGGCATAACGCGCTCGGCGATTCCAACCGCAGCGGCTCGCTGCGCGAAGCAGGAACTAGAATCAAACTGCCGCCGCGGCGCGCGCTCTTGAAACTGCGATTGCGCAAGGGGAGCGAAGCGGGGCT
>Ga0126384_10002546_pt1 | contig 11043 bp, 8 predicted proteins | sample PanSoiMetPlot_36_FD_92543 | JGI IMG/M metagenome (GOLD analysis project Ga0126384, IMG submission 92543) | Tropical forest soil microbial communities from Panama - MetaG Plot_36 | ecosystem: Environmental > Terrestrial > Soil > Tropical forest > Bulk soil | place: Panama | collected 2016-02-17 | reverse complement strand
GCGCGCGTCGCGTGCATCGCGTCGTCGACGCGATCCTTCTTTTCCTTCACTTCGACTTCGGTCGCGCCGCCGACGCGGATCACAGCGACGCCGCCAGCCAGCTTCGCCAGCCTTTCCTGCAGCTTCTCGCGGTCATAGTCGGACGTCGTTTCCTCGATCTGCTGGCGGATCTGCGTGCAGCGACCCTGGATGTCGTCCTTGGACCCGCCGCCGTCGATGATCGTCGTGTTCTCTTTCTCGACCCGCACTCGCTTGGCTTGCCCGAGCATCTCGAGCGTGACGTTTTCGAGCTTGATGCCGAGATCCTCGCTGATCACCTGCCCGCCGGTCAGGATCGCAATATCCTCGAGCATGGCCTTGCGGCGATCGCCGAAGCCGGGCGCCTTGACGGCAGCCACTTTGAGGCCGCCGCGCAGCTTGTTGACGACGAGCGTGGCGAGAGCCTCGCCCTCGACATCCTCGGCGACGATCAGCAGCGGCCTGCCGCTCTGAACCACCGACTCGAGGACCGGCAGCATCGCCTGCAGGCCTGACAGCTTCTTCTCGTGAATCAGGATGTAGGGGTTTTCCAGCTCCGCGATCATCTTCTCGGCGTTGGTGACGAAATAGGGCGAGAGATAGCCGCGGTCGAACTGCATGCCTTCGACGACGTCGAGCTCGGTCTCGAGGCTCTTGGCTTCCTCGACCGTGATGACCCCCTCGTTGCCGACCTTCTGCATCGCCTGAGCGATCATCTCGCCGACCTCGCGCTCGCCATTGGCCGAGATCGTGCCGACCTGCGCGATCTCCTCGTTCGTGGAGATCTTCTTCGAACGCTTCTTGATGTCCTCGACGACTGCCTCGACGGCTAGGTCGACGCCGCGCTTCAGATCCATCGGGTTCATGCCGGCCGCGACCGCCTTTGCTCCCTCGCGCACGATCGCCTGCGCCAACAGGGTCGCAGTCGTGGTGCCGTCGCCCGCCTGATCACTGGTCTTCGAGGCCACCTCGCGCACCATCTGAGCGCCCATATTCTCGAACTTGTCGGGGAGCTCGATCTCCTTGGCGACAGTAACGCCGTCCTTGGTGACGCGCGGCGCGCCAAACGACTTGTCGAGAACGACGTTGCGGCCTTTCGGACCCAACGTCACCTTGACGGCATTAGCGAGGATGTCGACGCCGCGCAGCATGCGGTCGCGCGCGTCGCCATGAAATTTGACTTCTTTGGCAGCCATTTCTTTTTCTCCTCAAGCGACCTTTTGTGCCGCGGCGCCTTGCTCGAGCACACCCATGATGTCGGATTCTTTCATGATTATCAGCTCTTCGCCCTCGAGCTTGACCTCGGTGCCCGACCACTTGCCGAACAGCACGCGATCGCCGGCCTTGACATCCATCGGCTGAAGCTTCCCGTCATCGCCGCGCGCGCCCGGACCGGCAGCGACCACCTCGCCCTCCTGCGGCTTTTCTTTCGCCGTGTCGGGGATCAGAATGCCACCCTTCGTCCTCTCCTCCGACTCGACGCGCCGAATCAGCACGCGGTCGTGCAACGGACGGAAATTCATGAATTACCTCCTCGAACTCACTCACCAATCAGGGAATTAGCACTCTCCTGCCGAGAGTGCTGCTGAAATAATCGGAGCTCATCGGATTGTCAAGCGCTTCTCGGGCATATCGCCAAGCCGGCGAAATCGGCTAACACTGCGCGCGGGACCACTCTGAAAAGAGGTAAACCCAGCCGTCTCGTTTGTGGTTATGATAGCCGCACCCCTACAAAAGAGCTGCCGAAATGCCGCGAACTGCAGATTGGGAAATCCCGAGCGAGATCCAGCCGAAGCACGCGGATTGTGCCTTCGATCTCGACCGCACGCTGAGCGCCGTGCTCGGCCTGCGCGCGACCATCCCGGAGGACGCCTTTACCGCCGGGACGCTCGGCACCGAACGTGCCGGCAGTGGCGTTCTTATCCGCGAGGACGGTCTGGTACTGACGATCGGCTATCTGATTACGGAAGCCGAGACGATGTGGCTGACCTCGGAAGGCGGTGGTGCCGTGCAGGGGCATGTTCTCGCCTATGATCAGGAGACCGGGTTCGGTCTGGTGCAGGCGCTCGGGCGGCTGAGGGTACCGCCGATCGAACTCGCCGTCGGGGTGCGGGTCGGCGCGGGCGACCGCGCCATCATGGCCGCCGAGGGCGGCCGGCGCCACTCGCTGTCTGCGAGAGTTGTCGCCCGTCAGGAATTCGCCGGGTATTGGGAATATGTCCTTGACCGCGCGATTTTCACCGCGCCTGCACACCCGTTCTGGGGCGGCGCCGCGCTGATCGGCGCCGATGGCCGGCTGATCGGGATCGGCTCGTTGCACGTTCAGCACGCCAATGGCGGCCGCGAGCTGCGTCGTGACGTCAACATGGTGGTGCCGATCGAACTCCTGCCCCCGGTTCTCGACGATATGCTGACATACGGTCGACCGAACCGACCGACGCGCCCGTGGCTCGGGCTATACGCTGCCGAGGTCGAGGACGCGATAGTCGTCGCCGGGCTCGTTGAAAAAGGACCCGCAATCAAGGCCGGGTTGCGACCCGGAGACCGCATCCTGGCGGTACGCGACGATCCGGTCGCCAGCTTGGCCGGCCTCTGGCGAAAGGTATGGGCAGGAGGACCCGCCGGCAGCGAGGTCGTGCTGCAGGTAGTGCGGGACGACGAGACGCTGACCGTGCGCATCCTGTCCACCGACCGGACGCGGCTTCTGAGGGCGCCGAAGCTGCATTGATCGCGAACCCCGCCGCTCCGAACGGCGAGCTTGCGAAAGGCGGTTGCGAGGGCGCTGGATCATCTGATCGGCCGCCGAATCAGCAAGGTTCCTCGACGAGCCGCTCGAGGTAGCTGCCGTATCCGCTTTTGCTCAATTCTGCGGCAAGGCTGAGCAATTGGTCTGCGTTGATATAGCCCATGCGATAGGCGACCTCCTCGACACAGGCAATCTTCAACCCCTGTCGCAGTTCTATTGTGCGGACGAACTCGGACGCCTCCAACAAGGAATCGTGGGTGCCGGTATCGAACCACGCGAAGCCCCGTCCGAAGCGCTCGACCTGGAGCATTCCCCGGGACAGGTAGGCGTTGTTGACGTCGGTGATCTCCAACTCTCCGCGGGCCGAGGGCTTCAAAGACGCGGCGATGCTCGAAGCCGACTCGTCATAGAAGTAGAGGCCGGTCACCGCCCAGTGCGAGCGCGGCAGTTGTGGCTTTTCGACGATTGCGATGGGCGCGCCGTCAGCCCCGAACTCCACGACGCCATAAGCCGCAGGGTGGCGCACTTGATAAGCGAAAATCGTGGCGCCCGCGCGCGGTGCGGCCGCCTGTCGAAGCATGCCCGGAAGTCCATCACCGTAAAAGATGTTGTCCCCCAGAACCAGTGCGACGTGGTCGGCGCCAATGAAACTGCGTCCGATGATTAGGGCCTGGGCGAGCCCCTCGGGCTTCGCTTGCTCGGCGTATTGAATCGAGAGGCCCCATTGTCCGCCGTCACGCAGCAAATTGGCGAAACGCGGCAGTTCGGCAGGTGTCGTGATGACCAGAATGTCGCGCACACCCGCCAGCATCAGTGTCGTCAGCGGATAATACACCATCGGCTTGTCATAGATGGGCAGCAGCTGTTTGCTCAGCGCCAGGGTGGCGGGGTAGAGGCGGGTGCCGTGGCCGCCAGCCAGGATAATGCCTTTCATGTGCTTCTCGTCCCAACCAGCTCTCGAATTACCGCTGAAAGACTCGATTTCCACGGCCGTGGAGAGATCTCAAAGGCCTTGATCTTGCGGCAATCGAGCACCGAATTCATCGGCCGTTGCGCCGCCGTCGGATATTGATCGGTGGTGATCGGCTCTACCCGCGGCACCGATGCCCTCGGCCACGCGCCAAGCGCCTCTGCCTGGGAGACGATCTCTTCGGCAAATCTGTGCCAGGTGGTGACGCCGGCGCCGGCGAAATGGAAAGTGCCCCGCTCCGCATTGCCTAACTCGATTTGCCGGGCGATCCCGATCAACGCGATTGCGACATCGGCGGCAGCCGTGGCGCAGCCGCGCTGGTCCGCGACGACCCGCAACACCGGCCGCTCGGCCCCGAGCCGGAGCATGGTTTTCACGAAGTTGGTGCCGTAGGCACCATAGACCCAGGAAGTGCGCAAGATGACGTGGTGCGGGGCGGCCGCCCTGACGGCGCGCTCGCCAGCCTCCTTGCTGCGCCCGTAAACGCTCAACGGGTTGACCGCGTCCTCCTCGTGGTAGGGCTGGTCTTTGCGCCCGTCGAACACATAGTCGGTCGACAGATGAACGAGCGGCGTCCCGTTCTCGCCGCACATTGCGGCGATGTGGGCAACCCCAGCGCAATTGACCGCCCAGGCCGCTTCGGGCTCGCCTTCGGCGCGGTCGACCGCCGTATAAGCCGCGAGGTTGATGATTAGATCGGGGCGCTCCCGAGCGATTACGGCGCTTACGGCTGCCGGCTTGGTGATGTCCCCCGCATTCCGATCGAGGGGTACGAGATCGAGTGATGCTGGGCGAGGCGCGCGGCAAACCTCGCGGCCGATCTGTCCCCCGGCCCCGAACACCAGGATCCTCACGCAGGTCTCCTACGCAGACACCGGATTTTCGCTTCTTCGGCGCGCACCGAGCAGCTTGTCGAAATAGTCGATGGTCCGGGCGAGGCCGTCTCTGAGGTCCGTCTTAGGATGCCAGTCGAGGATCCGTTCGGCCTCTGTGATATCCGGGCAGCGCTGGATCGGATCATCGATGGGCAGGGGGCGGCGGCTGAGCTTGGAGCGTGATCCTGTCATATCGATGATGATGTCCGCGAGTTCGGCGACCGATGTTTCGACCGGGTTGCCGAGGTTGACGGGCCCGGTAACGTCGTCGCCGGCTGCCATCAGCTTCATGAAACCCTCGATCAGATCGTCGACATAGCAAAAAGCGCGGGTCTGAGTGCCATCGCCGTAAAGCGTGATCGGCGCGCCCTGCAGAGCCTGGACGATGAAATTGGAGACGACGCGCCCGTCATTGGGGTGCATGCGCGGCCCGTAGGTATTGAAGATGCGGGCGACGCGGATCTTTAAATTGTGCTGGCGGAAATAGTCGAAAAACAGCGTCTCTGCGCAGCGCTTGCCTTCGTCGTAGCAGGCGCGCGGCCCGATGGGGTTGAGATTTCCGCGGTAGGTTTCGGATTGCGGATGGACGGTAGGGTCGCCATAGACCTCTGAAGTCGAAGCCTGAAAGATCTTGGCCTTCAGCCGCTTGGCGAGGCCCAGCATGTTGATGGCTCCAATGACGCTGGTCTTGGTGGTCTGCACCGGATCGAATTGGTAGTGGATCGGCGAGGCCGGGCAGGCGAGGTTGTAGATTTCGTCGACCTCGACGAAGAGAGGATGCGTGATGTCGTGCCGCATCGCCTCGAAATGTGGAACCCCCAACAGGCCGGCAACATTGTCCTTGCGGCCCGTGAAGTAATTGTCCACGCACAGGACGTCGTCGCCCTGGGCAACCAGGCGCTCGCACAGATGCGAGCCAAGAAAACCGGCGCCGCCGGTGACGAGAACGCGCTTTCTGACTGAACTCATTAAGGAATGCTCCAAGAAAACCCAGAAGTTCCCTCAACCCAACTCTCTCCCCGCGACCGGCGCGCGAGAAGAGTCAGGTAGCACCCTCGTGAAAAGTGAGCCCACACGGTGAGGTGCCCGCGCAGCGGGAGGGTGAGGGGCAACAAAGCGACCCGTTCGTATTCAGGCTCGGGCCAGCTTTGGCGAGCGGCCGATGCTGATGTAGCAAAGCCCGGCGGCCGCCATCTCGGCCGGCTCGTAAATATTGCGCAGATCGATAACCAACTTTTCAGCCAGCAGCCCCCCGACGCGCGTGAGATCGAGAGCGCGGAACTCATTCCATTCGGTCAGCAGCACGAGCGCGTCCGCGCCTTCCATCGTTTCGTAGGCGTCCCGGCAATAAACGAGGTCGGGCAAGAGCTTTCTGGCCTCGGCGATCCCCGCGGGGTCGAAAGCCCGGATCGTGCCGCCCGCGGCGGCGAGACGCGCCAGGATTTCGAGGCTCGGCGCATCCCGCATGTCGTCGGTGTTGGGCTTGAAAGTGAGGCCGAGGACGGCGATCGTTTTTGAGGCCACCGTGCCACCGCAGGCGGCGATGATTTTGTCGGCCATGCGCGCCTTGCGCGCCTCGTTGACCTGCACGACCCTTTCGACGATCGACAGATTTGCCTCGGCCTCGCGTGCGGTACGCACCAGCGCGCGGCAGTCCTTTGGGAAGCACGACCCCCCGAAGCCGGGTCCGGCATGGAGAAACTTGCGGCCGATGCGGCCGTCGAGGCCGATCCCCTTCGCGACATCCTGGACATCCGCGCCGACCCTCTCACACAGATCGGCGATCTCGTTGATGAAGGTGATCTTCGTGGCGAGAAAGGCGTTGGCCGCGTATTTGATCAGTTCGGCGGTCTCGATGTCGGTGAACAGCATCGGCGTCTCGATCAGATAGAGCGGCCAGTAGAGCTGGCGCATCACCGCCCGGGCCCGTTCGCTGTCGGCGCCGATGACCACCCGGTCGGGGCGCATGAAATCTTCGATCGCCGAGCCCTCGCGCAGAAACTCCGGGTTGGAGGCGACATCAAAGCGCGCGCTCGGGCAGACCCGGCCCAGGATCGAGGCCACCTCTCGCCCGGTGCCCACCGGGACCGTCGACTTGGTCACCACAACCGTGTACCCGCCTGCTCGGGTCTTGGCTAAAGCGCGGCCGACCTCCTCGGCAGCGGCGAAGACATAGGACAGGTCGGCATGCCCGTCGCCGCGCCGCGACGGGGTGCCGACCGCGATGAAGACGGCATCGGCTCCCTCGATTGCCGGCGCCAGGTCGTCCGTGAATGCCAGACGACCGGCCCCGGTATTAGCCGCCGCGAGCTCGTCGAGCCCTGGCTCGTAGATCGGCATCTCACCCCGTTGCAGCCGCGCAATCTTCGCGCAATCCGTGTCGACGCAAGTCACCGAAACGCCGAACTCGGAAAAACAGGCACCCGACACAAGGCCCACATACCCTGTCCCGATTACTGCGATGCGCATCGGATCAAATTCCCGTTAAGAGTTAAAGCCGCGGCGGGCCCGCCTTGCCCTGACGGCGGCGATCAGGTCTATCGAAAGCGGTTGCCGGACGACAACGTTCTTTTCTAGCACATTCATTCCATTGAAGGCTGCGGAATCCACAACTCCGAACCCGTCGCCGTCGCGCGCATCAACGCAAGGGCAGGGCAGCGGCCAAACGTCTCATCCGCCCAAAGTCATCGCTCAGCAAACCCCGAGAGAGAGTACGCCACCATTCACAGAACAACGCATTACACGTTAACGAATTTTTTATGTTAACGTATAAGTTGCCAGTTCTCCCCAGCGTATCTGTAACGTCGCGACTCACGGTTTGAACGTCTTCGTTCGATATCCCCATTGCAGTGGCAAAGACTCTTTTGGTTGCTGCCGGTGTTTTTGGAGCAAGCAACTGCATATTGAGTTCATGGAAGGCAAATCCAAGAAAGACTATTGTTTCTGCCTCATGAACCTGCAACCGAATCGCCGAGAGCATAGCATCACCGTCTTCTAGTCTCTCCGTAAATGTTCTAATTTGATTGGCCAAATCCAAAAGATTTGCGTTGCGCAGCGCACCACCAAAAGATATGTATGACCGAGAGTCTTGCCATAGCAGACGTCCAATAACCCCATAGGGATGCAAAATCGTAATCTTTTGCATCAATTCCTGTGCGCCAGCCTCCGGGATCCCATAATAATTCTGGAGAGCATGATAGAGATAGTGCTCTATACAACGATCATAGTTAAATATTACAAAGATTGTCGAACAGCCTGTCTACATCATCTTTGCGTACGTTTTCGTGAAGTAGTTGAAAAAAGCGCATATACCAAGTATCTTCTATCTTGTTATGATCAAATTTAGATATCTGGGCGGGTCGTTCATCGAAGTATAATTTGCTCTTTCTCTCAGCCTCGATGATGGCCTGGGTGATTCCAAGCTTACCGAAAAGAACGACACCGGAGTTAGAGCTATGCGCATCAATGAAGTTGTCGATAGATATCGCTTGAGGCATGGCATCCCCGAGTGCCCACGCTCCTTCCAGAAAATAGTTAGGATCTTTCCCCTGTATTTTAGCATAATCAACAATAGCCGCTGCAATCGCTCGATCTCCCGATTTTGGAGAGAACGGATCATTAAACGAGTCATATCTTATATCCAGTAGCCGAGCAATCGTCCTTTTGAGTTCAAACCCAGTCGGTAAGTCAGCCTCTCGGCTAGCGCCGGCCCCACGATAAATAGTGTTTTCGACTTGAACACAACAATCCTCTATTTGTGCGAACTCGGGCAGCACTAGGTGGCGTAAGGAGCAGGTAAAATCAAGGTCAGTTTGTACGTGGAAAATTCTTTGCACTGCTACGATGGTGCACAACACAGCGCGTCATGGGGAAGAGGGGTTATGCCGAGCAGACTCGTGTCAGTCGGGAAGACTGATGAAAGAAATTGAGCGCGCCGCCAACGTCAGGATAGACAATCTTAGATCTGGGGGCATTACGCTGACGGTTTACTTAAAGCCCGCAAGCCGGGGTTGCCCGGAGCGAGAGGCCAACTGCGGGTGTCGGAACTGGGCCTGAAGATAGCTGCCCTTGGTCCGCGGCGCTGAGATCGCTGATGCCGGGATGGAGCTCAGGATCTCGATCGTGGTGCGAAAGGGCTCGACATGGGCGTCGACCTCCTGATCGATCTGACCGATGGCGGCGTCGATCGCATCGATACGTTGGAGGAGCGTGGGCCGGCCTGTGTCCCAGAAACGACGAAAACGCCGGCAAGCGTCGCCAGAATAGGCGGTGACGATATACCGAGGTCCATGCGCACGTACCTATTCCCGAACTGATCAAGTCATATCGCGGCCCGCCGATGGACGCGACACGCGCCGTTAGCTATTGATCCCCGGCGGCCGCGCGCTGCTCGCCCGCGCAGCCGAGCGGCTGCCACTGTTGGCGCGCGGCTACCATCGGATGTTGCGCGTCGCCCGCACATTGGCTGATTTAGAAGGTGCGCCCACCGTGGCCCGCCGCCACCTCACGGGATCGACATTCCTTGGCCGTCAGTCGGCTTTGCATGGCGCCGTCGGCAATCCAGCAATTTCTACCTAACAATCCCGCAATTGCCATAATCTTGTTGTACTGTCACCGGAGTCAGCCGCTGTCAGCGGGTTAGGGATTTTCGATGAGGGAATTAAGCGATGCCTGATCTCGACCTGATATTACAGGTGAAACAGGGGGATGCGGACGTTTCGGCGGCCGGGCAAGTCGGCCTGAGTTTGCTTATAATTCCGGAGGTTCCTACCGCGCCGCCCTCGAGGCGTGTCGACCGCGATGAAGACCGCATCGGCTCCCTCGACCGCCGGCATGCGTTCAGTCGTAAAAGCCAGCCTTCCCGCGGCCGTATTGGCCCGTCACCAAACCCCGAGGTCTGGAGATAGGCATCTCGCCGCGCCGCAGCCGCGCAAACTTGATGCATGAAGGCAAGAGCAGCGAAGCTGGCATTGGTGATCCATTGCGGTTATACTCAACCGCTGCTTGCAGAATGGTAAAGGCATGGTCGCAAAGGTGCGGACCGTGGCGTTTCATGGCGTCGAGGTCATCGAGGTCGAGACCCAGGTGACGATCGCGTCGGGGTTGCCGGCCTTTACCGTCTTCGGATTGCCGGACAAGGCCGTTGCCGAGTCGCGCGAGCGGGTGCGCGCGGCGCTCGCCTCGCTGGGGCTGGGGTTGCCGCCCCGCCGCATCACCGTCAACCTCGCGCCAGCCGACGTCCTCAAGGAGGGCAGCCATTTCGACCTGCCGATCGCCCTGGCTCTGCTGGCGGCGATGGAGGCGCTGCCGGCGGACGAGCTCGGCGGCTACACGGCGCTCGGCGAGGTCGCGCTCGACGGCTCGCTGACGAGCGTCGCCGGCGTATTGCTCGCAGCGTTGGCGGCGGCGAGCCGCGGCAGCGGAGTGATCTGCCCGGCGGAATGCGGCGGCGAGGCGGCGTGGGCCGGTGAGGTCGAGGTCATCGCGGCGCCGAGCCTTTTGGCCATCGTCAATCATTTCAAAGGCACCCAATTGCTGCCGCCACCCGAGCCGCGTCTCGCGCCGTCGCGCTCGGCCGGGCTCGATCTCGCCGATGTGAAGGGCCAGGAGAGCGCCAAGCGCGCGATCGAGATCGCCGCCGCGGGCGGGCACAACCTGCTGATGGTCCGCCCGCCGGGCGCCGGCAAGTCGATGTTGGCGGCGCGCCTTCCCGGCATCCTGCCGCCGCTCGAACCGGCCGAGGCGCTGGAGCTGGGCATGACCCAGTCGCTGGCGGCCGGGTTGCGCACCGGCGGATTGTCGCGCGAGCGGCCGTTCCGCGATCCGCACCATTCGGCCTCGCTGGCGGCGCTCGTCGGCGGCGGGCCGCGCGCGCGACCGGGGGAGATCTCGCTTGCACACCATGGCGTGCTGTTTTTGGATGAATTGGTCGAGTTCCACCGCGCCGCGCTCGAAGCGTTGCGCCAACCGCTCGAGACCGGCCGCGTCACCATCGCCCGCGCTCAAGGGCATGTCACCTACCCGGCGCGCTTTCAGCTGATCGCGGCGATGAACCCGTGCCGCTGCGGCCATTTTGCCGAACTCGCCTGCGGGCGGGCGCCGCGCTGCGCGGAGGACTACCAGGGGCGGCTGTCGGGCCCGCTACTCGACCGTATCGATCTTCACCTCGATGTCCCCGCGATGTCGCCGGCCGATCTCGCGCTGCCGCCCCCCGCCGAGGGCAGCGCGGCGGTGGCCGGCCGCGTAATGGCCGCTCGCGTCCGGCAGGCGAAACGCTATGCGGGGCTGGCCGCAGAGCGCGGGATCCGCAGCAATGCCGAAGCGGACGGGGCGCTGCTCGACGAGATCGCAACTCCCGAGCCCGCCGGCCGCGCTCTGCTCGCCCGGGCCGCCGAGCGGCTGCGTCTCTCGGCGCGCGGCTACCATCGGGTGCT
>Ga0126384_10002545_pt1 | contig 11045 bp, 5 predicted proteins | sample PanSoiMetPlot_36_FD_92543 | JGI IMG/M metagenome (GOLD analysis project Ga0126384, IMG submission 92543) | Tropical forest soil microbial communities from Panama - MetaG Plot_36 | ecosystem: Environmental > Terrestrial > Soil > Tropical forest > Bulk soil | place: Panama | collected 2016-02-17 | reverse complement strand
GTGCTGGCGCCGGGGAATCTCCTGGCCCTGCGCCTGCGGCGTGCCGTGGCTTGGGGCGGACGAGGGCATGTCGGGCTGCGGATCTTCACGCTCATCGACTTTGCCCGAGAAGTGGCGGAAGACACACTGACACAAGAAAAGCAACAGCCACTACCACCGCTGGCCGCACAACTAGTGGTGAAAAAGCTCCTGAGCGAGGTTGAGCCGCACAACTACTTCACCCCTCTGGCAACGCAGCCCAGGTTTCCTCAGGCTCTTTTGTCTACGATTGCTGACTTGAAGCAGGCGGGAGTTCGGCCGCAGCAGTTGCGTACCTTTGTCGACCACGTCCAACAGGGAGAGACGTCTCGTTACAAATTGGACAGCCTGTCTGCTCTCTATGAGCGCTATACGCGTTTTTTGACGGAGCACGGGTTCTATGACAACGATGATTTGCTTGAGCGCGCTGCTGTACTGCTCGAAGCTCAGCCTGCACCCTCTCCGCTGTTCCTCTATGGATTCTACGACTTCACTCTTTTGCAACGCCGTCTGATTGCAGCTGCGCTCAAGGAGCGTGACGTCCTGGCGTTCTTTCCCTGGCGCGCAGGGGTGGCTTATGAATACGCGACTTCCACGCTCACCTGGCTGACCGGTCTAGGTCTCCAGTACACCCCACTAACTGCGATAGAAAGGCAAGAAAATTCCCTGACCCGGGTGCAGACACACTTGTTTGCCGACCGCCCTCCCCACCCTTCCGCCGCCTCCCTGAGATCCGACAGTTCAGTGACAGTGATCTCGGCTCCGGGCGAGAGCCGCGAAGCACGAGAGATCGGTCGAGTGATTCTCGAGTTGGTGCGAGACTACCGTCTGCATTTTCACGAGATTGGCGTACTGCTACGTGACGCTGCAACCTACGGACCTCTGCTGAGCGAAACCTTGACCGGGCTCGGGATTCCCTGCTTCCTCTACGGCGGTCTGCCGCTCATCCGTACGCAAGCTGGCCAGAGCCTGCACCTGCTCTGTCAGGTGCTGATTGAGGACTATACCCGGTCGCGAGTCATCGAGTTCCTTGGAGTCGCCGAACCACCCTTCGCTGACCTCTTGGGCCAGTTGGCGGAGCATGCTCGTCCGGCGCAGTGGGAAGCCTTCTCTTTGGCAGCCGGTATTGTCCGAGGGGCGGAAGAGTGGCGTGAGCGGTTATCGCACCTGGCAGCCGACTGCGAACAGGGCCACGCGGGTGGAGAAGCTGAGAGTGAAGACTTGCACGCGCTCCATTCCTTTGTGCTGTTCATGCAAGGATTTCTCGCTGCGAGTGACAGCCTGCCACGGGTCAATACTTGGCAAGGGTGGGCTGAGCAGACGCTACGATTACTCCGGATGTACGTTTCCCCTACCCCTCACACGACCGAAGTCGAGGAAGCCCTCATGCGTCTCGGGCAACTCGACCTGCTTGGTGAGCCGATTCCTCTTGAAGAATGGTCCAGAATCGTAGACGCAGCTCTGACTGCGGCCACTGTGGAAATGGGAGCATTTGAAAAAGAGGGAGTGTGCATCGGCGACCTTTTTGTCACCCGCGGCGTGCGATTTCGCGCGGTGATCGCGCCAGGTTTGGTCGAGGGAAGTTTCCCCAGGACCGTACGCCAGGACCCGCTCCTGCTGGATACCGAGCGTCAGCACCTGGCGGAGACTCTGGGATGCGACCTGCTGCAGCGGCGCCGCCTGAGCGAAGAAGAGCGGCTGCTGTTCACCCTGGTGACACAGAGTGCGATTGAGCGACTGGTGCTGACCTTCCCGCGTCTCGCCCAAGGCGGTGGCCACGCGCAGGTGCCGTCGTTTTACTTGCTGCATGTCATCGAAGCACTCAGTGGCCAAGCTGTCTCTCTTGCTGATCTCGAAGAGTGGTGTGTGCGGGTGCCGCTCGCGCCTCTCTCTAGCAGGTCACCGAGCCGAGCGATAGATGCGATTGAGTTCCATCTGGCCAGTGTCGAGCAGACCCTGGTGATGGGAGACCCGACCCCACTTGGTTACCTGCCTGCGACCGCCCCCTTCTTTGCCCGTGCTCTTCATGCCGCTCACCAACGTTGGGATGCCGCAAAGCTCACGGCTTTTGATGGCATGATCGAAAACGAGTCGGCAAGGTCCGTGCTGGACAGACACCTGTTCCCCAGTGGCATGATCCTCTCCGCTAGTGCTCTGGAGACCTACGCGCGTTGCCCGTTTCGTTATTTCCTCAGCGCGGCGCTGGGTCTTGCCCCGCAGGAAGACTCGGAACAGGTGTTTACCCTCCAGCCGCGCGACCGTGGCGCTCTGTTGCACGACATTCTCCAGGATTTCTTCTCTCGATTGCGCAAGACAGGTCGGCTGCCGGTGACGGCACAGGATCGTGCGGTCCTTCAGGCTCTGCTCAAGCAGGTGACCGAAGAGCACTGCCAAAGTTTCGCGCGCAGCAAAGCGACGGGTTTCCCACTCCTTTGGGAATTGGAACAAGAACGCCTCCGCGAATGGTTAGCCCTGCTGCTGGAGCGGGAATATGAAACAGAGGGTGATTTTCTTCCGACCGCTTTCGAGGCGCACTTCGGTGTAGACGTGTCTGACGAATCCGAGACCTTCTTTCCCCCAGCACCGCTGCGGCTCGCCTTGGATGCTGAGGAAGAGATTGGCTTACGTGGGCGTATCGATCGTATTGACCTGTCAGCCGACTCGCGCCGCGCTCGGCTCCTCGACTACAAGACCGGGAAACCTATCCGTGGCCGATTTGCTGGCGGTACGGCCCTGCAACTGCCCCTCTACCTATTTGCCGCGCGCACGTTGCGACCTGACCTGGAATGGGTAGCGGCGCAGTACGTGCTGCTGAATCAGACGGGCGGCAGGGAAGTGCCGCTGTTCACTGCCGATACCTGGCCGGAGTCCCTGGAAACGCTACGGCAGGTGGTCACCGCCCTGGTGCAGGGAATTCGTGCGGGTTGTTTTTTCGCTACGCCAGACTCCTGCTATCCTTGCCCCTTTCCGCTCATTTGCGGAGCGCAGAGCGAGGCTCGCGCCACACGTAAGCAGAGTGACCCTCGTCTAGACTCGCTGCGCCAGGTGAAAGCTACTCCATGAGTCAATCTTCAGTCGTTAGTCCTCAGTCCTCTCTTCTTTTACCCGACGAAGAAGCTCGCTGTCGTACGATTGCTGAACTCAACACGACATTTCTGGTTGAGGCTGGAGCAGGCACGGGCAAGACTAGCGTGCTCTTGCAGCGCCTGCTGGCCTTGGTGCGAAGCGGCCGTAGTCAATTGGAACACATTGCGGCGATTACGTTCACGGAAAAAGCCGCCGGCGAACTACGGGTGCGGCTGCGTGGGGAAATTGCCGCCACTCTGACCGGTTCCCTGTCGGAGGAAGAGCGGCGCAACCTGCGTGAGGCTCGCAACCAACTGGAGCGCGCCCAGATTTCCACGGTACATGCGTTCTGTGCGGCTCTGCTGCGTGAGCGCCCAGTGGAGGCGCGAGTCGATCCGGATTTTACCGTGCTCGATGAATTCGGCGCTAGTCTGCTACGAAGCGAGACTTGGCGCGAGTGGTTGGCCCAGGAGATGGATCGCAGCCCGGAGGTCCTCAAGCAAGCGTTGCGCGCCGGGGTAACTCTAACCCACTTGGAAACGCTACGGAACTTTATCGTTGAACACCGCGACTGCCTGTCGCTGTTAGCAGCGCCGGTCGAAGCACGTTTACCTGAGTTTCGCGCCACGCTGAGGAATTGTGTGGCCAAACTGCTGGCTCTCAGCGCGTCCTGCGTCAACGAGGCGGATCGGGCACTAGCCCAGATCTACGCTTTAGGTGCCTTGATACCGACTGACGAGGACGACTCCTTGTGGGAGCGCTTCCTCCTGCGTACCCTTCCGTTGAGTACCAAAGTCGGGGCGAAGACGAACTGGAAACCGGCGGCAACGCTCGACGAGGTACGCGCGTTGTTCGGCCAAGTCAGCGCCGCCTACGCCCAGGCTCGCACTGCCGTCTCTCACAATTTAAGTGTTGGCCTGGCGCGCTGGCTCGACGGCTACTTGCACACGTATCAGGAGAAAAAACGGGAACGGAGCGCTCTCGACTTCGTCGATCTGTTATTGCTGACGCGCGACCTGATCAAGCACGACCTGGATGTCCGTCGTTATTGGCAATGGAAATTTCACTTTCTCCTGGTCGATGAGTTCCAAGACACCGACCCGCTCCAGGCCGAGATCATTTTTTTCCTGGCTGAACGGGAGCCCCGGGCGAGTGAATGGACGACAGTGATGCTGCAACCGGGCAAGCTGTTCCTGGTAGGTGACCCACAGCAATCGATCTATCGCTTCCGCCGGGCGGACCTCGAGGTTTACGCACAAGCGCGCTCGGTCATCACCCGCCAGGGAGAAGTTCTCTCTCTCGCTGCCAATTTCCGTACCCGCGCGCCGGCACTGACGTGGATCAACGAGACGTTCACTCGCGAGTTCGGTAACGCCGGCGCGGACCAGCCCCCTTATTGTCCGCTGGCGGCGGCGCGTTCAGAAGGCACGAACCGAGAGGTCATCGTACTGCCCGTGCTGGATGTGCCCGCCAATGCCAGTCGCGAAGAATTGCGCCGGGCCGAGGCGAGGACCGTGGTCGCGTTCATCACCCAGACAGTGGCGCGCGATGACCCGGACGTATGGGAAGGACAAACTGTGAGTTATCGCGACATTGCGGTGCTCTTCCGCACCTACCAGGCAATGGAAGCCTATGAGGAAGCTTTGCAGGACGCTGGCGTACCCTACCGGGTCCTGGGTGGGCGGCGTTATGCCAGCCGTCAGGAGATTGAAGAGGTGCGCGCGCTGTTACAAGCGATTGAGAGTCCGTCGGATACCACCGCTTTGGTTGCGACTCTGCGCTCATCCTTATTTGGTTTCAGCGACGAGGAATTGGTTCTGTTCGTTGGTGCGGGGGGCCGGCTCGATTACACGCGGACCCCGTTGCCTACTTCGTTCCCTTTGGCTGATCGCTTTACCGCAGCTTTTGCCCTGCTGCGCGACCTGCATACTCGGCGTGCTCAGATCAGTCCGGCTGCGTTGCTCTACGAAATCCTCGCCCGCACTCACCTCTTGCCGCTTTTTGCCCTGCGGGCGCAGGGCGTGCAGCGCGTGGCGAATCTGCTCAAGCTCATTGATACGGCCCACGTATTATCCGGGCAAGGGCTGCATACCCTTACCGCGCTGAACCGCTTTCTAGCGCAACAGCAGGAAGCGGCGGAAGAAGCCGAGTCGCCAGTTATCGAAGAGCATGATCCAGCGCTGCGTTTGCTGACCATTCATAGAGCTAAGGGTCTGGAGTTCCCGGTTGTGATTATCGCGGATGCGGTCTATAACCAGCGTCGAGCGAGCCGGACTGGTATTATCGACCGCGTCGGGGGGAGTTTGGAATTGCAAGTTGGTCCACGTGCCGTGCCTTGTACTACCCAGGACTGGCAGAACGCGGAGGCGCGGGAACAGGCACGGGAGGCAGCGGAAGAGCGACGACTGTGGTATGTGGCTGCCACTCGCGTGCGCGATCACCTGGTGATTCCAGCAATAGTGCCCGTGCGGGAGAATGCGAAAGGAGAACAGTGGGTGTTTGCCAACGCAAGCCTGGGCAATGTTCTTGCCGAAGATCATGCGACAGGCAGTCGGGTGTTCGTCTATCGGGAACTTGTTCATGCGGTTAAGAGAGCCGCGCCGGCTTTACCGGTTGCTCCGCTCATCACCGCAATTGGTCCTGAGCCAGCGGCCTTGCATACCTACCAGGAGTGGGAATCGCGACTGCGCGCCACGCTTTCCCGAGGAAAGGAGACGGGAGCAATCAGGGCAGTGACAGAGATTGTGGAAACCCACGCGCCAGGCGAGTTTTCTCTTGGACACGGCAAGCGAATAGGGCTTACCACGCGGCAAGCTAGCTTACGTCTCGGCCGTGCCGTGCATGATGCCCTGAAGCGTATCGGGGACGGTACTGTGGTCCCAAAGGTGAGTGGGTTATGGAATGCAGTCGAGCGAGAGGAAGCTCAGCGCCTCGTTGAGAACGCCCTGGCCTCGTCAGTCATCGCCAGGGCCCGGGCCGCGACAGAGCGTTTCTCCGAGCTCTCTTTCGCTCTGCACTTTGAGCGTCGCTTGTTGGAAGGAGTGATCGATCTCGCCTTTGTTGAAGATGGAGCCTGGGTCGTTGTGGATTGCAAAACTGACGTGGTTGGAGACAGGGAAGAAATGGCAGAGCGCGTCCTGGTCTACCGACCACAACTTTATCTCTATGCCCTAGCGTTGGAGCAATTGACCAGCCGTCCGGTCAAGGATCTTGTCCTCCTTTTCGTTCGTTCTCGACAGGAGGTGAATTGCCCTTGGGGGGACGGCGAACGCGCGTATGCAGAAACGCTCTTGTCGTGGAGAAATCACCCTTCGACAAACTGAGGACGATCGGATAAGAGTACGGAATCTTGTTCGCTAACCGTTGGTGCCGAGCCCTTCGACCCTTTGACTGCACGCAGGACAGGCCTGGCGTAGGACAGGCTTGCCGGAAACACGGAGACTTTTTCATCAGCGGCCTGACAAGGCTGGATCGAATCAATGAGCACGCTGGATTCTTCCTTTGCTGAGAAAGACTTCTATCTGGACGAGTTCCGTGGCCGGAGCCTGCTCTTTGCTCTGCGGGCTGCGGATCTGAGTTCTGAGGTGGATAGAGAGGCGGCGGGAGAGGTGTTTCGCACGCTGCTACTCAACGATAGCAAGGTGTTATTACTCATTGAGACTTCCGGCTCTGTAAGCGAACGACACTCAGTGAAAGCCTTGTGTAAACAGCTAAGCGTCAAAGCAAAGATTCCTTCGTCCTCACCACTCGTGCTGTCCGCCAGCGCCAGCGATGACGAACTTTTGGAGCAGGTCTGGACCGTATTACGCACCGCGCCGCTGTTTGTCGGCCTGTGGCTGGTCGATCACAATACTTCTTTTGTTGCCTGTATCCAACGTGTAGCGGTTCGTCTCAAAGTGTATAAGTTAGTCCTGCTTGATTCCGCTGGCGGTATCATCACCAGTGGGAGCCAACTCTCCTTTATGAACGGCCTGGTTTTGCACGAACTTCTGCGACAAGGGGAAGCGGAGTGGGCCGGTCTGGGTACCCGCCGCCTTGTGCTCGAAGCTGTACGAGTCGCCCTGGAGGGAGGTGTTGCTTCAGTCACGCTCTGTCCGCTCTCTGGCTTGGCGCGAGAATTGTTCACCTATGAGGGCTGTGGCACGTTATTTACATTGACTGACTATTGCTCAGTGGAACGGTTAGGGATCGACGACTTTTACGAAGTCGAGAAATTGATGCAGCGGGGAGAGCGAGAGGGATACCTCAAAGGGCGCACGCCACAGGAGATTACCCAACTCCTGCTGCATGGCTATGGGGCCAGGCTCGGGGCTGCCCCTGGGGAGTTGGCGGGATTCTGTGCGCTTTTACCCTATCCTGTGGAGAACGCTGGAGAAATTGCCGGCCTCTACACCATCAGTCGGTTTCAAGGTGAGGGCATTGGCGGCAGGTTGATTACCACTATGATCAGCGAAGGAGAGCAACGCAGCTTCACGTATCTTTTCGCGTGCACGACCCAGGAAGGGGCGCAAAGGTTGTTTGAGCGTCATGGGTTTTGCCGTGTGCTACCAGAGGAGGTGCCCGCGACGAAATGGCGAGGATATGAGGCGGCACGCAAGCAGCAAATTGCAGTGTACCGGCGGGACTTACCTCGATCAGAGCGGAGTTGGGGTTGATGATTGTCGGTATCGATATCGGCGGTTCGACTACAGACGCGGTGCTGCTCCATGACGGAGAGATCGTGGTAGTGACGATCGAGACGGGAGATCCAGTCGCCGCTGCTGCGGGAGCCTTAGGCAAGTTGCTCAGCACGGCCGGTGGGGTGTTAACCGACATTCGTGCAATCGCGGTTAGCGGGGGAGGGGCACGCTGGCTCAAGGACGAGTTGTTTGGCGTCCCTGTTGTCAAGGTGCCGGAGATCACCGCAATCGGTGTCGGCGGCAGCACCCTGGCGGAAAAGACCGCAGCTCTGGTGGTGTCGCTCGGGACAGGGACAGCCTTAGTGTCGGTGCATGGTGAGAAAATCGAGCACGTTGGTGGCACTGGGGTGGGTGGAGGCACTCTGTTGGGGCTGGCCCGGCATTTGCTTGGTGTCACACGGCTCGACACCTTGGAACGAATGGCCGCCCACGGAGACCTCAGTCACGTTGATCTTACAGTCGGCGATATCGCTGGCGGGCCAGTCGGAATCGTCCCGGCGAGCGCGACGGCGAGTAATTTTGGCAAGGTCCGTGCCGACCCTGCTCCTGCGGACAAGGCGCTGGCTCTCGTCAATATGGTTGCCGAAGTAACCTTGACTATGAGCATGATGGCCGCGCGTGCGCGCCAGCATCACGACGTCGTGCTCACCGGCAAGCTTACCCGCGTGCAGCCCCTGCGAGAGCGCATAGAGGCCGCCCGCCCACGGCGAGGGGAGAATGTGATCATCCCGCCGCATGCGGAATATGCCACCGCTATAGGGGCGGCTCGAACAGTCAACGCCACTGTTTCCTAGGAACGAACGATTATTTGCGGGATAGGGACGGGAATTCCCTTGACTTCGGCCCTTCCCGTCTTTAGGATAACCCCACTTTACATCCCCCATCAGGTAGACTGGTCTGTTGAGGGAGCCTTCCTGATCACTTTGCACTGCTTACGGAACAGCAACTCTGTTGCTATTGGTTGGTTTTCTCTTTTTCTGCAGTTCTGCGTGCAGGAAACGGCGCCTAGGTATCTGTGCGCCGTGCGATGCTGAGAGAAAAATGCGTAGGTACCCTATGGAAAAAAAGCAAGAAGCGAGAATGCAGGCGGTCCCACGCACGCCCGACAAGGCGCTCTTGAGCACTGCGGAGTCTGTCCATCCCCTGGCCGCGGAGGTATCGCCGGCAGAAGAGATCGACAGTGTCATGTCCATTCTCGAAGATATGGATATCGAAGCTGTCGATGTGCTCGACGACAGCAGCCCGATTGGCCTCGATCTGCCCAAACGCGAAGAAGAAGAATGGGAAGAGGAAGTCACACCCGTAGCAGAAGAACCGGCCGCTGGTGATACGTCGGACCCCGTCCGTATGTACCTGCAAGAGATGGGGAATATTCCTCTCCTGAGTCGCGAAGAAGAGGTCGCTATCGCCAAAGAGATGGAGGCTGGGGAGAAACAAGTGCGGCAGGAGGTGTTTTCCGTTCCTCTGGCGTTACGGTACGTCCTTTCTCTGGGCGAAAAGCTAAAGCAAGGGGAGATTGAGCCGCGCCATGTGTTCGGTGATGATGAAGAAGAACTTGAAGCCACGGGGAAAGAAGACCAGCGGATTGAGTTTTTTCTCGGTCGCATGGGTGCACTAAAACGCCTAGCCGCAGAACGCGAACGGGTCGAGCGGTTCGCGCATAAACGGTTGCCGATCAAAGAACGCGAACGGCTGACGCGAAAAATAGCGGATGTACGTGAACGGGTGCAGATCGCGCTTAGCGGTCTTCCCTTGGGACGGCGTCACATTTCCACTATTGTTGAAAAGCTCAAAGAAATCGGCACTCTCCTGAATTACCAGCAGCGACTGATCAGGTCCCAGGAAGAGCGACTGCGCCGGAAAACGGCGGATATCCTGACTCTTGCCCGCACTCTCAAAGCTGGCGGCCATCGGACGACTAGGCTCACAACAGAGTTAGGCAAATCTACTGCCCAACATGTGCTCGAAGCCGATATCCTCATCCATAATGCCCGGCGAGAAGTTCATAAAGTAGAAAAAGAGCTCGGGACTGGCAGCGAGGACTTGAGTCGTTCTCTACGCATCATCGCGCAAGGGGAGTATCAGGCTCAGGAGGGGAAGCGCCGCTTGATTGAGGCCAACCTACGCCTAGTCGTGAGTATTGCCAAACGCTATGTCAACCGTGGTCTCGGTTTCCTGGACCTGATTCAGGAAGGCAACATCGGACTGATGCGCGCGGTAGAAAAGTTCGAATACCAGCGCGGTTACAAGTTCTCGACCTACGCCACCTGGTGGATCCGTCAATCGGTCAGCCGAGCGATCGCCGACCAGGCGCGCACCATCCGTATTCCGGTCCACATGATTGAGACGATCAACAAAGTGCTGCGGACCTCGCGTTACCTGGTACAGCAACTCGGTCGTGAACCAACCCCAGACGAAATTGCTACCCAAATGGAGGTTCCGCCCGACAAGGTCCGCAAGGTCCTCAAGATCGTGAAAGAGCCGGTGTCACTTGAGACCCCCATCGGCGATGATGAGGAGAGTTCGCTGGGCGATTTCGTTGAAGACCGCCAGACCTTGTCCCCCGCAGACGCGGCCATGGCCCTCAGTCTGGAGGAGCAGACCCGCAGAGTCCTGGCCACACTCACTCCCCGAGAAGAGCAGATCCTGCGGATGCGGTTCGGCATCGAGGAAAAGACGGATTACACCTTAGAGGAAGTGGGGCAACGCTTCGCGGTGACCCGTGAGCGCATTCGCCAGATTGAAGCCAAGGCGCTACGGAAGCTGCGCAACCCTGCGCGCGCCAAGAGCTTGGAGGCATTTATTGACGTGTGACATGGGAGGTGTGGAACGATGACTATAGGGAGGCAATCGTGAGCGCAAAGGAGTTCGAAAAACAACTGAAGAAGTGGCGCGAAGCTCGCGCCCGCAAAACCCCTCACCAAACAGCCGCGGACCGTCGCACCGTGCGGGTGAACGGCCAGGAGGTGCTGGTCATCACCAAGGCCCGCAACAAGGCTCAGGGGTAGATCCCTGCTTTCGGTGTTCGTTCTTTTCTCACATATTGCGTAAACGCTCTTGCACCGCCGCACAAAAGGCGGTGGTTGATGCTGTCCCCCCCTGGTCCGAGGTGAGCGCACGTCTCTCCGCGTACACCTGGGTAATCGCCCGGTCGAGCCGCGCCGCCACTTCCTCCTGCCCAAGATATTCGAGCATGAGCACGGCGGACAGGAGCGTTGCCGTCGGATTGATAATATTCTTGCCAGCGATGTCCGGTGCGGAACCGTGCACCGACTCGAGTAG